>Ga0209219_1000070_pt1 | contig 13402 bp, 14 predicted proteins | sample BlaSpr_A8_OM1_M1_FD_187973 | JGI IMG/M metagenome (GOLD analysis project Ga0209219, IMG submission 187973) | Forest soil microbial communities from Thunder Bay, Ontario, Canada - Black Spruce, Ontario site 2_A8_OM1_M1 (SPAdes) (version 2) | ecosystem: Environmental > Terrestrial > Soil > Boreal... | reverse complement strand
GGCGATCCACGCGAGCGCCCTCGCCGCGCCCCTCGCCATCCGCAGTGAGGTGGAGAGGCTCGCCGCGGAGTTGCGCGGTCCGGACCTGCTCGACGAGGCGCTGCGCCGCTTCGCCGGCCGGGTCGACAACCCCACCTGCGACCGGGTGGTCGCCGCCCTCCTCCTCCCCCGTGGCAGCAGTTCACTCAGCCAGCGCCTGTCGGCGATCGCCGCGGCTGCCCGTGACGACGTCGACATGCGCCTGCGCGTTGACGCTGAACGCGAGGGAACCCGTTGGACCGCGCGGCTCGTGGTCCTCATAACGGCGGCGATGGCCCTGGGTCTCGCCCTGCTGAACCGCACCTACCTCCAGCCGTATGACAGCGTCGCCGGGCAGCTGGTGCTGGTCTTTGTGATCCTCCTGTTCGCGGGCGGGTACGCGTGGCTCGGCCGGATCACCGGTGAGCCGACGCCGCCACGGCTGATGGTCGGCGTCGAGGATCGGGCATGACCGCGACCGCGTTGGCCGGTGCGCTCGTCGGTTTGGGGGTGTGGGGCCTCGTGCGGGCTCTGCATCCCGCGCGACCGTCGCTGGCCGAGGCACTGGCATCCCTCCGCCCGGTCACCGTGGCACAGCCCATCGTGACTCCGGCGGAGGCGACGTGGGGGCCGATTGCGCGGCTGGGCGCCCCAATCGTCCGACTGCTCGACCGCAGTCTCCGCTCGCCCACAAGCCTCCTCTCCGCGCGCGTTCACCGTGACCTGCTCGTCGTTCAGCGTTCGGCGCATCGCCACCTCGCTGAGAAGCTCGCCACGGCCCTGATCGGTTTCCTGACACCGACGCTCGCTGCCAGCCTGCTGACGGCCGCGGGAGCGCCGATTCCGTTCGCGCTTCCAGCAGTCGCCAGCGTCGCTCTTGGGGTGGCAGGGTTCTTCCTGCCCGACGGCGCGGTGCGCTCGGAGGCGGAGAAGCGCCGCGACGAATTCCGCGAGGCGCTTAGCGTATTCATCGACCTGACCTCCCTCGGCCTCGCCGCGGGCAGTGGCCCAGAGGAGGCGATGGCAGAGGCGGCCCGGGTCGGCCGCGGCTGGTCGTTCGCGCAGCTCCGTCGAGCGCTTGAGGTGACCGCGTACAGCCGCGAGACCTCATGGACCGCGCTGACCCGTCTCGGCCAGGAGCTCGGCGTGCCCGAGCTCGAGGAGGTGGCATCAAGCATCGGCCTCGCCGAGGAGAAGGGCGCCCGGATCCGCGAATCGCTCGCGGAGCGCGCAACCTCGATGCGCCGCGCCCGTCTCGCCGAGGCGGAGGGTAAGGCGCGCCGGGCGTCGCAGCGGATGAGCCTTCCCGTTGTGCTGCTTCTCGTCGGTTTCATCGTCTTCATCGCGTATCCGGCGATCGAGCGAATCGTGAGCGTGGGCCAGTAGTCAAGAGGGAATCGAATGGCAGATCTCGACGCAATCCGTGCACTGACCGCCATATTGGCGGCCCACCTTGGAGCGTTGCGCCGCGACCAGCGCGGCTACTCAACCGAGGCGGTTGTGGTGACCGCCGCCCTCGCAGCGCTGGCGCTAGTGGTGGTTGGGATCATCGCGTACAAGGTCACCCAGCAGGCCAACGGCATCCAGACGCACTGACACATGGGTGCGACGCTGACCAGGGGCTGCGCACGTCCGCGACGACGCGCGCCCGCGCGCCCGCATCGCCCAAGTCCTCGGGACGATGCCGGGGCGGTTTCGGCGGAGCTGGTGGTGGTCACGCCGTTGCTGATGCTGCTCTTCCTTCTCGTCGTGCAATTCGCACTGTGGCAGCATGCTGCGCACATCGCCGAGGCGGCGGCACAACGCGGCGCGCAGAGCGCGCGCGTGCAGGGCGGCACGAACGCACAGGGCTACGCGGATGCACAGTCCGCAACCTCGCAGCTTGGCGCGAACCTCTTGATCAATCCGACAGTCACGGTGACCCGCGCCGGTGACGTGGTGCGTATCGAGGTGTCGGGCACGGCGGAGCAAGTGGTGCCCTTCCTGTCGCTGCCGGTGACTGCCGTGGTCAACGGACCGGTGGAGCGGTTCACCGTACCCGGGGCAGCAGTCCCGTGAGCCGTCGGCGCCGCAGCCGAGGCGCAGTCTCGCTCGAACTCGTGCTCATCACGCCGCTCTTCCTGCTGCTGCTCGACTTCGCTGTCTTCGGCGGCCGGCTGACCGAGAGCCAATCACGGGTCGACGACGCTGCCCACGCCGGCGCACGGGCCGCCTCCCTGGAGCGGACTGTCGGCGGCGCTCAGCTCGCCGCCAACCAGATCGTCGCCGCCACGCTCGGGGAGAGCGACGCCAGCTGCCACACGTACCAGGTGAGTGTCAATACGAGCGCCTTTCGAGCCGGTGGGAGTGTCGCGGTGACCGTCAACTGCGACGTGATGCTGAGCGACCTGTCGTGGCTCCCCCTTCCAGGGACGCGCACCGTGTCGGGCAGCTTCGTCTCCGCAGTCGACACGTATAGGAGTTCGACCCCATGACCCGGCGTCGCCGTCGCGGTGAGAGCGGCCAGACGATCGCGTTCGTCGTCGGCATCACCCTGGCGCTCCTCCTCCTCATCGGACTGACAGTCGACGGCGGTCGCATCCTCTCCGCCCGCGAGCGTGCGCTCGACGAGGCGCAGGAGGCCGCCCGGGTCGGCGCGCAACAGCTGGACCAGGCCGCGCTCCACGCCAGCGGCGTCGCGATCGTCAACCAGACGGACGCGAGCCGCGCCGTGCAGGTGTACCTCCAGGCCACCGGCGACACCGGTTCGGTCACCGTGCAGGGCGCGGACGTACAGGTCTCCGTGCAGCACAGCCTCGGCATGGACATCCTCGGCCTCGTCGGCATCGGAACGGTCACCATCAGCGAGACCGGAATCGCGCATGCGACGCAGGGCACGGTGGCCGGGAGATGACAACGAGTCGTCGTGCGGCAGCCGGCCTCGGAGCATTCACGGCCCTCACCAGCCTGCTGGTCGGCGTGCCGCTGGCACTGATCCTGACCGTGGGCTGGCCGCTGCCGCACTCATTGCCCACGGTGGACCAGGTTCGAACGCTGCTCGCGACGTCCGGTATCCCCGACGTGGTTCTCATCGACACGCTGGCCGTCATCTGCTGGATCACCTGGCTAGATCTCGCAGCTGCGACCGTCGTGGAGGTGGCTGCCACTGTCGCGGGGCGCGCCGCATCGCGGCCGCTCATCGCCAGGCCGTGGCAGGCGCTGGTGGCGCGGCTGATCACCACCGTCGTCGTCGCCGTCGTGGTCATCGGCAGCCGCCCGCAGAGCAGTCCGCCGCCACGCAGCGCTGCTCTTTCCGGAGCCCTCGCCGGGCGGGTGCCGAATCGACCGTCCGATGCCGTGACCGTCGGGCGCAGCGTCGCGGCCCCTGCACCAGTATCCACGCCGACATCAGACCGCTACGTCGTGCGTGGTGGGGACACGTTGTGGGGGATCGCGGGTCAGCGACTCCTGGACGCCCGCCGGTGGCCAACCATCTGGCGCGACAACGCGCACCGTTCGGAACCAGCCGGACGGCGCTTCAACGATCCCGACCTGATCGTGCCGGGGTGGACGCTCGACGTACCCACACATCCGACAATCGCCACCACGGCACCCGCACTACCGCAGACCCCCTTCGTTAGGCCGACGCCACCCTCGGGGGCGACTCCACCGCCCTTGCCCAGCGGCGGCGTGAATCTGCCGCCGTTGCCTGCCCCATCCTCCGTGTCGAGGCCCGTCCCGACGGCTCCACCAGCGGACGGTCCCGCCGCGCGTCCCGGTTCGCGCTCTGACGTCGGCCCATCAGCGGTGACCTTGCCCTCGGGCGGCCTGGTTGGGGGTGCCTTCGCATCCGGCGTCATCGCGGGTCTCGCCGCCGCGCGACTACACGAGAGGCGGCGGCGGCGGGTCGGTTCAGCCCAGGCCAGTGCCGTCGACCGCTTGGTCGGCCCGACGGTCCGTCATCTCCGCCACGCGATGACTCCGCGCCAGGCACGTGAGGAGGACGACCAAAGGGCGTACGGCCCGGCGCCGCCTGAGGTGAGCGAGGAGGTCCCGACGGCGTCTCTCGCGGGGCCGCTCGCGGCCGGGGTCACCGAGGACGGCGACGCGCTGACGATCATTGATGTCGTCGACCTCAGTGGCCGCAGCCTCACCGGCGACGGCGCGGACGGGGTGGGTCGCGCGCTGGTCACCGCCGCCGTCGTTGAGCGTCCGCTTGACGGCACGAACCTGGTGGTCGTCGGCGAGGCGCAACGGCTGCTCGGCAGGGTGGGATCGATCTCGGACGTCGAGGTCATCGACTCGCTTGCCCGGGCGTTGACGCGTCTCGACGCCGAGTGCGAACGCCGCGAGCGCGTTCTACGCTGGCAGGGCGGTTCCGATTACCGTTCAATCGCATCGTCAAGCGACCCGCTCGGGGCGCTTCTCGTTGTCGTCGATGGTGGGGACGTCGGCGCCGTAGCGAGCAGCCTGAGAGCCATAACCGACCGAGGCCGCCTCCTCGGGATCTCGATCGTGGTCATCGGCGAGGCCCCTGGCTTCGAACCGGTTGAGGTCGACGACGACGGCGTCATCGGCTCTGACATGGGGGCCGCTGTGTCGGAGCGGCTCTTCACGGTCGCGGACGCCGAGGCGAGCGAACTCCTTGCGCTCGCCAGCGCCAGCCGTGGAGGAGATTTCGAGGCCGTGCCCCCGCCGGCCGAGGCCGAGGAAACCCCTTCCAACGACGCAGCGACGGCGGCGGTCCCGTCTCAGCTCTCCGATCGCGCGGTTCCGGTTGACCTGCACCTCTTCGGCCCGCCGCGCGTGGTCGCCAATGGCGCGGAGGTGACCACCGGTCTGCGCGCGGCCGCCCGCGAATTGATGTGCCTGCTCGCGGTGCACCGGTTGGGTCTTCGTCAGGAGGAGGCGCTCGCCCAGCTGTGGCCCGACGACGAGGACGCGCATCTCGACACCTTCCGCGTGGCCGTCACCAGCACGCGCCGTCGCCTACGCGAGCTCTGCGGAGAGGAGGGTCAGTACGTCGTGCTCATGGGTGACCGGTACGTCCTCGATGCAGGCACCATCGACTGTGACCTCTGGCGGTTCGATGCCGCCGTGGCCGTGGCCGCGCGGGAGCCCGACCCGGCGGCACGCCGACAGGCCCTGCTCGCAGCGGCCGAGCTGGTCGCCGGCGAGCCGCTGGCCGGCGCGTCGTATGAGTGGGCCGAACCCGTGCGCGAGAACCTGCGGCGCCGCGCCATCGATGTTCTTGGCGAACTCGGCGCCGTTCTCGGCGCGGAGGGCGACCTCGCCGGCGCCGTACAGGCCCTCGACCGGGCCCGCACCGTCGACCCGTACTGCGAAGACGTCTACCGCCGACTCATGGGCTACCTCGCCGACATGGGCCGGGATGACGTGGCTCTGCGTGTGTACCGGGAGCTCGAGAAACACGTTGCCCAACTCGGCGCGCAACCCGACGAACAGACCGAGGCGATCGTGGTGGTGCTGCAGTCTCGGGCGGCGACCGCGCGTCCGGCATCGTCGTCTCGCGACACCGCGTCCGACCGATCGCCCGACGACGACGCTGAGGATAAGGCGCCTGGCGACGACGCGGCCTACGCGGCTCGGACCACGATCGTCGGGCGACGAGCCCACCTTGGCGATGACCACGTCCGCCGACGTCGCCCCGTGGACCAAGATCAGCGGCCGCTGCCGATCATCGAGGTGGTGCCGGAAGAGTACTGACGCTGGTGGCCACGTATCAGCAGTGACGCACGCCAGGACGTGGATCAGTCCGTCGCGACCGCGACTGCTACCTCAGAGCTGGATGCCGGTTCGCGGTGTTCCGCTGCGAGAACATGTGCCGCCTCGAACAGCCGCTCGGCGTACGCCCATGCGACGCGCTCAACCCAAGATCCGCTGATGCCGCGCCACAGGGTGAGCGCGATCAGGGACGCCGCAGCGATGGCGGCTGCGCAGAGCCAGTCCGAGGCCCGTCCGCGGACGATGCCGAGCGTGAGGAAGGCGACCGCAGCGGGCAGTGCTGTGGCGGCGGCGACCGTGCCAACGGTGCGCAGACCGAACAGATTCCGGCGGAATCCATACCCAACGTTCTCGTGTTTCAGCAAAGGGAAACGGCTGGCGTCCCGTGTCATACCGCGTAGCAACCCCACCGCCACGTCGTACACGTCGTCCGCCGACTCGGGGGCGGCGGCTTCCTCGGCGGCGCTGGGGAGCCGCACGGACGGGGCGACGAGGGTCGCGACGTGCTGATGTCGCACTGACACCGCCACCTCGCTCGGCCGTGCTGCGCGCCAACGCAACAGCTGCGTGGTGGGGGGCCCGCCCCACTCGTGCCAGAGCGTCGGCTCGATCCTCTTGCCAGCATCCCTGCCCAGGTGGCTGATCAGTGTCGAGAGGGCGGTGAGCAGCACAGCAGATCCCGGCACGGTGACCGCCGGGACCGCCATGGTGCTGACGACGGACGCGGCGACGACGATGAGAGGTGCTAGGGCGAGGACGACGGGCAGGGTGCGCGCGGTCAGCGGGTAGCTCATAGCGGCGAGAGGTGCATCACGCCGCCTCAGCCCCCTCCTCCTCGTCCAGCCATGGCTCCTCCGAGGCCACCGGCCACGGCCGCCCCGGCCCGGAGAGCGGGCAACAGAGGTGGCCGCGCATGTTGCTATACGCGCTGAACGACCTGCGCTTGACCGCGTTCGTCACCGCGGGGTGGGGATGAGCGGGGTCGAGGGCGGACGCACTGGCCACGGCCCCCTGTACGCCGTGAGCACCACCGGTGCTCATAGCCAGGATGCGATCGAGCAACTTGCCGTCGAGATTGTGTCGGCTGCCGTGGTGTGGGATCTGAAGCAGGTTCAGGGGAAGACCGGAGATCCCGATCACGTCCATGTAGTCGCAGGCCCGCGTCAGCGCCGGCACGCCCGCATCGCCCGTCAACAACGCGCGGTACCCCTCTGCAGAAAGGCTCACCACGATTGAGCTGTTGTTGCGGGCACTGGTGCCTCCACTGTCGTCGACAAGGGTCTCAGCGGGAGCCCACGGCACCACGCTGCGTACCTTCTGGCGCCCACGCGACGCTGCCTCAGCAAGCATGTGCCTCACCGACTTCAGCACCGCGGTGGTGCCCACCTGGTCGTTGAGGAGCTTCTCGTAGTAGTCGCGACTCGGTCCGACGACGGTGAGGGCGCCACCGAGGCGCGTCAATCCCTGAAACGGCTCCGCCACCGGCACGGAGGCCGCCTTCGCAGCGGCCACCACCTCGTGGATCGCGGTGCAGTCGGCGTCGGTGCCGTCATGGCCATGAAGGCGGGGCTCGTGGATGAGCAACTCGCCGACGCTGAGCAGTGGGAACAGAGCCGGGATCCCATTGAGGTGGTCGGCGTCGGGGTGCGTGGACAGCACCACATCAACATGCCGAGTGCCGTACCAAGTCGCGATGTGGTCGGCGATCACCTCGGCAGCGGCGCTGTACCCGGCATCCACGACGATGACGGCTGGTGTCAGACGCCCTGGGACGCTGAAGCGAGCCGTGATCGCGTCAGCGCTCTTGGCGGTGGAGGATGTCTGCAGGAAGTCGATCTCGAACACGGTCAGGATCCTCAGTGAGGGGTGGGGTGGGGAGGGGGTAGCCACACTGGATCACATGGCGAGGCTGACGTCAAGCACCCCGGCTTGTTGTTGTCGCAATGTCAACCTCACCAACATGTTTGTTAGGTTGACATCGACGCCGAGCGCGTTTACCATCCCGCCCCGTGGACCCTCTCTATGAGGAGTTCGGCAAGCTTGTCCGCGGCGCCCGCGAACGCGTCAGGATGAGTCAGGCTGACCTCGGCCGTCGAGTGCGGTTAAGCCGCACTTCGGTGACCAACATCGAACGTGGTCGGCAACACGTATCCATCCGCCAACTGTTCGACATCGCGCGCGTCCTGGGTCTACCACCGCACACACTTCTCCCAGAGCCGCGCAGTGTCCTTCCGCGCGTGATCCGCACAGACATCAAGCGAAAGGGCTACGGCGAGGAGGTGTCGGGCCTAATCGAGCAAGTTTGGTCGTCCTCCGCAGAATTGCACGTCGTAGATGAGCCGCCAACGAATCAGGGGAGCACGTGAGAAACGCTGAAGCCGAAGCGCAGCAGATGCTGATGGACGCTGGGATGACAGAGGTTGTACCCGTGCCTGTTGAGCAACTTGTAAGTTGGGCCGGTGCGCAGTTGGCGATGCGTGCGCTGCCGGCCAACGTCTCGGGGATGCTAATCAGGGACGACTCACGGCAAGTGGTCGCCATCAATGCGGGTGACCCGAAGACGCGTCAGCGCTTCACAATGGCGCACGAATTGGGTCACCTTCGCATGCATCGCGGCGTCTTCGTGGACACGTTTAGGGTAAATGAGCGGAACGTGAAAGCGCACCAAGGAACGGACCTCGAAGAGATCCAGGCAAACGCGTTCGCGGCTGAGCTCTTAATGCCCAACCGAGAAGTAGTCGCCGCGTCACGTGAGCTTCTTCGTAGCCGCGGCGCTCTCTCGGAGCCGGAACTCGTGGAGCGGCTGGCGAAGCGATTCGACGTGAGTCACCAGGCGATGAGCATCCGTCTTGTCAACCTGGGGATAGGACAGCCGGCCTGAGTCCTGAGCTCCGACAAGTGCCGTCGGCGTTCTGAGGCATGACAGCGGCCGCGAAGAGCAGATTCGACAGGGCGCGGATGCGCCATGCGATGGGCCCCGGCAACACGAATAGGCCAAGCGCCATGGCCTTACCCGTATCGGCTCACCTGATGCTCTATTCGCTGACTCTCTCAGCGCTTACTGGCCCGTAAGTATGCGACGGCAAGGTGGTGGCGACCAATGCCGGCTTCGACAGACGTGCGCAGAGCCTGCAGAAACCGCCTGGCCTGCGCTTCGTTCAACGAGGAGATTACCGCGTCGGCCAAGGTAGGAGCAAAAGGATTCGGTGACGAATGCAGAAGGCGTTCCCAGTCTCGCTGTTTCGGACGGCCGACGGCAACATTCAGAACGAGATCGACCGCGACGAATCCGGCGTCTTCAGCTAGCCGCACTAGGTCGTTCTCATCGAAGTTCATCATGGCCTTCAACCGGGTATGTGATGCGCGTTCAAATTCGGCAACGACCCTATTGCGGAGCTCTTGGACGGCGGAGACATCCCAGCCCCAAAACAAATGAGAAGGCTCGGGGTACATGCGACGGTTGATGGGCTCCATCACGGACAGTCGACCTCCTGGGCGCAGAACGCGGAAGAACTCCGCGAGGGCCTGCTCCTTCTGATCCACATAGATCAGCACGGATCGGGTCGTGACGACATCGACGCTTCGGTCGGGGACGCCAACTAGGTTCTCGGCACGAGACTCCAAAAAGCTACAGCGGTCGGAAACACCCAAGTCTGCTGCCCGTTCGGTGCACCGTTGTAGCAGGTCGCCCGAGATGTCGCTGAAGATGATGTGCAGATCATGGCCGGCCGCTTCGAGTGCGCCAAAGCCGATCAGACCATCGCCACAGCCGACGTCAAGGACGACCTCGCCTGGCCGGATTGCCGCGCCGGCTAGCACAGCATTGCGGTACCGCATCAACTCCGCTTGGGCGCCGGGCTCGAGTTCGGAGCCGCCCTGGCGTCGGGTGAACAGCCACTCGGACCAGGGGTCGTGGTCAGCGTCTTGGTTGGACCTTGTGGTCGGAGACACGGTCAGAGAATGCCGGAATCGGGTTACAAGTGGACTGCGGGCTACCCCGTGACCGAGTAGCCCATGCCGCCGCTGCGATCGCTGTCACCGGCACGCTCGATGTGCAGCATGAGCGTGCAGCGCCCCAAGGAAAAGGCGCCGAGCACTAGCAGCAGTCCACGCCACTCCTCCCCGCCCGGGGGCTCCCACGAGCTCCAGGCCACGACGTCATCAGCGCTGCCGCGCACGCGTGTCCACCCTGAGGCGGCGAGTTGGTTTTGAGAGGTACGCCTCGAGCTGCGCCACCTACAACTCGGTGATGGCGCTCGCGGTGGACGTCCAGCCGTCCTCACCACCGCCGCCACTCTGCCCCGAGAGGTGTACGCCAGGCCACGGCCGGAGGCGACACACAACGTGAACGCGCGGTGGACACGTCTTGGACAGGACAGCGCCTGTGGGCCTCGTCCCCCGCCACCGGGCGTGTGAGTTCAGGGCGTGTTCATCCGCAGTCCATCGGCCCTGGTGCCATAGCGGCCCTCACCAACCAGGAGGAGCCGGATGAACCCACCTACCCAGTTGCATTCCCCTCTCGCCGACATGGAGCGAGCGTTTCGGTTGGCGACCCGCGCGCCCGCGCTGCTGGCCGTCGACGGCGCCGAGGTTGCTTCCGAGCTGCCCGAGCGTTCCGTGCCGCTCGACGAGCTTCGCCAGCTTCTACTACACGGTCAGCTGAGCTACGCGACCAAAGACAGGTCCCTGGGTCTGGTTGCCTCCCGTGCGCAATCAGGCGACGGTCTCTGGACGGTGGGCCTAGCCGGGTTGCTGATGCCGGGACTCAAGCGTGTCGCTCGACGACTGCGGAGTGCCCCCGGGGTTGAGGCAGCGGAGGTTGGCCCGGAGGTGGTCATCGCGCTACTCGAGTCCATCTCGCGCGTCGACCCGGCCGGGGACCGCATCGCCGCGCGTCTGTGCTGGGAGGTGTACCGGCGCGCTGCTCGCGCGCTGGGCGTCCGGCGTCACACGGCAGGGGAGTCCGTGTGGCCAACCGACCAGCTTCCGGGTTACGCGGTGTCGTCGACCAATCCCGAGGAGGTGATCGCACGGGCGGTGAGGGCTGGCGCCCTCACCGTCGACGACGCCGAATTGATCGCGCGCACCCGCCTGGAGTGTCAGCGCATCACCGACCTGGCCGCGTCCCTGGGGCTGCCGGCGGCCCGGCTTCAGAAGCGACGCGTGCGAGCGGAGGCCCGGCTCACCGATATGCTCCGCCGGGAGGCGGCCGGAGACATCTCCGATGCCCACGGCTCGCGCGCCGGCGCACTCGCCAGTGCCAGCTCGGGCGCGGACCCCTCCCGGTACCGGAGCCGTCCCGGCGGCCGACTGCCCGGCCTGACTGCGTCGCCATCGGATGTCTACGCCTGGCTGCAGATGGCGGCGATGGCTGCCGGTGCGCCGCTCGAGCCGAGGGCCGCATGACCCGCGAGACGTTCCGGCTGCTGCTCGACTTCACGGTATCCCCTAACCCCGGCGGGGGGCCGGGTGGTGGTGCGCTGCAGACGCTCATCAACTACACGGCGTACGTGCTGATCGGCGGCTGCGTCCTGGCTATCGTCATCGGGGGCGGCGCGCTCGGCTTCGGGTCCTGGTCCGGCAACTACCGCGCCGGCGACCTCGGCAAGCGGAGCATCGCCGGCGGCTTCGCCGGCGCGCTGGTCATCCTCTTGGCCGCGGCGATGGTCCGGTTCGCCGAGAGCCTGGCGGGCAAGGGATGATCCGGCACCGCGTCTTGCACTCCGAGCCCGACAGCGGCATGCGCTTCCGCGCCGTCCTGGGCTGCGGAACGATTGTCGCCATCGTCATTACGCTGGGGGTTGGGATCGCCCTCGGCCGTGCCACGAGCGGCCGGGCCGCGCCGGCCGTGACCGCGTCCACTCGGCCGTCGCCTGGGATGGTGACACCGCCGCCTCCCAGTGTCGGGGCGCCGCGGATTGTCGCGGGAGTGCCGGAGGGATTCGCCGACACCCGCAGCGGTGCGGTCGGTGCCGCCAACGCCATCCTCGGGCTGGAGGCCGGCGACCTCATGGCACACCCGGACGCGTACAGGGCCGCCTGGCGGGAGATGTGCACTCCCGCGTACTTCAGCAACTCCGGCCGGGCTGCCGCTGAGGGCGTGCTCGCCGCTCAGGAGACGAACAACCACCTGCTTACCAATGTCGCAGCGGGTCAGCGCGTGTACGAGCGTGCCTTCCCGCTCACCGTTGACGTCCTCACGTACACGGATGCCGCCGCCACCGTGCGGACGTGGTCATTGGTGGTCGCCCACCCCGGCGACGGGCCAACGCTGCTGTCCTTCAACGCAGGCACGCTCCAGCTGCGTTGGTCGGCAGGCAACTGGAAGCTCGACGGGGGCAACGCGTCGTCCTCAAGAAGCGAGGGCGCGACAGGACCACTTCTCCTCGACAGCGGGCCGCAGCTGCCGGGGTATCTCACCGATCCGTCGACCGCCCAACCGGGGTCGACCAATGGGTAGGCGGCTCGCCGTCATACCCATCGTCGTCATGGCGCTGCTCGCGCTCGCCCCCTCCGCGCGCGCGGCATCACAACCACCGCAGCCGAGCCCCACTCCCATCGTCGCGCCGGTGCCCTCACCAACCTCGACAGGAGGTGGTACCTGCATCGTGCCGGGCCTCGACGCCGTCTGCAGCACGGTCGGCGGGCTGATCCAGGCCCTGCCGAATCCCATCGGCGCGGCGGCTGGCGCCGTCGTCGGTGCCGCCGAGAACTCCTTCAGCCACTGGCTTGCCGACGGCGCCGCTTCGGTGCTGGGCGACATTCTTCAGGCGGCCACCAACACGCTGCAGCCCGACCTGTCACCGGGCTCGTTCTTCGCCGCCCGGCTACAGACGATCGCCCAGCTCGCCGGGGGGATCGCCCTTCTGTTCCTGCTCTTCGCCGTCGGGCAGGCGCTGCTGCGGGGCGACCCGACGCTCATCGTCTCTGCGCTGCTGGTTCGTCTGCCGATCGCCTTCGCGGTCACCGCTGCGCTGCTCTTCCTATCCGGCACCGCGCTCGCCGTCGTCGACCAGGCAACAGCCCTCGTCATCGGCGGCAACCTTCAGGAGTCGGCCGCCCAGTTCATGACCAACCTGACCGGGGCCTTCTCCTCCGCCGACTTCGGTGGTGTCGGCCTCGCGCTTGTTGCTCTGTGTGCCCTCGGGACAATCTTCGTCGGCGTCCTCCTCTACGCTGAACTGGCGATCCGCGGCGCGGTCATCTACCTCGCGTTGCTCTTCATGCCACTCGGGCTGGCGGCCTCGGTGTGGGGAAGCGCGGGGCACGTCGCGCGGCGGCTCGCCGATGTGCTGATCACGGCGATCCTCGCCAAGTTCGTCATCCTCGTCGCCCTCTGGTTCGCCGCGGGTCTGCTCGCACAGGCGACATCCGGCGGTCCCGACACCGGCTTCGGAACCTTCGTCATCGGCCTGGTCGTCCTCTTCGTTGCGGCCATGGCGCCGTTGGTGCTGCTTGGCCTCGTGGCCCACGCGGAGCACGCGGTGACTTCCATCGGCGGCACCCGGCGCGCCGCCTACGCACCCGCGCAGCGGGCGGCGTCGTTCGGCCACACGGCGGGCCGAGCGGCGCTCCTCGCCGCCGGCGGCGGAGCCGCCGGCGTTGCCATCGTCGACGGCGGGCTTGCTGGCTCCGCCGGGTCGCGCGGGCGCGGCAGGGG
>Ga0209219_1000069_pt1 | contig 13515 bp, 10 predicted proteins | sample BlaSpr_A8_OM1_M1_FD_187973 | JGI IMG/M metagenome (GOLD analysis project Ga0209219, IMG submission 187973) | Forest soil microbial communities from Thunder Bay, Ontario, Canada - Black Spruce, Ontario site 2_A8_OM1_M1 (SPAdes) (version 2) | ecosystem: Environmental > Terrestrial > Soil > Boreal... | reverse complement strand
CGGCGTCGACAATCTGGCGCTGGTTGGCATTGAGTTTGCCTTCGGCGGACTTGAGCCGCGCGATCCTAATGGTGCGCGTGGCATCACGGGCACCCGAAACGTCTTGGCGAGCGAGCCATTTCTTGCGCACCATCCCAGCCAGGACCGATTTAGACACCCGGGTCGCAGCCCGCAGGGTTTCTTCCTTTACCGGTTCCGGTGATAATGGGTCGAGGAAATTCCGCGTGGATTCAACTCCCGCCAGATAGTCCAAGACTCGAAACTCAGCCAGTTGTTCCTCCGGAGTGCGCCGCGAGCGCGCCGATGATCCCGACAGTCCGGCGGTATGCAGGGCCGCGAGGCCCCCCTCCGTAATCCGATGAGTGATCGATCGCTTGAATTCCGCGCTCAACGGCAACATGGTGCGGAAGACTTCACCCAGCGGAGCCAAATAGTAATTGGCAATCCAGCGGCCCAGGCACAGTAGTTGGTCGTCGAGCACGGGTGAGGCATCGAGCCGGCTAAGAACATGTTTCGTTCTCACCGACGGTTTACGATCATGCAGTTCGACCACGATGCCGGTCATCCGCTGCTGGCGAAAGGGCACCAACACACGGCCGCCGACGACGGGCCCGGTTGCTGGGGAATCACCCGATAGAGTCCCATCTGCTTGCGTGAGAGTTTGTGGGGTAGCCTGTAAATGCGTCTCCGCCGCCACACGGTAAGTGAAGACCATGTCAAGCGGCACGGGCAGCGCAACGTCGCAAAACTGGGGCATTGATCTCAGAGCATAGCAGCGATGGGCACAGCAGCGATCGTCGGAAGAAAATGAACCGCGGATCTACTGGGCGATCTTCACAGGCGGCTTCAGTCCCAGATATTTCATCACCATCTGCAAATCTTTCCAGGCTTCGCCCTTCTGCCGCGGATCACGCAGCAGGAATGCTGGATGGTAGGTGACAGCCAATCTCGTCCCCGGCCAGGAAGGATCGCCGCCGCCGGGCCTGAAGTCATACCAGCGGCCTCGCAACTCAGACATTGGCGCGTTGATGGCGAGCAGGTTTTTCGCGGCCACCGCCCCCAGCGCGACCACAGCCCTGGGTTTGATAACCGAGATTTGGCGCAAGAGGAATGGCGAGCAAGTATCGCACTCGTCACGCTCCGGTGTGCGGTTTCCCGGCGGGCGGCACTTGACCACGTTGGCGATATAGACATCTTCGCGGCGCAGGCCCATGGCTTGGATCATGTTATTCAGCAACTGGCCAGCGCGTCCCACGAAGGGCTCTCCCTGCGCATCTTCATCGGCACCTGGGCCCTCGCCCACAAACATTAACTCAGCTTGCGGATTCCCGACGCCGAAGACGATCTGCTTGCGTCCTTGCTGATGCAACCGGCAACGGGTGCAGTCGCCCAGATCTTCGCGGATGATCCTGAGTGCGGCCGTGGGATCGGTGAGGTCCCATTCCGGCTTGGGAGCGAGCGCTTGGAGCGCCCCTCCTTCGGCCACGGCCGGTATGATCTTGGCAGTTCTTTTTGCCGTCATTTCGTCTTGCGGGGATCGTGGGGATGGAACCGCCGCACCGAAATCAGCAACCGTCGATTCGCCCGCGACGGCAAGCTCGGCTTCGGCAAGCTGCGGTTCTGCTGCTGATGCTTCACGGCGATAAAAGTCATAAATGCCCAATTCGTTGTAGTAGCGGATGCGATTGGCCAGCTCGCGCCGAAGTTCGGGATCAAATATGGGCATCTCAATCTAGAATCGGGCAGGAAGAAAGATTATAACCTCGCAGGGATGGCGCAACTGCTCAGGCATTTCGAGTCAACCGTGTTTATTTCTTGACCGGAGCGGACCGGTGCTGGCGCATAGGCACGATCTGGTCGAGGACGCGCTGCGCGACCTCCCACTTCGTGGTCTCGGGCACTTCGATAACCTCATGGTGAGTGATGATCGTGACCGCGTTGCGTTCGGAGTCAAAACCAACGCCTTCGCGGGAAACATCGTTCACGACGATGGCGTCGAGATGTTTGGCGGCCAGTTTCTGACGAGCGTTCTCCAGAACGTTTTCCGTCTCGGCAGCAAAGCCAATCACAATTTGACTGGTCTTTCGCACAGTGATTTCCTTCAGGATGTCGGCCGTGGCTTCGAGTTCGAGTGTCATCGCGCCCTTGCGTTTGATCTTTTGCGGCGCCGGAGATTTGGCCCGGTAATCGGAGACCGCGGCAGTTTTAATGATTACGGAGGCCTGCGGCAACAGATTGAGCACGGCGTCGCGCATCTGTTCCGCCGACTCGACTCGCCTGACTTCCGCAGCGCCAGGCGGGGTAAGCGCCGTGGGGCCGCTGACCAGCAGCACGCGAGCGCCACGGCGCAATGCGGCTTCGGCGAGAGCGTAGCCCATGCGCCCGCTCGAGCGGTTGGTGAGATAGCGTACCGGATCAATCTTCTCGCGGGTCGGCCCGGCGGTGATCAAAACGGTTTCCCCGGCGAGATCCTGAGCAGCACCCAAGGCTTCGAGAACGGCGGCAACGATTGCATCATTTTCGGCAAGACGCCCGGCGCCAGTCATGCCACAGGCGAGATAGCCGGAATCGGGCTCGACGATCTTGACTCCACGTTGCCGCAGGATTTCCAGATTGGCCTGCGTCGCCGGATGATTCCACATGTTCACGTTCATGGCAGGCGCGACCACCACCGGCGCTGTCGTGGCGAGATAGAGCGTAGTGAGGAAGTCGGAGGCCATACCCTGGGCGAATTGGGCTAGAACGTCGGCGGTGGCAGGCGCCACAACCAGCGCATCAATCGACTGCGCCACCGCGATGTGTTCGATGGCGGATTCGATGTTGGGTTCATGTTCTTGGCTGGCCGAGAACATCCCCGTAATGACCCTTTCGCCGGAGAGCGCGGCCAAGGTAAGCGGACGAACAAACTCCTGGGCGGCACGAGTCATAATGACTTGCACGCCAATACCACGGTCCTGCAGCAAGCGGACAATCTCCGCCGCTTTGTAAGCCGCAATGCCGCCGGTAATGCCGAGGGCGATCTTCATGGATTGGTCACCGACCAAGCAAAGAACTCGGGACCGCATTTCCCATCGGCGACTGTCCACTGCCGATTCAAACCGTCACTGAAACAGCTTCGTAAATCGGCAATCGCAAATTGCCCATGGGCCATGCCTAGCTATCTTGCCCCAGCACCTTGTCCAGCACCTCACTCGCCTGCTCAGCCGGGCTGCGTAGTTCTGGAATCTCCCATTTCACCTTGCCGGCGCGGATTTCATCTTGCGCGATGCGACAGGGCTTACGGGAACTCGTGTCGACCACGGGCGGAGCGCCGGATTGCAATTGCCGGGCGCGCCGAGCCGCAACCAGGATGTAGCGATAGTTGCTGTCGAATCCTTCCATCAACTTCATACCGTCTCCCTTGATCTTCGCCTGAGCTTTGCGAACACTATCATTCTACTGCGTTCCACCCGAAACTGCTGGCGCGGCAAACGATGCCAGTATGGGTTGCACCCGGTCACGAATGTTAGCCAGTCGGCAGCGTTCCGCCAACTCCAAGACTTTGCTCTCTTCCTCCGAGAACGTCCGACCAGAGCGGCACAGACGCGCGGACCGCACAACCGCCTGCAGGCTCTCAATGGAGTCCTGCAGTTGGTCGTTTACCAGAATATAGTTGTATTTGTCGTAATTCTCAATCTCACGAGTGGCCGTGACCAACCGGCGCTGAATAACCTCCTCGGTGTCCTCACTGCGTTTACGCAGGCGCCATTCCAGGGTCTTGCGGTCAGGGGGCAGAATAAAGATGCTGATGGCGTCAGGCAAGCGCTGCTTGACCTGGCGTGCTCCCTGGACGTCAATGTCGAGAAGCAGATCATGGCCCTTCTGTTCCGCCTCGCGCAGGAAGCGGCGGGTAGTGCCGTATAGATGACCGAAGACTTCTGCGTACTCGAGGAATTCATCATCGCGAATCATTTGCTGGAACTCAGCCCGAGAAACAAAAAAGTATTGCTTGCCGTTCTGTTCGCTGCGGCGTGGAGGGCGCGTGGTATACGAGATGGAAAAGTCCAGGTTGGGAACCATTTTTAGCAGTTCGCTGACCAGCGTGGATTTGCCGGACCCGGAAGGGGCCGAAATGATGTAAACCAGTGGCTTGTGCGGTGGAGGCATCATTCCAGGTTCTGTACCTGCTCGCGCGATTTTTCGATTTCCGCCTTCATCGCCAGACCCGCTTCGGTAATGTTCAGCGCTTCGCCGGCCAGGCCAGAGATTTTCGAAAGCAGAGTATTCGCTTCGCGGTTCATTTCCTGCAACAGGAAGTCGAGCTTCTTGCCAACCTCTCCACCCTGATCGAGCAAGCCGAGAAAATGCTGGACATGAGACTCCAGGCGGACGATTTCTTCCTGAATGTCGCTGCGATCGACAAGCAGGGCAGCCTCCTGCAGGGCGCGATCTTTGTCCGCGCTGGCGCCTAGCAACTCTTGAATGCGAGACTGAAGGCGTTCCACGTAAGTCTGTAGTACCGCACGGCGGTGTTGCTGAACCCCCTTCGCTGCCTCTGCCAGGTGGGCCATACGCTCGCGCAGTTCGCGTTCAATGCTCCTGCCTTCCTGCTCCCGCATTTGATTGAGCCGCGCCAGTGCCTCGTCAACTTTGGCCATAACCGCAGCCTCAAGTGCTCCATCGGCGGAATCAGCGGCGGCATCCAACGCGCCTGGCATGCGCAAGATGGCGTTGAGATCGGGGTCTGCCGCGAGGCCAAATTCAGCCGCGGCCGCTCGGAAAGCGGCGATGTAGCCTCCCACCAGGTCGCGGTTCAGGGCCAAGGGTTCGCCCGTGGCGCGCTCGAGGCTCAGCGAAACTTCGATGTGCCCGCGAGCGATTTTCTCCTTCAGTACTCGGCGCAGTTGCATCTCCAGGGAATCGGTGCCCGAAGGCAGGCGGAAGTGCAGGTCGAGAAAACGGTGGTTGACGGACTTCAGCGAGAGAGAGAACCCGGGCCGTCCGTTGCTCTGTTGCAGGCTTGGGGACTGCGGTGAGGCTCTTCCACCAGCCTGGCTGGGCATCTCGGCCTTGACCTGGGCAAAACCCGTCATGGAGCGAATCGGCATGGTCTACTATTCCGTCAAATTGCCCGCCTGCACTGGTAACTTCGACATTTGCGATGGCAGAGGGGATCAGCCGCAGCCACCGTATTTTTCTATCGATAAGCGGTATCCGGCCGCATTCCCGTCACCTCAAACCTGCGCAACTCCTGCTCTCGGCGATTCCGCGAGATCAAACTGCAACTCGTAGAGGCGGCGGTACGTGCCCAGCCTAGTCATCAACTCTTCGTGCGCGCCGACGTCAGCGACCGCGCCGTTTTCGATGACAACAATACGGTCTGCGCGGCGAACGGTTGACAGCCGGTGGGCGATCACAAAGACCGTGCGGCCGCTCATCAGATTGTGCAGCGCGGTTTGTACCAGCGCCTCCGATTCGCTGTCGAGCGCGGATGTAGCCTCGTCGAGAATGAGAATGGGTGCATTCTTCAACAGCGCCCGTGCGATTGCAATCCGCTGACGTTCACCACCCGATAACCGAACCCCTCTCTCACCGATCAGGGTATCGTAACCCGCCGGAAGCGTTCGGATGAAATCCTGAGCCAGAGCAGCGTGAGCAGCGGCTTCCACCTCCTTCAGCGGAACCCGAGGCTGCCCGTAGGCGATGTTGTTGCGAACCGTGTCGTTGAACAGCATGGTGTCCTGGGTGACGATACCAATTTGTGAGCGCAACGACGCCAGGGTTAGGTCGCGCACGTCGTTGCCGTCGATCAGCAGGCGGCCCTCGGTAACGTCGAAGAAACGCGGGATGAGGTGCACAAGCGTGCTCTTCCCCGCCCCGCTCGAGCCCACGACGGCGAGCACCTCGCCGCGACGGACCACCAAATTAATGTCGTGCAGAACTTCCCGGGCATCGTCGCCGTCGCATCCGTAAGTAAACGAAACGTGGTCGAACCGCACCGCCTCGGAAAACTTTCGCAGCGTTTTTGCGCGCGGCTTTTCCCGCACGTCGTCTTCGAGATCCATGAACCTGAAGATCTCCGAGGAAGCGCCCAGGGCCTGCTGGAAATTGTTGTTGAAGAGGGCAAACTTGCGGACGGGGTTGTACAGGCTGAATACCGCGGCGATGAACGCCACAAAAGCCCCCGGCGTAAGCACGCTATGGGCGATTTGATTGCGGCCCACCAGCAGAAGAAGGGCGATGGCGATGGCGCCGAATATATCCATCAGGGGAGACGAGATTGCGGTCGCTGCGACGGAGCGCAAGTTGGCCCGGAAAAGCCGCCGCGCGGCTTGACGAAAACGGTTGATCTCCCAGTTTTCGCCGCTGAAGGCCTTTACGATGCGGTTGCCGGTAATGGTTTCGTGCAGAATGTTCTGAATCTCGGCCAGTTTGTCCTGTCCGCGCCGGGTGGTGTGGCGCACGCGATGGCCAATTTTTCTCGAGGAATAAACGATCACCGGAACGAACAGCAACAGGATCCATGCCAGCTTGCGTCCGATCACGATCACCACCCCAGCAGTAAACAGAAAGGTAAAGAACTGCTGCAGAAATTCGGCCAGCACCGTGGACATGGCATACTGCACGCGCTCAATATCGTTGACGATGGTCGAGAGCAGGGTCCCAGTCGTGTGCTTCTGAAAAAATGCGGCACTGCGGCGCATGATCGTGTTGTAAAGGTCATCGCGCAGGTCAGTGATCATGCCGAAACCTGCATGATTCACCAGATAGGTCCCCGCATAATCAAAAATGCCCTTCAGTACTACGGACGCCACCAGGGCAAAGGCCACGATGGTCCATGCATTCGTGAAATGGGACGGCACAAATCGCTGCAGCAGAATGGTTTTTTGCGTACCGGGAATGGTGAACAGCTGAATGTTCTTGGATCCGGTGGAAGGATTGAGAACGCGATCCATGACCGGCCCGATCAGCAATAGACGGAAGGCGTCGAACAGGCCCACGAAGGCCATCAACAGCACAGAGGAAACAATTTGCCACCAGTACGGGAGCGCGTAGCGCAGCAGACGGGTTAGCTGGCGCATGGGGCTCCCACGAGTGGCAGGCCGCAAACGCTTGGCGCCGGTAGCGTAGGCATGGCGTGCAATGCACCATTTTACTTGAGTTTCAGCCGGTGAGTATGGCGTTTGAGTTTCCCGCAGTGTCCGTCCAATCCATCTCCGTCCAATCAAGTACAGGAGTTACTTCGGACTGTCGCGGTGCACGACCTTGACCCGGTATCCCGCCTGCCGGAGGTGCTTGCCTACCTCTTCCGCGATCATCACCGAGCGATGCTGACCACCGGTGCAGCCGAAGCCAATCGTCAGATAGCTCTTGCCTTCGTTGATGTAGTGGGGCAGCAGGTAAACCAGCAGTTCGGAGATGCGCTGTATGAATTCTTTGCTCTGCGGAAACGAGCGAATGTATTTGGCCACGCGCGGATGCCGTCCAGTGAGCGGGCGGAACTCGGGCACAAAATGTGGATTGGGCAGGAAGCGGACGTCGAAGACCAGATCGGCGTCCTCGGGGACACCGTGGCGAAAGCCGAAGCTTACGCTCGAAACCAGAATCCCTTTCTCGGAGGATTTCTCCCGGAAACGCTCGGTGATGTGTGCGCGGAGTTCGTGGACATTAAATTTAGAAGTGTCGATTACGAAGTCGGCCAAAGAGCGGATGTCGCCGAGATGACGGCGTTCGGCGCGGAGGGCAGACTTCACGGGAGCATCGGTACCGAGCGGATGGGGACGGCGAGTTTCGCTGAAGCGGCGGACCAGCACGGCGTCGGAGGCTTCCAGATAAACCACCTTAGTCGGGATCATGCGCCGAACCGATTTGAGGATTCCTGGAAGCTGTTCGAGCTGGGAACCCTCGCGTACGTCTACCACAAGTGCCGTGCGCCGAATCTCAGCCGATTGCACTGCCAGTTCCGCGAACCGCGGGATAAGCTCCACGGGAAGATTGTCGACGCAGTAGTAGCCGAGGTCCTCAAAGGCTTTGAGCACAGAAGCCTTGCCCGACCCGCTCATGCCTGTAATGATGACCAGTTCGGCGGACAGTTGCCGCTGGCGATGCGGACGAGTCGCCCGCTCTCGTTTGTTTCCACTCGTGGACACCGGGCCCGGGCCCCTGCGCTTCCCACGGTGGCTCTTCAGACGGCCGGGATTCCTGCGCGGTACCATTTCGACGATAGTAGCATTGAAGGCTTCCCCGAGGCGTGCGCTCCGGGATGCGCGGTTTGCAGCGCGCGTTCGGCGCACACATTTGTGTCCGAGCTGGTTGGGCAGGTAAGCTATGGCGCGATGAAGAAATTCGAGGAACTCACTGAACGGGAAGTGCTCGCTCTGGCCATTTCACTCGAAGAAGAAGACGAGCGTGTGTACGCGGATTTTGCTGAAGGATTGCGGCAGGACTATCCCGCTTCGGCAGCCATGTTTGAAGGCATGCGCGAGGAGGAATCAGGCCATCGGCGGCGGCTGATCGAACTGTACCGGCAGAAGTTCGGCGAACACATTCCGCTGGTCCGCCGTCATGACGTTCGCGGTTTTGTGGAGCGACCGGCATTGTGGCTGATTCGACCGATGCGCATCGATGCCGTGCGCAAAGAGGCCAGCACGCTCGAAGTCGAAACCCGCCTCTTCTACGAAAAGGCGGCGGCTCGCACACAGGACGCGAGCATCCGCCAGCTTCTTGACGACCTGGCGAACGAAGAACGCGAACACGAAAACCGTGCGCAGGAACTGGACAAGCAAAAACTTCCAGCCAGCGTTAAAGAAGAGGAGGAAAAAGCTCAGCGGCGTTTGTTCGTGTTGCAGATCGTACAACCGGGACTCGCGGGATTGATGGATGGCTCAGTCTCGACGCTCGCTCCTGTGTTCGCGGCAGCGTTCGCGACAAAGAACAGTTGGGACGCCTTTCTGGTGGGCCTTGCGGCTTCGGCGGGCGCGGGCATCAGCATGGGATTTGCCGAAGCGCTTTCGGATGACGGCAGTCTGACCGGGCGCGGACATCCGTGGGTGCGTGGCGTGATTTGTGGAGCGATGACGGCGCTTGGCGGCATCGGTCATACTCTGCCATTTTTGCTTCGCGATTTCCGTGTGGCTCTGTGGGCTGCCGGTGCCGTCGTGGTGGCGGAGCTGGGCGTGATCACGTGGATTCGTCGGCGTTATATGGATACACCGTGGTTCTCGGCCGCGATGCAGGTAGGACTGGGAGGAGCACTGGTGTTTCTGGCCGGAGTGCTGATCGGCAAATACGCGTAAACCTGCTGCCTGAGCCAGGATGCTTCATCGCTGTGGCCTATCCTTACGCCATAATCTTCACGGCTGCGTGTCTAACGGGTGCTTGCTCTTCTCGTAGAATTCGTTCTGCAGTTTCAGGCTGACGTCATCAGCCTTCACGGCGCGAATGGCTTTGACCACCGAATCAATCCACCACTTCATTTGATATTCGCCCAACTCTTTCGTCGCGGCGGAGCCTTCGCCGGAATAATGGTTGGGAAAACGCGCGTACCACCAGATTCCGGTGTAGAGACCTTCGGGAAGGTTCTGGCGGTGCTGGTCGGCGCCGGACTCGTTCGCGGCACGATCGAGGTGAACCGTATCGGGACGCGAAATCATCATATTTGAGGTTTCACTTTCGCCGGCGTGCATGTCGATCTTGGTCTTCTTCGCTGGTCCACCGGATGAAGGCGCGCGTTCGTCGAAAATGTACACGACATAGTCATGCGGCTTATCCAGCTGGGTCTGAGCAAAGAATGGCAGCAAGCTGTCATTGCCCCCGTGGCCATTCACGATGATGACTTTCTTGCAGCCGTTGCGCGCCATTTCATCCGTGGTCTCTTGCAGAAGCGCCAGTTGCATTTCGCGGCTGTAGGCGACGGTTCCGGGCTCGTGCTTGGCTTCGGCAATCTGCCCGAAATAATATTCAGGGAAAACAATTGCGTACTCCTGCTCGGCACCGTGCAGCGCGGAGTAGCGCACGTCCAGCAGATCGGTTCCGAGCGGCAGATGCGGGCCATGCTTTTCCAGGATGCCGAATGGCATCAAGCACGTAGCTTGCGATCGGTGAATGCCTTCGCGAAAATCGGCGGCGGTGAGTTCTTCCCAATGGACGGAAAGCTTCGCCTGCGGCGCGGCGGTTTGCGCTCTGGCCTGATGCGACCCCGTCACCATCGTGAACACAACCGCCAAGAGCAGGCTCAAACCCAGCGTGGAGCGCGTACGCGTCGTCATCGCGGCATTCCCCCGGCGGCGAATTCTAACACGTAGAATGCGCCCATTAAAACGTATCACTCGGCGCGGTGTCCAAAATGCCGGGTACAGCCGCCCTCGCTAAGGTCATCCCTTCTGTCGGGCCTCAGCTTCGGCCAGCCATCCACGGCGTAGCCCTTCGGAGGGGATGCTGGACAGGTAGGGTTTGACATCGAGAATCGGTGTCCCATTCAGCATATCGATGCCGCGGACATGCAGCTCGATACCTTCGCGGCGGCGCAGCTCGACGGTGGTCAGGCCAATCGGGTTCGGACGTCGCGGAGATCGGGTGGCAAACACGCCATGCGGCCGATTGTCAGAGGGCGGTGCACCTAGCAAGTCGAAGCCCTGGGAGCGATCGAATTCCCAGATGACGACGAGATGCGAGAAGCCCTCGATGTCAGTGAGTCCGGCCTCAAACTCGGGCAGGATCTTGAGCACACCATCCGCCTCGTGTTTAGCGCCAAGACCCTTGGGAACTTCGCTTGCGTCCTTGTACGGACTACTCACAAATCCAATCGGCCGCGAGGTAAACATGCGGGCTAAGGCCTCCATTTCCCATATGAACGTCCATCCTGACTGTGCTCCGTTCAAGCTCCGCTTGCTCGGGAATTTGTCGCTGTCTGCACCCCGAAGCACCACGCGCGGAGATCGGGTCGTAGTCTTCCGCCGAAAGCGGGAGTAGGGAAATCCCTTCGGTGAGTACTCCTACGCGCCCCCCCCAGCAAAGCTTGGACGGGACACCCTCCAGAGTAGGCGAGCTAGCGCTGCGCCAGCAAAATCAAGCGCGGGTCTGCGCTAGGGCGCTTCGATCAGCTCCATTTTGCCGTCGCGGGTGCGGTGCAGGATCATTACTTTTCCTTTGGGATCGCGGAAGACGAAGACGTCGCGGTCGCGGAAGTGGGCCTCCTTGATGGCCTCCTCGAGGGTCATGGGACGCATGGCCACGGCCTCGTCGGATCGCACCAAGTGCACCTCGGTCGTCTTGGCTACCGCGGGAAATCTGTGCACTACCACCGGTACAGAAGTCTTCTGCGTGAGGCCGACGCTGGTTTGAAGATCTTCCTGCTGGCTCGCGTCGCCGTTCCACTTTTTAACTTCTTTGGTTTTGCGAGCGGAACGCTTCCTCGTTTCCCAGCGGGTTTTGTATTTCACCGCCTGAGTTTCCAGATGGTCGAGCGCCTGGTTGACGGCAGCTTGCATGTCTCCGGCTTGCGCCAGGCCGACCAGCGGGCCGTTTCGCGGGCTGATGGTGATTTCCGCTTTGTGGCGGTGCTTCTCGACTGCGAGGATCACCTTGGTTTCAAACTTGTCACCCAGAATTCTGCGGATCTTCGTGAGGCCTGTTTCCACTTCTTTGCGGATGGCGGGGGTAACTTCGTAGTGCCTGCCGGTGTATTCCACGTTCATGAACGCCCCTCCTCAATTCGTAGCGAAGCAAATTGGGCAGTGCATTTAGCGAGCCAAACGCGCGATTATTGGCTCCCCACGAACGCGACCCTTCGCGCGGCTCGCCCTGCTCCCTCGCGCAAAAAAGCGGCGGCCATAGGGTGACAACCCTTCATTTTTTTACCCGCCTCTGATGGGTGCTCGGGATGCGCATGTCTTCCCGATATTTGGCAACCGTGCGGCGCGTAACCTGAATTCCCTGGGATTGCAGGATGCGCGTGATCTGCTCGTCGGTAAGGGGCCGCGAAGTATCCTCTTCGTCGATAAGTTTTTTGACTCGGCGTTTGAGGATGAGCAGGGAAGTGTTTCCGCCTTCCGGTCCCTGAACGCTCTCGCTGAAGAAATACCGTAGTTCGAAGACGCCTTGCGGGGTGTGGACGTATTTGTTGGCAACCGCACGGCTGACCGTGGAAGGATGCACACCGATCTCTTCGGCCACTTCTTTGATCATCATGGGCTTCAGGTAATCGATTCCCCTTTCCAGGAAATCCCCCTGGCGCATGACGATGGAGTAGCAGACTTTCGTGATGGTCTGTTTCCGCTGCTCGATGTTTTTGATGAGCTGGATGGCGCTTTTGTAGCGCTCTTTGACATAGTCCCGGGTATTTTTGTCGTTGCCCTCGCGGGTAATCAGGCGCTTGTAGGCGGGATTAAGGCGCAGTTGCGGGAGATCTTCGTCGTTCATCAGCACCAGCCATTCGTCGCCGTGCTTGACGAATGCCACGTCAGGCTCGATGAGCCGGGCCTGCACCTTGTTGTAGCGCAGGCCGGGCCGGGGATCGAGAGTACGAATGTAGTCCAGTGCTTGCTGAACGGCTTCGATCGGACGGGTGATCGCCTTGCCGATTTCTTTGTGCTGTTTGTTCTGCACAGCCCGCAGGTGCTGATCGACGATGGCCATGGCGTCTTCGAGAACCTGCGCCGTCCCGTTTCCGTTTTTCTCGCCGTTTTTGTGCAGTCCAAGCTGGTGCTGGTGGTAACGCAGCTGGGAGAGCAGGCATTCGCGCAGATCGCGGCAGCCTACGCCGGGGGGATCCAGCTGCCGAACAACGTCAAGAGCAGCCGCGAGGTCGGACGGCGTGAACTTCGGCTGGTAAACCGGACGCGGGGACGATGGAGCTGGGGTCGCGGGCGCCGCCGCCGCGGGAGCAGGAGCTGCTGCCATGCTGGACGACGTGGGGCTTGCTTCGAGAAGTGCTGAGGGTTCATAGCTGCGCGCCTTTGCCGTTTCCCATGGCGCAATTTGCATGGTTTCGGCGAGCCCTGTTATTTCGCTGGTAACCGAATCTCCGTTTGCGCCGAGAACCTCGGATGCTTCAGTCTCCAGAGTGCTCAATGCCGGCGCTGAACCGTCCCCCGATGTCATGGTTGAGCCGGCATCTTCGCCATCGGACTTGACCTCGGCCAAACCCAGGGCCTGCGCTTCGCTGACGATACTCTGGGCCGTCAGCGCATCGGCTTCGGGCGGAGCGGGCGGAGCGACGCCGAGCAGTTCATCATCGCTGGCGATCAGGTAGCCATCCTCGTTGAGGTTGCCGATAATCAGCTCGGCCGCTTCGCGTACTTCGCGTGGCAGGCTTAGCGCACCCAGTTGCCAGGCAAGGTGGTCAGTCAGATTTGTCGGCTTGGAGAGAAAATTCTCGAAAGAGGGACGCTCGATTTCCTCCATCTCCCCGTGGGTACGGTACCCCGGGTCGAGATAGTCTTGAAAGAACGAGCCGAAATCGATTTCCTCAAACGAGTCTTTCTTTTCTGCTGCAGTGGCAGGATTTTCCTCGTTGGTGGCGGCAGCGCGGTCCCG
>Ga0209219_1000068_pt1 | contig 13517 bp, 13 predicted proteins | sample BlaSpr_A8_OM1_M1_FD_187973 | JGI IMG/M metagenome (GOLD analysis project Ga0209219, IMG submission 187973) | Forest soil microbial communities from Thunder Bay, Ontario, Canada - Black Spruce, Ontario site 2_A8_OM1_M1 (SPAdes) (version 2) | ecosystem: Environmental > Terrestrial > Soil > Boreal... | reverse complement strand
TCACCATCGGCCCCAAGGGCCGGAACGTCGTGCTGGACAAGAAGTTCGGCTCGCCGACCATCACCAACGACGGAGTCACCATTGCCAAGGAGATCGAGCTCGAGGAGCCCTTCGAGAACATGGGCGCCCAGCTGGTCAAGGAAGTGGCGAGCAAGACCAACGATATCGCTGGTGACGGGACCACCACAGCCACCGTTCTCGCCCAGGCGCTGATCGCAGCCGGCCTGCAGAACGTGGCCGCCGGCGCCAACCCGATCCAGCTCAAGAAGGGCATCGAGCTCGGCGTTGAGGCGATCGTCAAGGCCATCAAGGACCAGTCGATCCCGATCTCCGAGCGCGAGAAGATCGCCCAGGTCGCGTCGATCTCCGCCGCTGACCCCACCATCGGCGAGACCGTCGCCGACGCGATGGAGAAGGTCGGCAAGGACGGCGTCATCACCGTCGAGGAGTCGAAGGGCCTCGAGACCGAACTCGAGCTCGTCGAGGGCATGCAGTTCGACAAGGGCTACATCTCCGCCTACATGGTCACCAATGCCCAGCGCATGGAGGCCGTGCTCGAGGACCCGTACATCCTCATCACCGACAAGAAGATCTCGGCAATCGCCGACCTGCTCCCGATTCTGGAGAAGGTCGTCCAGAGCGGCAAGCCGCTGCTGGTCATCGCCGAGGACGTCGAGGGCGAGGCGCTTGCCACCCTCATCGTCAACAAGCTCCGCGGCACTTTCAATGCCGTCGCAGTCAAGGCTCCAGGCTTCGGTGATCGTCGCAAGGCGATGCTCCAGGACATCGCGATCCTCACCGGTGGCCAGGTGATCAGCGAGGAGGTCGGCCTCAAGCTGGACTCCGCGCAGTTGAGCTCGCTCGGCCGCGCCCGCAGCGTGACCATCACCAAGGACGACACCACCATCGTCGAAGGCAACGGCAGCAAGGACGCGATCAAGGGCCGGATCGAGCAGATCAAGGCCGAGATCGATAAGTCCACCAGCGACTGGGACAAGGAGAAGCTTCAGGAGCGCCTTGCCAAGCTCAGCGGCGGCGTCGCCGTGATCAAGGTCGGCGCGCCGACTGAGACCGAGCTCAAGGAGAAGAAGCACCGCATGGAGGACGCCGTGTCCGCCACGCGCGCCGCTGTTGAAGAAGGCATCGTGCCCGGAGGCGGCGTGGTCCTCGTCAACGCAATCCCGGCGCTCGACAGCGTGAAGGCCGAGGGCGACGTGCTCACCGGCGTGAACATCCTCCGCCGGGCGCTCGAAGAGCCTCTGCGGCAGATCGCGCAGAACGCGGGCATGGAAGGCTCCGTCGTCGTCGACAAGGTGAAGTCCCTCCCCAAGGGCCAGGGCTTCGACGCCGCCAAGGGCGAGTACGTCGACATGGTCAAGGCCGGGATCATCGACCCGACCAAGGTCACCCGTTCGGCGGTGCAGAATGCGGCCTCGATCGCGGCGCTGCTGCTCACCACCGAGGCGCTGATCACCGACATCCCCGAGAAGAAGGGAGCATCGGCGGGACCGCCGATGCCGGAGTACTGATCGGCAACTGATCCGATTCCTGAAAGGGGCGGTCCGGGCGAGAGCCTGGGCCGCTCTTTTCTTTTGCCCGCGTCGTCCTGCAACCATTTCCGGGAGTGCGTCGATCACCGTCCATAGAGGCCAGGGTTCGCTCGCATGACCCGGACAACGTTCGGCTACAAGACGGCGACGAAGTGATCATCCAGCGCGATCGCGAATACATTTCGAGCTCTCAGCCCCCACGAAGGATCTGCAATGAGCGAAGCAACTCCCGGCCACGCCTTGGAACCCATCGGCGCGGGTTTCCTGCACGTCACCGGAATCGGTAGCCGTCTCGCCAGGCGCGAGGTGGCCGAAGAGCAGCTCGATGCCGTGGACGACAAGATGCTCGTCGATCTCGATCGCGAGTTCCATGATCGCGGTGAGGAAGCCGTCCCGGACCTCGACCTGACGGTGCTCACCAAGGTGGATCCGGAATTCAGCGCCGATGCATTCCTCTTGATAGCGAGGGACACGTTCCGGGTCATGCAGGACGCGCACCGCGAGGGTGCGCCATCACTCGACGCAGACATCGCGTCCGCTGAGGTGACCGTTGCCTCGATCGTCTCCGGTCGGGAACAGGCGGTCGTACGCTTCGCCATCGTCGGTGACGCTGCGCCGGTCACCCAGGACTGGACCTTCGAACGCGATCCCGGCGTCGACACGAGCGTCGAAGATGAGCAGCAGGAGGTCGCCGATGGTGGCTGGACCATCGCGCATCACGGCTGGCGTCTCGTCGGGATCGCCGCTGCCTGACCGGCTACGCGATCCAGGGATCAGGGGCAGGCGGTGGCCCGATACGAGCCCTTGCCGAGGTCAGGTGCTGCCCGGCCGGTGACGGTGATGGTCGCGCCGCGTTTGGGTTGCGCGCAGTCGCTGGGAAGCACCACGAAGACGCTGCGCGCACCTGCCTGTATGTAGCCGTCGCACGACGTGGCGGTGCACTGATACGGCTCGAAGCTCCCCGACAGCGTCGTGGTCCCGTCGGGATTCACTCCCTTCACTGGATTCGCAAGGAGGCCGGTGAATCCCACAACCAGGAGGACCGCGACCGCGAGGATGGCGACCACGACCAGCGGCACGCCCCACACCGGCCGCCTCGGCGGACTTTCCACAGCCTGCTACGGTACCCAAGTCCGTGCGGCAGCCGATCGTCTTCGTCACCGACTACGGCCGCGACGACGCCTACGCGGCGGCGCTCACCGGCGCTGCGTGGCGCGTCGATCCGCACGCGCTATGTCTCGAGGGAACCCACGGGGTCCCACCGGGTGACGTGCTCGCCGGCGCATACCACCTCAAGGCGCTCGCGCTCGCGTTCGCGGATGGTGCGGTGTTCTGTGCGGTGGTCGATCCGGAAGTCGGCACCGACCGGCGGGCAATCGCCATCGAGGTGGGCAGGATCCGCTGCGTCGCTCCAGACAACGGGCTCGTCTCGTATCTCTGGGAGGAGGCAGGCGCGACCACACGGCGCGCGGTGTCTCTCGATGTCCCCGTGAACGCGTCGCCGACGTTCCACGGCCGCGACGTCTTCGCGCCGGCCGCCGCGGAACTTGCCTCGGGAGTGAGGATCGATGCGTCGGGCGAGCCGATCGATGACCCCGTCGTCCTCGCCGGCGCGTTCGCGGAACGCCTGGGGAACGGCCTGCGCGGACACGTTGCCGTTGTCGACCACTTCGGTAATGCGATCACGACGATTCGCGCCGCAGATATCGGCGCCGCATCCATCCGCTCGATCACCTGGCCCGGTGGGGGGGTCGCCGGCATGGTGACGACATATGCCGACATCGACCAAGGGCCTGCGGCGCTCATCGGGAGTGCCGGGCACCTCGAGATTGCGGGTCGCGGGCGCGCGGTTGCCGACATCGGAGGCCCGAGTCGTGGCGACGAGGTGCTGGTGGAGCTCAGGTGACGGCTCTCCTGGACGGTGCCGAGGAATTCGGCGACCTCACCTCGGAGCAGGTTGCCCAGCTCGACGCAGCGGCACTCGAATGTGGCGTCACGACGCTGCAGCTCATGGAGATCGCCGGATGGCAGGTGGCGCGGTGTGTCTGGGCGCACACCCATGGACGCGCCGGTGACCTCCTCGTTGTCGCCGGGCATGGCAATAACGGGGGGGACGGCCTGGTCGCCGCGAGGCACCTGGCCACCTGGGGGTACCGGGTACGCGCCGTGGTGATCGCCGACCAGTCGCGCCTTCGTGGGTTGGTGCTCGACCACGTCTCCGCGTCGCGTCGGTGCGGCGTCGACGTGCACGTGGGCACCGACACGGCGGCGCTGGCTCCCGGCATCGCGGGGGCGGGTATGGTGATCGATGCCATCCTCGGTACGGGCCTGCAGCGTGCGCCGCGCGAACCGCAGGCGAGCGCAATTCGAGCGATGAACGGCGGGGGGACTTCGATCCTCAGCGTCGATGTTCCCAGCGGTCTCGACGCCACGACGGGCGAGGCGTTCGATCCGTGCGTGCGCGCGACCCTGACCTGCACCCTGACCGCGTTGAAGCACGGTCTGCGCAACCGCGACGGCGCTGCGCACGCCGGCGAGCTGTGGGTGGCGGACATCGGCATGCCCGCGGCTGCCTGGGAGCGCTCCGGGCTTCGCCGGCCGCCAAGCGTGACCGGCGGTGAGTTGGTGCACACTTCGTCCCCATCTCCACCTTGACCGCAGGGTGACCCCAGGGTATTCTTCGTCGCACATCCCGGCGCCGTCAGCGCAAACGTCATGATCAACGTCTCAGCACACATCGCTCCCGAGGCGCGCGAGCTTGCCGCGACCGTACGCGAGCAGCTCGATGATCTGGTCACGTATGCCACGCATCTGGTCAACCACCAGGGTGATGCCGTCGCCTTCGTCGCCGGTGGCATCCATCACGCCAGCCGTTACCCGCCCACCCGTCTCCGCGTCGACGGGCGCGCTGCCCTTTATCGCGCGGTCACGCGAGCGTGCCGGCACGGTCAGCGCTTTCCTCCGAGGCCGGCGGGCATCGGTCGGATGTTCCGGAGGGGCGGGCCACCGGTTCGCGTCGAGATGGACAGCATCGACGCCGGCCGGATCAACACCGTCAAGCGCGCGCTCGCGATGCTGGGCTTCGATCGCCGAGCCGCGCTCCTGCTTCGCGATCTCTGCGGGCTCGACTACCGGGAGATGGCGCGTGCGCTGGAGTGCTCTCCAGAAGCCGCCGCCAGGCTGGTCGCCGCCGCGCGTCGGGAATTCGGCTCCATCTATCGAGAGATCGCCCTGTGAGGTGCAGCCTGCTCGCACTGAGCAGCTACATCGACGCCGAACTCGACGTCGAGCCGGCCGGCGAGCTCGAGGCCCATCTTCTTGCCTGCGATCGCTGCCAGACGGCCATGGGCCACCTGCGCGAGGAATCCGAGCGCATCGGCGCCCTCGCGCGGGTGCACATCCCGGACAGCGCGGTCCACGAATTGTTCAGTCAGATCGGGCTGCTCGAAGAGGGTGACGAGCTCCCGGTGGGGCCGCCGCTCCACGAACGTCCGGTGTCCGTCGAAGCTCCGCCGTGGTTCGGGGTCGAGCGGGGCAAGGCGCTGCCGTGGGCGCCTCGGAGCCGGCACGACCCGATCGCTACCGGCGAGCCGAGAGAGCTCATCGGCGAGCGTTCGCAAAATGCTGCCCTCGCCGATCCTCCGGAGCTGTTTCTCTGGGACGAGCCGACCGACCCGATCATTCCGTCGAGACCTCCGACGCCGTCGACTGTCGATCTCATCCCCGCGGATGACCCGGAGCCTGCCCGCGACTCCGAGCCCTCCGTCATCTCCGAGCCGGAGATGACACGGCCACCCGACTCACCGGCGATACCGCCCACGGTATCGGTGGCAATGCATGCATCCGAAGCGCCGGATCCCGAAGTCCCGCCGTTCGAGCCCGTTACGGGCGTGCCGCAACCTCCGGAACTCATCTCACCGCAGCCACCCCAGCAGTACGCCCCCGGCGCATCGTCGCCATTGCGACGAATGCGCGACGCCGTCGCCGTTCGTTTCGCGCTCTGGCGGGGCGCCGGGTCTCACGGCGATTCGGGTGTTGAGATCGTCAGCGGCGCAGGTGCGCCGACCTGGAATCAGCGAGCACATCCGAAAGCGTGGAGTGACAGCCCGCCGCTCGTCTTCGAGCCCGATCCCCCGGCGATGACGCAGCCGGCGGCGTTGCCACCGGTGACTGCTGAGCCTGACACCCAGGCAGCGGCTCCCCCCGAGCAGGCGCCCGCCCAGGCCAGCGAAACACCCGCGGCTGCCGCCGCATCGACCCCGGATCTCGCCGATCTGCTCGGCGAGGTCGCCAGGCTGGCCGCTCCGCTCGGCCGCACGCCCGCGCCGGAGCCTGCGCAGGCCACCGTCATCGCCCAGCCTGCGGAGTCTGCGAAGGAGGAAGTGGTCGAAGCGCCGGTTGCGGAAGGCATCCCGCACGAATCGCTGGCGGCGGATCTCGCGCCCGTCGTGGTGCCAGAGGTGGTCGATGACGAGCTGGTTGAATCCACGGCTCCCATGGCTGAGGCGCCTCCCGAAGCGTCTATGGCGCCCCTCCAGGTGCCGAAGCCAGGTCGCCACGTTCGCCGGCTGCATTCGCGCAAGCCGGAACGGGCCTGGAACCCCGCCCAGCCGATCACCGGACGCCACGTGCTTCCGATCGGTGGTCCAGCGGTTGCCGCGGCGGATCGCGACCGCAGGCTCTGGCTGTTCGCGGCCGTCACCCTCGTGGTGATGGTTCTCGGACTGCTGATCGGCAGGCAGGTGACTCAGACAGGACGACCCGCCGCGGCGACCACCACGCACCCGAGAGCCACCGCGCCTGCCGTCATCCCGCCCACATCGGTGCCGCTGCCAGTCACCACGCCGCCGGTGGCAACCGGGCCACCCGCGCCCGCACCCCAGCAACTCACGGGGATCACCAATCTCGGGACGGGATCGTCCGGGTTCACAGTCGCGGACGTCCGCTACGGGGAGCATCCGAATGACTTCCGGCTGGTCTTCGACCTCGCGTTTCCCGCCAGCGTTACCGGCGCGCCGACAACTGTGGTCGGCTACTTCGGCTCGACGACCCTATACGTGGAGTTCACCGGGGTCGACGGCACCGCACCGATCGGTGCCATGCCACCCGGCCAGGTGGTGGCTTCGGTCGTCCCGCTGCCCATGGTGCGCAACACCGGCAGGCTCATCTTCAAGATCACGCTTCGCCACAATGCCCCCTTCAGCGCCTACTACCTGTCGGGCGCCCGCCTGGTCATCGACGTCACCTAGATCGACCAGCCCCCGTCGACGACCAGCACCGAGCCGGTGACGTATGACGCTGCCTCGGAGGCCAGAAACAGCGCCGCGCCCGCGATCTCGTCGGGGACGGCGTGGCGGCCCAGCGCGGTCTGACCGACGATGTGGTCATGGATCTCGGTGGTCTCAACGAGATATCGCGCCAGCTTCGTCTCCACCAGGCCCGGCGCAATCGCATTCACCCGGATCCCCATCGGCCCGAGTTCGCGCGCCAGGGTTCGAGTCAGCGCGATGAGTGCCGCTTTGCTCGCGTTGTAGGCACCGGTCAGCGGTTCGGGCTTGATGCCGGCGACCGACGCCATATTGATGACACTGCCACCGTGATCGCGCATCCAGGCGGCGACCGCGTGCCGCGTGAGGCGCATCGGACCCATCACGTTGACCTCCCAGATCTTGTTGATCGCACTTTCGTCGGCGTCGAGGATGGGACCGAACTGTGGATTCGTCGCGGCGTTGTTGACGAGGATGTCGAGCCGCCCCGTCTGACCCATGACCTCGGAGACGACCGATTCGCACGATGCCGGGTCGCCGACGTGACCCTGGACGGCAAACGCGTTACCCCCGGCGGCGGCGATCTGCGCCGCAGCCTCAGCGCAGCCTTCGGCATGACGCGCGTTGACCGCGACCTTCGCTCCCGCCTCGGCGAGCGCGGTGGCGATCGCGAGACCGATGCCTCGGGTGCCACCCGTGACCAGCGCAACCCGGCCATCGAGCGCGAAGCGCTCGACCAAGCTCAATTGAGCCCCGATGTACCGGCGTGGTCCTTGGAGCGCACTAGGATCCGATCGAGCAGCGCCGCCTCGCGGCGCAGCAGCCGGAGACCCGCGGCCAGACGCTCGGCCGTGTCGTCGATCTCGAGCAGGCGCTGGCGCTCGGCGGTCTCGACCTGCAGCTCGGCGGCGACGAGGTAGGAGAGCAACTCGGGATCGGAGGGGACCTCGAACTCGGCGGGGTCCGCCTGCCCGACGCCCCGGAGCTGGGTTGCGTACCCACGAAACGCGATGGTCACCGCCGCGGCAAGCCTCCGGGAGTCCTCGATCGCCGCAGGAGCATCCTGAAGGTAGTGCACCGCGCCGACGAGATATGGCCGGTCGCGGGAGAGCGCATCGATGTGGAAACGGGACGCTCCGATCACCCGTAGGTTGTAGCGGCCGTCGGGAAGGTCCTCGATCTCTTCGAGCTGCGCCAGGGTGCCGACGTCGTACGGCACCGCTCCGGCTCCAACCTCGTGACCTTCGCGGATCGCGACGATGCCGAAGGTCGTCGACGCTGCCTGGCAGTCGCGCATCATCACGCGGTAGCGCTCCTCGAAGATGTGCAGCGACATCACCATGTGCGGGAAGAGCACCGATCCGAGAGGGAACAGCGGGACCTCTATGGCCATATCGTGCGGACCGGCCGGCGTCAGCGCCGGACTATGCGGCCTTGCAGTTCTTGGTGTGCTTGATGATCCGCTCGCGGCGCGGCTCGCCGGGGCGGCGGCTATGCCGGAAAGCGATCTCCACGCCGATCTCGTTCTGCCGCATCAGGTTCTTGCAGATCGGGCAGCGGACGTGGGTGACGATGTCGCGCTGGGAGGCGACACCCTTGGATTCCTTGATCGTGTTGGCCATGGCGGCTGGGGCTCCTTGAGAACTGCGGCTGCTTTGATTGTACCCGGCGTCGGGGTACCATTCGCCGCCAATGTCTCGTCACTCTGCCGTGCTGCACGCTCGCATTGCCGTCACCCTGGCCGCGACCGCGCTCGGCATCCTGACCATCTCCGGGTGCGGCAGCCTCGTGGAGGTGAGCAGCCATATCACTCCGGTCCCACCCAACTGCGCGACCCCGCGTCCCGCCGCCGCAGTTGATTCCTTCACGACGCCGGTCGCGGTCCAGACCGCTGCGTCCGGTCTCGAGACCGGTGATATCAGCATGGGGTGCGGCCCGGCGGCGGGTACCTCCGGCACCGTCCACGTGCAATTCACCGTCTGGCTGCAGAACGGGACCCGCGTGATCACGACGCGGGGCCCTGGTCAACCCCCCAACTCGCTCGCACTCGGCGACCCGCAGACTCTGGCGTTCTGGAGGCTGGGGGTGCCTGGGATGCGAGTCGGTGGCACCCGGAGGCTCATCGTTCCCCCGGCACTCGCGTTCGGGACCGCGGGCAACTCCTCTGCCGGCGTCCCACCAAACACGACGCTGGTCATCGATGTCGAGCTGGTCTCGGTGGGTTGACCCGCCGCTACGACCGGGCTCGGGACCAGAGGATGAACAGGGCGGTGAATGCTCCTGCGCTGAGGAGCACGAAGGCAACCGGCAGACCGATCACCACTGACAGGCCGGGCGCTGTTGTCGCGAGCATGCGCGGGAAAGCATACCCAACCATTGGTCTCGGGTTGGGGATCTCGCTCTGAGTCGCGGGAATCGAGCCGCTATGCTCCGGGCTCGAACAATCCTTGGGTTGGAGGGAGTTCAGTGCAGCGTGCGGTCCTGGTCGTTGCAGGCATCGGTACGACGTTGCTCCTTGCAGGGTGCGGCGGCCAGACCATCACAGCTTCCCAGGCGGTGTCCGGCCAGACCATCGCCATCGTCGTCACCAGTGACAGCACTGGGATCGCATCGGTCGAGTCGCGCGTCAAGGCGACGTCGCCGGGTGTGACCATTGCAAACGGCGACACGCACAGCGGGGCGCATGTGTGCGGCTTCAACGTCAGCAAGGACGGTCACACGTATCAGGTGGACGTGTATGGCGCGGTGCCCAACACCATCTGCAACGCCCAGGCGCAGGCGTCCTTCCTCCAGACCGCTCCCTGACTGAGGACCGCTAGCTCAGGAGGCGACGTCCACGCGGGCACCCAGCAGCCCGAGCTCGATGTCGTGCATCACGGTGATCCGGAACGCCTGACGAGCCGCGGCGTCGAGCTCGGGAGCGATCGTCTCAGTGCGTGGTCGACCGATCCAGGGAGGCTGATGCCGTCCCATGGGCTCACCCCCGACGCGGACGACGACCGCGCGATCGTCCTCCTCGTCGACCTCGATGGAGACGTGCTGGAGGACTCCGGTGCTGTCGACCAGCGTCCACGACCGCAGCCACACCGGCATGGTGCTGCCGGGAACGCGTACCGGCCGGACCGCGCCACTGACGACGTACGCCTCCTTGTGCGGGGCGTCGGCGGTCAACGCGATGCGGACGGCTGTGTCGAGCTCGGCCCCAACCCAGCTTGCCAGTGACGGAGCGCGGTTCTCGACGTCGGGCAGCATGTGGGTGAAGAAGCCGTTCGCCAGCGAAGGTGCGACGGTGGCGTGACGCCGGCAGTACGGAAGCCCGAGGACGATCCGGCTGTGCTCGTCACACCAGGCCGTGCCACATTTCACCTGGCGACGATCGACGTAGGTGCAGCGGCAGGTGGCAGGCTTCGAGCATTCGCCGTCCATGCACTTCTGCCCTGGCGCGGCGAGCCCGTTATGGGTCGATGCGGCCTCGGCCGATTCCTTTCGGGAGAGCCGCAGCCACGGCTTCACCTTGTCCACGCGATTTCACTCCTCGGTACCAGCTGTGCGGTGCCGTGGAGTACAGCCTAGACGCGCCACTGCGCTCATCCATCCGGGCGCATGCATCTTGTTACGGCTCGGATCCCTGCTGTGACCGCCTGATTGCAGTCCGGTTTGATGTTCCGGTGCCTATTCGAGCACGGCCTCCCGGATCAACTCCACCGGGTGCCGGGCACGGCGCCCGGTGCCATGGGCAATCTGCTGGCGGCACGACACCCCGGTGGCAGCGATCAAGGTGTCGCCGTCCGCCGCCTTGACCGCGGGAAACAGGCGCGTGCCACCGATCTGCATGGACAGGTCGTAGTGCTCGGTCTCGAAGCCGAAGGAGCCTGCCATGCCACAGCACCCTGCGTCGACCTCGACCACGGTCGCCCCGGGGATCCGAGCCAGCATTCGCACCGTGGCCGACGTCCCGGCGAGCGCCTTCTGATGGCAGTGACCGTGGAACAGGAATGTCCGGCCCGCCAGGGGTGAGGCGGGGTCCATACGCAGACGTCCAGCGTCAATCGCCTCCAGGACCAGGTCATCGACGAGGCGCACCTGGCCCGCAACGGTCTTGGCGTCGGCGCTGTCGGGCTGGAGCGCTATGTGCTCCTCGGTGAGCGTCAGGATGCAGGACGGCTCGACGCCCACGATCGCCACTCCCTGCCGCGCCAGGGATGCGAGCCGTGAGGTCATCGCTTGCGCGTCGCGTGCCGCGTCATCGAGCCGTCCCTTGGAGATGGCGGCCCGTCCGCAGCATCGGTCGCCGATCAGCTCCACCTGCCATCCGGCCAGCTCGAGCAACTCCACCGCCGCGATGCCCACTCCGGGTTCGGTGAAGGTTGTGAACGAGTCGGCGAGCATCACCACGCGTCCGAGGCCGGCTGGATGCGGGGGCCGTCGACTCGCGTACCAGCGCAGCAGGTTCCGCCGCTGGAAACGAGGCAGTGGCCGCTTGCGCGTCACCCCGAGGGTGCGTTCCATCAGGGCGCGTGACCCCGGTACTGACGTCGCCAGGTTGGACAATGGCGCGAATGCGGATCCCAGCCGGTTGAGCCGGCGCGCAGCGGCGAAGAATCGCGCGCGTACGGGGATCCCGTGCAACGCCTGGTAGTGAAAGAGAAACTCGCTCTTCATAGAGGCCATGTCGACGCCGAGCGGACACTCGCTCTTGCACGCCTTGCACTCCAGGCACAGGTCGAGGATGTCGTGCAACCGGTCATCGCCGAGCGCCGCTCTCGGATCCGGCTGTGAGAGGGCGTGCACGAGCGCGTTGGCGCGGCCGCGAGTGCTGTGCTCCTCCTCACGCGTGGCCATGTACGACGGGCACATCACGCCGGTCGACCCCTTGCGACAGACGCCGATGTTCATGCACCGGTCGGCCGCGCCGCGCATGTCACCGGTCGCGACAAAAGAGAGGCGGGTAGGGAGTGGTCGAGCCTTCGGGAGCGCGACATCCCGGATGTTCTCGGTCATCGGCGGCGCATCGACGATCTTGCCCGGGTTCATCACCGCATTCGGGTCGAAGAGCTGCTTGACCTCGCGCATGGCTTCGTACAGCTCGTCGCCGAAGACGACTCGGTTGAACTCACTGCGCGCGAGTCCGTCGCCGTGCTCACTGGAGTTGGCGCCGCCGAATTCTCTGACCAGGTCGCGGATCTCCGCGGCAACCGCGCTCATGGTCGCGACCTCCGCAGGGTTGGCGAGGTCCAGGAACGGACGGATGTGCAGGCAGCCGACCGAGCTGTGGCCGTAGAAGCCGGCGGTCAGTTGGTGTCGCTCGAGCACCGCGCTGAATCGCTCGACATATGCCGGCAGGCGTGCGGGGTCGACCGCCGTGTCCTCGATGAACGCGACCGGCCGGCGCGTGCCCGAGCTGGCGGCCATGAGCAACCCGAGCCCGGCGGCGCGGACCTTGAGCAGCGCGGTCTGATGCTCGGGGGTGGTGGCCCGCAGCGTGTGATAGCCGTGGCCGTGCCGTTGCCACACCTCGGCCAAACGCTCCACTCCTGCGGCCGCTTCGGCGGGAATGTCACCATCGAAGGTGACGAAGAGCAGTGCGCCGGGGTCGCCCTCGAGGATGGATCCGAGCGCGGCGTACTCGATCTTCTGCCGGGAGAGGTCGAGGATGGTCCGGTCGATCAGCTCCACTGCGCTGGGGTGCAAACTCAGCGCGTCCTCGGTCGCCGCGATGGCGGCGGGCACCGTGGAAAAGTGGCCGACGGCGATTGCTTTCGCGCGTGGCAGGGGGACCAGTCGCACGGTTGCCTCGGTGATGACCACGAGCGTGCCCTCCGAGCCGACCACGAACTTTGCGAGGTCGAGCGGTGGCGCCGCCAGCCGATCGAGGCGATAGCCACCGGCGCGTCGCCAGTACCGGGGAAACCCCGTCGCAATCGCTTCGCGTCGTTCCTCGACGATCGCCGGGAGGCGCGAGTAGATCCTCCCCTCGAGGGTGTCGTGCGCCGCGCGGCGAATCACATCAGCAGCGTTGGTGGGTGCGAATGTCGCCGTGCTGGAATCGCTCAGCACCACATCGAGCGCCTCGACATGATCGATGGTCATGCCGTACACAACCGACCCGCTTCCCGCGGAGTTGTTGCCGATCATCCCGCCGATCGTTGCCCGGTTGCTCGTCGAGGTGTCCGGGCCGAACAGCAGGCCGTGCTTCGCTGCCGCGCGGTTGAGGTCGTCCTGCACCACGCCGGGCTGCACGCGGGCGGTGCGTCCCTCGGGGTCGAGCTCGACGATCGCGTCCATATGGCGCGAGGTGTCGACGATCACCGCACGCCCCACCGTCTGGCCCGCGAGGCTGGTGCCCGCGCCACGTGGCAGCAGCGGAACGTGCAGCCGCGCGCACACCGCGACAACGGCGGCGACGTCGGCCGCGTCGCGCGGGAACACGACCGCAAGCGGCTCGACACTGTACATGCTGGCGTCGCTCGAAAAGAGGTGCCGTGTGTAGTCGTCGTCACGCACCTCGCCGGCCACCGCGGCGCCCAGTGCCGCGGCGAGGTCGCTCACCGGCGAGCGACGCGTCCGCTGTGCTCCACCGTCGCCGCGATCGAGTAGCTCATCTCACGGCTCCGTCGTCGCGCATGGCAGCGATGTCCGCGGCCGAGTAGCCGAGCTCGCCGAGCACTTCGTCGGTGTGCTCGCCGAGCATCGGCGGCGG
>Ga0209219_1000066_pt1 | contig 13895 bp, 14 predicted proteins | sample BlaSpr_A8_OM1_M1_FD_187973 | JGI IMG/M metagenome (GOLD analysis project Ga0209219, IMG submission 187973) | Forest soil microbial communities from Thunder Bay, Ontario, Canada - Black Spruce, Ontario site 2_A8_OM1_M1 (SPAdes) (version 2) | ecosystem: Environmental > Terrestrial > Soil > Boreal... | reverse complement strand
TGGTGAGCCGGTGTACGGGCTGGGCGAGAAATTCGGCCCGCTCAACAAGCGCGGGCAATTGATCGAGTCGCGGGTCGAAGACGCGCTGGGCGTCAACACGGGACTCTCCTACAAGAATGTTCCTTTCTGCTGGAGCCCGGGCTCGGGCAAGGCGGCCTGGGGCATCTTCGTCAACACCCCCGGACGGGTCACCCACGGCGTCGGCTACCCCGAATGGTCGCACCGCTCCTATTGCGCCGTCGTCGACGATGAAGCGCTCGACCTGTTCCTCATTTCCGGTCGCGATCCCGCGCAGGTGCTGGATCACTACACGCATCTCACCGGTCGCGCGCCGGATGTCCCGCTGTGGGGATTAGGGCTCTGGGTCTCCAAAGCCTACTATCGAACGCCCGAGGAGGCCACCGCAGTCGCCGCCAAGCTTCGGGCCCGCCGCATTCCCTGCGACGTGCTGACCTTCGACGGCCGTGCGGCATGGGACGTCCAGACGCGTTTCGATTTTCATTGGGATCCGCAGCGCTTTCGCGATCCACCGTCGGTGCTGGCGAGAATCAAGGCGAACTCGCTTAAGGTGTGCGTGTGGGAATATCCCTACGTATCCATTCACTCGCCTCTGTTTCAGGAGCTCGCGGACAAGGACTACCTGCTGAAGACCGCGAACGGTGATCCGTATGTCTTCGGCTGGGATACTTCGTCGGAGACCTCGCCCTTCGGCGACGTGCTGACCGCGCTGCCGGAAAGCGGTCTGGTCGATTTCACCAATCCCGCTGCCTATGCATGGTGGCGCGACGCGCACCGGTCGCTGTTCGAAGCCGGCGTCGATGTCATCATGAGCGACTTCGGCGAGCACGTTCCTGATGACGCGGTCGCCTTCAACGGCGACCGGGGCAAGCGCCTGCACAACGTTTATCCACTGCTGTACAACCGCTGCGTGTACGAGGCGACCAAAAAATTCGGCAGCCCGGACAGCCTACCCATGGTCTGGGCCCGGGCCGGCTGGACCGGCAGCCAGCGCTATCCGATCCAGTGGGGCGGCGACCCGCAGAGCGACTGGGAAGGCCTGGCGGCGAGCATCCGCGGCGGACTGTCGTGGGGCATGAGCGGCGTGCCCTATCACGCCAGCGACATCGGCGGCTTCTACGGCTCGGTGCAGCCGTCGGCGGAGCTTTACCTGCGCTGGCTGCAGATGAGCGTTTTCAGTTCTCACATGCGGGTGCACGGCATCGGCGCTCGTGAGCCGTGGGCATTCGGTGAGGAGAGCGAAGCGATCGCGCGCCAGTGGATCGAATTCCGTTACCGTTTGCTTCCGTATCTGCAGAGCGTGATCGCACGGGCCATTGCGACCGGTTTGCCGGTGCTGCGGGCGATGCCGCTGGCCTTCCCGACAACCGCGTTGACGCGAAGCTTCGAGACGCAGTTCATGTGCGGCGACGCGCTGCTGGTCGCGCCGATCATCGCCGCCGGCGGCGAGGTCGAGATCGCACTGCCTCCCGGCGCCTGGTACGACTTGTCGAGCCGGCAGCGCGTTGCCGGTCGCCAAGTGCTCCGCTATCGCGCGACGCTAGACCGTTTTCCGGTCTTCGGACGCGAGGGCTACGCGCTTCCCCTCGGCCCGGTCGTGCAGCACACCGGCGAAATCGACAAGGCCAAGCCGCTCGACGCGCTGTGGCTGTTCGGCACACCGTCGCACGCGCTCGAAGGTTTCGTGCAGGCAAGGATTGTGCTCGCCGAGGGACGCGCGCGGGTGTCCGCGGCGCCGGAGGTCAAGGTGGATATCTTCGGCGACCAAGCCGATATTCACGTCGAGCCGCTGACCTGAGCATTCCGCGATGAACGCGAATGCGCCCATCGCCGTCACCATGGGCGAACCCGCGGGCATCGGCCCCGACCTCTGCGTGCGGCTGGCCGAGCGTCGGTGGGCCGCGCGTCTGATCGGTATCGGCGACATCGAGCTGTTGCGCGATCGCGCCCGCCGTCTGCGTGCGGGAGTGCGCATCGTTCCTTATATTCGCGGGCGCGACGCCGCGCCGGGAACCTTCGAGGTCGCGCATTTTCCGCTGGCGGTACCCGCCGTTCCCGGACGACTCGACCCGGGCAATGCCAAAGCGGTGCTCGCGACGCTGGACGCCGCATTGAACGGATGCCTCGCCGGCGAATTCTCCGCCATGGTCACTGCGCCGGTGCAAAAGAGTGTGATCAACGATGCCGGCATGGCATTCAGCGGCCACACCGAGTTCCTGGCCGAGCGCACCGGCGCCACGGTGGTCATGATGCTGGTCGGGGCCACCGCGACCGGTCCGCTGCGCGTAGCACTGACGACCACCCACCTGCCGCTCTCCGCGGTTCCGGCGGCGATCACCGAAGCATTGGTGACCCGAACGGTGCGCATTGTCGCCGACGAGCTCTCCGCCAAGTTCCGTATTGCCAACCCGCGCATCGCAGTGTGCGGCCTCAATCCTCATGCCGGCGAGGACGGATATCTCGGGCGGGAGGAAATCGAGATCATCGCCCCGGCGCTGGCAGCGCTTCGTGAGCAGGGCATAGCCGTAGCCGGTCCGCTTCCTGCCGATACGGTCTTCGTTCCGGCCAAAGCGAGCGAATTCGATTGCGTGATCGCGATGTACCACGATCAGGGGCTCCCGGTGCTGAAGCACGCGAGCTTCGGCCACGGCGTCAACGTGACCCTCGGGCTTCCGATCGTGCGCACCTCGGTCGATCATGGCACCGCGCTCGACCTTGCCGCCGACGGCGCCGGCGCGCGCAGCGCCGATCCGGGATCGTTGTTCGCGGCGGTGGCGCTGGCCATCGAGCTCACAAATCGCGCCCATGATCCGCGCGTGACCCGCATGTGACTGCTGCCCGCCACCCGCCACGCAAGCGCTTTGGCCAGAACTTTCTCGTCGATCGCCACTACATCGACCGCATCATCGCCGCGGTCGATCCGGCGCCCGATGACAACGTCGTCGAAATCGGTCCCGGGCTCGGTGCGCTGACGCGGCCACTGCTGGAGCGGGTCAAGCGGCTCACCGTGATCGAGATCGATCGCGATCTGGCTGCCCAATTGAGCGCCGAGTTCAGCCCCGATCGGCTGCGCATGCACAACGTCGACGCGCTCAGCTTCGACTTCGCGACGCTCGGGCGAGAGGTGCGCGTCATCGGCAACCTGCCGTACAACATCTCTTCGCCGATGCTGTTTCACCTCGCGCAATACGAGAGAAACCTGCGCGACATGACGGTGATGTTGCAAAGAGAAGTCGTGCAGCGGATGGCGGCCGCGCCGGCGACGCCCGACTATGGGCGGCTCTCGGTGATGCTGCAGACCCGCTTTCGCATCGAGCGCCTGTTCATCGTGCCACCGGGGGCGTTTCGGCCGATGCCGCTCGTCGATTCGGCAATTGCGCGCCTGACGCCGCTCGAGCGCGCGAGGCCGAAAATCGATGACGAAGCGCTTTTCGCACGCGTCGTCGCCGCCGCCTTCGGCCAGCGTCGCAAGACGCTGCGCAATGCGCTCAAATTGCTGGCGACCGAGGAAGAGCTCGAGCGCGAGGGCATCGCCCCCGGTGCGCGCGGCGAAACGCTAGCCGTCAGCGACTTTGTGCGGCTCGCCAACGCGCTCGCCCGGACGGTCGAGAAATCCCGCTAGCAGGACAACTCGGCAGTACGCGAACATGTTCCGAATGAATATCGATGTTTCGCAATTTACGAGTCGAGAAACTAGCCCCAATCGCTGTCGGGCCGCCGGGTCGGCGCTTCGATTCGCACCAGCTTCTTGCGTCCGGACTCTCCGCGCAACAGCGTGACGTTGCGCTGTGCCACGCCGAACGCTTCCGCCAGAAAGGCACGCAGCACGGCGTTGGCCTTGCCTTGGACGGGTGGCGCCGCCAGCGCAATCTTCAGGCGCGCCTGACCTCCGTCGCCATAGACGCCGATGACGAGGGTGGTTTTTGCGCCCGGCTGCGCCCGGATTTGCAGCGTGAGAGAGCCGTCGGCGGCGTCGCGCCGCCAGCCCGGTGCCGTCACTGAAACAGCCGCGCGAGGCTCTGCTCCAGCCACGCCACCGGCAGGATGAGCGCGAGCTGCGCCAGAACGATCACGATCAGTGGCGACAGATCGAGCGATCCGCCCAACGGCGGGATGACCCGGCGAATCGGAGCGAGAACGCGAAATGTCAGCGCGTTGAGTACGCCGGCGAGCGGGCCGTCGGGCGCCACCCAGGACAGAATCGCCTGAATGAATACCGCGCCGATCAGAATCCACAATGACGCCTTGAGCAACTCGATGACCGCTAGCGAGAGCAGGTAGCCGGCGAGCGTGCCAGAAAATTCCGCGCCTCCGAGCGAGGCAAGCGCGGCGAGCCAGAGCACCTGTCCGAGCCAGGCAAAGAAGAGCGACGCCCAATCGTAACCGCCGAAACCGGGCAGCAATCTGCGCAGTGGTTTGACCGCCCAATCGGTGAGCGCCGTGACTGCCTGACCGATGGGGTTCCTGAACGGCGCTCGCAACCATTCCATGATGAAACGCAGCAGCGCGGCATAAACGACGAAGCCAAACGCGGTATCGATCAGAAAGCGCAGCGCCTGGTTCAGCATGAAGCGCAGCTCAACTTTCGCTGCCGAAGAGATCACCGAGCTCGCCAGCGCGCGCAAGCGCCGCTTGCGCCGCCGCGGCGACGGCGGCCTTGGTTCCAGCCTGCTCGAGCGCGGCGATACCGCGCTCGGTCGTGCCACCCTTGGACGTCACCTGTGCCCGCAGGAGCGACGGCTCGGAATCGCTTTGCTCGGCCAGGCGGATCGCGCCCGAAAACGTCGCCAACGCAAGACGTCTTGCTTCGGCGTCGCCAAAGCCGAGCCCGCGAGCGGCGTCTTCCAGCGCCTCCAGAAAATAGAAAACGTAGGCCGGACCGCTGCCGGAGATCGCCGTCACCGCGTCCAGGTCGCTTTCGCGCTCGCACCACAGCGTGCTGCCGACGGCTTCCAGCACCGACGAGGCACGCGTTCGCCCCTCGACATCGACCCCCGAAAGCGCGTACAAGCCGGTGATTCCGGCGCCGATCATGGCCGGGGTGTTCGGCATGGCGCGCACCAGACGGCGGTAGCCTAGAAGCCAGCGCGACAGGTCGCTAAGCCGGATACCCGCGGCGATGGTGATCACGATCTGACGCTTGAGCAGCGTGGCCAGCTCGCGCGACGCGACGCGCACGCTTTGAGGCTTGACCGCCAGAACGATAATCTCGGCATGAGCCACCGCCGGCGGCTCGATGGCGGCGAACGTGGCGACACCGAAGCGAGCGGAGATCGTCGCGCGCGCATCGGGACTCGGGTCGACGACGGCGAAGGCGTTCGACGCACTGCCGCGCGCCACCAGGCCGCCGATCAGCGCCCGCGCCATGTTGCCGCCGCCGATGAAGGTAATGTTCAAGCTTTCATCCTCGATTGACCCCTGTTGAAAATCAGCGCTGTGTCATCGAATGGTCGATGCGAGTCCGTGTCGCCGGATCACGGGGCCCGAACAGCGCGCTGCCGATACGCAACTGCGTCGCGCCTTCGGCAATGGCAAATTCGAAATCCGACGACATCCCCATCGACAGCGTGTCGAGCGCAAGCCCTTCGCGGCGTCCGGCATCGTAGAGCTCGCGCAATAGGTGAAACTGGGCTCGCACCGGCGCGCCGTCGTCGGCCGTTTGCGCGATACCCATGAATCCGCGCAGCGCGAGGCCGGGGAGCCGCCCGACTTCGCGCGCCAGCGCCAGCGCCGTCGACGGAATCACTCCATGCTTGGCGGTCTCGCCGCTGATGTTGACCTGAACGCAAACGTTGAGCGGAGGCAAACGGACGTCGCGGGCCATCGAGAGACGCTGCGCGATCTCGTGCCGATCGATCGTTTCCACCCACGAGAAGCTCTGCGCCGCGGGCCGTGCCTTGTTGCTCTGCAGGGGCCCTATAAGGTGCCATTCGATTCCCGGGAGCCCTGACAGCGCGGCGATCTTGGGCCGTGCCTCCTGAACGTAGTTCTCTCCGAACGTGCGTTGTCCCATCGCATACGCGGTTTGAAGGGCCTGAATGGGGAAGCTTTTGCTCACCGCGAGCACTCGAATCGAGCCCGGATCGCGGTGGGCAGCCTTGGCGGCCGCGACGATGCGCAAGCGAATGTCTTGCCACGCCTTCTCGTCTAGGGTCATAATCGAATGACGCCGGCATAGGGTTGTAAAAAAGTTGTGGGCCACAAGTCGAGAATAGCCGGCCTGCCTCGTCTCCCCTGCCAGCAGCTTGAAGTGGTCCGACGTTGGCTCCTGGGATTATAAATGGACATTGCCGAACTGCTCGCTTTCGCGGTCAAGAACAAGGCCTCCGACCTGCACCTGTCGGCCGGGCTGCCGCCGATGATCAGGGTGCATGGCGACATCCGGCGCATCAACCTGCCGCCGATGGAGCACGAGGACGTGCACGCCATGGTGTACGACATCATGAGCGACGCACAGCGCAAGACCTACGAGGAGATGCTCGAATGCGACTTTTCGTTCGGCATTCCGAATCTTGCGCGCTTTCGCGTCAACGCCTTCAATCAGGAACGTGGCGCCGCGGTTGCTTTCCGTACCATTCCGTCCAAGGTTCTGTCGCTGGAAGAGCTGAACGCCCCAAAAGTGTTCGCCGAGATGACCGACCGGCCGCGCGGGCTGATACTGGTGACCGGGCCGACTGGATCGGGCAAGTCGACCACGCTGGCGGCGATGATCAATCACGTCAACGAAAACGAGTATGGCCACATCCTCGCGATCGAGGACCCGATCGAATTTCTGCACGACTCGAAAAAGTGCCTGATCAATCAACGTGAGGTGGGTCCGCACACGATGTCGTTCGCCAACGCGCTGCGCGCGGCGCTGCGTGAAGACCCCGACTACATCCTGGTGGGCGAAATGCGCGATCTGGAAACCATCCGGCTGGCGCTGACCGCCGCCGAAACGGGCCACCTGGTGTTCGCGACCCTGCATACCAGCTCCGCGGCAAAGACCATAGACCGCATCATCGACGTCTTTCCGGCCGCGGAAAAGGACATGGTGCGGGCAATGCTTTCGGAGTCGCTGGTTTCGGTGATCTCGCAGACCTTGCTCAAGACCAAGGACCAGCAGGGCCGCGTCGCGGCGCACGAAATCATGATTGCCACTCCGGCAATCCGCAATCTGATCCGCGAGAACAAGGTCGCGCAAATGTATTCGTCGATCCAGACCAGTCAGGCGGCCGGGATGCAGACGCTGGATCAATGCCTGACCGAAATGGTTCGCCGCAACCAGATTGCCCTATCCGAGGCTCGCACTCGGGCGGTAAACAAGGATCTGTTCGGGGGCTAAGCTCTCGAATTCTGGAGATCACGTCATGGAACGCGAAACCGCCACCAAATTCATCCACGAGCTGCTCGATCTGCTCGTCAAGCAAAAAGGCTCGGATCTCTTCATCACCGGCGGATTCCCTCCGGCGGTGAAAATCGATGGCAAGATCGCGCCGGTGTCGAAGACGGTCTTGACACCGCAGCACACCATCGAGATCGTGCGCAGCGTCATGAACGACAAGCAGGCAGCGGAGTTCGAGTCGACCAAGGAGTGCAACTTCGCAATCAGCCCGCCGGGCATCGGCCGCTTCCGCTGCAACGCGTTCGTGCAGATGGGGCGCGTGGGCATGGTGATGCGGACCATCAACACCACGATTCCTACCTTCGATGAGCTCAGCCTTCCGCCGGTGCTCAAAGACGTCTGCATGAGCAAGCGCGGGATCATGATGTTCGTCGGCGCGACCGGTGCCGGCAAATCGACGTCGATGGCGGCCCTTCTCGGCTATCGCAACGAGAACAGCTATGGGCACATCATCACCATCGAGGATCCGATCGAGTTCGTGCACGAGCACAAGAACTGCATCATTACCCAGCGTGAAGTCGGGGTCGACACCGAAGGCTGGTCGATCGCGCTCAAGAACTCGCTGCGGCAGGCGCCGGACGTCATTCTGATCGGCGAGGTTCGCGATCGCGAGACGATGGACTACGCCATCGCCTTTGCGGAAACCGGCCACCTGTGCCTGGCGACGCTGCACGCGAACAGCACCAACCAGGCGCTCGACCGGATCATCAACTTCTTCCCCGAAGAGCGCCGCTCGCAATTGCTGATGGACTTGTCGCTCAATATTCGCGCCTTTGTCGCGCAACGGCTCATCGCGCGCCGCGACGGACGCGGACGCGTCCCGGCGGTCGAGGTAATGCTGAACTCACCGCTGATCTCCGACCTGGTGTTCAAGGGCGACGTCTCGGGCATCAAGGAGATCATGAAAAAATCGCGCGAACTCGGCATGCAAACCTTCGATCAGGCGCTTTTTGACCTGTACGAAGCGGGGCTCATCAGCTACGAGGACGCGCTGCGCAATGCCGATTCTCTCAACGACCTGCGCCTGGAGATCAAGCTGCACGGCAAGGACGCGAAGAGCCGCAACGTCATGGCCGGCATAGGCAACATGGACCTGGTCCCGGACTCCACCAATCCCATGGCCGCCAACCGCTTCTAAAGGCTCTGGCGCACGGGGCTAGCCTTCGATCGCCGGGGCTCCGGTGAGTCCTGGCGTTGGGTCTGGTATCCTGATATGCCGCGTCAAACCCAGCATGCGCCAGGCGATCCCATGACCGGCTCCGACTCCAACGCTCCTGTTCCAACCGAAATCAAGCTCCATCAGGCCTCGCGCGTGATGGAACTTTCCTTTGCCGACGGCGCGAGTTTCCGGCTTCCGTACGAATTCCTCAGAGTCTATTCGCCATCCGCCGAAGTGCGCGGCCACGGACCCGGCCAGGAAACGCTGCAGGTCGGCAAACGCGAAGTCACCATTGCGGAGGTCGAAGCGGTCGGGCACTACGCGATTCGTCCCAAGTTCTCGGACGGACACGAGACCGGCATCTACTCCTGGGACTATCTCTACGAGCTCGGGTCGCGACACGATGCGATGTGGGACCAATATCTCAAGCGGCTCAATGCTGCAGGCGCGAGCCGCGATGCCGATCCGAATGCCGCCGCCGCGGCGGCGCCCGCCCACGCCTGCGGACATCAGCACTAGTGACCGAAAAGACCGACTTCGGTTTCGAGCGTGTCTCGCCGGAAGAAAAGACGCGGCGAGTCAAAGGCGTGTTCGAGTCGGTCGCGACCCGATACGACTTGATGAACGATCTCATGTCCGGGGGCCTGCATCGCGCCTGGAAGAGGTTCGCCGTCGAGGCAAGCGGTGTTCGAACAGGCGCGCGTGTGCTGGATGTCGCGGGCGGGACCGCCGACCTCGCGCGGCTGTTCGCGGATCGCGCGGGGGAGAGCGGCCGGGTCGTTCTCACCGACATCAATGGCGCAATGCTGGCGGTCGGCCGCGACCGGATGCTCAACGAGGGCAAGTTGCTGCCCGCCGTCCAATGCGACGCCGAGGCGCTGCCTTTTCCGGCGCGCTCCTTCGACTGTGTCAGCATCGCCTTCGGGCTTCGCAACGTTACCCGCAAGGACGCCGCGCTATCCGAGATGCGGCGCGTGCTGAAGCCAGGCGGCGTCGCGCTGATCCTCGAATTCAGCCAGATATGGGGACCGTTGCGGCCGGCATACGACTGGTACAGTTTCAACGTTTTGCCGCGCCTTGGGCGCCTGGTCGCGGGCGACGAAGCAAGCTACCGGTATCTCGCCGAATCGATTCGCCTGCACCCGGACCAGGCCGCGCTCAAAGCCATGATGGAGACGGCCGGCCTGGAGCGCGTCGAATGGTTCAACCTGGCAGCAGGCGCCGTCGCGCTGCATCGCGGCTACGCGCTGTGAACGCCGCCTGCGATTGATCTCATGCAGGCAATCGACCCTGCAATCGGTCTTGCCAACCGCGTTCTCGAGCGCGAAGATTGGGCGCGCGAGCGATTGTCGGCGCATGCCGGGCGTAGCGTACGAATGATCTGTGGACCGATGGCTTCCACGCTGGCAATCGCGCCGAGCGGCATGCTGTCGCCGTCGCAATCCGCCGCCGATCTGACGCTATCGATACCGCCGCTGCGCCTTCCGACGCTGCTCGCACATCCCGAACGCTGGACGGAACTAGTCTCCGTGGATGGTGACGCCGCCCTTGCGGCGACACTCGCCGACCTCGCACGAACCTTGCCATGGTTGGTCGAGCAGGCTTTCGCGAGCGCGTTCGGCCCACTGATCGGCACTCGCGTCGCCGATGCGGGACGGGAGCTGCTGACGCTGCCCGAACGCGCAGCGCGGAGCTTCGGCGAGAGCCTCTCAAGCTATGCGCGCGACGAGGCCGGACTCGGTGTGAGCGCGAGCACCTTCGCTGATTTCGTCGCGGAGGCCGCGGCGGCCGCGGCTGGTGTCGACGCGCTTGCGCTACGCCTCGATCAGGCCGCACCGGCCGGTGCCGCCAAGGCCACGAAAGCGAGCTAGGAAATCTTGTGGCCGCCGCCTGTCACGGCCAGGAAAACTTCGCGCAAGAACATTGCCAGGCAGCCGATCACCGCGAACATCGCCAGAATGAACAGGACTGCGATTTCGCGCGAGATGTCGACGGCTACCAGCGCCCCGACAAAAGCTCCGGCCACGACCAGGCACACCAGAAGCGCTCCGAGGCCGGCGGATAGCATCGCGAAGTAGATCAGCCTGATCCGGCGCGTCAGCAATCGCAGCTCGCGCTGTTCATCCGTCTGTTTGTTGTCCGCTGTCGCCCGCAGATCCTCCTCGAGGACGCGGCGGCGATCGACATTGCGCCCCAGGCGAACGTTGAGCACGGCGATCAGGGTCCCGATCGCGGTCAGCAGAAACACCGGCGCGACGGCAAGCTGGATAGCCCGCGTGATGTCGGTGATATGTGATTCCATGACGGTCGGAGGGCGATACATCGCCCATGTGCAATCTACGCCGGACTCATGCTCCCTTCAATGGCTCCTGGCATGATTACTCGACCGCAGGACGCAGGTTGTGGGCCATCCCTTACAATCGCGGCATGCGATTGTTCCGGCTGGTCAAGATTCTGCTCGTCGCGCTCAAGTACGGGCTCGACGAGTTCCTGCTCGGTCACGAGCGGTTTCACTGGCTGAGGCCGACCGCGCGCGCGGTCACCTTCTGGCGCGACCTGTCCGCGCCACGCGCGCAGCGCTTGCGACTCGCATTGCAGGAGCTGGGACCGATCTTTGTCAAGTTCGGACAGATGCTCTCGACGCGTCGCGATCTCTTGCCCACCGACATCGCCGACGAGCTTGCCGGCCTGCAGGACCGCGTTCCGCCTTTTCCCAGCGAGCAAGTGATCGCGACCCTGCAGCGCGTCTACGGCAAGCCGGTGGAAAGCGTGTTTCGCACGTTCGATCGGACGCCGGTGGCGAGCGCCTCGGTCGCTCAGGTGCACCTGGCGACGCTTCCCGACGGGACACCGGCAGCGGTCAAGGTGCTACGCCCGAACATCGCCAACACGATCGAAAAAGACCTGGCGCTGATGCAGGCCGGCGCGCTGATGGTCGAGAAGCTGTGGTCCGACGGCAGACGGCTGAAGCCGCGCGAGGTCGTGGCCGAGTTCGACCGCACCATCCACGACGAGCTCGATCTCGCGCGGGAAGCGGCGAATTGCTCGCAGCTCCGCCGCAATTTCCTCCACTCACCGCTGCTTCTCGTTCCCGAGGTCTTCTGGGACTGGTGCAGCAGCGAAGTGATGGTCATGGAGCAGATGGAGGGCACGCCGATTGCCCAGGTCGACAGGCTCGTCGCGCAGGGCATCGACGTTCAACAGCTCGCGCGCGCCGGTGTCGAGATTTTCTTCACCCAGGTGTTTCGCGACGGCTTCTTCCACGCCGACATGCATCCGGGAAACATCTTCGTCGCGACCGACGCGACGGACAAGGGCAAATACATTGCGCTCGACTTCGGCATCATGGGAACGCTGTCGGACACGGACAAGAGTTACCTCGCGCAGAACTTTCTCGCGTTTTTTCGCCGCGACTATCACCGGGTCGCGACCGCGCACATCGAATCCGGCTGGGTGCCGGCCGATACCCGCGTCGACGCGCTCGAAAGCGAAATCCGCGCGGTTTGCGAGCCGATATTCGATCGGCCGCTGAAGGAAATCTCACTGGGCAAGGTTCTGGTGCAGCTTTTCAAGGCGTCGCGCCGGTTCAACGTCGAGATTCAGCCGCAGCTCGTGCTGCTGCAGAAGACCTTGCTCAATGTCGAGGGCCTGGGGCGGCAACTCGATCCGAACCTCGATCTCTGGGTGACGGCGAAGCCCTTTTTGGAGCGCTGGATGCGCGATCAGATCGGCTGGCGCGCGTTCGAGCGCCGTCTCCGCGACGAAGCTCCGTTTCTCATGACCGCGCTGCCGCTGCTGCCGCGGCTGCTGCACAACCGCCTGTCGGCACCGCCGGCCGCGGCCGACGTCGCGCTGAAAGAGTTCGCCGCGGTACAGCGTGCGCGGAACCGCTGGCTGGCGGTGGTGGCGGTGCTGCTGGCGGCAGTGATTGCGTTCTTGCTGATGCGACCGCTCTAGTCAATCGACGCGTCGAACGTGCGAGACCCGTTCGAGCCTGCGTTATTTTCCTCGCCGGCCCGCCACCACCTCATTCCACACCAGGACGACACCGGCCTGCCGTTTCACCACCCGTCCCAGCGCGTTTTTCTGCGCCGGACTGCGCACGCATCCCTGCAAGCTGACAAATCCGCGCGTCGTCGTCACCCAGACGGCCGTGTCGCGAAACCGCTTGTCGGCTCTGATCGCTTCGATCACCCGATCGTTGATTTCCGCATCGTGTTTGTACGGACCGCCGCATTCGCAGGTGCCGGCGAGACAGCACGACGTTCCACGCTCGGCGCGTGAGTGAGCCTGCGAGCGCATCTGCTGTTCGTCGAGAAGAGGTGGCTTCGCCGGGGGACATCCCTCGTGGCCGGAGGTGGCCTGCGCGAACGGATCGAGCAGATACGATTGAGGCGTCTCTGCATCGACGTGCAACGCAAAGCAAAGCATCGTGATGGCGAGTGCGGCACGGGGTTTCATCGAAATGAGCCAGACTGTATCTAATTCGGCGTTGCAGGCCACTAGGCGCGTCCCTCATTTTGCTACAATCCAGCGATCATCAAGGAGACCCGGTTCAGTCCGCGATGGCGCTGCTCGAGATCCAGAACGTCAGCCGCCGTTTCGGCGACTTCACCGCGGTCGATCAGGTCAGCATCGCCATCGAGGCGGGAGAATTCTTCACCCTCCTCGGCCCCTCCGGGTGTGGAAAGACGACGCTGCTGCGCATGATCGCCGGTTTCGATCTGCCCGACGAGGGTCGCATACTGCTCAGCGGCGAGGACCTTGCCGATCGGCCGCCCGAGCAGCGTCCGGTGCGTACCGTCTTCCAGAGCTACGCTTTGTTCCCGCACATGACCGTCGAAGGCAACATCGCGTTTCCGCTGCAAATGTCCAAGACGCCAGCGGCCGAGGTCCCCGCCAAAGTGCAGGCGGCGATCGAGGACGTCCGTCTCATTGGTTTCGGGAAACGCTATCCGCACGAGCTATCCGGTGGTCAGAAGCAGCGCGTCGCCATCGGCCGCGCACTGGTCACGCATCCGACGGTCCTGCTCCTCGACGAGCCGCTCGCTGCGCTCGACGCCAAGCTGCGTGAGGAAATGCAGATCGAGCTCATCAATCTGCAGAAGGAAGTCGGCATCACGTTCGTCTACGTGACCCACGATCAGACTGAGGCGCTGGCGCTGTCGCACCGCATTGCGGTCATGAACAAGGGACGGGTTGAGCAGCTCGACCAGCCATCGAAGATTTACAGCTTTCCGACGTCGCGCTTTGTCGCGGACTTCATCGGCAAGTGCAATCTGCTGGAAGGCCCGGTCACTGCGAGTGGCAATGGTGTCGTATCCATCGATGCGG
>Ga0209219_1000065_pt1 | contig 14257 bp, 13 predicted proteins | sample BlaSpr_A8_OM1_M1_FD_187973 | JGI IMG/M metagenome (GOLD analysis project Ga0209219, IMG submission 187973) | Forest soil microbial communities from Thunder Bay, Ontario, Canada - Black Spruce, Ontario site 2_A8_OM1_M1 (SPAdes) (version 2) | ecosystem: Environmental > Terrestrial > Soil > Boreal... | reverse complement strand
ATCTGACGACGGCATCCGCGCCCTTGCCGGCGGCGAGCAGCTGGCGGGCCTCGCCGACCTGGTCGAGCGGGAGCTCACGCTGAGCGAGCCTGCCGTCCGCCGTGCCCGGTGCCAGGGCGACGACCTGCCGCAGCCGGAGGATCGCGCTCGAATACGCGCCCTGGGCGGCGTCGCGGGTGGCCGACGTGTACAGGAGGACCGCGACCCCCTCGCTCGCCTGGGCGCCGAGTGGCCCCGCCGTCAACGATCGGTAGAGCGCCACGGCCGCATCGATCTTGCCCGCCCGGCCGAGCGCGGTCGCCCACGCCAGCAGTGTCCGCTCCTCGGTCGACGATGCGGTGGATGCCGCATTCGGGTCGAGCACGAAGAGCAACCCGGTCCGCCCCTCGAGCACCTCGTCAAGGGATACCGCTCGGGCGAAGTCGCCGCTCGCCTCCAGGTGCGCCGCGGTCGACGCCGCAGCCGCGTCCGCACCGGCTGCTCCCGCGGCGACACCGAGCGCGGAGGTGATCACACCGGCGGCGGTGAGCACGACCAACGGCCAGCGCCGGTGCGACCCGCTGCCGGCCGCGGCGACGTGGTCAGGCGCTGGCGGCAGTGCGACCGGCGGCCACGGCGGCGGCGCGGCCGGCGGCGGTAGCGCAGCGGGTGGGTACGCGGGTAGCGGATCCATGGACACATAACGTACGTGCGAGCCTCTCGGATCTGCGTCGGGTGATCTCTCGACCGGGTAGGCTGCTCGCCGCATGATCACTGTCGACGGCGGTGCGTTGACGATCGACGCCGTGGTACGGGCGGCTCGAGGACGCGAGGGCGTCAGCATCGACCCCGGGGTCCGAGCCCGTATGGCTCCGGCGCGCGAGGTCGTCGACCGCCTCGATCGCGAAGGCGCGGTCGTGTATGGCGTGACCACGGGGTTCGGCGCTCTCGCGGACCGCGCCGTCGATCCGCCGGACCGATCCCTCCTCCAGCGATCCGTGGTCTTGAGCCACGCGGCCGGATCCGGGCCGCGGCTCGACGATGAGGTGGTGCGCGGGATGATCCTGCTTCGGGCCCGCACGCTCGCGGCTGGGCTGTCGGGGGTGCGGCCGGAGCTGGTCGAGGCGCTGCTGGCACTGCTGGACGCGGGCGTCGTGCCGTGGGTGCCGGAGCACGGCTCGCTCGGTGCCTCCGGTGATCTCGCGCCGCTCGCCCACATCGCGGCGGTCCTCCTCGGCCAGGGTTGGACCTGCGGACCCGGCGGTGAGCGCCTGGATGCGGCGGCCGTATTGCAACGCCACGGCCTCACCCCCATCGAGGTCGAGCCGAAGGAGGGGCTCGCGCTCATCAACGGCACCGACGCGATGGCGACGCTCCTCGCGCTCGCGGTGCACGACATCGAGGCGCTGTTGCGCGCCGCCGACATCGCCTGCGCCCTCAGCGTCGAGGCGTTGCTGGGGACCACCGTCGCCTACGGCGAGGAGGTGGTCGGTCTCCGTCCCGCGCGCGGACAATCCGACTCCGCGGCGAACCTCAGAGCACTGCTGCGCGACAGCCCCATCGTCGCGTCCCATCGCGTTTCGCATCACGCGGTGCAGGACGCCTACTCGCTGCGCTGCGCACCCCAGGTGCACGGCGCCGCCCGCGACGCGGTGGCGTTCTGCCGCGCGACCGTCGAGCATGAATTAGCCAGTGTTGTCGATAACCCGGTGGTCCTCGACAGCGAGGTGGTGAGCGCGGGGAATTTCCACGGTCAGGCACTCGCATACGCCGCGGACCTGCTGGCGTCGGTGTGCGCCGACGTGGCGGCGATCAGCGAGCGACGCCTCGACCGGTTGCTCGACCCGGCACGCTCGCGTGGGTTGCCCGCCTTCCTCAGTCCGGAGCCCGGCCTCAACAGCGGCCTGATGATCACCCAGTACACCGCCGCGGCCATGGTCGCCGCGCTCCGCCATGCGGCGACGCCGTTCGCGGTGCAGAGCGCGACCACCAGCGCCGGGCAGGAGGACCACGTCTCGATGGGGTACGAGGCCGCGCTGCGCACTCGCCGATCGGTGGGCCTGCTGAACTCGGTGATCGCCATCGAGCTGCTCGGCGCAGCCCAGGCCGTCGAGATGCGCCAACCCCAGCAACCCGGACCCGCGACCGGCGCGGTCCTCGCCGCGGTGCGGGCGCTGGTGCCACCACTTGGCGTCGACCGCGTGCTCAGCGGTGATGTCGAGGCGATAGAGAACTGGGTGCGCGGATCCATGTGGCGCGGCCCGCTCGCGGACGCCGGGGTGACGCTGCGATGACCGCTGGGGCGCGACCGGTGCGGGCGCCGCGAGGAAGCACGCTGAGCTGCGGCAGCTGGCAGACCGAGGCGCCACTTCGCTGCCTGATGAACAACCTCGATCCCGAGGTCGCCGAGGACCCGAACGCACTGGTCGTCTACGGTGGTACCGGCCGCGCGGCGCGGTCGTGGGAGTGCTTCGACGCGATCGTCGCGTCGCTGCGCGCGCTCCGGGATGACGAGACACTTCTGGTGCAGTCGGGAAAGCCCGTGGGGATCTCCCGCACCCACGAGCTGGCGCCGCGCGTGCTCATCGCCAACTCGCTGCTGGTCCCACGCTGGGCGACCTGGGAGGAGTTCTGGCGGCTCGAGGCGTTGGGCTTGACGATGTACGGGCAGATGACCGCCGGATCGTGGATCTACATCGGCACCCAGGGCATCCTCCAGGGCACGTTCGAGACGTTTCAGGCGGTGGCACGCAAGCGGTTCGGTGGCAGCCTCAGCGGGCGCCTGGTGGTGACCTCAGGCCTCGGCGGGATGGGAGGCGCACAGCCGCTCGCGGTGACCATGAGTGGTGGCGTGGCGCTCTGCATCGACGTCGACCCGATGCGCATCCGGCGACGGCTGGACACCGGCTACGTCGACGAGGTCTGTGACAGCCTGGAGGCGGCGGTGCGGCGCTGCGACGTCGCTCGCGAGGAGGGTCGGGCGCTGTCGGTTGCGGTGTGCGCCAACGCGGCGGAGGCGCTTCCCGCGCTGCTCGACTCCGCGCTCGCAGTCGACGTGGTCACCGACCAGACCAGCGCCCACGACCCGCTGCACGGCTACGTTCCGGCCGGCCTCAGCCTCGAGGATGCGGCTGCGCTGCGCGCACGTGATCCTCAGACGTACCTGCGCAGAGCGCGCGACTCGATGGCGCGGCACTGCGCGGCGATGGTCGAGTACCAGCGGCGCGGGTCTGAGGTGTTCGACTACGGCAATTCGCTGCGCGACCAGGCGCGACTCGGCGGCTTCGCCGACGCATTCGCGTACCCGGGCTTCGTCCCCGCGTACATCCGCGACCAGTTCTGCGAGGGCCGCGGACCGTTCCGCTGGGTAGCTCTGAGCGGCGATCCCGAGGACATCGCTCGCACCGATGTCGCGATGCTCGAGCTGTTTCCCGACCACGATGCGCTCCATCGCTGGATCGCTCTCGCCCGGGAGCGAGTCCATTTCCAGGGGCTCCCCGCGCGCATCTGCTGGCTTGGCGCTGGCGAGCGCCACCTCGCCGGATTGCGATTCAACGACATGGTGCGCAACGGCGAGCTCTCGGCTCCGGTGGTGATCGGCCGCGACCATCTCGACAGCGGATCGGTCGCATCGCCGATGCGCGAGACCGAGGCGATGCGCGACGGCAGCGACGCCATCGCCGACTGGCCGGTGCTCAACGCGCTGCTCAACACCGCGAGCGGTGCGACCTGGGTCGCGGTGCACCATGGCGGCGGCGTCGGTATGGGACTGTCGATCCACGCCGGCGCTCAGGTCTGCGCCGACGGCACCGAGCTTTCGGCGAAACGCTGCGAGCTGATGCTCACCAATGACCCGTCGACGGGCGTGATGCGTCATGCCGACGCGGGCTACCCGGAGGCGCGCGACGCCGCGCGCGCACGCGGGGTGCGCGTGCCGATGCTCGACGCCGGCGTCTCGAGCGGCTCGTGAACGCTCGCGAGTGGCTCGCGCTCGACGCGGAGAATCCGGACGTCGTGCTGCTCGGCGCGCCCGTCTCGAAGGCATCGATCTCCCGGGTGGAGTCGTGGGCGACGCCACCCGCGTTCCGTGACGCGCTGAGACGTTTTCCGACATGGGACGCCGAGCACCGAGTCGACATCGCGCAGCTTGGCGTCCGCGATCTCGCCGACGTTGTCGGGGACCACGATGACGCCGACGCGCGCGCCGCGCACCGACGCATCAGGGTGGCGAGCGAGGACGCGGCGCGCACGGGCGCCCTGGTCGTGGTCGTCGGCGGCGACAACTCGCTGACGAGGCCGGCGATGCAGGGCGTGATGGCGGCGGAGCCCGATGCAGCCTGGGGACTGGTCACCCTGGATGCACATCACGACTGCCGTCCGGCGACCGAGGGATCGCAGAACGGAACGCCGGTGCGCGAGTTGATCGAGGCCGGGCTCCCCGGCGACCGGGTCGCCCAGATCGGAATCCACCCGCTCGGCAACGCACGCGAGCACGCTGACTGGGCGCGGGCGCAGGGAGTGCACGTGTTCGCGCTCGAGGCGGTCCGAAGCGATGGCATCGCCGCCGTCGTCACCTCGGCCATGTCGGTCCTGCGTGGCCGCGGAGTCCAACGTGTTTATGTCGATTTTGACATCGACGTCGTCGACCGCGCATTCGCCCCCGCCTGCCCTGCAAGCCTCCCCGGCGGAATGAGACCTGACGAGCTGCTCCACGCAGCATTCCTTCTCGGCGCGACCCGCGAGGTGCATGCAGCCGACCTCTGCGAGGTCGACGCGAACGCCGACGTCAACGCCATGACCGTCAGGCTCGCGGCGGCGGCATTCGTCAGCTTCTGCAGCGGCGTCGCCTCCCGAACGCAGAGTACCCGCACGTCATGACCGCTCTCGTCGTCCATGGCATCGGTGCGCTCTGCACGTGCGATCCGCTCGCCGGGGAAGCCCCGGGTGTGGTGCGCGACGCCGCGCTGGTCGCCAGTGACGGGATCATCAGCTATGCCGGCCCTGAATCAGAGCTCGGGCGATCCGACGTCCCCAAGGGAGCCCTCGAGATCCAGGCTCGCGGCGCGGCGGTCATCCCGGGATTCGTCGATGCGCATACACATCTCGTCTGGCTCGGCGATCGCGGTGACGAGTACGCGCGACGAGCGGCCGGCGAGTCGTACGAAGCGATAGCGGCGGCCGGCGGTGGCATCCGCGCGACCGTTCGCGCCACCGCGGCCGGCAGCGTCGACGAGCTCACCACCGCGGCACGCGCCCGGGCGCTGCGCATGCTTGCGCACGGCACGACGACGGTGGAGGTCAAGAGCGGCTACGGGCTTGACCACGACGCCGAGATGCGTGAGCTGGACGCCGCGGTGCGCCTCGGGATCTGGGACGACCTGCCCGAGGTGGTGCCGACCTATCTGCCCCTGCACGCGACCCCGGACGGCCCGCGCGACGCCTACATCGACGCGGTCTGCACGCTGGGGGTCGCCGACGCCGCCAGGCGTGGTGCGGGATTCGTCGACGCCTTCTGCGAGGACGGCGCGTACACCGTCGCCGAATGCGAACGGGTCTTCACCGCCGCTCGCGAGCACCGACTGCGCCCCAAGGTCCACGCCGAGCAGCGAAGCCACAGCGGCGGCGCGCTGCTCGCCGCGCGCGCGGGCGCGGTGAGTGCCGACCACCTCGAACACGCAACCGAGGAGGATCTGCGGGCGCTCGCGGGCGCCGGGGTGGTCGGCGTGATCCTTCCCGGCGCGTCACTCGTCGTGGGTGGACCGCCGCCCCCTGGACGGCGTCTCCTCGAGGCCGGGTGCACGGTCGCGGTTGCGACCGACTGCAACCCCGGGACCTGCTACAGCGACTCGATGCCGCTCATGGTCTCGCTGGCGGTGGCCATCGGGGGCCTGACGCCTTCCCAGGCGCTGGTGGCGGCGACGGCGGGCGGAGCCGCAGCCCTGGCGCTGCACGACCGAGGCATGCTCCGCGCCGGGATGCGCTGCGACGCGGTGATCCTCAATACCCCGAGCTGGATCGACGTCGCGTACCACCTCGGCGGCGACATCGTCGCCAGCGTGCTCCGCCAGGGCCGGTTGGCGGTACCCTCGAAGACCTGATGCTCACCGAATCGTCCCCGCGGAGCCGCCGAGGACGCCGGGTCGAGGGCACCGTCCTCCCCCGATTGGTCGGCCAGGGCCTCGAGGTGCAGCTCGCCGACGGCGCGACGCGCAGCTATGTGAACCTCGACATGGCGGCGAGCACCCCAGCGATGGAAGCCGTTGCCGACGCGGTCATCGAGTTCCTGCCCTGGTACTCCAGCGTGCATCGCGGCGCCGGTTTCGCCTCACAGGTCTCGACCCGCGCCTACGAGGCCGCGCGCGAGGCGGTCGCGACCTTCGTCGGCGCGCGATCGACTGATGCAGTCATCTTTGTCAGGAACACGACGGAGGCGATCAACCTCCTGACCCACTGCCTGGTGCTGCGTCCGGGTCACTCGGTGCTCAGCACCATCGTCGAGCACCACGCCAACATGCTCCCCTGGCGGCGGCTCGCACCCGTCCATCTCCTCGACCCGCCCGACTCCCCGGAGCAGCTGCTCGCCGACCTGCGCCGGGCTCTCGAGGATCGACACCGCCCGATCGGGATCATCGCCATGACAGGCGCGAGCAACGTCACCGGTGAGGTCTTCCCGATCGCCGAGATCGGGCGTCTTGCGCACGAATACGGAGCCCTGCTCAGCGTCGACGCCGCCCAGCTGGCACCGCACCGCGCCATCGACATGGTGGCCATGGGTGTCGACTTTCTCTCGCTTTCCGGCCACAAGATGTACGCGCCCTTCGGCTGTGGAGCCCTGGTCGCGCCGTCCGCGGTGCTCCGTGACGCTGAGCCGATGCTCGCCGGCGGTGGGGCCGTGACCTACGTGACCGCCGACGACGTCCAGTGGGCGTCGCTGCCGGACCGTCATGAGGCCGGGAGCCCGAATGTCGTCGGCGCCATCGCGCTCGGAGCGGCGTGCACGGCGCTCGGCAGCACGGGCATGGCGCACATCGGCGCTCACGAGCGCCGCCTGCTCACGTATCTCGACGGGCAGATCGACGAGCTTCCCAACCTTCATCGACTCCGGCTCTGGCAGGGACCGGACATCGACCGCCTCGGCGTCAGCACCTTCACCGTGGACGGCATGCATCACGCACTGGTCGCGTCGATCCTGAGCGCCGAATACGGGGTGGGCGTGCGCCACGGTTGCTTCTGCGCACACCCGTACATCACCCACCTCCTCGGCGTGGGCATCGGTGAAGCCCATACGATTCGCGAGCGGCTCCGGCGCGGCGAGCACCAGGAGATCCCCGGTGCCATCCGGGCATCGTTCGGGATCGGGACCAGCGTGGAGCATATCGACCGGCTGATCGCCGCGCTGCGCGAGATCACCACGTACGGACCGCACATCGAGTACGCCGAGAACCCGCAGACCGGCGATTACCTGCCGGTCGACGACCGCCGCACCCTGCCGGCGTTCGACTTCCTGCCGCCGCTCGAGGCGATGGCGACTCCGTCGGGCTGCGGTCAGTTCTGACCCGTCAGCTCGCGACCGGCAGCGCACCTTCGAGGCCGCGGGGATCGGTGACGGGCGCGTCGCACACAAAGCCGCGGCAGACGTAGGCCGCCGGTGCGCCGTCCACGAGGGGGCGATCGTCAAGGAGCGGCACGTCGCCCGACTTGCCCCACGCGAGCACACGAAGCGGATCGAAGGTTTGCTGCGCCACTGTCAGGAGCGCCCGCGTCCGTGGATCGGCAGGATCGCCCACGATTGCGATCTCGAGCATGGGTCCGACCGCCAATTCCATCGCTGCGGCGAGACCCGCAACCGCCAGCGGCGCACGTCCGATCACGGTCACCAGCGGCGCAACGATCTCGACGCCCCGCTCCCGCCAGCGATCGTCGCCGGTGAATGCGTGCATCCGGAAGAACAGGTTCGCCGCAACCGATTGTCCGGCGCTGACCGGGTTGTCGTCGATGGTTCGCGGGCGAACGATCAACGGCTCCGAATCGGCGGCGGTGTCGTAGTAGCCGCCGTCGTCGTCACGATGCTGCGTGAAGATGCGCTCGCTGAGCACGAGCGCGCCGGTGAAGTACCACGGATCGCCGGTCGCTTCGTAGAGCGTGAGGAGCGCGTCGCCAAGGTTGGCGGCATCGTCGAGGAACCCGATGATCCGGGCGTCTCCACCGTTCCAGATGCGGAAGACGACGCCGTCGCGCACCACGTGCGCGAGGAGGAAGTCGGCACAGCGCCGCGCGATCTCCACGTAGTCCTGGCGTCCGAGCACAGCGCCTGCCTCCGCAAAGGCGCGCACCGCGAGCGCGTTCCACGCGGTGATCACCTTGTCATCGCGCCCCGGAGCAGGCCGCGCCGCGCGCGCCGCGTACAGGCGCCGGCGGAATTCCTCGACCTGCGCGTGCAGCGCCGCCTCCTCGAGCTGGAGGGATCGCGCCACCTGCGCGAGCGGATAGGGCATGGAGAGCACGGTGGTGCCGTGCTCGAAGTTGCCACCGTCGACGACACCGAAGACGCGCGCCGCGATGGTGGCGTCCTCCGCGCCCAGCGTCTCGCGCAGCTGCGCCGGTGTCCACACGAAGAACGCGCCCTCGCCACCCGGGCTGTCGGCATCCTGCGATGCCGCGAAGCCGCCGCCGGGCAGGCACAGTTCGCGTGCCATGTAATCGAGCGTTCGCGTGCAGACCTCGAGCAGGTCGTCGCGGAGGGTGAGCTTGTAGGCGTGCAGGTACACGGGTGCAAGCAGCGCGTTGTCGTAGAGCATCTTCTCGAAGTGCGGCACCGCCCAGCGTGCGTCGACGCTGTATCGGTGGAAGCCACCCCCCACCTGGTCGTGGATGCCACCTCGGGCCATGGCGTCGAGGGACATCGCGGCTCCCTCTCGCTGGCCGACGTCGCCGCCGGCCAGCGAGCGGCGCAGGAGCAGGTCGAGGGCCTGCGGATGCGGAAACTTCGGCGCCGCGCCGAAGCCGCCGTGGGCGCGATCGAGCTGGCCGAGCAGCGTCCTCGCGGCAGCGTCGAGGAGAACGGTGGTCGGCTCACTCGCGGCGGGCAGCTGACGCGGCACGACCGCATCACGCACCTTCTCGCCCATGCCGGCGATCTCGGCTCGCTGCGAGTGGTACGCGGCTGACGCCGCCTGCAGCACGGCCGGAAAGCCGCGCATCCCGGGGCGGTCCACGGGCGGGAAGTACGTACCCGCGAAGAACGGCAGGCCCTCGGGGGTCAGAAACACGGTGAGCGGCCAGCCCCCGGCGACGCCCATCGCCTGGGCCGCGGTCATGTAGATGGTGTCGACGTCGGGGCGCTCCTCGCGATCGACCTTGACGCTCACGAAGAGCGAATTCATCAGCGCCGCGATGTCGGGGTTCTCGAACGACTCGTGGGCCATGACGTGACACCAGTGACAGGCGCTGTAGCCGACCGAGAGCAGGACGGGACGGTCGTCGGCACGAGCCTTCGCGAACGCGGCTTCACCCCACGGATACCAGTCGACCGGGTTCTCGGCGTGCTGGAGAAGGTAGGGGCTGGACTCGGCGGCAAGACGGTTGGACACGCGGACCACGCTAGCCGAAGCGCGCTCCGGCGCGCGGGGAGCGCGTCACGGTGACAAACCGACCGGCCGGCGCGGTACGAGGCGCACCATCCCGAGCACCGTCAGGGCCGCGGCGAGGAGCGTCACCGCGCCGATGCCGAGCCAGCGCCATACCAGGGCTGCGTCGCGGTAGGCGGGAGGGGCGGGGAGCGCCTGGAGCACGTGTACCCAGAGCCCGTCGGACGTCCCCGCATAGATGGAGTGTTTCGCCGAGTCGGCCGCAAGGGAGAAGACCGCGTCAGGAAGCCCCACGCCCGCGCGGATCCAGTCGTCACCGCCGTCGGTGCTGATCAACACCCCGTAGCCGCCGGTGCCGAGGTAGATCGCGTCGCTCAGCGGTTGGGTGAACGCGGTCAGCGCGGTGATCCGCGGGACGCCCTGAAAGAGGCTCTGCGGCAGCAGGAGCAGCGCCTGTTTCCAGTCGCCATCCTGGCCGCGTCTCCAGACGGTGCCGTCAGTTCCAACCGCCACCACCACTCCAGGCAAAGCGCCAGACGAGGCGATCAGATCGGCGCCCGCGCCGAGACCGGGCGCTCCCGGGTCGGGGAGCGCCGCGGATTCCTTGCGGATGTCCGCGTTGTGGAGGACCACCCCGGCCGGGTCGATCGACCACACGACATTGCCCACCGTCACCGAGCCGGTGGGCGGGAACGCCGGGTTGGCCGCGGGCGCGAAGCTCTTCCCCGCGTCCGATGACACCAGCGTCGCGCCGGCGCCGGTGCGCACCGTGATCGTGTCACCTATGGCCGCAACCCGGGTGATGGGGGCGCCACCGAGACCGACCCGGCTCCACCATGGCGCGGCCGCCCGTGCGGGCGTGGTGCCGATGATCATCCCCGTCAGCGCAGTGGTGGCGAGCAGCGCTGCGATGAGCGCTCGGCGTCGTGCGTCAGAGGCCATACAGGCCCGGGACGATGCCGAACTGGAGGGCGATGTCGGCGATCGCGTGGATGACCACCGCGGGCCACAGCGAATTGGTGCGCTGCACGAGCCAGCCGAAGGCGAGTCCCACAAGGAAGGTGATGGGGACGAACGGCGCCTCAGGACCGCCATAGGTGATCGCGAGGTGGGCAAGACCGAACACCGCCGCCTGGCTGACGTTCGCCCAGCGCGGAGGCATGGTCCGCTCGAGCGCGCCGAGGAGGATGCCTCGGAACTGCACCTCCTGAGCGAAGGCCTGCAGCGCATTCGCCGGTCCAAGCCATGGAAAATCCCGGCCGATCGCGACCGGCTGCAGCGCCACCCTGCCGAGCAGCCCTGCGGGTAACGCGAGGCCGATACCGATCAGCACCGCGCTCCCGGCGACGCCGACGGCGATTCCACGCAGGCCGAAGCGCCGCATGCGCAGGGATGGGCGCCACTCCGGCGCGGCGACCCGCCACGCTGCCACCGCGATGAGCACGCTTCCCGCGGCCTGCGCCAGGGATGACCAGAACACCTGCGCGTCGAACGTCCCGGAATGCGAGCCGAGCAGGTCGAAGAGGATCTGGGGACCCGCGGACAGCAGCGTGTAGGTCGTCGCGACCGCCGCCAGCGCGAGGAGGATCGGGCGAGCCGGCTCGAGCCGCCGGAGGAGCAGCGACGGCAGGGCGATGAGCACCGACGCGATGCTCAGCCTCGCCAGGTAGGGGTCGACCCCGTTGGGGTCGCTGAAGGCGATCGGCACGAGCAGCGCAGCACCCAGGCCTAGCTCGGCGATGACGAGTGTCGATGCAGCCGTCCACCAGGGTGCGGCGCGGAAGCGCTGGATGCGGGCGCCCTGAATTTCAGCTGCCATGCGCTTGGCGGATCTGGCCCGCGATCGCCTCGAGCTCGATTCTCGGAGGGTGGAAGCCATAGCCGACCGGAAAGCGAAAGCCGAAACCGTCGTGCGCGCGGCGCGGGATGAGATGGATGTGCACGTGGGCGACCTCCTGACCGGCGGCCTCTCCATCCGCGACATACACGCTCACCGCTTCGACCGGCAGCGTGCTGTCCCTGAGCGAGCGGTTCAGATCGGTCGCAACCGACCAAAGCGCGGTGAGACTGGCTGCATCGAGCTCGGGAATCAGCTTGGCATGGGTGCGAGGCACCAACAGCACATGGCCGGGCTGGACCGGACGGATGTCCATAAAAGCCACGACCAGGGCGTCCTGATGGACGAAAGTCGCGGGCGCGTCGCCCCGGATGATTGCGCAGAAACCGCAGTCAGCCGCGTGCGGTCCTGAGGTTGCCATTGCCCGCGCATCGTACCGGCGGCGCAGCCACGCTCTTGACTACGGGCCCCTGCACCGCAGCCCCCAACGCGGACCCCGTCCAGCGTTGCAGCGGCCGGTGACGCTATGGACTAAACTAGACTAAGTCATGGAGATCGTCAACGTGCATGCCGCCAAGACCCACCTGTCCCAGCTCCTTGCACGCGTGGAGGCGGGTGAGGAAGTCGTGCTCGGTCGGGCGGGGCATCCCGTAGCGCGTCTGATTCCATTCCGGCCCGTTGGGGCAAAGCGCCGCTTCGGCGGTTGGCGCGGTCGCGCGTGGATATCCGATGACTTCGACGCGCCCCTTCCTGAATCGATTGACAAGGCGTTTCGCCGAGAGGAATGAACTACCTACTCGACACCCATGTCCTCATCGATCTCTTGACCGAGCCCCACCGTGTGGGTCGCGCCGTCCGAATCGCGCTCGAGGATCCCTTGAACGACGTCGTGGTGAGCTCCGCAAGTGCGTGGGAGATGGCCATCAAAGCGTCGATAGGGAGGCTCGGTGCGCCGGATGATCTTGAGACCGAGCTGCTGCGGGAGGGGATCGGCTCCATCGACATCACCGTGTCCGATGCGCGCTCCGCCGGCGCACTCCCCCGCCACCACAGCGATCCCTTCGACCGCATGCTCATCGCTCAGGCCCAGAACCGGCGCATGACTCTTGTCACGCGGGACGCGATGCTTGCAGCCTACGACGTGCCAGTGCTCGCGCCCTGACGCCGGTCGCGCTTCGGTCAGGCGGCCTGGTCGGCTCGCTGTCCCCACCAGCGCAGCAGGGAGAGGTCCTCCTCGTGCACCGCAGCGCCAAGCCACGCGCGCCACTCGCGCTCGAATCCCTCGGGCGCGTGAAACAGCGCCACCCATTTCCAGTCAGGCGGAAGTTGGGCGGCCAGGTCGGTCAGCGGGGTCTTGTTTTCCATGTTCTCTCTCGGCCGATGCCGGTCCAATTTGCGCACCGAAGAGCTTTCCCTCGCGGGCCGCGCCTAAACACATACCCAAATCGGCGCCGTCCGATACGCTTCCCGCCGCTATGAGCGTCACAGTCCTGGTGGGTGGGCAGTGGGGCGATGAAGGCAAGGGCAAGGTCATCGACCTCCTGGCCGACACCGTCGACATGGTCATCCGTTCCCAGGGTGGGAACAATGCCGGCCACACCGTGGTCACCGGCGGCACAGAGCACCGGTTCCACCTGATTCCAAGCGGGATCCTCTACCCGGCCACGACCTGCGTCATCGGCCACGGGGTTGTTGTCGATCCCAAGGCGTTCCTCCTCGAGCTCGACGAGCTCCAGTCTGGCGGCATCCCTGCTGACAATCTGGTCATCAGCGAGCGCGCCCACATGGTGATGCCATACCACCCCGTGCTCGACAAGGCCGGCGAGGAGCTGCGCGGGGATGACCGTCTCGGCACCACCTGGCGCGGGATCGGCCCCGCATATGAGGACAAGGTGCGACGCATCGGGTTTCGGATCGGCGACCTGCAGAAGCCCGCGTTCCTCGAAAAGAAGCTGCGCTTCGTGCTCCGAATCAAGAACGAGACGCTCACCAGGCTCTACGGCGCCGAGCCGTTCAACGAGCGCGAGATCCTCGACGAGTATCTCGGCTACGCGGAGCGCATCGACCCCTACATCCGTGACATCTATCCGCTGATCCAGACTGCGCTCACCGGAGACAAGCGCATCCTGCTCGAGGGGGCGCAGGGCGTCATGCTCGACATCGACCTCGGTACCTACCCGTATGTGACATCTTCGTCACCAACTGCGGGTGGCGCGTGCACCGGCAGCGGGATTCCGCCGTCCAGGGTCACCAGGACCGTGGGGGTCTTCAAGGCGTACATGACGAGGGTCGGCTACGGACCATTTCCCACCGAGCTGACCGACGCCACCGGCGACCGGCTCCGAGAAGTAGGTGCTGAGTACGGCACGACAACCGGTCGCGCACGCAGAGTCGGCTGGTTCGATGCTGCTGTGTCGCGATACGCGGTGGCGACCAATGGCATCGATGCGATGGTGCTGACCAAGGTCGACGTTCTCGACGAGCTGGAGACGGTGAGGATCTGCACCGGGTACATGAGCAAAGGTGAGTATTGGGATCATCCAATGGCCAATATCTCGCACCTCAAGCACGTCGACCCGATCTATGAGGATTTCCCTGGATGGCGCTCACCCACGCGGGAGTGCAGGCGGTACGAGGACCTGCCGGCGGCGTGTCGCGCATACATCGACCGCGTCGGCGAGTTGTGCGGCGCGAGCGTCGACGTCGTCTCCGTAGGCCCGGATCGCGAGCACACCCTGGTGCGCAGATCGCTCCTCGACTGAGGGCGCCCAGCAATTACCAAGAGAACGTAGTCAAACGAAAAAGTAGTGGCAGGGGGCGGAGGGCCACCCCCTGCCGGTCAGGAAGGGATAGG
>Ga0209219_1000064_pt1 | contig 14298 bp, 12 predicted proteins | sample BlaSpr_A8_OM1_M1_FD_187973 | JGI IMG/M metagenome (GOLD analysis project Ga0209219, IMG submission 187973) | Forest soil microbial communities from Thunder Bay, Ontario, Canada - Black Spruce, Ontario site 2_A8_OM1_M1 (SPAdes) (version 2) | ecosystem: Environmental > Terrestrial > Soil > Boreal... | reverse complement strand
TGCAATCGATCGTGCGCGGCCCAGTATGCGTTGGGCTCCGCCGGGTCCGCGTACACAATGAGCGAGATCTTGCCCGAGAGATTGTCGACAACCGCGAGCTCCTCGGTGAGCAGCAGCAGAATATCCGGAATCTCCGCCAGCTCTGCGGTCGGTGCCGGTGCACTCGCCGCAAGCTTGGTCTCGACATGTCGAACCGTGTCGTAGCCGAAATACCCGGCGAGGCCGCCGCAGAAGCGCGGCAGGCCCGGCCGTGGCGCGGCGCGATAGCGACCCAGGAACGCGCCGATGAACGCGAGCGGGTCACCCTCGTGGCGCTCGACGATTCCGCCGCGATCCTCCACTTCGATCTGCCGGCCGCGCGAGCGAATACGAAGCTTCGCCGGCAAGCCGATGAACGAATAACGGCCAAAGCGCTCCCCACCGACGACCGACTCGAGCAAGTAAGTGTAGCGCTGGTTGGCGAGCTTGAGATAGAGCGAAAGGGGGGTATCGAGGTCCGCAAACGCCTCGAGAACGAGCGGAATGCGGTTATACCCAAGCGCAGCGAGTGCGCGGAATTCGGCTTCGGTCATGATGCTCCAACGATTCTCTGAACGAACGCAACGTAATGCAGGCGTCGCTTATGAAGCGCGACGCTAAGGCGCGGTCACGATAGGCGCCAGCGCCAATCGTTGCCGTGCCGCCAGGCCCAGCCGTTGCGATGGAGAATGTCGAAGCTCATCTGATCAAAGGCGCGGAAGTGGAGCCGCGAGGAAACTATACCATCACGCTCGAGGCTTTGCACCGGGCCGCGATGCGATCGAGCCGGAACCCTCGCTTCGCCCCGGACCGCTCATGTTTCGGCGCTGGCGCGAGCGATTGCTGCGCGCATCGCGGCAATGGTCTTGGCATAATCGCCGCTGCCGAAGATCGCCGACCCGGCGACAAACCTGTCCGCACCGGCCCGGGCGATGGCGCCGATGTTGTCGACCTTGACCCCGCCATCGACCTCGAGCCGGATTTCCCGTCCCGTGCGCGCTACCATGGCGTCGATGCGTGCGCGCACAAGCGTGAGCTTGCCCAATGCCTCGTCGATGAACGACTGTCCCGCGAAGCCCGGGTTCACCGACATGATCAAAACGACGTCGAGCTTGTCGAGCACATGGTCGAGGCAGTTAAGCGGCGTCGCGGGGTTGATCGCCAGCCCGGCCTTGCAACCGTGCTGGTGGATAAGGCCGATGGTGCGATCGACGTGAAAGGATGCCTCCGGATGAAAGCTGATGACCGCCGCGCCCGCCTCGGCGAACTCCGATGCCAGCGCGTCGACGGGCGTGACCATCAGATGAACATCGATAGGCACGCTGACATGCGGCTTCAGCGCCCGGCACACCAGCGGCCCTATAGTCAGATTCGGCACGTAATGATTGTCCATCACGTCGAAGTGAATCAGGTCGGCGCCGGCGTCGATGACCGAGCGGACTTCGTCGCCAAGGCGCGCGAAGTCGGCGGAGAGGATCGAGGGCGCAATCTGGTATGTACGCATGGCGTTATAATTGCTCCGTCATCCCGGGAAGGGCTTTGTCGTGGCCGAGAGCGAGAAATACGAGATCACCGTCGTCCCCAAGGCAAGCTACGTCGAGGACCAGTCGGACCCGTCGAAGAACCAGTATGTCTTTGCGTACACGATCACGGTCACCAATTCCGGAACGGTTCCCGCGCAACTGGTCAGCCGGCATTGGGTCATCACCGACGCCAACAACAAGGTCGTCGAGGTCAAAGGCCTGGGCGTGGTCGGACAGCAGCCTCTGCTCAAGCCCGGCGAAAGCTTCGAATACAGCAGCGGCACGCATCTCGAGACGGCCGTCGGGACCATGCGCGGCGCGTACCAGATGGTGGCCGAAGACGGAAAGCAATTCGACGCGCCCATTCCTCCCTTCACCTTGTCGGTGCCGCGCATTCTTCATTGATACCGGTGTCGATGCAAGCGTCGCGCCATCGCGCCGCCTGCGGGTCGGCAGCCGGCGCGCGTTGTCCCCGCCCGTGGTAACAGCAGTGTGTATGGTGCGCCGGTCATTGGTTCCGGGTGTCTTCGCCTGATTCGGCGTCGGTCGATGGCGGCGCGCTTGTGGGCAACCCGGGTGGCAAACTCGGCGGCGGCTTGCGGCTGCCACCGATCGTGAACCAGACGATGAACACCGCCAGCAACAGCGCCACCAGCGCCTCGAGAAGTATCCATGCCATCGCGATGCTTTCCAGTGTCGCCGCGCTTTGCGCGCTTCTCGGCTCCTGCGCGACGGTCCCCCGTCCCGCCCCGCCTGCCGGTTCCCGCGGCGCCACGCCAGCGACGGAACCGGCAAGCGTTCTGTTCCAGGCGGTTCCCTTCTCAGCCCTTCCGGGCTGGAGCAACGACACTCCATCCGCCGCCCTGCCCCCGTTTGCCGCAAGCTGCCGTGCGCTGATCGCCCGACCCGAATCGGCGGCGATCTGGCGACCCGCATGCGCCGCCGCGTCTGCCGTCGCAGCTCACGACGACGCTGGCGCGCGCGCGTTTTTCGAAGCGCAGTTTACTCCATACCAGGTCACCACCACGGACGGGATCGATGTCGGACGGGTGACCGGCTACTACGAGCCGCTGTTAAAGGGCAGCCGTGCGCGCGACGATCGTTACCGCTATCCGTTGTATGCGGCGCCTGACGATCTGCTCACGGTCGAGTTGGGAGAGATCTTCCCCGAGCTCAAGTCCGAGCGCGTCCGCGGACGACTCGAGGGCAAGCGCGTGCTGCCGTATTGGTCGCGCGCGGAAATCGAGGCCGGTCAGGCAAGGTTGTCGGGGAGGGAGCTCGTCTGGGTAGATGATCCAGTCGAAGCGTTCTTCGTGCACATCCAGGGCTCGGCCCGCGTCGAGCTTGCCGATCGAAGCAGCGTACGCATCGGTTACGCCGATCAGAATGGGCATCCCTACCGGTCCATCGGGCGTGTGCTGATCGAACGGGGCGAGTTGACGCTGGAGCAAGCATCGATGCAGGGCATCAAGGATTGGGGACGGCAACACCCCGACAAGTTGCCGTCGCTTCTCGACGAAAATCCAAGCTACGTTTTTTTTCGCGAGATCGCCGCCGATCCTGACAGCGGCATCGATGGACCGATCGGCGCGCTGGGTGTGCCGCTTGCCGCGGGCCGCGCCGTCGCGGTGGATCCGCGCTTTCTGCCGCTGGGTGCAGCGCTTTTTCTGGCGACGACTTACCCGCTTTCCGATGCCCGCCTGCAGCGGCTGGTTCTCGCCCAGGACACCGGTGGCGCGATCAGAGGCGCGTTACGTGCCGATTTCTTCTGGGGCTCCGGCGACGACGCGGGACGAAACGCGGGCCGGATGAACCAGCCCGGTCAGATATGGTTGCTGTGGCCGAAAGGCGTCGCGCCGCCCGTCTCACTCAAACCTGGCAATCGTTAGCTTCCCGCCGCACCGTACATCGGCGCAAAGAACAGGTCCTTCCACGTCGCGGGTTTGGCCTTGATTGTGCCCACGCGGGACATGAACTCGGCGTATTTCATCGTTCCGTTTGGAACCGTCGAGAACTTTGAGTTCGGGTCGGCGAGAATCCTGATGATTTCGTCCGCCGTCGATTTCTGCTTCGATATCGCGAGATAGATGTCGGCCGCTTTTCTGGAGTCCCTGGCGATGAGAGCGTTGGCCTCGTTCATGGCGGCGATGAATGCGCCGCACAGCTTCGGATTGGCCTCGAAAAACTTGCGCGTGGTGTAGGTCATGTCGACGGTGATATCGCCGAGGATGTCGACCGTGTTCAACACGCGGTGCAAGCCCGGTGTAGCGTCCTCGATGTAGGAGAACGGGGGCGATGCCATGTGGCTGTTGATCTCGCTCCTGCCCGACAGCAGCACCCCGAGCGCGTCGGGATGTGGAAGACCGACCGTGATCGGGTCGAGCTTGGCGTAATTGGCGTCGCCGAACTCCTTGGCGGCGATCATGTGCAGCATCACCGCCGGCAGCGAGGTCTTGATACCCGGGACCGCGATGCGGTCCTTGTCGGAGAAATCCTTGAGCGACTTGATGTTCGGATTGCGCGTCATCAGGTACAACGACGACGAGCTCATTCCGGACAAGCCGCGGATCTCCAGCGCCGGATTGTCCTTCGCCTTCGCCCACAGCGTCAGAAAGCCCGGTACGCCGATCGAAGCGATGTCGAGCGCGCCCGACAGCATCGCGTCGTTGATGACATTGCCGCCGTCGAGCACCACGTACGTTGCCTTGACCTCGCCTAGCCCCGCCGCCCTGGCGTTTTTTTCGACGAGCTTCTCGCTGGCCATGATCATCAGCGGCAGATAGAGCACGCCATAGCCGTGCGAGATGCGGACCTCAGGCACCTCGGCGCGTGCGCCAGCGGCGACAAACAAGCCAAGGAAAAAAACGACGAGGGCGCGCAGTGTAGGTGAGAACATCGGTGTCTTCTCAGGCGCGATGCGCGAACGGGTTTAAATGTGAGCGCCGAGGACGCCGTGCGCCTGCTGGTCGGCATGATACGAAGAGCGGACCATCGCACCGACCGCGGCATGCGCGAAACCCAGGCGGTAGGCTTCGCGCTCGAACAGGGCAAAGGCATCGGGATGGACGTAGCGCAGCACAGGCAGGTGCGAAGCGCTCGGCTGCAGATACTGGCCGATGGTAAGCATGTCGATCCGGTGCGCGCGCATGTCGCGCATCACGGCGAGGATCTCGTCGTCGGTTTCCCCCAGGCCCACCATCAGCCCGGACTTGGTCGGGATGTCGGGAAACCTCGACTTGAACTGATCCAATAGCTTGAGCGAATGGGCATAGTCGGCCCCCGGACGCGCCTGCTTGTAGAGGCGCGGGACGGTCTCGAGGTTGTGATTCATCACGTCCGGCGGCGCCACGCTGAGAACGTCGAGAGCGCGCGCAAGGCGGCCTCGAAAATCGGGAACCAGCACCTCGATACGCGTCGCCGGCGAATGCTCACGGACGGCACGGATACAGTCGACGAAATGCTGCGCGCCGCCGTCGCGCAGGTCGTCGCGATCGACGCTGGTGATCACAACAAAGCTGAGCTTCAGCGCGGCAATTGTCTTGGCCAGGTTCAGCGGCTCTTCGGAATCGAGCGGCAGCGGACGTCCATGGCCGACGTCGCAGAACGGACAGCGGCGTGTGCAAAGCTCGCCCATGATCATGAACGTCGCCGTGCCTTTGCCGAAGCACTCGCCGATGTTCGGGCAGGATGCTTCTTCGCAAACGGTATGCAGATTGTGCTCCCGCAGGATGCGCTTGATGTCGTAAAAGCGGGGCGAGGATGGCGCTCGCGCGCGTATCCACGATGGCTTTGGCAGCCGCTCCGCGACCACGACTTTTATGGGAATTCGCGCAGTCTTGGAGCCACCCTTGTGTTTGACCCCGGCGGATGCGGACGGGAGGGAGGCCGCCTCTTGCGGCGCGGAAGCGATATCGCTCATCGGCTTTTGCGCTCGATGGAGGCAATCGCTTGGCTCACGTTGCTCATCAGGCGCTCTTCGATCTCGGTGCGCGAAGCACGCACGCCAAGGTCGCGCAATTGCGTCACCGCGAGCCCGCGATAACCACAGGGGTCGATGTCGTCGAACGGCGCGAGATCCATGTCTAAATTGAGCGCGAAGCCGTGGTAGGTGCAGCCGTTGCGGACCTTAAGACCGAGCGCGGCAACCTTGGCCTCCCGCCCGTGACGCTTGACGTAGACGCCCGGCGCATCGCGCCGGCCGTAGGCCTCGATCCCATAGGAATCGAGCAATTTTATCACGGCGCTTTCGATCGCCTCGACCAGCTGGCGCACGCCGAGCCGGAGTCGCTTGAGGTCGATCAGCAGGTAGACAACGAGTTGACCCGGCCCGTGATAAGTGATCTGACCCCCACGATCGACCTTCAGAACCGGAATCGTATTCGCGCGCAGAATATGCTCGGGGCGACCGGCGAGTCCGAGCGTGTACACCGGCGCGTGCTCGGTCAGCCAGATCTCGTCTGTCGTGTCGGGAGTGCGGGCATCGGTGAACGCCTGCATCGCGCGCCACGTGCGCGTGTAATCTGTCCGCCCGAGACGCTTCAGCGTCGGTGCGAAGCCCTCGGACGGCTTGCCGCCCGCTCCAGCCGCCTCATTGAAGGGCGGCGCGGACGCGGCTTCGTTCAAGGCGAGTGGCCTGTAACGTCCGGACAACCAATGGGGCGTTGCAGGCCACTAAGCTAAAGAACCATCACGACCTGCGGATGCCCGGAAAGCTCGCGGTAGAGCTCATCGAGCTGCTCGCGGGAGCTCGCATTGACCACGCACGTTAGCGACAGGTACTTGCCCTCGCGCGACGCCCTCATTTCCATGGTCGAGCTGTCGAAGTCGGGGACGTGGCGCAGCACGATATCGAGCACCAGTTGCGCGAACCCGTCTTCCGTGCGGCCCATGATCTTGATCGGGAACGAGCAGGGAAATTCGAGCAGCGATTCGGCCATGGTCTTTTCCATCGCTCGAATATGGGGGCGGACATGTCGCGCGCAAGCGCCTGCGCTTCTGCTATGGGCGATACATGTACTCGCGAGTCGGCGGATGCGGCAGACGCCCGCCGGGCAGGGGTTTGCCCGCGAGCAGCTGGAAGATCGACAGCCAGCCGCGCTCGAATGCGTGCGCCGAGCCTGCCAGGTAAATCCGCCAGATGCGGAATTTTTCCTCGCCGACTTCGCGACGTGCGGCATCGGCGTTTGCCTCGAGCCGGTCGACCCAATGCCCGAGGGTGCGTGCGTAATGCTCGCGCAAGCCTTCCGCGTCGACGACTTCCAGCCCTTCCGAGGCCAGGCCCTGGATGACCCGGGAAACGTGCACGAGCTGGCCGCCGGGAAAGATGTATTCCTCCACGAAATCGCCGATGCCGCTGCCCAGGCTTTCTACGCCGAGCTGATTCTGGGTGATGCCGTGGTTGAGAACCCATCCTCCCGGCTTGAGGGCCCGGTATATTTTCCCGAAGTAACGCGGGAAATTATGCTCGCCGACATGCTCGAACATACCGATGCTGGCGATCTTGTCGTACGCGGCGTCAGCCGGCAGATCGGTGTAATCGAGCAGTTGCACTCGTACGCGCCCGCTCAAGCCCAGCTCCGAGATCTTGGCGCTGACGTAGTCGTACTGATTTTGAGAGAGCGTAATGCCGGTCGCGTTGACGCGGTAGTTCTCTGCGGCCCAGAAGATCAACCCGCCCCAACCGCATCCAATATCGAGGAATTCATCGCCCGGCTGCAAGCGCAGCTTGCGGCAGATGAGATCGAGCTTTTGCGCCTGAGCCTGGTCGAGCGTATCGGCATCGCTTTTGAAGTAGGCGCATGAATACACCATGCGCTCGTCGAGCCAGAGACGATAGAACGGGTTCGAGACATCGTAGTGATGCTGGACATTGGTCTTGTTGCTGCGACGCTGATGCCACCACGCGCGCAAGCGAGCATGCACCTCGTCGCGGCCGTGAGTCACCTGCCCGACCAGCGCCTCCGCGATGGCGAGGACGCGTCGCGCGCCTCCGGAGAAATCGATGTCGTTATGGACGTACGCGCGCGCCAGCTTGCCAAACTCGGGCGACGCGAGTGCCCTCAATCCATTCCAGTTACGGGCGTAGACGTCCACTTCCGGCGTCGCTGAGAGTGCGACGCGGCCGCCGTCCGGCAGCACCACCGCCACGGGAATATCGCGACCGCCGTAGCGGCTTTCAACGATTTTGGAGAGCGGCTCTTTCATACCCATTGAAGGTGCGAACGGGGAGCAAGCGCTATTGGAATTCTACCAGCGTCCGGCTGAATTGCGGCAAAAGCTCTTTGTAGGACGCCGACTGACGCGACGATCGTTCGTCGCATGACGGAAGCATACCCGCCCCGCAGTTGCGAAAGCGAATTTCTATCGACCGCTCCGGGACTTGCTCGCCTGAAAGAGCTCGTAGATCTTGCGGAACACCGGCCCCGGGGAGCCACCGGCAAAAGATTTTCCGTCGACGCTAGTGACGGCGAGCACTTCCTTGGTCGACGACGACAGCCACATTTCATCTGCCGCGAGAGCCTCGTCCCGGGAAATCGGGCGAACCTCCAACGCCAGTCCACCGCCGCGCGCCAGCTCCAACGCCGCGTCATAAGTAATACCCGGCAGGATCTGGTTATCCTTGGGCGGCGCGAGGATGACTCCGTCGCGCACGATGAGCACGTTCGATGCCGAAGCCTCGGTCAGAAAGCCGTTGCGAAAAAGTACCGTCTCGGCCGCACCGGCGTCGGTCGCACGCTGCCGCGCCAGCACATTGCCCAAAAGCGAAATCGTCTTCAGGTCGCAATGCAGCCAGCGTTCGTCGATCGCGGTGACCACAGCGACACCGCGTTCGACCTGCTCCGCAGTCGGCAGTGAGAGCGGATTGCTCATCATGAAGACCGTCGGTACGACGTCCAAGGGGAAGGAATGGTCACGCTTGGCAACGCCGCGAGTCACCTGAAGATACAGTCCCTGATCGTCGAACGGAGTGCGCGCGACAAGCTCGCGAATGATCGATTCCCATTCGGTATCGGTATGAGGGTTCACCATTCTGATGCCGTCGAGGCTGCGCTGCAGACGAGCGAGATGCTGTCGCAGGCGATAGGGCTGTCGGTGGTAGACGGGGATCAATTCATATACGCCGTCGCCATAGATGAAGCCGCGATCGAGCACCGAAATTTTCGCGTCTTCAAGCGGCAGAAAGCGGCCATTGAGATGTACGGTCATGAAGAGAGTCTCACCGTGTGATGGAGATCGTGTGCTCGAGGTAGTGCATCGATGCAGCCGCGCCGATGCGCCGGATGCATCATTTGAACCACAATCGGATGGTGTCCCACGCGCGCCCGAACAGGCCCGCGAGCGGCACCTCCTCCAGGGCAACCAGCGGGTACTCGCCGACTGGCTTGGCGTCGAGCGTGACCTTGACCAAGCCCACGCGCTGTCCTCGCGCGATCGGTGCAACCAACGGCTCGACGGCCTCCATTGTGAGCTTCAACTGCGGTGCCTGTCCCTTGGGCAGCGTCACGTATTGGTCGACGACGAACCCGGCGGGGACCGAGTCCGTCGTGCCCTTCCATACCTTGAGCGCGCTGACCTGCGCGCCGTTCTGATAGAGCTGCACCGTGTCGTAGAACTGGAACCCGTAATTGAGCAGCTTCTGGGCCTCGCTCGCGCGCGCCGCGTCGGACGCCGCGCCGAGCACCACGGCAAGCAGCCGCCGAGGGCCACGCTTCGCCGACGCGATCAGGCAATAGCCCGCAGCGTCGGTAAATCCGGTCTTCACGCCGTCGACGTACGGGTCGCTCCAGAGCAGCCGGTTGCGATTCGATTGCGTGATGTTGTTGTAGCGGTACTCCTTGATCGAATAAAGCGGGTAATACTCCGGGAAATCCCGGATGACGGCCGCGGCGATCAGTCCGAGGTCGGCGGCGGTCGAAACCTGCTGTGGCGCGGGTAGTCCGGTGACGTTCACGAAGCGTGTCCCCTTCATGCCCATCCTTGTCGCCTCGCGATTCATCCGCTCGACGAATGCTCCCTCGGAGCCGGCCGTGACTTCCGCCAACGCGATCGCCGCGTCGTTTCCAGATTGCACGATCTCGCCGTGCAGCAGCTCGTCCACCGACACCGATTTTTTGGGATCGATGAACATTCTCGATCCCTCAGCACGCCACGCCTTCTCGGACACCGTTGCCATTTGCGAGGGCGTGAGCTCCTTGTCCTTGAGCGCGCGAAACACCAGATACGCGGTCATCAACTTGGTGAGAGAAGCCGGCTCGCGCGGCTCGTCAGCGTTAACCGCGACGAGCGTCTGGCCGCTCAGAATGTCGACCAAGAGATAAGCCTTGGCGGCGATCGACGGCGGCGCTACCGCTGCCGGCACCGTGGTCTGGCTCGCCGCGGCAATCGAAAAAAAAGCAAGCGCGAACAACAGCGACGCGCGAAGGGAAAAGAACATTGCTCGAGGTCTGCGGGAAGAGGTGCATTATACCGTCACGCGACAGCCCTTTTTCTGTTGCGGGAACCCAAGCTTCGATCGCGGAGAGCAGGAGCACTTCAGCTTAGAGCCCTCGCAAATCACAGTTCCTTCAGTTCCGCCGCGACCTCGGCGCAGGTGCTCCCAACAAGCGCATGTTGCCAAGCGCCGAGCCAATCGCCTTGCGCCGCACTCACAGGCAACGAGAGCCCGACCATACGCGACGAGCTCTCCGACCAGCAGAAGTAGTCGGTAGGCAACGCCGTGCCGTTCGCCTCGCCTGACGCGACTACCGACCAGACCTGGGAAAGGGGATAGCGGCGCAACGCGTCAACCAATCCGCGCTGCGCGTTGGCCGGCCACGCGGGAAGATCGGCCGGTGTCTGCACGATCAGCCGCGACGACAGCGCAAGCGGCTGTGTCGGCGGCAGCATCAATCCGCCCTGTGCGTTGCGACCGAAAGGTACGCTGCCCAAATGATCCGGCACCAGCATGAAACCGTAGCCCGCGCCGGAAACCTCGCTCGCAATACCGGGCAACGCGGCGATAAACGCGCGTGCCTGAACCCCGGCCACGCTCCACTGCGCGACCGTGGCGCGCAGCAGCAGAAGCTCGGCCGCTATCAATACCAGACTTGCGCCCAATGCCGTCGCTCGTCGCCCTCGTCGCCATTGCACGCCGGAGCGCGCCGACGTCGCCGCGACCGCAAGCCCGACCATCAAGGCGAGCAGCGCCGAGGTCGTGTAGAACAACCTCCCCTGCTCACCATTGGCGGCCAATGCGGATAGATGAGGCAGGAGCAGGACGATCGAAAGGAGCGTCGAGATTGCCACCGCGAGCCAGCTCGCCCGTGACGCGCGGCGTCTCCAGCAGGCGACCGTGCCAAGCGCGAGCAACAATAGGATCGCGATCAGGAACGGAGTCCGCGTGAACGGGAGCGGCAGCGCCGCGTCGACCCACGCGCCGACCGAGCTCATCGACTGCATCCACGCGCCACTCGCCAGCGCCTTGACTGGCGACGTTCCGGCATAGACCTGGAAGGGGCTGCCGAACATCGCCGCCCGCATCGCGAAGTACGCGACGCCGAGCAGCAGCCAGGGCGCGGCGTCGCGCACGCCCGAGATGACAATGTTTGTCGCCGCTACCCGCGATCTCGCTGCGCGGCGCGCGATGGCAACGGCCAAAACCAGAGCCGGCAACAATGCGGCCGATTCCTTGCTCGCCAAAGCGCATACCGCCGCCAACAGCGCCGCGGCGCCCCAGCGGTCGTACCATCGCGCCGCGCGCTGAAAAAAGGCGAGCGTCGCCAGCATGAACAAGAGCGCGAGAAGATCGTAGCGCCCGGAAACCCACGCCACCGCTTCGGGACTGGTGGGAAACAGCAGAAAGACCGCCGCGGCAATCGACGGTCCGGTGTTCGACCGATCGCCGGACTCGATCGAAAACCTTCGAGCGATGGCAAACACCAGCGCGCCGCTCGCCAGATGCAAAGCCAGATTGGTAAGACGCCATCCGAAGGGATCGGCGCCTGCCAGCGCGAAATTGAAGCCGAAGCTCGCCATCGAAAGCGGTCGGTAATAAAAACTCGGCGAGTCCAGTCCGGAGTAAAACTTGGAGACGAGGGAGTGGAGGAGGTGTCCTTCCTGCGACCAATCCGACAAGGCCGCGAGCACCGCGTAATCGTCGCTCAGCAATGCACCGGAGAGGGTCGGCAAGTAGACCAGCGCACAGGCGGCGAAGGGCGCCAGCACGAGAATGGCGGCGCGCCATCTCAGGTTTCGCATTCAGCGCGATTCCGTGACTAGCCGCCTGCGATCGATCTCGGTGCGGGTTCCGACCGAATTGATCACGACGGTGCGGACGTCGGCGGCCCCGCGTGCGAGCATCTGCGCAGGAAGCTCAACCGTAAAGCCGGCGTTCGCGGTATTCGGATAAGCCGGAAAGTACAACGCCAGCAGCTCATTGCGTGCGCCGAGGTAGGGCAGACCGTAGCGCGCGGAAAAGGTGGCGCCGCCGTCGACAAGCAACTCGACCCGTGCGACACCCTGTGGATCGATTGCCCAGCCCGATAATTCGACGACGCCGCCCGGGACCTTGTTCTGCAGCGGGCGATCGACGACGCCGAACGCCATGGGCGTGATGATCATGGCGTCGCGCAACGGCGCCAGCGAAACCACGGCGGCGCCTATCGCAAGGAAAGAAAATGCTGCCGCAGCGCCGATCGCACGTCCGGTCGCAACGCCGAAGACCGCAAGCAGCGGAGCAAAGAGCGCTGCGGCAAGCACTACAACGCTCGCATACAGCGCGACGCCGGCAAGCTGCGCGTGGCGTGCAACCTCGACGTAGCCGTCGCCAAAGATCGAGGTCAGGATGGCGTACCAAGCGATGCCCGTCAGCGCGTACAAGGTCAAAGCAAGTGGCGAGCACCGGCGGGACGCGGCGCCCACCACGCAAACGACGGCGCTCGCCAGAAAGATTGCACCCGAGGCGGCCAACATCTGCAGGAATGCCGACAAGGGAAGCTTCGCAAGCAGCGGGCCGATGCCGCTCGCGAGCGCGCCCGCCGCGGTGCGCACCGAATCGCTGCCGGCGTATTGCAAACCCTCGACACTGCCAAGATAAGCCAGCTGCCAATCCTGCAATTGTGGAAGGGCGCGCAGCACGGCGCGCAACTGTGTTGCGGGCTCGGTCGCGACCAACGCGGTAAGGCTGCGTCTTCCCATAACCAGCGCTTCCGGGCAGGTAGCCTCGAGTGCCTCGCCCATCGGCTGGTACCAGGTGGCGCCCACCGAGCGCAGACAGCGTTCCGGCAGGCCCAGCCGCTTCGCGGTCAGCGCCTCGTCTTTGGAAGCGGGAAGGATCGCGCCCAGAACGACATCGGCGTTGTTCGCCTGGGCGATGGTCGGATGGCGGCCGATGAGCTCCGCTTGCGCAAAGGCGATAGCGCCCACCACCGCGATAAGGAACAGCGCGCTGCGACGAGCGCGCGCCCAGAGCGAGATCGCCAGCGGGAAGACGAGGAGCGCGGGCAGCCACAAATGCTGCTGCCGCGACAGTCCGAGACCGATCAAGCTCATCGCCAACGCGGCGATTTGCGTCGACGAAGGCGAGTCCGATGCCGTTGTGCGCATACCAATGGCAACCAACAGAACCACGCTCGCATACGCGAAGAGGACCGCGGTGAATTCGGTGTACAGGGTGTTGAGCCACAAGGTCACGATAGGATCGCACAGCACGAGCGCGAACACGGCGCCGTGAACGAGCGCCACGGCCGGCCGCCGTCGCAACATGGCGCCGAATGCGAACGCAATCACGATCAGCGTCACCGCCTTGATTGCGCCGATGACGCGCAGGTCGACCGTTTCGCCCTCTGCCAGGGTCGCGGCAACCGGCGCCACGAAAAGGAGCTCACTGCTCCAGTAGCATTCGTCAGGACGGCGCTCGCCGCGCACATAGCGCGCGATAGGCGCCTCGGGGTGCGCCTGCAGCCGCGCTGGTGGCGGCAGGTCGGGCCACAAGCCGACGCACGCCGAGATCCGCCGCATGTCGAATTGATTGGCGTAGCCCACAAGCGGCGTGGCACCGACCACCGCGTCGACGCGCAACGCACCGATGCCGATCAGAACGAACGCGAGCAAGGTTGCGAATCGTGTCCGCTCAGGCATGATGGCACGGGGTCGATGCAAAGCGCCGATGATCGATGATGCCAGAAGCGAGGTGCGGCTGAAGCGGCGCAGCGTCTGGAAGGAGACCCAATACGGGAACGATTATGCATTATTGGCGCTCGCTTAGGCCGCAGCAGTGGATAAAGAACGCCTTCGTGTGGGCGGGGTTCCTCTTCGCGCACGCGTGGCATGATCCATCGCTTGCGGCGCACGTCGCCGCGGCGTTCGTCGCCTTCTGCCTTCTTGCGAGCGCGGTCTATATTGGAAACGACTGGATCGATCGCGACGCCGACCGCGCGCACCCGCTGAAGCGTGATCGGCCCATCGCCGCCGGCCGGCTCTCGCTGGCAGCGTCGGCTTCGATGTCCATCGCACTCGCATTGGCGGCTTTTGCGCTCGGAACGTGGGTGGGCGTCGAGCTGGTCGCAATCCTGCTTGCGTATCTGGTCCTGAACGCGGCGTACTCGTTGGGCCTCAAGCGGATGGTGATCATCGACGTGATTTCGGTCGCGCTTGGCTTCCTGCTTCGCCTGCTCGCCGGCACGCTCGGCGTAGGCATCGCGCCGTCGCCGTGGCTCCTGATGTGCGGTCTGATGCTGACGCTGTTGCTGGGCTTCGGCAAGCGTCGCGCCGAACTCGT
>Ga0209219_1000063_pt1 | contig 14357 bp, 9 predicted proteins | sample BlaSpr_A8_OM1_M1_FD_187973 | JGI IMG/M metagenome (GOLD analysis project Ga0209219, IMG submission 187973) | Forest soil microbial communities from Thunder Bay, Ontario, Canada - Black Spruce, Ontario site 2_A8_OM1_M1 (SPAdes) (version 2) | ecosystem: Environmental > Terrestrial > Soil > Boreal... | reverse complement strand
CCCCCCGGCTTCATGGAGCCGCTCAGCGCGCTCGGCGCCGGCCGTGGCGGCGTGGTCGTGGGCCTCGGCCCGCCCGGCCTCAGCGCGCAGGGCGTCGTCCGCGTCAGCGGTTCGGCCAGCTTCCACTCCGACGCCATGGTGCGGCTGCGGACAGGCGACTACCCGGTGGCCAACCGCGCCCTGTACCACTAGGCCCGCGGCCTGGCGATGGCCGACGACACGCGCCCCGTCGACGGCGCGCGCTGGGGTGAGTGGGTGCGCGCCGGAAGCGAGCGGTGGGAGGTGGTTCGGAGGTCATTGGGCGTCTTCACGCGCAACACAACCGAACTAATCGACCTCCTCAACCGTCCAGCCGCCGACATGGCCTTCGCCTTGCAGTTGATGGGCGACGACCGTGCCACAACCGACGCATTCTGGGACGAGCTCGACCAGCGACTGCACAACCACATCTCCAGCGCCGTGAGCCTGGTCGACCATACGAGACGCCTTCTCCACTACTACGAGGCCTACGTCCCCGCCCTGGTCAAAGAGTACGAGAGGCGAAACGCGATCATCACCGAGATGCGCGAGACCGCCTTCCTGCGTGACCTGCGCAACTACCTCCTCCATGTCGGCATGGCGCCGATCATCCAAACTCTCGACCTAGGCTCGACCCATGGGCATCATGTGAAACTCTCGGCGGCGCGCCTGCTGGAGTGGCCCAAGTGGAGTGCACGATCGCACGCTTACCTATCATCCTTCGCCGACCGCGATGGGCCGGTGCTCGGGCGGGACGTCGTGGCGTATGCGAATGCAATGTCTGATCCGTTCACCTGGCTGTTCCAGCAGCGCCAAGCGGTCCACAACGACCCGACCGTCATGAATCGATTCCGGATGGACCCGCCATGATGCACCGCCGCCGCAACATCCGCGGCCGCTCGTCGATGAACAAGGCCGAACTCAAGCACAAGATCAAGCGCTGACACCGACGAGCAAATCCCCGGCCCCACTCGAACAGCCGAGCGGCTTGGCGCCAGGGCGGCGCGTGGTCAGAGGGGCTGGAGCCGGGTGTGCAGGAGGCGTGAGCCTCGGACTACCTCAAGCCACCAAGGAAGCGCTTGACGCGAGCCTCAACGAATGGGCTCATTCGGCGCCTATACGAACACGCGTTCGTGGCTTGTGGCGACACGCATGTGTCGCGTCTACATCGGACACTGGAGCCATCGCCTCAGAGCGGATCATGACGAAAACAACAATCACTCACCCGGACGGCTCCAGGACCGTTATCAACTCTTCGAGGGGCTGTGATTCAGGCTGCATCTGGGTCTTCGCGATATGCTTGCTCGTGGGCGCCTGCTCCCGGTTGCCGATCCTCATTCCTGTCACGGTTGTCGTGCTGGCAGCAATGATCTATGCCGCCTGGAGGCAACAGGATGGCCGGCGATAAGGGCCTCGCATCGATCGTGACGCTTTGTCTGTTCGCGACTGCGCTGGTGTCGGGCTGTGGCAATCAGCCAAACGTGCCGAATGACTTAGTCGGCAAGCAGCTCGACACCGCCGAGTCCGAGCTGGACGCTCAGGGCATCACCTACACCGAGACCGACGCCAGCAACAGCACCTTCGGCATCATCGAGAAGTCCAATTGGACGGTGTGCCAGACCAAGCCGGCGGCAGGGCAATCGGTTTCGGGAGATGTTGAACTAATCGCAAAACATTACTCGTGCACCGACTCGACACCTATTCCGATTCCGTCTGATACTGCGCCGCCGCTCTCCACCGCAGCGTCGGCACCGATTGCTCCTCCCCCTGCACCAGTAGCGTCCGCAGATGCGTGCCATCAAGGTCGCGTCACGTATTGCGTGCTGAATCTAGCCGTTACCCAAGCAACCATCGGCAGCACGATCTGTGTCTCAGGATGGACGTCTACGGTTCGCCCGAGTGAGAGCTACACGGAAAACCTCAAACGTCAGCAGATCGCCAGCGAAGGATTGCCAGGCGGCCTAAGGTACTACGAGGAAGACCATCGGATGCCGCTCGAACTTGGTGGTTCGCCTGCTGATCCATACAACCTGTCGCCCGAATCCCCTGCATCCCCAAACGCCAAAGACTCCGATGAGACCTCACTCAAGTACCAGGTGTGCGATGGCCAGTTGACCGTGGCCCAGGCTCAGCAGCAGATGGTGGCCAAATGGCTGGCCGCGTACCCCGGATACAAGATTTAAACCCCGGAGGCACGGTCCTCACAAGACGTGAGAAGGAGGATCAGTCTCACCCTCTACCCTTCCGACGCCAGGACACCTCTGAGTCTCTACAAAACCCGGTTCATGGCGCGGTGAGGTGCGGTTATCGACCGCACGCTCGTCACCAGTCTCGACAGTCTGTGTTATGTACCTCAGAATCGCGACGAGTAGCTGGGGTGTGGGGGTCAGTCATCAACGCCAGGCACGACCGCCGACCCCATCCACTCCCGGAGGCCACGGGTGGCCTCCACGTCGCCGCGGTTGTAGTCCAGCAGCCACCGTCGCGCCGCGTCATCCCCGGCGGAGGCGTCGTCATACCGGACCATCGACTCCCCACCGCCGGCCTCATCGACCTGCCAGTGGAACCCGATCAGCGGCGCCACGACCTTCAGGCCACTCGCCCCTCCGGTGATCAGCTGAGAATCCCAGACTTTCAACAGGTCCACCCACTCATCGGACCCAATGAAATCCTCGACGTCCTCGGCAATGCCTGCAGAAAGACCGAGGCGCCGGAGGTATTGATTCTCGGCGCCAGCGTTGTAGCAGTACGCGCGGAACGTCAAGTTCTGTGAGTGCGCCGTCGAACGAACGCCCATCAGCCAGCGCCAGAACGCAAATGAGTTTTCCGCCTCACGCTCCGGTGTCAGCGGCTCCCAGGTCAGGAAGGAGATGTACTCGGAGCGCGGCGCCCCCGGATTGGTTCGATCGGTGAGGAGATTGCCCCAGAGGTAAACCCCCACCTCGGAGCTCTCCATGTCGACGTCCACCTCGACATCAGCCCGCGGAACCACCACCTGGTCCACGCCCCTGCGCCGGTATACGGGATCGCGGCCGAGTGCCGCCCGGGCCATGTCGATCTGCTCCGGCAGCGATGTCAGCCCAGACCCCGAGTAGCGGGCGGTCTCCGCATCCAGGGAGAGGAGATCACCCACGGTGTGAACCGCCATGGCCTCGAGTTGCTCCAGCTGTTTGGCCGACCTCCAGACGCTTCCCAGTTCGAGCACAGACGCATCGGTCCGAAGCGCCGCCGCCACCGCCTGCAACCCGGCCACATCGACTCCGGCAGCCACGGCTGACGCGGTCCGCCAGTCCAGCGCGGCTAGCCCAGCTCGGTCTGTGACGCCGTGATCGCGGTGAATCCTCCATTGAGTCCACCCAACCCGGGGGAGGAGGCTGACGTCGCCCGACCCCGCCTCCAGGATGGGCCGGCAGTAGTCGTTCCAGGGGCAGGTGGGGCACTCCCCGCACCGGACCGGCACCACCAGCAGCTTCACGGTTGGATCCGCCTTATGCTGGTCCGCCACGGCCACGATGTCGAGCCGGAAGTGAAACTCGAAGTCGTATCGCTCCATGGTGGTCCGGAGCTTGGTCTTGCCGGTGGACGAGGGCGTCCGCCAGATGGGCATGTCGAGGTCGTACCAGACCACCCGCTGCTCGGTCCCGATGATTCCCCCGAGGCGACGCCCTTCCCCCGCCAACCCGGCTGTCTCCAGCATCCGCTGGTAGTGCGCCAGCTGGAGCAGGTCGTCCTCTTTCTTCTTGGCCGCGAAGTTTGGGTCGACGACAGCGGTCTCATGGGTCAGCCTGTCGAGGCCGGCGCACAGCCCCGTCAGCTCCGACGCCTTACCCGTGGAAGGTTCCAAAACCTGATGCCACTTGATGTCAATCGCGCGGTAGCCTCCGCTTGCAGTGGCGACCAGGAGGTCTGGCCTTCCCACCCGCCGGCCCCCGAAATCGGCCGGAAGTCGGGCGTTCAGAATCGGGGATACGCCCGCCTCCATCGCGGCTGCGGTCGCGGTCTCCCGGCCGTCAGCATCGGCGCCCTTCACAGATATCGCCTGGGGGTTCAGCCGGAGGATCTCGGCCACGACCTCCGCCTCGAAGGCGTTGCCACTGGCGAACAGCCGCTCGGTGAATGGGTCCGGGGGTTTCGGCTCCGTGGGATGGATCGCGTCGTTCTGTGCCCTCACCGGGCACTGCTTGGCGACGTATCCACCTTGGAGGGGGACCCGGCTGACATCGTACCGGGTGGTCATTAGAGCAATTGTCCAATCAACCGGGGGTCGCCAGCGACTTGAGACGCCTGACAGCGTGCGGTCTGCTCATGGCTATCCGCCCCAGCTCCCGCGTCTCCGGCCCTGAGGGCGCCTCCGGCCCTGAGGGCGCCTACTGCTTGTCGCCCTGACCTTCCAGGAGCGCCTCTTCCATCCGTTCCCGATGGTGCTCAAACTCAGCCTCGATTACCTTTTGCGATGTCGTGTAGATCCCTCGCTCATCACGGAAGGTGCGGTCGGGATCACCAGCAAACGACAGCCAGTTGAACGAGGTCGTGACGACAAAACGATCGTCGCAGACCAAGACCTTCGAATGCGTGTCCCCGAGACGCACGAGATGGAACTGTTTGTATCTGGTGGTGAGCGGTTGCAGTTTCTGCAGGGCCCGCACCTGGCTGTCCTTGTCCAGTCGCGCGAACCGTTCCTTAACCCCGTAGCCTATGTAGACTTCAACGCCGCGCTTCAGGGCAGCCTCCACTCGCTGCACAAAGAGGCCGCCCACGACCGCCGTAGTCACCCAGGGCGAAATGATCAGCAGACGCTTTTCGCTCTCGAGCAAAGCGCGGTCCAGCAGTTTCGGATGCTCCGACATCGCTACTGACCGAACGCTGATCGAACTCAATTGCGCTTCGAGCTCTTCGACCTTTTGCTCCTGCTCGGCCAGCATGCGGCGAGTGGTGTCGTCAGCAGGTGAACCCGATGCCACTTCGGCTACTAATCGCTCCCTCTCCGCCTCCTCGTTGCGGAGTTGGGCGCGTAACGCAGCAGCAGCCTGATCGACCTCTTCAGACAACCCGGGAATGTCAGCCAGCGGTGTGGGCTCGTCCACAGACGACCGGAGCTCGGCGAGGAGCCCGACGGGACGATCCCCAAAGGCCATCGCATACGCTTCTTCATGCTCCGGGCTCAATGTTCCGTTGAGCGCGAACCCCACCTGGACAGACCGCCCGTCGTTAGATCGGAAGCCGAGAGCCAAACTGTCTTCCCAAAACCAACGCTCTCGTCGTTGAACGGCGAGTAGGCCGAGAAGGCTCTGGCTCGCCAAGCTCTTACCTCCGCTCTTCTCAAAAGCGTGGACGAGGTGCGCTAGTGATATGTCCTCGATTTCGATGCGCTTTCGCGAGGCGGGGGGCACCTCGGTCAGGCCACGGCGATCGGCTTCAACTGGTCGGATGATGTGCAGGTGACTTTCCACAGATAAGGAACCAGTCAGCCCGTCCATATATATGGGAAGGGTCACCTCGGTGGGTACCGCTGCACGGAAATCCTCGAGGGCGGCACGCCCTTTAGGACCAATGCGCAACCGCTGCCTTCGGTCGGCGGTGGAGGGTGCTCCGACGTAAAGCTCGTCCCTCATCAGCAGCTCAACTATGACGGCGCGTGCCACCACCGGCTCAAGGCCCAGAAAGCCCGCGACTTCCGCGGGGTCGTCAAGGCCCTGATCCACGCTACGAAGCACGAACTGCTGTATTGCAGGTATCTCTTGCGTCTGAATGACAAGTGCGCTCACGGTGAGAAGTAGGACAGGCAGAGCGACTTCTTGGACGGCCACCAACTCGTATCCGGGGCGTTGATCAAACCGACGGACTATGGCATCTCTATCCACGGCGCAGCGCTTCCAGAGCGCAACCTTCGCTCGCGTGGGTCCGGATATGTTCCAGGACTCCCGCAAATGGGTTCTGGTCATCGCGAGCCCGGCCACAGTGCTCAGCATCGCCGAAGATGAGCAAGCCGTCTCGTCCGCGACTGAGCGCAACGTTGAGCCGCGGGACAGAGGTCAGGAACCCGAGATCCCCGCGTGGGTTCGATCGCGTGACCGAGTAGATCGCGACGTCCCGTTCCTGACCTTGGAAGGCATCGACGGACGCGACGTCCACCTCGAGGTGAGACCAACGGTCGGCGAAACCCCGCAGTTCCTTCTCAAGTTGGCCCACTTGGGCCGCGTATCCTGATAGGACAACAATTCCGAGACGCTCGTCGGCTTGCGTCGCGAACAGATTCAGATAGTTGAGCCACTCTCGAATCCGAATGGCTTCCTCGAGGTTAACAAAGCTGTATCCGCTCTTCCGCTCGTGACGCATGGCTTCAGGTAACGAGGATGTGGAGAACCATGTCACCGGACTGGGAAGCGCTTGGACGAGCGACCGAAACTCTCCCGAAGTACGTGCGCTGCGAAGTTCTCCCCCGTAAAAGCAATCACGCACCAGGTCGCCGATTGGCGGAATCATGCGATGTTGTACCGTCAGCGCTACGTGATTGGGAGTCGGTAATTGACTAAGGAGGCGATCGAAGAGGGTTGTTCCGACCTGCTCGCGCGTCAAGCCCGCCTCGTCCAACAATGACGCGTCCTTCAGCGCATCGTCGACGAAAGGCGGAAGCTGCCGCGGGTCACCCACCAGCACCCACCGCTTTCCTCGACTCATCGGCACGAGGGTTTCAGTAGGTGTTGCCTTGGATGCTTCATCAACGACAACGAGATCGAACTGAAGATCCTGAATTGAGCGGACTGAGGCGATGCCGATACAGGTCCCTGCCACTACGTCAGCAACCGACAGGAGCACCTTCTCGAAGCCGGCGTCCTTCCCGAAGCGTTGCAGCCAGTCCGCCTGCAAAGCGCGGAGCGCACGGAAGCGCGCGATGGCCTCCGACGAGCCCGCGGTCCGCGCGTCTGTGGCGGCGTGTAAAGCCGCTGCGGGCGAGTCCTTCGGAAGGCCGAGGCACTTCGCCAGGTCGACCCGTGTGCGCTCAAGCGCAGTGGCCGCCTTTTTGCGGCGGAGGTCCAATGCGTCGCGCTGTTCCTGTACCCGCGATAGCGCATCCTCCATTGCAAGGTCCACCGAACTCTCTGGTGCACCTTCCCGCGCTGGTTCTGGAGGCGAAGGGTCGGTCAATCGGTCCTCTAGCTCGAACTCTTCGGCTGAAAGGTCCGCCTTGTCCTCGTCCAGCCGCACCAGCTCAGCCTGCCGGGCGGTTAGCTCCTCGGCTAGGCCGATGGCATCGGTAAGGGGCTGGTCGATGTCGTGCGACCGGGCAAAGTTCCGGAGGTACTCTTCCGACTTTGTAGTAACCCTCTCACCCCATGATCGGAGCTGGGCGTCGACCGTCAGCGAAACGGCCTCCTCTCCGACACTCTCGGTCCGACCTACTCTGACGATGACCAACGCGGGGTTCATTTCGACGATCTTCGTAATCGCGTTGTCAACAGCGACGTGAGTCTGACCGCTGACAAGGATTCGGTCGGAGGGATGCTCGGCTCGGTACTGGCAGACCAACTCACTGATGAAGGTCGTCTTCCCCGTGCCTGGCGGGCCCTCCACGACGGTGAAGTCAGGCGAGCCTAGTGCCGTGGCGAGCGCCTCCCGCTTTGGGGTGTCCAAATTAGCTTGGCGAGGCTCACTAAGATCGTGCCTGTCGGGGAGCGCGACACGATCCGGCCTAACGAGCAGCGACCCAAGGTCCGGGCGGGCTGACAGACCCCACTGCACGGCGTCCAAAGCGCGGTACTGCCGATCCAACGCGAGTATGGACGGCGTCCTGTTGACCTTGAGCTGGCCACGCCGCGGAAGGTCGCCGGTAGTCCCCTGCTGCAGCGAAAATACAATGCGGTCGCCAAGAACGTCGACGATGGTTCCGATGACTGTTCTCTGGCCATCGAGTCTCAAGTGGCGCTCTTGGCCAATGAGGTCAACATCCGCGGGGCTAGCGGTGGCAAGCATCGCCTCGCGAGGACCGCGTCGTTCTACCCCGTCATAGTCGATCGGCTCTTCACGCCCTCGTTCCAATCGCTTCTTTACTTCCAAGATATCCCGCCACTCGCGGAAGAGTGAACGTTCCTCCGCGTTGAGCCGGAGGAGCCCACGCTCTTGCTCGTGTTCCGCGATCAGTTCCCGGGTGCGCAACAGATCGTCTTCGGCGACGGTGCGGTTGTAGGCTGGGCCGAAGTTGAAGAGCGCCGAGATGTCACATGCCCGTTCCCTGTTCTTCTCATGGAGGGAGTACGGCCGCTCATGAGCATGGACGATCACGAGGCGTGTCGGGTCATTTCGGTCGACTACAAGGTGGTAGGCGATCTCGGTGCCGTAGAGCGTGAAACTGTCGGCTGGGTCTCGCCCTGGGACCGCCCTTCCCAGATAGGACTCAATGCGCGCGGCGGATCGAAGGTCGTCGAGGATAAGCTTCTCTGGAGTGAGAGTCGGAACGCTGCGCGTACGTGGACTCAGATCGGTAGCTGCCGGCGCGGTGACCTTGAGATAGAGCGTTAGTTCGGGTCTCTCCTCTGGCCGGCGTCGCGTGAGACTCTCCAGTTCAGCCAAAGCGAGTGAGCTCTTCACAAATCGCTCGGATGGATCTGGCGCTATCAAGCGGCGGATGAAAACCGCGGCCTGATCGGGCAAATCAGCCTGATAGAGCGCCGCGTCGAATGCCCCCGCATGCAGGTCAAAGTCAACGGGAACCAGGCTCTTGAGGGCCGTGACGCCCAGAGAGTAAAGATCGCTACGTTCGTCGAACTGCCCCAGGGCTCTTTCGGGTGCGGCGTACAGTGGTGACCCGAAGTCGGAAACAGTCAGGCCCAGCCGCACCGAGGTGATGAGCTTAGCTATTCCGAAGTCGGCCAGCTTCGGCGCGCCGAGAGGGTCGAGCAGGATGTTCGACGGCTTTATGTCCCGGTGATATACGCCGCGCCCGTGGGCAAAGACCAGGGCGCGTAAGAGGGGGTGCAAAAGCTCTTCGACGAAGCTGTCCCATCCCGCGAACGGAGCGCGCTTGCAGCGCTCAGGGAGCACATCGTCCAGCCACTCCAACACGACGTAGTGTCGTCCCAAGTCCGCGGCGAACCCAGCGTCCAACAAGCGAACAATGTTCGGGTGCTGCAACGCTGTCAGGGCATCGCTCTCACGTAAAAAGTGCTCCTTGGCAAGCTCCGAGCTCTCGGCGTCTCCCTCGTACAACTTCAGTGCGACAACAGCATCCGTATGGGCGTCCCTGGCACGGTATACCTGCGCGGTCCCCCCTCTTTGCGCCTTGGCGTCGTCGAAGGTGTAGCGGTCCGCGATGACTAGGATTCCCATCAGGCGGCCTCAACCAGGTGCGTCGGACGCGGAGCGTCCCGTCAGCAGGAGCACGCGACCGTACCTTGGGGGTGACGTCCCGACTTGCTCGCCCTGCTAGCGAGCGACCGATTTGATAGCGACTGGCAGCTGCGCCGGCCACGGTGCAGCCACCTCGGCGCCACGGGCCGTCCACTACCGGCTCGGGTATTGCCCATTCCTCTCCTGTGCCGGCGTGCGGCTCGTGACTAGGCGCCGCACTTACGGACTGCGCGCAATGGTAGTCGCCGCGCACGGCAGTGGGGTAGCCCACCAGAAGGCACCAGGTCATCCCGACCTCGTCGGGTCGCGCGGCGTATCGGCCCGCGGGAGGGGTGATCGATCTGTACGAGCGGGTGTTCGATGCACCAAACTAGGCTGGCAATGCTTCCCCTCAGGCCTTAAAGCACACTCGAAGCCCTGCGAATGAACTTTCATGCCCTGATTGTCAGTGCCGGGTCGAAGGAAGGTGCACGCCCCCTCTTCCAGGACGTCATCGCGCAGTTGGTCAACGCGAAGCATGGAACCGTCCGACAGGTGGCGGCGAACCCGGGAGATTGGGGGCTGGACTGCATCGTAGGCTCGCTGAGCGGTCTCCTTTTCAACTGGCAGGCGAAGTTCTTTATCGACGGCGTTGGGGCAGCTCAGCAGCAGGAGATCCGAGACTCTTTCAAACAGTTCGTAAAGAAGGCGGCCGAGGAAGGCTACACGCCGGGCGGCTGGACCCTGTGCATCCCGGTCGATATGGATGCGCCAACGACCAAGTGGTGGGACGTGTGGAAGGTCAAGCAAGAGAAGCAACACGGATTCCAGCTTGACCTGTGGGATGCCACGCGGCTGGAGACTCTGCTCAACGCCCCTGACGCAATCGACGTTCGTCTGGCCTACTTCGGCGGTGCGGGCGCCGTAGTTGGGAAGCCCGAACTCAAGACCCTCCCGGTGCCGGCCGGCATTCCGTTCGAAGAGATGCTGTTCATCAAGCAACTTCGCGCGGCCGACGTGGCCGAGGTAGACCAGGCCAAGCGACAGTTCTTCAACGCCGACGTTATGAAGAGAGAGGTGGCGGACAAGGCGGTGGAGGCCGAGCTGGAAGAGCTCGAGTCATGCATGGCCGAAGTGCATACCATCTGGGAGATAGGTTTCAATCAGAAGTGCGAGCAAAACCCGTCGCGGAACGCCCTACCCGAGCTTTATCCCGACGTCCTGAACGAGATAAAGCAGATTCACCTGGCCAAAGGGCGTGGCCGTATCCCGATGGGCCTCGTCCATCGTCTAGGTACGATGCATCACATTGTCGATGGCGGCGAGGCAGGTTGGGTTAGGGATTTCCGCGGGCTAGTCGCCATGCATCGAGCCGGTGCCGACCAGCCGATTCCATCGGGCACGAAGTGAACTCGCCCCCGGATGCCGAGAGACCGTTGACTCGTCCGGAGGGTCTCGACGAATTTCGCCAAGGCCGTCTCCTGCTGATGCTCGCGGGGTTGAACGAAGAACTACCCGCGCAACGGGACCTCGAGCGGCTGTCCTTCTACGACTTCTTCGCTGCCAATCCTTTCCTAGTTCCATCAGATACGGCAATGAGGGCGAGATTTTCCCACGCCGGATTCGAGGCGTCGAACCTCTCCTATCAATCTTCGAGCCAGCGCTTTGCCAACAACCGTGCCCGCCTCCAATTCGACCTCGCGGTTTTGACCGCTCGCGGGCTGGTCCGGCCCGAGGTGCAGGACCGTCGTGTAACGTACCGCGCGACGCAAGAAGGCAGGGATATCGCCGACTCGTTCCGGTCGCTCTACGCCGATGCGTTTCGGCGCAGCTCTGACCTTATCGTGGAACGCCTACGGCGGGTTAGCGACGCAGCGCTCCGGCGTGATGCCAAGACATGGCTCCGTGCCGAGAGTCTGATGATTGACCTCTATGATCGGGACGCGTCCCCTCAATGACTGTCCGGATCCGGCATCTCCGCCTAGTGGGAGTCAGCCAAAACTATGATGTGGACTTCCTCGCCGAGGACTCACCGCGTGCGCTGGCGGTTGTGGCTGGCGAGATCAGCACGGGGAAGTCATCCGTACTGGAGTTCATTGACTTCTGCCTGGGGTCATCGACCCACCCGAGGCATCCCGAGGTTCAGCGCCAAGTCCGGTCCGCGTTGCTCGAGGTTGAGCTCTCGGGCGTTGTATTCGTAGTAGAACGCGGTCTTGATGGGGGCCAAGGTCCAGCATTCGTACACGAGTGCCAAATCGGGTCAATGCAGACGCCACATGCCAAGACGATGCATCCAGTAGCGCCGCCCAGCGATCCGCACTCGTTGTCGACTCTGCTGCTAGAGCACTGCGGGTTGGCTGGTATCTCCTTGCGCGAGGCACCCACGCGGGCAGACTCCCGCACGGATCCGTTGAGTTTCCGAGACATCATGTGGCTGTGCTTCCTGTCCAACCATCGGATGGACGGGCGTCAGCTCCTGCACGAGTCTAATCACATGCAGAACATCAAACTCAAGCAGGTCATCGAGGTCATCTTTGGGATTCATGATGATCAACTGGCTCAGCTTGCTGAAGCGATTGCCGCCGCCACTGACCGCCGCCGCCAGATGGAAGCCGAGATACAGGCACTGACCCGCTTTCTGACTGAGCAAGATGTTCCGACCGTTTCGGAGCTGGAGGCCGCATCCGTGCAGGTGTCCGGCGCCTTGTCCGCCGTCGACGCCGAGTTGGCGTTGATCGGGACCTCTATGCTTGCTTCGTCAACCTTTGCCGATAAGTTGCGCCAAGCCTATACCTCCGCCCGTCGTCAAACCGCCTTGGCTGCGGCACGGGTCAGGGACCGGGACACGTTGCTGAGCCGTCTAATGCCATTGAGAGGTCAATACACCGAGGATGAGAAGAAGCTCGTGTTCTACCAGGAGGCTAAATCCCTATTCGACCCTCTTCGAGTAACCGTCTGTCCCAGCTGCCTTCAGCGCCTTGACGAGCCCGCCACAATCGACGACGGGGGATGCTCTTTGTGTGGACGCCAGGTGCCTGCGGGCGATGATCCAATTGACGTGGCGGCAGAGCTCAACGCAGTTAGGGCGCGCCGGCGCGAGCTCGACCGCTACCTTTCTGAAGTTGAATCCGATCTCGTTGCTGCCAGACAGGACCTAACGAGGGAGTCAGCGAGGGAAGGGGAGATTCAGGCCCGACTGGACGCGACGGTAGCGCAGACCCTCGCACCGTTCGTAGCCCAGCGAGACGACATGCTAAGAAGAAGGGAGCAACTTGCGTCACAGGACAGGGAAGCCGCGCGACTGTTGAAGCTACACGCGGGGCTCACCGGTCGTCATGAAGCCATGGCGAAATTGAACGAATCCTTGGATTCGTTGCGCCAGCGTGCCAAGCGGCTTCAAGAGCAGCAACCCAGTAGGGACGCCGTGGTCGGGGATCTCTCCGCTCGCTTCGGGCAAATTCTGCGGGACTTCACGTTTCCCAAGCTTGACGATCCAGAGCCTCCGTTCATCGACGCGAATTTCGTCCCGCATGTACGCGGTAACTCCTACCGGGACATCGGATCTACCGGGGCACTTACATTGATCTCAATGGCTTGGTTCTTGGCCATCTTCGAGCGCGCCGTCGAAACGGGAGCACCTCACCCTGGGTTCCTAATGATTGACAGTCCGCAAAAGAACCTCACGCCGCGGGCAGACTCGAGCAGGGACGACGACTTCGCCGACCCGGCTATTGTCAGCCGCGTCTGGGGACACATCATTGGAATGGCCGACGCCGCGTCGGACCGGTCGATGCAGCTGATCGTTGTCGATAACGCCCCCCCGCCAGCGGCGAGTGCGCAAGTCGTGGTTCGTTACGGAGGCCCGTTGGGACCAGTGCCGTACGGCCTTATCGAGAACGAAGTCGGTTAGTTGGCCTAGCTCCTGGGCAAGTCCCGACATGCGCGACACGCGCCCCGTCCCCCATAGGGCGACCGGCTCCGTGTCGCCCGATGTGGCCGCTCTCACGCGTAGCACGGCGCTCTCTCCGCTCCGGCCGGCGATGCCGGCACTCCGCTCCAGTCCCGCCGTGCTCTGACCGCGCGCGTCCACATTCGGACCACACGGAGGGTCAGAGATGACCACGCCAGTCTCGTCGCCAGCAACCACTGCGGAGGTGGCGGTCATTCCGCTTGCCGACATTCGTCGGAGCGGCAACGTGCGCCAGGAACTCGGAGATGTCGGGTCTCTGGCCGAGTCGATCCGACAGCACGGAGTTCTCACTGCGGTGCTCGTGGAACGCCGGCAGGACGGGGCCTTCGAGCTCGTCGCCGGCTTCCGTCGCGTTGCTGCCGCTGAGTTGGCCGGTCTTGAGTTCATTCCAGCGGTGGTGCGGGATCCGGTGGCCGGCGTGCAGCGGGTCAGCGATCAGCTCGCCGAGAACGACGATCGCTGCGCGCTCACCGATCTCGATGTCGCCGGGGCGATACAGCAGATGCTCGACCTCGGTGCGTCGACGGACGACGTTGCGCAGCGATTCGCCACCAGCACCGACACGATCGACCGGTGGCGCGCCGTGCTGGCGTTGCCCACACCGCTGCTCAGCCTGGTGCGCGACGGCACCATCGACGTCAGCGACGTCGCCGATCTCGGCGAACTGGCCGACGGCGAAGAGTTCGTCGCAGCCGTCGTCGCGGAGATCAGGGCGGGAACCGGCCCACGTTGGGCCGTCTCCCGCGTTCGGCAGCAGCGTTCTCTCGCCGCCACAGCGGCGGCGTCGATGGCCAAGCTCGAGAAGGAGGGATGTCCCATCGTGGCGGCGCCACGGTATGACACGGTGACCGGCAACTCGCGGATGCAGCGGCTTGGTGACGGCGTGAAGGTGAGCCTGCGGCAGCACCGCAAGCAGCCCTGCCACGCAGCATTCATCAGCAGTCGAGGAGAGGTGGCATACGTCTGTACCGACCGCAGCCGCCACGCCGGCGAGGCCGGCAGCGGCGTCCTCGATCTCAAGGCGGAGCGGGCAGCGAAGCGGGCG
>Ga0209219_1000061_pt1 | contig 14615 bp, 13 predicted proteins | sample BlaSpr_A8_OM1_M1_FD_187973 | JGI IMG/M metagenome (GOLD analysis project Ga0209219, IMG submission 187973) | Forest soil microbial communities from Thunder Bay, Ontario, Canada - Black Spruce, Ontario site 2_A8_OM1_M1 (SPAdes) (version 2) | ecosystem: Environmental > Terrestrial > Soil > Boreal... | reverse complement strand
GTGCGGCGAGCAGGCCGGCGACCCGGATCCTCGGCCAGCGGGCGAGGATCCGGGCGATCCGGCGGGTCAGCGTCGGCCGGTAGGCCGACAGCTGGCCGGATTGCATGTCAGTACCCGGTGCCGATGCCTACCCCTTGATGTCGGTCCAGGCATGCAGCCACGAGGAGTAGCCCATACAGACGTTGCCTCGGCTGTCGCCACAGGTGGTGAGCGGCACCTTCCAGAGCGCAAGGTTGTGCAGGAATATGGCATCGCCGGCGTGGTACGTCGTGCAGAAGGTGGGATCGGTCTTGGCGATGATGTCGCATGCCTTGAGGTTGGCCGGCGCCTCGCCGAACCACTGCGCGATCTGCGACTGAACCGACGGCGTGGTGACCCAGTTCATCCAGAGGTACATGCAGTTGGGATGCGCCGCATGGGAGTACATCATCCAGGTGTCGGACCACCCCGTCGATCCCTCCTTGGGAACGGTAACGGCGACAGGTGTCGGAGATTTGTCGGTGAGCAGGAGGTTCGCGATGAACTGCCATGTGGTACCGACGACCGAGTCACGGTTGGCGAATGCAGACTGCTCCTTGGTGTAGTCAGACCAGTAGGTCCCGATGTTCGTGTGCTGCGTCTTTAGCAGACTGACTGCGGCGCTGAACTGGGCGCTGTCCAGCTCGTATGGATCAGTGATGTGCAGATCGGGTCGAGTGGACTTCAGATAGAGCGCCGCGTCGGCGATGTAGATGGGATCGTCGTACGCCGTGATCTTTCCCTTGTAAGGGGAGTTCGGGTCGAACACCACGCCCCACGAGTCCGGAGCCGGCTTGACGATGTCGGTGCGCCACATCAGCAGGTTCGCGCCCCATCCATGCGGTGCTCCGTAGTGCACACCCTGGTACGTGTTGTACGGCTGATCCTTGAGGCTCGGATTGATGTCGGCATAGTTGGTCAACAGGTTGACGTTGATCGGTGCCGCCGTGCCACCGGCCATGAGACGCAGGCTTGCATTACCGGAAGCGGAAACACCGTCATACTGACCCGTTGACATCAATGCGACCATCTCGTCGGACGTATTGCCGATCTTCGCGTTGACCTTGCATCCTGTCTGTTTCTGGAAGGGCGTCACCCAGTCCACGGTGGGGCTGTCCTGCCCGTACTCCGCGTACCCGGCCCAGACGACGATGTTGAGCGCACCCTCACCATGACCGATGCTGGTCAGCATGGCGGGACCACTCGGACCGCTGCTGCTTGCCGAGCCGCATGCGGCGATGCCCAGGGACGCGCTCACCGCGCCGACCCATATCCGTGACCTGCCAGCGATCATGTTGCTGCCTCCAATTCCGTGCCTGCGGGTGCACCCGAGCCGAGTGCCATGGTTTGATCCCGTTGCCATACCAGCCGAACCTCGCGACCCTGCAGCGCCTTCGCGTCGGTCGCTGTGGTGCTCACGTTATGAGTCACGACACGCAGCGTCCGATTGCCTGACACCGCCACAACGTAGACAGTCTCGGCTCCGAGATACACGACGTCTCGAACTGTGCCGGCGACCGTGCACTCATCCTCCCCGACCGGCTCGTCGAGTCCCAGGATCCGGATCTTCTCCGGGCGGATCATGAACCGGCCCCGCACGCCGATGACGCTCGTGGCCAGCTCGTCCTCGATGAGGTTGGACGCACCCACGAATCCGGCCACAAAGGGTGTGGCCGGGCTCTCGTAGATCTCCGCGGGGGTGCCGACCTGCTCGATGTGTCCGGCACCGAACACCGCAAGGCGATCGCTGAGCGCGAGCGCCTCCTGCTGGTCATGGGTGACGAAGATGAAGGTGATCCCGACGACGCGCTGCACCTCCTTGAGCTCTGCCTGCATCTCCTCGCGGAGGCGGGTGTCGAGCGCACCCAGCGGCTCGTCGAGGAGGAGCACGCGAGGGCGGTTGATCAGCGCCCGCGCCAGCGCAACGCGCTGGCGTTGACCTCCACTCAGCTCGGACGGCCTCCGCGCCTCGAAGCCGCCGAGTCGCATCATCTCGAGCGCCTCGCCGACCTTGGTGGCGCGCTCACGTCGCGCGACGCCTCGCACGCGGAGGCTATACCCGACGTTCTCTCCCACCGTCATGTGCGGGAAGAGCGCGTAGTCCTGAAACACGGTGTTGACGTCGCGATCGAAGGGCGGCACGTCGGTGACATCGTGTCCGTGCAGCCAGATGCGCCCACTGCTCGGCCGCTCGAATCCCGCGATGAGGCGAAGAGTCGTGGTCTTGCCCGACCCGGAGGGGCCAAGCAGTGAGAAGAACTCTCCATCCTTGATGTCCAGAGAGATCCCGTCGATGGCGACAGTGTCGCCGAACCGCTTGGTGAGCCCCGTCACGGAGATCGCAGCCGGGGTGGTCACCCCGGCCGTCTCCCGCTCGCGGCTCTCCGCGAGGTTCTCTCGAGCCAGCAATGGTCGTCCTTCGTTCAGCGCTCGCGATGGTTCCCGGGCCCGGATTCGCGAGCGTGTCGGCGAGATGCTAGCTCCTGAGATGGCATCACGTGGGCGATGAGACCGGTCCCGAGCAACGCCACGTGCAAAGAAAGGCAGGACTCGACGGACAGATCAGCGCCGAGGACCTGCTGGATCAGCTCCAGACGGCTGTAGAGTGCCGGCCGGCTCATGCCCAGGCGATGCGCGGCGACGGAGACGTTGCGCCCGGTGTCCAGGTACGCGCCGAGCACACGGATGAGGTCACTGCTGTGGCGCTGGTCGTGCTCGAACAGGGGAGCGAGCTCGCGCTCGACAAACGCGTGGACTCTGCCGTCGTTCTGCAGCAGCTGGAGCAGTCCACGGATGCGGATGTCGGGTAGCCGGTAGAACGCTTTCAGGTCCTCCACCTCCCCGACGGCTTCAGCAACCTGTTCCGCTTCCTGGAACGACCGTCGGACGTCATTCACCGTGGTCACGGCGGATCCGACTCCAATCACCACCTCGCGCTTTCCGGTTCGCCCGACGAGCGCTGTGTGGATGGCATCGGCGAGGCGCACGAGCGCAGTCTCAAGTCCACGCCGTTCTGAGAGTCCCGCAAGAATGCCGATCTTGCCGGAGGAGAGAATCCCGACCAGGGACGGGATCTTGGCATCGCGGCACGCGGTTGCCGCGCGATCCAGGTGGTCACGCCGGCGAGCTTCCTGACGGAGCGTATCGCGGTCCTCCGGGACGTCGCGCAGCTTGACGACGCAGCCGACAAGCGAGCGGTCGGCGAGCGGGACCCCGAGACTTCGCGCACGTGACTCGATCTCCTCCTGCGACGCGTAGGTGCGGTTGAGAATGTCCGCGAGGAGCGAGCGGTGGCTCTGGCGTTCCAGCCCCTCGCGGTCGCGCTCGATGAGGCGGTTCAGCGCCAGGGCGGTGGCGGCGCGCTCCAGGACTGCCCAGGCGAGATCGGTCGGGTCGGTGTCGTCGGCAACCGCGATCAGCCGGGCCCACATCTCGCCGCGGGCGCCGACCATGGTCACGAGCCAGCTCTCGTCCCCCTTGACGAGCAGCCGGCGTCCGCTTCCTGATGCACGCCGCGAGCGTCGTACCCAGTCGTCGAGCAGCGACTCCACCGGCTCGCCGGCCGTCTCATAGGCGAGGATCTTGTGCTGCAGGTTCTCGAGGACCACGGGTTGCCTGAGGATGCGCGACGCCTGGCCGATCACCTGCGAAGTCGATGCACCCTCGAGGGTCAGCTCGGTGAAGACCTGATCGATCTCGACGCGACGGCGTTGCTCGGTGAGCTGCGAGTTGATGATCAGGGTGTGCGCGGCCTCGGTCACCTTGACGAAGCGCACCTCCTCGTGGAGGACGATCAGCGGCAGCGCGAGACGATCGGCAGCGGCCACCAGCGGGACCGGGAGCGCTCCTTGGAACTTACGGCCGAGCTCGATCACCAGGGCGCTGGCGCGTGCACCCGCGAGGCTCTCGACCCATTCGACAATCTGCCGAGCCCCGTCAGGAAGCCCGATACCGGTGGTGAGCAGGAACTCGCCGCCATTGAGAAGGCGGGCGATGTCCGCCGGTTCGGCAATGTGCACCCAGCGAACCTCGTTGCTGAGACCGCTCTCCCCGGCGAGCACTTCGGGAAGGCCGGCGGTGAGCTCGGGAAGCGCAAGGATCCGCGCCACCGTCGGAAGCACTGACAGGTTGTAACAGATTGGGCCAGGGTGCTTACAACCTGCTCTTGACACCTCTGCACTCGCCGCCCTAGAACGACCCGGTGATCCCGGGTCCGCGCGCGCGATGAACGCCGAAGAGATCGTCGCGCTCTCGCGCCGGTACACGCTCTACGACTGGCAGGCCCAGGCGAACACCAACCCGATCCCGGTCGACCACGCGGAAGGCGTGTACTTCTACACGCCGGACGGCAAGCGATATCTCGACTTCAACAGCCAGCTGATGGGCGTGAACATCGGTCACGGCGATAAACGGGTGATTGCGGCGATCGCCCGCCAGGCTGAAAAGCTCGCCTACATCAGCCCGTTCATGGCCCATGAGGCTCGGGCCGTCCTGGGCAGGAAGATGGCTCAGATCCTGCCCGGAGACATCGAGAAGGTGTTCTTCACGCTCGGCGGCGCCGAAGCCAACGAGAACGCGATCCGGATGGCACGCGCGATCACCGGCCGGCAGAAGATCCTCGCCCGCTACCGCTCCTATCACGGGTCGACGAGCGGGTCGATGACGCTCACCGGAGACCCGCGGCGGTGGCCGAACGAACCGGGGATCCCCGGTGTCGTCCACGTGCTCGATCCCTACCACGGTCCCGGCCGGCCGGTCGACACCGCCGAAGAGGCGCTTCGCTACCTCGAGGAGACGATCCAGCTCGAGGGACCCGCCACCATTGCCGCCTTCATCCTCGAGCCGGTGACCGGGACCAACGGCATCCTCATCCCGCCCGACGGCTACCTGAAGGGCGTTCGCGAGCTGTGCGACCGCTACGGCATCGTGATGATCGCCGACGAGATCATGTCCGGCTTCGGGCGCACCGGCGAGTGGTTCGCGGTCAATCACTGGGGTGTGGTGCCGGACATCATCACCATGGCCAAGGGGCTGACCTCGAGCTACGTGCCGCTCGGTGCCGTCGGGATGCGGCCCCACATCGCCGAGTACTTCGAGCAGCACGTGTACTTCGGCGGCCTCACCTACAACAGCCATCCGCTCGCCTGTGCTGCAGCGATCGCCACGCTGGACGTGTACGTCGAGGACGGACTCATCGCGCATGCCTCGCAGATGGGCGAGTTGATGGGCGCGCATCACCAGGCGCTGCTGCGCGACCACCCGTCGGTGGGGTCGGTCAGGAAAATCGGCCTGTTCGGCGTCCTGGAGCTGGTTCGCGACCGCCGGACCATGGAACCGATGGCACCGTTCAACGGCAACAGCGATGAGATGCGTGCCCTCGATCGGTACCTTCTCGACCACGGCGTCTACACCATGATCCGGTGGTGGAATGTGATGACCAATCCACCACTGTGCATCACTGAGGAGCAACTGGACGAGGGGTTCGCTGTCATCAACGAAGCACTCGCCATCGCAGACCAGGCAGTCAAAGCGTAAACGGCAGTTGGGAGGAACAGCGTGAGCACGAACGTCGGTGCGTCAGGGGGTCCGGAGCACACTGGGCTGCGGGCCGGTGCCCTTGGGTTGTTCGAGGACACGGTCGCGTCCGTCGCCAACGTGGCACCTTCGTCAACCGTCGCCTTCACGCTCGCACTGCTGGTGTCCTTTGCAGGCCTCGCATCTCCGCTCGCGGTGCTGGTAGCCGGCATCCTCATGCTGCTCTGTGCCGCCGGCTACTCACGCTTCAACGACTGGACGGCGCATGCGGGCGCGCCATATGTGTGGCTGGGAGCAGCGGTCAAGCCGTACATCGGCTATGGCCTGGGCATCATGGCGATCGTGGCGTGCACTGCCGCGAACATCGGCAACATCACGCTGGGTGGAACGTATCTGCTGTCCGGAGTCATCAATCCAGGTGGGGCGTTCTCCAACATCGTCGTCTGGATCGTGTCAGCAATATTCATGGCCGCCGTCGTCTTCCTGGCGATCAGAGGCATCCGGCCGACCATCGTGGTCCAGATGATCATCATCGGAGTCGAATACGCGATCGTCATCCTCTTCGTGATCCTCGCGCTCAACCGCGAGATCGGCGGTCTCGCTCCTGGCCTGCATCCCCCGTCGCTCAGCGAGTTCGCGATCGGCACCTCCCCGAACGGCTTCAGTGGCATTGCCGACGCAGGCGTCATCTGCGGTTTCCTCTATGCCGGCTGGGAGGTCCCGCTGATTCTCAGCGAAGAGACGCGCAAGCCGAACTTCAACCCCGGGCGTGGCGCGATCCTCGGAGTGATCTTCCTCACCATCTGGTACACGTTCCTGACCATGGTCTTCCAGGGCGTCGCCCCGCAGAGCCAGATCCTCGCGCACGGCACCGACGTGATGGCGTATGCGGGCACGCTGCTCCTCCCGCAACCATGGGCTCGTCTGCTGCCGCTCGCGGTGTTCTCGGCGGTGTTCGCAACCACACAGATGCAGCTGACCGAGTCAGCCCGCATCACCTACGCGATGGGACGCGACGGACTGCTGCCCCGAGTCTTCGGCAAGGTGCACCGGGCGTTTCAGACACCATGGATCGCCTGTCTCGTGCTCGGTGTGATCCCGCCCCTCTTCCTGATTCCGTACCTGGTGAGCTCAGCCGCGACCACCGCGATCGGCTACATCATCAGCGCCGACGGGATGATCTACCTGGTGATGTATGGAGCCGTGGCCCTCGGGTGCTTCTGGTACTACCGGAAGGTGCTGACGAGCAGTTTTGGCAACCTGCTGATCACGGGCGTCGCTCCGGTGATCGGTGGTCTTGGGGTGCTGGCGCTGTTCGCGTTCGGACTCACGACGCAAACTCCTCAGATCGCGATCGTCGCCGGTGTGCTCGTGGTCCTGTGCATCCTGAGCGGTTTCGTCATGGCGGTGGTGATGCGGGATCATCCCTACTTCAGGCAGAAACCCGTCGCCCATGAGCTGACCACCCCGTCGCAAAGTGTTGAGTGAGCGATTCTCTGGTCGGTGTCATCGAAGACGCGGAGCCGAGCAGTGACCTCCTGAGCGCGCGCCGAGGGGTCAGCTACCGATTCGTCCGACCGCCGGCACCGCCGGATCTCGTCGTCGATGCGGACGCGCTGTTCATCTGGAGTCCTCGCAGCAGCTTCCTGCGCGACAACTGGTCGAACATGCGACGTCTCCGCTGGGTGCACACCGCGACCGCCGGCGTCGAGTCGGTGCTGTTCCCCGAGCTGATCGACAGCGAGGTGGTGGTCACCAACTCGCGCTTCATCTTCGATGAGGCGCTCGCTGAATACGTGCTCGGCCTGATCCTCATGATGGCCAAGGACCTCCAGATCACCGTCGCCCACCAGGCCGAGCACCGATGGGAGCGGCGCGAAACCGACACGCTTGCCGGGAAGGTCGCGGTGCTGATTGGCGTTGGCCCGATCGCGCGCAGGACCGCGCAGCTCGCCACGGCCTTCGGCATGGTGGTGCGCGGCGTGGGGCGCACGGCGCGAACCGGTGACCCGGACTTCGGAGACGTCGATCCCCCGGAACGCATCCATGCGCTGTTCGCGGAAGCCGACTACGCGATTGTGATCCTGCCCGACACGCCGAGCACAGCCGGTCTTGTCGATGCGGCCGCGATCGCCGCGCTCAAGCCCACCGCGCGGCTCATCAACGTCGGACGCGCCGTCACACTCGACCAGGACGCGTTGGTGCGTGCGCTTCGAGGGGGTCGCCTGGCTGGGGCGGCGCTCGACGTGTTCGCTCGTGAGCCGCTGCCGCCGGGCGACCCGCTCTGGGGTGTCCCCAACCTGCTGATCTCGCCGCACATGTCTGGGGACTTTCGAGGCTGGAGAAACAAGATCGTCGAACTGTTCGAGCGGAACCTCGACAGCTGGCTGAGCGGCGGACCGCTGCTGAATGTCGTCGACAAGCGCCTGGGCTATGCGCCCAGTTAATTGAGAGGAGTGTGAGCATGGAGATTCCGCGGAGACTCGTGGACAAGGTGGCCGTCGTCACCGGCGCCGGCCACGGCATCGGACGCGCGAGCGCGCATCGCATGGGCCTCGAGGGAGCCATAGTCGCGGTCGTCGATCTGCGCGAGTACGAAGCGCAGGAAACGGCAACCATGCTCAAGCTGGACGGCATCGAGGCGAGCGCCTGGAGATGTGACGTCTCGAAACCCGACGAGGTCGAGCGCACCGTCGCCCAGATCGTCGGCAGATTCGGCCGCATCGACATCCTCCACAACAATGCCGGTGTCGTCGTCGCGGGCAGCGTTCACGAGCTGCCCATCGAGGACTGGGATCGGGTGTTCTCGGTGAACATCCGCGGCATGTTCCTGGTGACCAGGGCCGTGCTCCCGATCATGCGTCAGCAGGGGGTCGGCGCGATCGTCAACACCGCATCGATCTCGGGCATCGTCGGCGAGCCGCACCTCGCCGCCTACAACGCCTCGAAGGGCGCGGTCATCAACTTCACTCGCCACCTGGCGGTGGACTATGCACGTGACGGCATCCGTTGCAACTGCGTGTGCCCCGGCTGGATCGACACCGGTTTCAACGATCCCATCTTTGCCGCGGATCACCTGGACGCCGAGGGCGTTCGCGTGCTCGTGGAGCAGGATGTTCCGATGAACCGGCAGGGCACCGCTGAGGAGGTGGCACCCGCGGTGGCGTTCCTCGCATCGGATGACGCCGCGTACATCACAGGTCATCCGCTCGTCGTGGATGGCGGTCAGATGGCCCTCTGATGGAGATTGGGGTCATCGGCATCGGGAAGATGGGCGCGCCGATCGCGGCGCGTCTACTCGCAGGTGGTCACGATGTTTCGGTCTGCAGCCGCTCGCGGAGCGCGCGGGTCGATTCGCTTGTGGAGAGTGGTGCCGTCGCGTACGAGTCGCCGGCGGCGCTGGCTGCGCACACCGAGACGATCCTCACGGCGCTGCCCACCGAGGAGAGCGTTCGTGACGTCTACGCGCAGATGTCCGGCGTGGCCACCGAAGGACAGCTGTACGTCGATCACTCGACGGTCAGCATCGGTCTCAACCGCTGGTGCGCCGAGTTGCTCGTCACGAGAAATGCCGCATTTCTGGATGCGCCGGTCTCCGGTGGTCCGGCGGGCGCCGAGGCGGGAACGCTCACCGTGATGGTCGGTGGCGACGAAGCGACCTTCACCCTTGCGCTGCCCGTCTTCGAGACCTACGGACGGACCATACGGCTCTGCGGTACTGTCGGCAGCGGCCAGGTTGTCAAACTCGTCAACCAGTTGCTGGTGTCGGTGCACACGCTTGCCTCGTCGGAGGCGGCCGCTCTTGCGGTGCGACTGGGGGCCGACCTGGGGATCGTTCAGGACGTTATCGGGACGTCATTCGGAAGTTCGGCGATGCTGCTGCGCAACCTCCCGCGGTTCATGGCTCGCGACTTCAGTCCCGCGACGCCGGTGGGTCTGATCGCCAAGGACCTGTCGATCATTCATTCCGAGGCGGCGAATGCGGGAGTGCCGCTGTTCCTGGGTGGTCTCGTCGAGCAGTGGTTCCTCGAGGCGAAGGCTCGGGGCTGGACGGGCGAGGACATGTCGTCGGTGGTGAAGTTCTGGGACCGACCGGAAGCGCCGGCTCAGGGGGTGTGACGTGCCGCGTTTCGCGGCGAACTTGAGCATGCTCTGGCAGGAACTGGGCCCCTACGAGCGCTTCGCCGCGGCGTCGGCGGCGGGCTTCACCAAGGTCGAGATGCTCTTCCCCCACGAGCTCGACGCGGATCGGCTCGAGGGCACCCTCGACAGATTCGACCTGGAGATGATCTCCTTCGACCCTTTTCCGGGCGACTGGGCGGCCGGCGAGCGTGGGCTCCTCGCTCTTCCCGGGCGCGAGATGGAATTCATCCAGGGGGTGCGCGAGGCAATCCGACTCGCCGGGCAGATCGGCACCACAAGGCTCAATACGTTGGTCGGCGTGCTACCCCAGGGTGTCGCCGACGAGCAGGCGCGGGAGACCGCCATCGTCAATCTGGAAGCGGCCGCTCCACTGGCGCACGACGCCGGGATCACGCTGCTCGTCGAGGGCATCAACAACATCGACATCCCCGGCTACTGGGCCGGGAGCGTTGCCGCGGCAGCCGGCCTCGTGGAGGCGGTCGATCATCCCAGCGTGCGGATTCAGCTTGACCAGTACCATGCAGCCATGGCAGGTGAAGACGCCATCGAGTGCCTGCATGCATACCTTCCGCTCATCGCACACGTGCAGATCGCCGATGCCCCCGGCCGGCACGAGCCCGGCAGCGGCTCCCAGCCGATCGACGCGTTCCTCGACGAGCTTGACCGGGTTGGTTACGACGGGTTCGTTGCCCTCGAGTATCGACCGCTCGTGGACACACGTTCGTCCTTGCAATGGTTGAAGGCGTATCAGGCGGAACGGTCGTGACCAGCCAACCCCGATACGAGTTTGCGACGGTTGCCGACCTGGCGCCGCTCGCGCTCATGGAGGGCATTCGCGTTCGCGCGATCGACGGCGAGCGGGTCACGCTCGCCATCTTCGAGCTCGAAGCAGGCCTGCGCATGCCGGAGCATCGTCATCCGAACGAACAGGTTGGCGTCGTGGTGCGAGGCGAGTTCACGTTCACCATCGACGGCGAGACGCGGCTCCGCCGCCGGGGTGACATGTGGGTCATCCCCGCTGAAGTTCCACACAGCGTCGAGGCCGTGGGCCCTGCCGGTTGCACGCTCGTCGAGACCTTCTCACCACCGCGCGCAGACTGGGCGGATGTCCCGCGCGGCCGACCGGTCGCCAGCCCCTGGGCGGGTGACTGACCTGCTTCGCGTCCCCGGCCGCGATCGCGTCAGAGGTTGTGCATCAAGTCGTGCATGTCCTCGAGCATTCTGTCCGCAAGTCTGAGGAATGTTCGCGCACGCCACGCTGTCTCGATCGGCTCGTTGGAGCCGACCAGCACTGGAATCACCGCCTCCTTGATCTCGATCAGCACACGCTCGAGCTCACGCATCAGAGCCAGGACGCGCGCTAACGCATCTTCCTGTTCACTCAAGTGGATCCCCCCCTTGATGCCGGCTGGCACCGCCTGCATCATCGCATTAATCTGACGCTTTTGGTGCGTTTGATCTCGCGATGGACCCTCCAGGGACGGCGGCGTAGAGTGAGGCGGTCAGTCTGAATCCCCTGGAGTAGCAATGAGAATCAGCGCGCGCAACAAACTGCCGGGTCGGGTCGAGAAGATCACGCGTGGCGCGGCCACCGCGAACGTCACCGTCGCCGTCGCCGGCATGACCATGACGGCGGCCGTCACTGTCGACTCCGTCGAGGAGCTCGGGCTCAGAGAAGGCAGCGAGGTCCTGGTGATTATCAAATCATCAGACGTGATGCTCGCTGTAAACGACTAAACCCGATCGGTGTTCGCCGTCGGTGTGGCGTTAGATCGGCGCTGCTGTACGTCCGAATGCCCCTACTCGTTTCGTAGGGTTGTCGCGGGCGGGTGACGCGGGTCCTGTTTGGTTGCGACCGCGCTGGCGGGCTATGACGGTGTTGGGTGCAAGTCACGCACGGTCTCTCGGCAGTCACGAAGTTTCGTCCGCTGAGACACCTCGCATTTCAACGGTATTGCCCTGCCTGATCCTGTGGGCAGTCAGATGGATACCACTTCGAGAGGGGCCTCGCACATGCCTCCCGAACGAGCCGCCTCGGGCAAGGCCTCCGGTAGCGATCTTCGGGAGTTGACCTGGTTCTGCGCGCACGCCGGCAGCACGGCGCTCCGCATCCACAAGAAGTCGACCGCGCTGCGGGTCGTCTGACCCGGACACCGATCAGTGAGGGGGAAGGTCGAGCCGAGAGGCCGGAGAGTTAGCGCTTTCAAGGCGCCGAGACACCACGGCACAAGGCTGTTTCGCCAGTTTGGTGCCGCGTTGGCAGCAGGAGCCATATCGCTCCTCTCGGGCGGCGTCATCGGTCACGCGTTGTCGATCTCGACCACGACCGTGACGTCGGCCACCAATCCGACGGTATGGGGCCAGTCCGTCACGTTCACCGCAACGATCACACCGGTCGCGCCCGCCCCCACAGGGAACGTCACCTTCCAGGACGGCGGCAGTAACATCGCCGGCTGCGTCAACAGGGCCGTGGTGGCTCGGGTCGCCAGTTGTGCAACCGCCGCACTCGCCGTCGGATCGCACAGCGTCACGGCCGTCTACATCGGCAATGCAACCTACGCACCCAGCACCTCGGGGCCGGTTATCCAGATGGTGAACATCGGAACCACGTCAGCGCTGCTGGGCTCGTCGACGAATCCTTCGGTGAGTGGACAGACCGTGACCTACACCGCGACCGTGACCCCTGTGGCACCCGCATCGGGGACCCGCACCGGCACTGTGGACTTTCAGGATGCAGGAGTCGACATCCCCGGCTGCGGCGCCAAGGCTGTGGCTGCAGCGGGCATCGCAACCTGTGCGATCGCATACGCTGGGCCTGGATCGCACACGATCACGGCGGTCTACAGCGGTGACACCAACTTCACCGCCTCGACAGCGCCCGGTCTCACCCAGACCGTGAACCGAGGCGCCACGACGACCGCGCTCACCTCGTCGGTCAACCCGTCGCGCACCGGTGCCAATGTGACCTTCACCGCCAGCGTGACGGCGACGGCGCCCGCATCCGGGACGCGCAGTGGAACCGTCGACTTCCAGGTCGGTGGAGTCGACATCGCGGGCTGCGCTGCCAAGGCTGTACCGGCCTCGGGGAAGGCCACGTGTGTCACGAGCAGCCTCGCCGTCGGCGCGGACACCGTCACCGCTTTCTACAGCGGCGACATCAATTTCACGCTCAGTACGTCGGCGCCACTCACGCAGACGGTCAACCAAGGCGCAACCACGATCAGGGTGGTCTCCTCGCTCAACCCGTCGAGCACCGGTGTGACGGTGACCTTCACCGCTACGGTCACCGCGAGCGCGCCGGCAACTGGAACGCGCACGGGCACGGTCGACTTCCAGGACGGCGGCGTAACCGTCGCCGTCTGCGGCGCGCAGGTGCTCACTGCGGCCAGCACCGCGACATGCGTAACCAGCGCGCTGGCGGCCGGTTCGCATCCCATCACCGCGGTCTACAGCGGCGACGCCAACTTCACCACCAGCACGTCGGCGGTGCTCACACAGACAGTGCTCAGCACCACGACGACAACGATCAGCTCCACCGGGAACCCATCAGTGTTCGGCCAGGGCATTCAGTACACCGCCACGGTCGTGGGCGGCCCCGCTGTGACGGGTACGGTCACTTTCCGCGACGGCGGCGGCAACATCGCCGGATGCGTCGCGGTGGTGGTGACCTCTGGGAGCGCGACATGCACGGTGTCTCCCACGGTGGCCGCGCACGCAGTCACCGCTGTCTACAGCGGTGACGCAAGCAACGCCGCGAGCACAGCGGCGGTGATGAAGCAGATCGTGACGGCCGATGCGACCACAACGGTCGTCGCCGCCACCGTGAACCCAACCGTGTTCGGCCAGTCGGTGACGTTCACAGCAACGGTCACCGCCAACGCTCCGGGCTCCGGCACACCGACCGGCAACGTGGCCTTCAAGAACGGCGCCGCCACGGTGGGCGGGTGCGGGAGTGTCGCACTCGGCGCGGGCGTCGCCACCTGCACGACGACTGCGCTGTTGGCCGGCGTGCACTCGATCACTGGCGTGTACAACGGCAACGCGAGCTATCGGACCAGCACTTCGTCCGTCCTCACCGAGACTGTGAACCTGGGTTCGACAACGACGGTGACTTCGTCGTCGGTGAATCCATCGGTGTCTGGCCAGTCGGTGACCTACACAGCGATGGTCGCGGTGGTCGCGCCGGCCGCGGGCGCGCCCAGCGGGCGCGTGAATTTCGAAGACAGCGGCCTCAGCATCGCCGGGTGCAACTCGAAGGCGGTGGCTGCCGCAGGCACCGCAACATGCTCGGTGACGTACGCCGGTGCGGGGACCCACATGATCATCGCGATCTACAGCGGTAACTCGAGTTTCGCCACGTCGACCTCGACGAGTCTCACGCAAACGGTCGACGCGGCGTCCACGTCGACCACGGTTGCATCATCGATGAACCCATCAGTCGCCGGGCAGTCGGTGACGATCACAGCGACGGTGAGCGCGATCGCACCGGGGAGCGGTGCGCGCACCGGCACCGTGAACTTCCAGGACGGCGGCTTCACCATTGCGGGCTGCGCCGCGCAGGCGGTTTCCGCGGCCGGTACCGCGACCTGCGCAACATCGTTCGCAACGGTCGGCGCGCACCCGCTCACCGGGGTCTACAGCGGCGACGCCAACTTCACCGGCTCGACATCGCTGAGCCTCGCCCAGAACGTCAATCAGGGTGCAACCGCCACGGTCGTCTCGTCGTCAGTGGATCCCTCGGTTTCTGGCCAGATGCTGACCTACGCCGCCCTTGTTACCCTGACAGCACCGGCGAGCGGGGTACCAACAGGCACGGTCACATTCTTGGACGGCGCCTCGAACATCAGCGGTTGTGTCGCGCTACCGCTCGTGGCTGGGTCTGCGGCCTGCAACGTTGTCTACGCGGGGGTGGGTAGCCA
>Ga0209219_1000059_pt1 | contig 15303 bp, 16 predicted proteins | sample BlaSpr_A8_OM1_M1_FD_187973 | JGI IMG/M metagenome (GOLD analysis project Ga0209219, IMG submission 187973) | Forest soil microbial communities from Thunder Bay, Ontario, Canada - Black Spruce, Ontario site 2_A8_OM1_M1 (SPAdes) (version 2) | ecosystem: Environmental > Terrestrial > Soil > Boreal... | reverse complement strand
CGAGCCGGCGCGCTGCCCCGCCCGGGTCAGCATCTCGCGCGTCTTCGCCTTAATCTTCGGGGCATCCGCTGCCTCGGGGGCTGCCTCGAAGGCGGCCAGATAGTGCGAGGCCAGCACCTCCGCGACTCCGTCCTCCTGGGCAACGGCGAGCTCGAGATGTGTGGCGGCAGCGAGATGTCTGATCTTGCGCTCGCGTTTGGAGAGCGTCTCGTAAGCGACGTGGCGGACCAGGTCCTGCAGGAACCCATACTGGCCGCGCTCGGGGGAGCGCGGGTCCGATTGGACGCCGAGCACCTCCTTGTGCACCAACGCGAACAGCAGCGGCTCGAGTTCCTCGGCGGATTTCCCAGAAAGCGCGGCGAGCGCCGGCGAGGTGAAGGTCTTGCCCAAGACCGCACCGTCCTGGAGCAGCTGCCGCTCCTCGGTCGAAAGGCCGTCGAGGCGGGCAGCGATGAGCGCATGCAGGGTCTCGGGCACCTCGAGGGTCGCGATCTCGCCGGTGGGCGTGTATACAGGTCCCTCCTGGGCGAGCAGGCCGCGGTCAAGGAGCATCCGCACTGTCTCCACGGCATACAGCGGCACCCCCTGCGCTCGGTTGAGGATCTGCTCGCGCATCTGATCGGGGAGTCCTGGCACCAACCCCTCGAGCAGCTCCTGCATCGCCGCGGGGGACAGCGGCTCCAGGTACAGAGAGGTGAAGTTGCGCTGACCCGCGCCCCAGCTCGGACGCCGCTCCAGCAACTCCGGTCGCGTCAGCGTGATCACGTACAGCGGGTAGTCGCGCGACCAGTCGAGCAGGTACTCGACGAAGTCGAGCAGGCTGGTGTCCGCCCACTGCATATCCTCAAAGGCGAGCACCGTCGGGTACCTACCGGCCAGCCGCTCGAAGAACAGCCGCCAGGCCGCGAACAGATCCTGGCGGTCGCCAGACGCAGCCTCGTCGAGCCCGAGCAGGTGCGCTAGCCTTGGCTCCACGAAGGCCCGCTCCTCCGGCTCCGGCAGGTGCTCGTCGACGGTCGCCCCCAGCTTCCGTCGCGCCGACTCCGGCTCCTCCCCCTCTTCGATTCGCGCCCGCATCCGGATCATGTCCGCCAACGCCCAGTACGCGACCCCCTCCCCGTAGGCGAGACACCGGCCGCGCTGCCAGTACACCGGGTCGACGATGCCGTCGAAGTACTTGTAGAACTCCCAACCCAGCCGCGACTTGCCGATCCCAGCAATCCCAGTCACCGAGACGAGATGCGCCCGCCGTTCCTGGGCGCAGCCGTGGAAGAGGTCCTTGATCAGCTTCAGCTCACGGCTCCGACCGACGAACGGCGCCTCCAGCCCGGCCGACTTGAGCGCGCCGCCGACACCCGAGACCACCCGCAGCGCCCGCCACAGCGCCACCGGCTCGGACTTCCCTTTCAGCGCTTGCTCGCCGGTGCTCTCGTAGACGATCGCGTGGTCGGTGGTCCGGCGGGTCACCTCGCCGACCAGCACCGTCCCGGGCTCGGCCGCCGTCTGGATGCGCGATGCGGTGTTGACCAGGTCGCCGGCCACCATGCCCTCCCCCTCCGCGCCGATGGTTACCGCCGCCTCACCGGTCAGCACCCCCGCCCTCGCACGAAGGCCTGGGTCCAGCTCGGGAATGGATGCGACCAGGTCCAGCGCCGCCCGTACCGCGCGCTCGGCGTCACTCTCCGTCGCCACCGGCGTCCCCCACACCGCCATCACCGCATCGCCGATGAACTTCTCCACCGTTCCGCCGTAGCGCGTGATCAGCGTTCGCGACAGTTCAAAATACCGCGAGAGCAGATCCCGCGTCGCCTCGGCATCGCGCAACTCCGAGAGCGCGGTGAACCCGACCAAGTCCGCGAACAGCACCGACACCAATCGCCGCTCGGCAATCGGTACCTCCCGGCGCACTGCGGGACCCGCCGCAGCGGACGGCCGATTGGGCTCGAGTGAGGAGCCACAACGGTCGCAGAATCGCGCCCCTGCACGGACTGGGTGACCGTTCGGGCATACCTGCTCGAGTGCGGAGCCGCACGACGAGCAGAAGCTCGCTTCGGCCCTGTTCTCTGAGCCGCAGTTCGAGCACGTACTCACGGCCGAAGCCTACTCGGTGAGTGCCCCACCTAGAACGTCGACGCGCGACGTCACGCCGCCTTTCGACAGTGCGGCGAGCCTACGATTCAAGCTTGCATGGTTCCCACTATTTATGAATGGGCGGGCGGAGCGGCGGCCTTTGAGCGTCTCACCGAGCTCTTCTATCGGAAAGTCCACGCGGACTCGCTCCTGGCACCCATCTTTACGCATGTCGGGCCCGACCATGCACACCACGTGGCGCTATGGCTGGCCGAGGTCTTTGGCGGACCGGACCGCTACACGCGAGAGCACGGTGGCTACCCGGCCATGATGCGGCACCACCTCGAGCTGGCCATAACGGAGCCGCAGCGCCGGCGCTGGGTGCAGCTGATCGCCGAGACCGCGGACGATGCGCGTCTGCCGGCCGATCCTGAGTTCCGCTCGGCGTTCATCGCCTACCTGGAGTGGGGTTCCCGGATCGGGCCTGGCTAACTCGCAGGCCGGCGCTGAGGCGCCCCCCGATGCTCCGGCTCCACGCTGGGGCTGGGGCGAGGCGCCGCCGACTACCGACCAACCCGCTGGTTAGCGGGCCGGCGGCGGTGCTGACACCCGGCTGCCCACATCGGTCTCGAGGCGCGGGTCCACGGGCTCGCTCGCGTTTACTTAGCTAATGTGGTCGAAACGATGACGGGTGCCCATGGAGTAGATCCATCCGCCACGCCCCCTGCCTTGATCGTCGACCACCTCACCAAGCAGTTCGGCCAGCGCACCGCATTCCAGGACGTTTCCTTCACCGTCGCTTCGGGGGAAGTCTTCGGCTTCCTCGGACCAAACGGGGCTGGAAAGACGACCACGGTTCGGACCCTTGGAACGCTGATAGCGCCAACATCGGGCTCGGCAACCGTGGCCGGGATTCCCCTGACTTCGGTCAACGGTCCAGAGATCCGGCAGCGAATCTCGATCATGCCCGAGAACCCGGGCGTCTATAACCGCCTCACCGTCATCGAGAACCTGGAACTTTTCGCCGGCCTCTACGGGCAGCGCAACTCAGGTCCCCGGATCACGAAGGCGCTGGAAGCCGTCAACCTCACGGCGCGCGGCCGCGATCTGTGCGGCAGCCTCTCCAAAGGTTTGCGGCAGCGCGTGGGGCTGGCGCGGGCGCTACTCAACGATCCGGCAGTCATGTTCCTCGACGAGCCAACGTCAGGGCTGGACCCGGTGGCCGCACGCGAGGTCCACGATCTGATCATCGGGCTGCGTGAGCGCGGAGTCACTGTCTTCCTCACCACCCATCGCCTGGAGGAGGCGGAGCGTCTTTGCGATCGGGTGGCCATCCTCAACACCACGCTCCGTTTGGTGGGTCGACCTGACGAGCTCCGTGAGCAGCTTTTCAGCCGATCGCTGGTTGTCGAGACTTTGGCACCTCTGGTGGCGCCCGATGATGTCTTCAACAGCACCGAGGGCGTCGAGAGCTGGCGGCCCGACGGCGCGAGCAGCTACGTGCTGAGTGTCGTCGACCCCAGGACGATCGCCCCGCATGTCACCCGAGCACTTGTCGCTGCGGGTGCCGACGTGGTCTCGATCAGCGAGTCGCGTCACTCCCTCGAGGACGTCTACCTGCAGCTGATCAACGACGACCCGGAGGCTTCGCAGCGATGAAGTTCAGCTTCGGACGTCTTGGTGCGGTGCTTCGGAAGGAGCTCCGCGAATACCGGCGCAGCCCCTTCATCATTGCGACCATGGCGGTGCTCCCGCTCGTCTTCCTCGTGGAACCCTTGATCACCATCTTTCGCATCGGCCCGTCGATCCCGGCCAGTACAGTGGATAAGGCCGTCGGCGCCACGTTCTTGATACTGCTGATTGCGCCCGCGCTGCTCCCTGCTGTTATCGCCTCGTACTCTGTAGTCGGGGAGCGCGAGCAGGGAACCCTCGAACCCCTGCTGACTACCCCGCTCCGCCGCGAGGAGCTGCTGCTCGGAAAGGCCCTCGGCGTTGTCGTTCCGGCAGTTGGTATCGCCTACGTTCTTTTCGCGGTTATCCAGATCTGCGCCCGGCTCTTCGCCAGCAACGCGGAGGTCGTCGCGCTCCTCGGGCAAGGTCCACATATCCTGGCGGAAATTCTCTTCGCGCCGCTGCTGGCAGGATGGTCGATCTGCGTAGGCATGGGCATTTCGACGCGAGCGACCGACGTGCGAGTTGCTCAGCAGCTGGGGACGCTCTCGAGCATTCCACCGCTTGCGGTCGTGGCCTTGGTGTCGTTCAATGTGTTCACCCCGAGCGTCACCCTCGCAGTAGTATTCGCGTTAGTTCTGCTCGTGGCTGACGTCATTCTGTTTCGCATCGTCTCGGCGTTATTCGACCGTGAGCGACTCATCACAGGCGCTCGGGCTCAGCGACAGTCACGTGGTGATGGCCACGTCGCCCCGCCAGGTACTGTGCGACGTATACCGCGCACGGGAGGGACCAAGGATGGGTGACGCAACATGCCTATAGCTTCGCGGGCCGCGGCCATGGTGGCAGGTATTCTGGGTGGCTCTGGCTCCCACGTCGTCCAGATCATCATTGCCATCGTGGTGGCGGCTGCGCTCCTCGGCTATTTCCTGGTGCGCGTCGGGGGTCGAGGCGGCGGCGGCGACGTCCGCGCCGTCGCGGCGGCCGTCAGCCAACATGACCGCGCACACGAGGGAGCTGTGAGCGACGCGACAGTGAGGTTGTCTCGGACGTGGAGTGGGATTGGTATCGGCGCACAGAGCGAGCAGTGGAACGTCGGGATCGACGGCACCGTGGTCGGGTCGATCGCCAACAAGGAGATAGTCGAGGTGTCTGTCGAGCCCGGGCACCACACGTTGCGGCTCGGCTCCGGCAGGCACCGCAGCGCGGAGCGGTCGTTCGATGTCGCGCAGGACGAGGTCGTCGGCTTCCAGTGCCACGGTCCGAGGATCTGGCCGATGTTAGTTGCGGCACTCGTCAAGAGTGACCTCTGGATCTCGCTCAGACGGGAATGACCTGGCAAGAACGTGCCGTATCGTCCGGCGGTCGGGCGCGCTCGGGCCTGCAGTAGCGCTCACCACGGGGGTGGCCCGCTGCTCATCGAGCTGTCGCTTCCTTGTCACCGGACAGGGCCGCCGAAGGCGTGTCGCCCCACGGCGACCCAACGCCGGTCCGCACCCCATAACCAGCCCGAACTAAGAGCACCAACGCGAAAGGCGCCGATTGTCGCAGTCTGGGGTCATTCCACCCTCGAACTCCTTGTGGTCTCGTCGAGCGAATTCCTCAAGTTGGGACGCAGACTCACCATGACTTCGACTCGAAACGGCTCACGAGCCGCGATTGAGGCGATCACTGCCTTCGCCCGGGGGCCACCGGGGCTGCGGTGATTGCCGAGGGCGTCGAGAACGAGTTCGTGGCGGATCTGATGAAGGCAGCTGGTGTCTGGCTTGGCCAGGGCTTCGGGTTGGGCACACCGACTATGGCCGCTGACATTGAGGACGTGGGCGCGGCACTGGCTGGCCGGGCTGCGCTCAGCGGGCTGCGAGCGCGCTCTGCCCAGCTTCGCGACCGTATATAGCGCCGGGAACGCCCAGCGCCAGAAATGCGTGCTGATCGCGGTGGGCGGCTCTAACTCGTGGCTCCAACCGGGTCTGCCGTCTCGACGAGCTCGCCCTGGATGGTGATCTGGATTTCGTTGCCGATCACGAGCCTGCCGTCCAGCAGCATGTCGACGTTCAGGCCGAAGTCCTTGCGCGTGATCTGTGTCTCCGCCCCATAGCCAATTCGGTGACCCATCATCGGGTCATTGAACTCACCGTAGTTCACCACCGCGAGCGTCACCGGTCGGGTGTTGCCCTTGATGGTGAGGTCGCCCGTCATCGAGTAGCGGTCCGCTTCCACGGACTCGACCTTGGTGCTCTTGAACGTTATCGTCGGATGGTCCTCAACGTCCAGGATGTTCGAGGTGCGCAGGTCGTTGTCGCGGCGTTCGTTGTGCGTGCGAATGCTCGCGGTCTGGATGATCACCTCTACTGACGAAGCTTCAGGCTGCTCCACGTTGATATCGCCCGACGCCTGCACATCCGCGAAGTGACCACGCACGGTCATCATCCCGAGATGCTTGACGGCGAACTCGACTTGCGTATGCATCGGGTCCAACTGCCAGACACCCATAAGCAACCTCCTGTGACCGCGTCTGTGCTGGCCGGGGCGCCCGGTGCACGCACGACTGCGCCGTCACCGGCCGGACCCTCGCCTTTTCCTATCCACTAGTATTACACGAGCCCTCCACGAGGCCGAGCCGCCGGTGACCCGGGCCACCGCGGTGTCAGAAAGGGCTGCGTGCGCAGCTTTCGCAGTACGAAATCGGCCGAGTCGAGCCTTGCCCACGCTCACGCACATCGCCGCCGGGCGTTCCCACATATGCGAAATGCTCAAGCTCGCGGCCGCACCGGGCGCAGCTGGCACGGCCTCCGATCCATTGATAGACGAATGGCTGCCCACCGATGTGGACAGTCAATTGCGGCCACGGTCGAAACTGGGCGGCGAGGACCATGCGATGCACGGAGTTGGCGGGGATCGAACCGAGCGCGAGGCTGTTGTCACGAATCTCCGCGATCTCTAGCTCGCCCGTCTCAGTATCGCCACGCACCGCTACGACTTCAATCGCCGAGCCCTCCACACGCCCAGCGACGGTGGATTCAAGGTTCTTCAGAGTCACGGGTATCGGTACCGGCACGAAAAGCACGACCACGCCGTAAGACCCCGACGATCCGATCGGCCATCGTGAGCCTCATGTTCACAGACCCAATGGTACCTACGGCCTCGGCTCTTCGAAACGACGGCGAGATGGCGGACTCGGTCGAGCAATACCCCGGAACCAGACCACGCCGCCAAGTACACTGTGCACTCGGCCCGCTCAGCGCCCGGTGGTCTCCGCCGGTCACGGGCCACAGGAGTACCCTCAGGGGGAGGACCAATGGTGCGAATCGAGAACTTCTCTTTCGGCTCCATCGAAATCGACGGCCGAACCTACGCCCACGACGTGGTCATCGACCGAGGCAAGGTCCGTAAGCGCCGCAAGGGCGCTTCGAAACGTCACCGCGACAGCTACGGACACACGCCATTGTCAGCCGATGAGCAGATTCCTTGGAGTTGCCATCGGTTGGTGATCGGCACCGGCGCCGCCGGCGCACTCCCAGTGATGGAGGCGGTCAAGGCCGAAGCACGACGCCGCAACGTCGAGCTGATCACGGCGCCGACCAAGCGCGCGGTCCATCTTCTTGCGGGTGACTCCAACGCCACCAACGCCATCCTTCATGTCACCTGCTGACGCCTCATCAGCGGCTTCGTAGCCCTCTTCGCGCTGGGAACAAGGTTGCACGCTGGGGTGGTCGAGTGTTCAGCAGCTCAAGCGCCGACGTGTCGTGAGTGACGGGCAGTCTACGTCGCTTCCGCTTCGAGCAGAGCTTTCATGTTCTCCGCCGCGGTCTCGAAGTGCTTTCTTGTCAAGCGAACGATCACCGGCTCGGCCAGTTTGAAAAAGCCCCGACTTTCGCCCCGATAAACTGTCGCCAGTCGGGTTCCACCCTCCACAGCCTCAAGCGTGCTCTCGACCTCCAGGTGGATCGGCCCGGAGATCGACTTGCTGGTGAATCGTTCGTTGGCGACGTACTCAGTACATTCCGAAAGGGACTCAAAACTCCGTCCCAGGAACTTGCCGACATACAAGACAGTCGTGCCAACTTGGACCGGTCCATCGCCTGCCTTTCGCGCCTCGGTCAACCCGGGGTTCCAGTCAGGCTGTTTGCCGAAGTCCACAAGAAAGGCAAAGACCTTTTCGATCGGCCGGTCGATGACTGTCACGACATCAAACTCGTTCATTGCTGCCTCCACCCGAAACCCGTTGATCATCTGCAGCTACCGTAGTGATTCCGGCACAGCCAAGAAAGGCTGCCACCATGAGCAAAAGGATGGGGCCAGCACCACCAACTGTCCGCCTCGCTTAGGGTGGACCGCACCTCGCTGACTCGCTTTGGGGATCACAGCTACCTGCCAGCCAGGACTGTGGCAACCTTGGTCGCTCATCTGGCGTAATACCGATGTGAAACGCCGTATCTCGTCACTCGTGGCAGGGACGGTGCTGATGCTTGTCGTCGGCGCCTGCGCCGCGGAAGCTCCTCCTCCATGGCTGGTGCGTTACTACCTCGGCGTCCCGCCCGGAGTGACATACGCGTTTCGCGATGACGCGGTGTGGTCGACAGCCGGCCGGATGGCGGTGGTGACTTCGGGGAGCTCATCATGCCCGGGACTCCCCATACGGCTCGACGTCCCCGCGAACAACCTCCTCACGGTCACGGTGAAAGCGCCGTCCTCCGGCCCCTGCACCGCCGACCTCACCGCGACCACGAGCGTCATCAAGGTCCCTGCAGCGCTCGACGTCACCAAGAACGTGACTGTCACCATCATCGATGGCAGCTACCGCGCAACGGTTTCCCTGCCGCCTCGCGCAGGCGCTGGCAACTAACGCAAGCATCCGCGCCGCGACGGCGTCGTCCACACTGCGTGGGCACATCGTGATTTGGGCGTCCAGGCGCCAAATGTCGCGTCCGCGGCGCAAGCGGCAGGACATCAACTCTCGCTGAGGAACGCTAGCGCCGTGGTTTGCGGCTTGGCCGCCGGAACCTGGTAGCGGGGGTCGCGGGTGGGCTGGATGACAGCGCCGCACCGAGGAGTGACCGGGCTGACCAGCGCATGAGATCGACTGCTTCGGCGCGCGAAAGCCCCCCGACATCGGTCAACCACGCAAGGGCTTCGATGCCGATGACGCTGCGGATTGCCAGGACCAGATGGTGGAGCTGGAGATCTGACAGCTCGCCATGAAGAGGGGCGAGTGCCTCGCCGATCCAGGCGATGGCTCGGCCCTGACGCAACGGCAGAGCGGCCCGCTCGGCGGGGTCAGCCTCGAGCGAGAGGCGCAGCATCGTGCGTTGCTGCGCCTCGGTATCAACGATGAGTTGTGTAAAGGACCCGACCACAAGGTCTAGGCGGGTGGCAGGATCCTCGGGGGCGTCCACCGGGAGCATCGAAGTGGCTCCCGTTTCGGGATGCGCTGCCACCAATAGGGCGCGGCGATTGGGGAAGTACCGGTAGGCGGTGGTGCGAGAGATCAATGCCACCGAAGCGGCCTCGTCCACAGTCGGCGTCACGCCCGCCGCGACCATGTCGCGAGCGGCGGCGACCAGTGCCGCCCGTGTGCGGTGTTTCTGGGCACTGCGCCCGCGGTCCTCGTAGGGGATTGACATACCGCTCATGATATGCCAGTCTCTTTATGGTACCTACGTCCCATATAGCACGCTACGAAGGAGCAGCGATGAGCACATTGACGACACCCCAGCCGATTATCCGCGCGCGCGACGACGGCGAGCGACGGTGGTTCTATGGAGGCGGCGTGCACACGTGGAAGGCGACGGCGGAGGAAACGGGCGGCGCTTTCCTCCTCTTCGAGGATCGCATGGGGCAGGGAAAGATGACGCCGCTGCATCTCCACCCGAAATCTGACGAGACGATGTATGTGCTCGAAGGCGAGATCCTCTTTCACATGGACGGTGTGGAACACCGGGTCGGCACCGGCGGGCTCGCAGTGGCACCGCGAGAGGTGCCACACGCGTTCATGGTCGTCTCCCCCGTGGTGCGGATGCTCTGTCTCCACACCCCAGGTTGCTGCCAGGCGTTCTATTGGGATGCCAGCGAGCCGATCTCGCCCGGCACTGGCGGCTCCGGCCCCGTCGACTTTGCCCGGGTCCAGTCGTCGGCAGCAAAGAATGGCGGCATCGAAATCCTCGGCCCGCCGCCGTTCGCCCGGCCCGCCCCCGGCTGAGAGGCAGGCTGGCGACCTGCTCGAGAGGTGCGACGATCGCGCGGTGTGTCCCTTCTCGCCGGCGCCATCCACACCTAGAGGCGTAGCATCGCCGGCCGGCTGATCAGCCCCAACGGCGTGTCGAAAACAAGCTGTGGCCAGCCGGCGGTGTTGGATACGGGGCGTACACCATGGTTGGTGACGATGAATGTGTCTTCCGATTTGCCCCCTTGCACTGTCGGATTCCATGCGAAAGCCGAGCCGGGCAGAATCACGGAAGCCGCATTCACCGTCTTCGGAATCACATCGAACTCGCGGGACAGATAGCCGATCGGGCCGCCCTGCCAATGTGCTCGCCATTCGCCGGGGAAACCGCCTTGCTCATAGGCACGCTTACCCGCCTCAAGAGCGCTCTCCCAACTCCTGCCCGGGCGGGTGGCCGCGATCATCGCTGCTTCGACAGCGCATGCAGTCCGATGCCTCAGATCGAGGTCCTCCGGGGGCTGACCGGCAGATACCGAGCGTGAACACGAGATGTTGAGCCCACCCCTCACACCGTTGATGACCGCGAGAGCATCGCTGCCGGTAACTGCGTCTGTCGGAATGGGGTGCCGGAACAACCGGCGTCGCTCCGAGCCTGCGACCAGCAGGACGGAGGGTAGGATCCCCCGTTCCTCCAGGCCGGCGGCAATCCTCCCCGCCAGCTCGCACTCCCGCTCCCCGGGGCGCCACGCCGTGAGAACCTGCTCCAGTGCATCCGCACAGTCGGCACCGAGCCCGGCAAGGCGCTCCATTTCCTGCGAAGTGAGGGGAAGGCGTAGCGCCGCATACTGGCCGGGAACGGCTATCCCCGGTCCGTGACCGTCGGTGGCCAAACGGGTTTCGCCAACCAGTTCCGCTGCGACAGCGGCAAGGCCGCCAGGGCTATACCACGGAGTGACATGCAGCTGGAATCCACGAGCGTCAAGGTTCGCTTCGGCCACCAGGCGAGGTTCCTCGACATTGCTCGTGATCATGTGCGCGCTGGAGGCATCGACGACGACCCAGACGAGGCTGGGCTCCTCATTGCGGACAACGCGATCCTCGAGGCCGCCCGTCACCCACGCGACTCCGGGTTGGGTGGTGAACAGCGCTGCGTTGAGATCCGAGACGCGCAGCCATTCCCGCACGCGCTCGAGTTTCGCCGAGACCTCGGGCGTTCGATCCTCGCCTGCGCCTGCCGTCGGATCAGCCACTGGATCCAGTGCCGGATTTGCCATGGCTCCGAAGAATTGGCATTACATCTGGCGGAGATGTATAGCGGCCACCCATTCGACGGTCAATCATCGTACAGGCGGCTGTCGGGCATGCGTGCTTGCATGCCACGAGAGGCGACCCCATGAACCGGGCGCTCGAGATAACGCCACCTGTCTTTGAGGCCGGTCCGAAGGCGTACATGTTTGGCCCTGATGTGGTTCGAGTTGCCATTCGCGCCGACGAGTTGAGCCGTGAATATGGCGTACAGATCATCTTCGATCCCCAGTACGTCGACATCCCCACCGTCGCCCAGCGCGTGGAGCGCGTCCTCGTCTTTGCGCAGCACATGGATTCACTCGAACCTGGACGCGGCATGGGATCGGTCTTGCCTGAGGCACTCAAGGCCGCCGGTGCGTCCGGTGTGGTCCTCAATCACGTCGAGCGACGGCTCGCTACGGAAGAACTCGAGCGTGCGGTCAGGCGTGCCGATGAAGTCGGACTCGCCACCGCGGTATGTGCGGACGGCTTGGACCAAGCGGTCGCCATAGCCGCGCTCGCGCCGGACGCCATCATCGTCGAGTCGCCGCAGCTGATCGGCGCCGGTAAAGGCCATGACACAAGCCCCGAAGCCATCAAGGAGACCAACCGCGCGATCTGGCAGGTGAATCCGGATATCGTCGTGATTCGGGGTGCGGGCATTGGCGATGCTCACGATGTCTTTGACGTTATCGCTGCCGGAGCCCAGGGGACGGGCTCGAGCAGCGCTATCTTCGCTGCACAGGACCCTGAGCGTGTTCTCGAGGCAATGATCAGGGCGGTGCGCGAGGCCTGGGACTCGACGCACTGATGTTCCAGCCATCGCTGTGACGTGCCGGCGCCAGACGTTCAGGGTGGGCCGTCCCAGATAGCGGCACCGGTGTCTGCATCGAAGAAGTGCTGGAGGCTCGGACGCAGGGCGAACGTCGCTCGCTCGTGCACGCGGATCTTGGTCGATGCGTCCACCCTCGCGACACTCCAGCCGGAAGTGGTCGCATCCACGTCGTCGGCGGCGGGCTGCTCGGTCTGGCCGTTCACCGCTGCGCCGGGAACATGAGCGAGCGCGGCATCCAGGCTGAAGTGCACGAGCAACTCCGATCCCAGCGCCTCCACCAATTCGACATCCCCCTGCAATACCGGCCCGTCTGACGAGACCGCAGCCGAGATGTGTTCTGGCCGGATTCCCACCACGACTTTCTTGCCGCGGTACATGGCCAGCGCGGGGCGCGCGTGGAACACGTCGTCCGAGATCTGAAGACGTTGTGAGCCCAGACTGACTGAGGTTCCGTCCGGATCCATCAGGCCCTCGTACATGTTCATGGCCGGCGATCCGATGAACGCGGCAACGAAGACGTTGTCGGGGCGGTCATACAGCAGCTGAGGCGGAGCGCACTGCTGGAGGACCCCTTCGAGCAATACGGCAACACGATCTCCCATGGTCATCGCCTCGGTTTGGTCGTGGGTGACGTACAGGGTCGTGACGCCCAGGCGGCGCTGGATGTGCGACACCTCGGCTCGCATCTGCACACGCAGCTTGGCGTCGAGGTTGCTGAGCGGCTCGTCCATGAGGAACACCTTGGGTTCGCGCACGATTGCTCGGCCCATGGCAACGCGCTGACGCTGACCGCCGGAGAGCTGTCCCGGCTTGCGGTCCAGCCACTGGCTGAGTCCGAGCATCCTGGCAGCCGCGAGCACCTTGGCCTCGACCTCGGACTTGGGCAGATTCCGTAGCTTCAGGCCGAAGCCTATGTTGGCCGCCACCGTCATGTGCGGATAGAGCGCATAGTTCTGAAACACCATCGCGATGTCGCGTGCCTTGGGCGAAACGTCGTTGACGACGCGGCCGCCGATGAGCACCTCGCCTGAGGAGATCTCCTCGAGCCCAGCCACCATCCGCAGCACGGTGGTCTTCCCACAACCGGAAGGGCCGACGAGCACCATCAACTCGCCGTCCCTGACCTGCAGTGTCAGGCCCTGGACTGCCTCGACACCGTTTGGGTATACCTTGGTCACTTCGTCGATCTCTACCGTCGCCATCTCAGCGACTCACTCCCATGGTCAATCCGGAGACCAGGTATCGTTGGAAGAACAAGTACACGATGATGGCCGGTATCGCGCTGATCAGCGAGCCGGCCATGAGTGCCGGAATGCTCACCGCCCGTCCGGACGACAGCACTCCGAGCCCCACGGTGATCGTTCGGTTCGCCGGCTCCTGGAGCAGCAATAGTGCCACGAGAAGGTCGTCCCAGATCTGGATGAACTGCAGGACGGTCACCGTCGCCAGTGCAGGGCCCGCCATGCGTACTGCGACTCGCCAGAACACCCCGAAGTACCCCATGCCGTCGCAGAGTGCAGCTTCGATCAATTCATCGGGAAGGCCGCGGAAGAAGACGGTCATGAGAAACGTCGCGAACGGCATCCCCAATGCGGAATACACGAGGATGGGACTCAGGTAGTTGTTGACCAGGCCAGCGTTGGCGAGATTCACATACTCCGGGATGATGATCGACTGAACCGGGATCATCATGCTGCCGATGATGCCGAGAAACACGACATTCTGGCGGCGGTATCTCAACTTCGCAAACGCAAATCCGGCTGCGCTGGAACCGATCAGGATGATGGCGATGGCGCCCGCGCAGATCAGCGTTGAGTTCAGCAACTCCGCACCCACCGGTAGTGAACTGAACAGGGCACCCCAGCTCGACGTGGAGAATCCGCTCCCGTTGAGATACTGCGATTCCGTCCTCAGCGAGTTGATGATCATGAAGGCGAAGGGGTAGAGCATCACGATACTGATCACGAGGAGAGCCAGGAACATCCCGATAGCACCCGGATCGCGCCGGATCCTCCGAGCCAGCGTCGGCCGGCGCCGCGCCTGCCGGCGAATCGCGCTACCAGCAGGTGACACTGCTGCGAGACCGCTGCTCCCTGGCGTCATGGTCCCGTCGCCCATCACGTGTCCCCTCGCAGAATGCGCATCTGCAGGAGATTGACGCCGAAGATGATGACAAGCAGCACGATCCCCACCGTCGCCCCCGTCCCGAAGGCACCAATTGCAAAGGCCTGCTGGTATACGTAGAACTCCAGAGTTGTCGTTCCGTAGCCTGGTCCTCCCTCGGTCATGATGAATATCAGACTGAAGAGTGCCGTGAAAGCGCTGATCGTCGTGATGACGAACCCGAACTGGAAGTAGCGCTTGAGCAAGGGGAGGGTGATGTAGCGGAACGTGCGCACCCGACCTGCACCATCCAGGCGAGCGGCCTCGTAGATGGATGGATCGATGGTGGACATCCCGGTGAGAAAGACGATCGTGTTGGTGCCGACCATCGACCAGATGAAGGTGATGGCCACAGCCCCGAGAGCGCTGTACTCGAATCCGAGAAAGTTGATCTGCAGGGATCGCAGGCCAAGTGCGCCGAGGAGCGAATTGACGGTTCCGTCCGGCGCGAAGACTTGCATGGCGACGATGCCGATGACGACCCAGGACACGGCGGTGGGAAGGAAGATGAGCGAACGGAAGACCTTCCAACCCCACACGTGCTCATGCAGCATCGCCGCGATCACCAGCGGGATGAATACCGCGATCGGGAGAGTCAGCAGCAGCAGGCCATTGTTCTCGAGCACCCGCCAGAAGGTCGGAGTCTGAAACAGGTCAAGGTAGGTGCGAGGTCCAATCCATTGCGTTGTGATCCCGTCCCAGCTGGTCATGCTGTAGTAGATCGCCTGGCCAATCGGAATGATGAGCAGGACCAGGACCACGCCGAAGGCGGGAAGGGTGAGGAGGATGCCGGCTCGGCCACGATCCCGTGCGAGGCCGGAGACACGAGGGCGCCGTGAACGAACCGGGGGAGCCTTGCGTATCCGGGGGATTCCGACCTCTGCCTCAATCATTGACTTCTGTCCGCTCCCGCGCTCACCGGCGCTCGGACGGCTCTCAGGCAAAGCCGCCACCCTCTATGCGTGTGCATGACCGACCAACCGCTAGCTGAGCGGGGTCACGTCGCCCCGCTCAGCTCATCAGAGACTATGAAGTGCTGAAGCTGGCCCACGTCGAGCCACGTTGACTCGCCGGCAGATGCTGCAATGCCTGCTGCAGTGCCTCACAGGCCGCA
>Ga0209219_1000058_pt1 | contig 15548 bp, 10 predicted proteins | sample BlaSpr_A8_OM1_M1_FD_187973 | JGI IMG/M metagenome (GOLD analysis project Ga0209219, IMG submission 187973) | Forest soil microbial communities from Thunder Bay, Ontario, Canada - Black Spruce, Ontario site 2_A8_OM1_M1 (SPAdes) (version 2) | ecosystem: Environmental > Terrestrial > Soil > Boreal... | reverse complement strand
CCGCACCAGGTCTTGCGCATCGGGTGCTCGTTGAAGCCATCGACGCCGACCCACGTGGCGCCGCCATCTTCGGAGCGAAACAATCCCTGCGGCGAGGTGCCCGCGTACCAGGTTTCGGGCTCGCCGGCGGGTCCCGGCGCCAGCCAGAAAGTATGGTCGACCGCGCGTCCGCTGCCTTCTCGAAAGGCCGGTGGACGTTTCGCCTCGTGCCATGTCCGACCGCGATCGGCCGAACGGAAGATGGTCGGCCCGAGATGGCCCGTGCGAGCCGCGGCGAGCAGCGTCTTTCCGTCGCGCGGATCGGCGACGCAATGATGAACGACGTGGCCAAGAAAGTGCGGACCGGTTAGGCGCCACTTGCGGCGGGTCGTATCGGCAGTCATCTGCCACAGGCCCTTGCGCGTAGCAATGAGCAGCGTTGCGCGGCGTCCCCGCGCGATGTCGAGCTTCGCCATGTCGTTCTTTCGCATTTCCGGACCGCCGAAATTACGCCTTCGTCACGTTTCCGACAAGACGCCGTTGCGAGACATCGCTCTCGCGGACAACCCGATTTATCGGCTACAATCGACATTCGTCGTTGCCACGCCACGGCGCGTTCGCGCCATTGTTCCGGAGAAGAGCTATGACCATCAAAGTAGGCGACCGGCTGCCCGCCGGAACCTTGAGTGAATTCATCGAAGTCGAAACCGAAGGCTGCACCATCGGCCCCAACCAGTTCAAGGTCGACGATCTCACCAAAGGCAAGAAAGTCGTGATCTTTGGTTTGCCCGGCGCCTTCACGCCGACCTGCTCGGCGCAGCACGTGCCAAGCTACGTCAAGCACTACGACGAGCTCAAAGCCAAGGGAGTGGACGCCATTCTCTGCCTGTCGGTCAACGACGCGTTCGTGATGGGCGCATGGGCCAAAGATCAGCACGCCGCAGGCAAGGTGCGCATGATGGGTGACGGCAGCGCTGCCTACACCAAAGCGCTGGGCCTGGAGCTCGATCTGACCGCCAGAGGCATGGGCGTACGCTGCCAGCGCTTTTCGGCGCTGGTCGAGGACGGAGTGGTCAAGGCGCTTAACATCGAAGCGCCGGGCAAGTTCGAGGTGTCGGGCGCGGAGACCATACTCAAGCAGCTGGGCTGAACGCGCTCGCTCGACCTTGCAGTATTCCGCGGCGCTTCGAAGTCACGGCGCCGCGGATTCTTGTTCGTCGCGTCTGTTATTTGCGGCGCAGCCGGACGAGAATGCCGTCGAGCTGTTCCAGGCTCGAATACTCGATCACCAGGCGACCCGCGCCCTTTTTGGCCGCATCGACGCGAACTCTTGCACCGAGGATCTCGGCGAGCTCTTCCTGAAGCCGCACCAGGTCCGCATCGCGACCTGCGGTCGCGCCGCGCGCCTCGCGGCGCGATGGCGGCGACAATATGCCACGCACCAGCCGCTCGGTTTCGCGCACCGACATTTGTTCGGCGACGACTTTGGCCGCCGCGGTCACCTGCTGCGCGCCGGACAATCCCAGCAGCGCACGTGCGTGACCCATGTCGAGCCTTCCCGCGAGCAAATATCCCTGCACCTGCTTGGGAAGCTGGGTCAGGCGAAGCAAATTGCTCACCGCGCTGCGCGAGCGGCCCACCGCCGCCGCCGCCGCATCGTGGGTCAGTCGAAACTCGGTGATCAGGCGTGCGATTCCCTGCGCCTCCTCGAGCGGGTTGAGATCCTCGCGCTGGATATTTTCAATCAGCGCCAACGCCAGTGCAGCCTGGTCCGGAACGCTGCGCACCACCGCCGGCACTTCCTTCAATCCCGCGCGCTGCGCCGCGCGCCACCGCCGTTCACCGGCGATTAGCTCGTAGCGTCCTCCATCGACCGGCCGGACGAGTATCGGCTGCACGATCCCCTGTGCCTTGATCGACTCCGCGAGCTCGGCAAGGGAATGCTCGTCCATGTGCGTGCGCGGTTGATACTTTCCGACACCGATGCGGTCGACCGGAAGAGATTGCAGCGATTCGCCGCCCGAGGTTTCGTCGGAGCCTGCAAGCAAGGCATCGAGTCCGCGACCGAGCCCCTTTAGCTTAGCCATGCATCGCCCTCTCAGCCGAAGATGCGACGCTCTCGTCCCGCCGCAGCATTTCTCCCGCCAGCGCGAGATACGCAAGCGCACCTTTCGACGTCTTATCGAGTTGCAGCGCAGGGATGCCGTGACTGGGCGCTTCGGCGAGTCGAATGTTGCGCGGTATCACCGTGCGGTAGAGTTTTTCGCCGAAGTGTTTTTGCAAATCTGCGGAGACATTAAGCGCAAGTGTGTTGCGCGGGTCGTACATGGTTCGCAGCAAGCCCTCGATTTCAAGGCGCGGATTGAGGTGCGCGCGCACCTTGCGTATGGTTTGCACCAGATCGGATAGCCCTTCGAGCGCGTAGTACTCGCATTGCATCGGTATGAGCACGCTGTCGGCCGCGCACAAGCCGTTCAAGGTCAGAAGCGAGAGCGAGGGCGGGCAGTCGAGCAAGATGAAATCATAGTCGTCGACGACGACCGAGATCGCGGCTCGCATCTGCGAGAGTGCCTCCGCGAGAGCGCCCTTGAGCCGCATCTCGCGCTCCGGCAAATCGACCAGCTCCACTTCGGCGCCGGCGAGCTCGCGATTGGAAGGCACCAGATCGAAGCCGCCCGTAGGCGATTGCACGCGAACATCGGAAATATTCTTTTCCCCCAACAGCACCTGGTACACGGTATAAGTGAGCGCTCGCTTATTGATCCCGGCACCCATCGTGGCATTCCCTTGAGGATCGAGGTCGACCAGCAGCACGCGGCGCTTCATCGCTACCAGGCTCGCGGCGAGATTGACGCTGGTCGTCGTCTTCCCGACGCCCCCCTTTTGATTGGCAATCGCGATGATCTTGGTCATGGCACGCGCGGCTCCATGATCACCAGATGCCGTTGCACGTCGAGTCCTGGAACGCGGATGGCCGGCACCTCCGCGACAAGGATGTCCGGTGGCAGATCCCGCAGCTCCTCGTGGGGAAAGAGGCCTTTCATGGCAACGAGTCGTCCACCGGGCACGATCAGGCGTCGCGCGAGCGTGGCGAACGTCGCCAGATCGGAAAAGGCACGCGAAATGACGACGTCAAAGAGAAGGTCGGCGACGTACTCCTGAACGCGCACGGCGCACACCTCGACATTGGCGAGCTTGAGCTCAATCGCCGCCTGCCGCAGGAACGCCGCTTTCTTGTGGTTGCTGTCGAGCAGCACGATGTGCCAATCCTGCCTGGCGATGGCCAGTGGAATGCCGGGCAGGCCGCCACCGCTGCCTATGTCGAGCACGCGCAAGTGGGCTTGTTTGGGCAGATGCCCAAGCACTGCCAGCGAGTCGAGCAAATGGTGGGTGACCATTTGCTCCGGATCGCGGATCGCGGTGAGGTTGTGCGTGCGATTCCATTTGTCGAGCAAGGCAATGTATTGCGCCAACATTGCCCGGGTCGCAATATCCGCGTCCAGCTCGAGCGCGGAAAGCCCTGCGACCAACACTGCCGTCATGCTGAAAGTCTTCGGGCGTCTTGCGCCTGCGGCCTAAAGCCGCGTTTGAGGTGGACCAGCAGCAAGCTGATCGCGGCGGGAGTGATCCCCGAGATGCGTCTTGCCTGACCAATCGTTTCCGGTCGATGCTCGTTGAGCTTTTGCTGAACTTCGGACGACAGCCCGCGCACGGTGCGGTAATCGAGATCAGCAGGCAGTTTTTGCACCTCCTGCGAGGCGCTGCGCGCAATCTCGTCGTGCTGGCGTACGATGTACCCGGCATACTTGGTCGCTACCTCGACCTGCTCCGCCACGCGGGGGTCCGCTACCGCATTTCCCGCGCCCGGCAAGGTCAGAAGCTCGGCATAACTCACTCCCGGCCTGCGCAGGAGCTCCACCAGCGAGCACTCCCGTTCCAGCGGCTGACCGAGAACGCGCACGGCTTCAGCGCTGCTGACCAGTTTCGGATTGACCCAGCAGGACTTGACGCGCTCGAGCTCCTTGTCGACGGCGTCCCGGTGACGGCAAAACGCCTCCCATCGCCGCTCATCGACGACGCCGAGCGCGCGCCCCGCTTCGGTCAGGCGCAGATCGGCATTGTCCTCGCGCAGCTGCAATCGGTACTCGGCGCGGCTGGTAAACATGCGGTAGGGTTCGGTGACCCCGCGAGTAACGAGGTCGTCGACCAAAACGCCGAGGTAGGCCTGGTCGCGGCGCGGGCACCATCCGTCTTCGCCAACTGCGACCCGGCCTGCATTGATGCCGGCAAGTATTCCCTGCGCGGCGGCCTCCTCGTAGCCGGTCGTGCCGTTGATCTGCCCGGCGAAGAAAAGCCCGTGTATCGCCTTGGTTTCAAGCGTGCCCTTAAGCGCCCTGGGATCGAAAAAATCGTATTCGATGGCGTAGCCCGGACGCACAAGGTGCGCACGTTCCAGCCCCTTGATCGAACGCACCATGGCGACCTGGACGTCAAAGGGCAGGCTGGTCGAAATGCCATTGGGGTAGATTTCGTGTGTTTCCAGACCTTCCGGCTCGAGGAACACCTGGTGGCTCACGCGGTCGGCAAAGCGGGTGACCTTGTCTTCGATGGAAGGGCAATAACGCGGCCCGACGCCTTCGATCACGCCGGTGAACATCGGCGAGCGATCGAGTCCGCCGCGGATAATCTCGTGGGTTTGCTGGTTGGTGTGGGTAATCCAGCACGGCAATTGGCGCGGATGCATTTCCCTCGATCCGAGCGTCGAAAATACCGGCGCTGGATCGTCGCCGGGCTGAACCGCAAGTGAACCGAAGTCGATGGTCCGGCCGTCGAGCCGCGGCGGCGTGCCGGTCTTCAACCTACCGACGGGCAACGCGAGTTCGCGAAGCCGGGCCGCCAAGGTGTTTGCCGGCGGCTCGCCGGCACGACCGGCCTCATGGTGTTCGAGCCCGACATGGATCAACCCGGAGAGAAAGGTTCCGGTGGTCAGCACCACCGCCTGAGCATCGAAGCGGATACCCCCTTGGGTCACCACCCCGGTCGCTCTTCCCGCGGTGACCAAGACATCGTCCACCGGCTGCTGAAACAGCGTCAGATTGGGCTGGTTCTCGAGCATCGAGCGAATCGCTCGGCGATACAGAACCCGGTCCGCCTGGGCGCGGGTCGCACGGACCGCCGGTCCTTTGCTGGCGTTGAGGATACGAAACTGGATCCCAGCCATATCGGTGGCGAGAGCCATAGCGCCGCCCAGCGCATCGACTTCCTTAACCAGGTGCCCCTTGCCGATCCCACCGATCGACGGGTTGCAGGACATCTGGCCCAGAGTCTCGATGCTATGGGTGAGGAGCAGGGTGCGCCGGCCTGCCCGCGCAGCGGCGAGCGCGGCCTCCGTTCCGGCGTGGCCCCCGCCTACCACGATTACCTCGAAGTGTCCTTGGAACATCATGTTTTTAAAGGATAATTTAAACGAAGGGATACTGTAATGATAATCCAAAGCGCGCTTTTGGGAAAGCGCCCGTCGACGTGGTCTGTTCCACGTGGAACCTGCCGAGGCATCTGTTTCACGTGGAACAAGCATCGACGGACGCACTTCCTTACCGCGACCCGGGCGGCGGGCCTGTCGATCCTCGAATGGCGAGTTTGACAGGCCATTCAGCAAGGTCCGGAACGCGGTCCGCGAAGCGGGCAAGCAGATATTCCGCGGCCGCAATGCCGGCGGCGCGCGCCGGGATACGCACGCTCGTCAGCGTCGGCGACACGCACCGGGCCAAGGGTGAGTCGCCGAACCCGACGACCGAAAGCCGGCCGGGGACGTCGATGCCGTGGCAGGCGCATGCATGCATCACCGCCAGCGCCGTAAAGTCACTAACGCAGATTGCTGCGGTCGGAGAATTCGGCAACGCAAGCCATCGCAAAATCCCTTCAGCGATGGGCTCATCGCCTATGTGCATGACTTCCGGCGCGGACCCACCCAAAGCCTGGTCGGCTCCGAGGGCCTCGACCACGAGAGTGCTTACGACCGAACAGGGCTCGGCGACGACCGCCATGCATCGATGTCCGAGCTGTCCCAGATAGTCGGCGATCAGCTTGCCCGCGCGGCCGAGGTCAAGGCCAGCGCTCGCCGTGAAGCCGGTACGATCCGTTCGATCCACGCTGACGCAGGGCAAGCGCTGAATGCCGCGCACCTCCCGGAGCTCGGATGGCAGGTCGACCCCCAGAAAAACGAGCGCGCCGACGCCGCGACTTAGCAGTGCTCGAGCGCCGGCTAGTGGCGTTCCGTCCTCGCTGCCACTGCCCAGCAGCAGGTCCCAACCGGCGTCGGTGAGTCGTGCCTCAAGCGCGGCGAGCGCGGACGCCATCCCTGGATCGTTGAGATTTCCGGTAATGACGCCGACCGATCCCGATCGGCGGCACGCCAGTGCTCGCGCCGCGCGGTTCGGAACATATCCCAGCGTGTTGGCAGCCTCGGCTACCCTGATCCTCAGTTCGTCACTGACCGCCTGTGGGCGTGTGAGGGCCCGCGACGCAGACGCTGTCGATACCGCCGCGGCTCGCGCCACATCGGTCAGCGTAGCCTGGCTCCCGCGAGGCCTCGGTCGGCGTCTGCCAAGGTTGGTATCGGTGGCCGCCAAGACGTGGGATCCTTTGCAGAAGCGTCGCGCAAACACCTTAGTGCTATCGCGGCCGGGACTGTCTTCGGGACGTCTGAAAGCGCTTACAGAAAGCGGTTACATTTGCTCAAGCATAAGGGTTCGCTGGATCATGTGCAAGGAGCGCCCCTGAACGACTCGAATTGCCTGGGTGTCACGCCGCGTAGGCGTTGTTCAGTGCCATCGATACCGATGACCTGCAGAAGTGCTCACAACCGTATCTGGAACCTGGCGCCTGAATGGCCGCGACCGCGCCTTGCAAGGAAAGCCTTGCTGCGCGAATGCGCCCACAGCCTCGTGCCGCCCTTTACGCGAGAAGGTGCGGCAAAACCGAGATTTGAGAACGACGAAGGACTAACCGGCGAACCGCGCGCCGAGTTGGCGGCGTTGTGCCACAAACACCTGCGGTTGCTTGGCACCGAGCTTGGCGAAAAGCTCGTCGTGCGCCGCGAGCTCGCTCTGCCAGCGCGCGTCGTCGAGGCGCATGACCGTCGCAAATCGCTCCGGCCCGAACTCGAGGCCGCGCCAATCCAGATCGACGTATTCAGGCTGCAGTCCGAGGGGGGTCTGCACCGCGTGTGCCTTGCCCTGGCAACGCTCGACGATCCATTTGAGCACGCGCATGTTCTGACCGAAGCCGGGCCACGCAAATTTCCCGTTCTGGTCGGTGCGAAACCAGTTGACGTTGAATATTCGAGGCGGATATTTGACCGTCTTCACCATGGCGAGCCAATGCGCGAAATAATCGCCGATGTGATAGCCGCAAAACGGCAGCATGGCGAAGGGATCGCGGCGAACCTCGCCCACCTTGCCCGCGGCGGCGGCGGTGGTCTCGGATCCCATTGTCGCCGCCTTGTACACGCCGTCCTCCCAATTCGCGGCCTCGACGACCAATGGCACGGTGTCGCTCCGCCTCGCGCCGAAGATGAATGCGGAAATCGGCACGCCCGCGGGATTGTCCCACTCGGGATCGAGCGAAGGACACTGCGTCGCCGAGACGGTGAACCGCGCATTGGGATGCGCTGCCGTGCGCCCCGTTTCGCGCCCCAGCGCCGGCGTCCACGACTCTCCACGCCAATCGATCAGGTGCGCCGGCGGCTCGCGGGTCATGCCTTCCCACCACACGTCGCCATCGTCGGTGAGCGCAACGTTGGTGAAGATGACGTTGCGCTTGAGCGTCTCCATCGCGTTCGGATTCGATTCGTACGAGGTTCCGGGCGCCACGCCGAAATATCCGGCTTCCGGATTGATGGCGTGAAAACGCCCGTCCGCGTGCGGCTTGATCCATGCAATATCGTCGCCGATGGTCGTCACCTTCCAGCCGTCGAGACCTTGCGGCGGAATGAGCATCGCAAAGTTGGTCTTGCCGCAGGCGCTCGGAAACGCTGCCGTGACGTAGGTCTTGCGTCCTTCCGGCGACGTAACGCCGAGGATGAGCATGTGCTCGGCGAGCCAGCCTTCGTCGCGTCCCATCACCGAGGCGATGCGCAGCGCGAAGCATTTCTTGCCCAGCAATGCGTTGCCGCCGTAACCCGAACCGTAACTCCAGATCTCGCGCGTTTCCGGAAAGTGCACGATGTATTTGTGCTCGGAGTTGCACGGCCATGCGACGTCCTTTTCACCTTCGGCCAGCGGAGCCCCGACCGAGTGCACGCATGGCACGAACACGCCGTCGGGTCCGAGCACGTCATAAACCGCACGTCCCATGCGAGTCATCAACCTCATGCTGGCAACGACGTATGGGCTGTCGGTCAATTGCACACCGATATGCGCAATCGGGCTGCCCAGCGGACCCATAGAAAATGGAATCACATAAAGCGTTCGACCGTGCATGCTTCCTTCAAAAAGCCGCTCGAGCGTCTCGCGCATCTCCGCGGGTGCGACCCAGTTGTTGGTAGGTCCGGCATCCTCTTCGCGGTTGCTGCAGATAAATGTGCGATCCTCGACGCGGGCCACGTCCGATGGGTCCGATCGCGCGAGATAACTGTTCGGACGCTTTTCCGCATTGAGCCGTAGCAGCGTGCCGGTGCCGACCATGGCGGCGCACAAGCGGTCGTATTCGGCCTCCGAGCCGTCGCACCAGACAATGTTTGAAGGGGAGGTGCGCCGCGCGAAGTCGCGAACCCAGTTGAGCAGCCGCTCGTGTCGAATATACGATGGCGCCTTGATGACGGGATCTGCGGAAACAGTTAGCGCGGCGACGGGATCGGGGCGATTCATGAGGGATGCGAAAGTCCGATACATTGCGCGTGCACTGCCGCAACGCCGGCCCGCAGCTTTCGTAAGAAGGGCAGCAACTGTAGCACGCGGAGAACGGCCACGTTAAGCGCTCATCGACTCGAATGGTCAGGCCACTGGGCCGCGTGGCGTCCGGGCGCGTCGGCGCCGGTGTCGTAACCACGCGAAGAGCGGCCCGGTACAGGTGAGCAGGAGTATCACCCGCGTGACGTGAAACGAGGTCACCATCGGCACTCCGAGTCCGAGTATTTGAGCGGTAACGGCCATTTCCGCGATCCCGCCAGGGGCGGTCGCAAGGATCAGCGTCGCCGGATGTATTCCGGTAAGGCGCGCCATGAATAGCGCGAACAGGACGGAAACGCCCATCGCCACGGCTACCGTTAGAACAACAGCGGCGACAAAACGCGGCGCTCGCGCAAGAAAGCTGCGATTGAATCGAGAGCCCAGCGCGCAACCAAGCAACAATTGTGCGCCGTTGAGTAATACCCGCGGCATCGCCGAAGTGCTCACGCCCGCGATCGTCAGCGGAATCGTGACCAAGAGCGCGCCCAAAACGAAGGCGTTGGGAACTTTTCGTCGCGTCAGCAGCAGGCCGGCGGCCGCCGTCAGCGACAGTAGCGCCGCCAGCGCAGGCAATCGAACTTCGCTGCCGGCGGCGAGAAAAGCATCGGCTCCATGCAAGCCCAGCGCCGCGAACACTGACGGAATGGTAACCACCACGAGCAGGATTCGAATCGACTGCGCCGCAGCGACCTGGTCGACGCGCGCGCCGAATCGCTCGCCCAGCACCGCCATCTCCGCCGCGCCTCCGGGAACGCTTGCGAACACCGCGGTGGTCCGATCCGTTCCCCCGAGGACCGACAAAAGGTAGCCGCAAAGGTAACCCACCGCGATCGCAAATATCGCGCCAAGAGCGAGCAGCCAGACGAAGCCGCTGACGCGCTGCGCGACCAGCGGAGAAAAATACAAGCCGAGAGCGGTGCCGATGATCCATTGAGCCGCCTGGCGTCCCCCCGGCAGCGCGTCGACCGGCCAGCCCGCGACGCGCGTCGCCGCTACCGCAAGCAGGGGACCGATCATCCACGGCAGAGGCGTATGCAAAGCGACGCAGACAAGCGCCGCGGCCAGCGACACCGCGAGGCCACCGCAGACCGGAACGAGAGCGCGCAGCGCCGTCACTGCGATGCCGGAGGCTGGCCGCCTTCGGCACCGAAAGCCAAGCGGCTTGGCGCCATGCGGTGCATTCGGATCCGGAGCACGCGCTTTCCCCGCGACCCCGGCAAGCTGCCATCGTCCATCCCGCAGTGTCTCGCGCCAAACTTTCGCCGGCAACGCCTGTCGCGTTCTGCGCGGCCTCGTTCGGCGCTACCATCAGTACTTCCCGACTGACGCCGCGCGATCACATTGGACGACCGGTCAACGCCGCCGCCGGGACGCGCTCCAAAAACAAAGGTAAAAGACTGCGCTCATGAACGACGCTTACTTGTCCCACCTGCGCCAAATCGTCAATCAAGTCCGTGCTGACGGTTTCTATAAGACGGAACGCGTCGTCGAGAGCCCGCAGTCACCGGAAATTCGAGTCAACGGCACCGGCGGGGTGCTCAATCTTTGCGCCAATAATTATCTGGGCCTCGCCGACGATCCACGGCTGGTGAAGGCCGCACAAGCGGCGCTCGAGCAGTGGGGCTTCGGCATGGCCTCGGTGCGCTTCATCTGCGGAACCCAAACCGTGCATAAGGAGCTCGAGGCGGGGTTGAGCAAGTTCTTGCGAGTCGACGACAGCATTCTCTATTCGAGCTGTTTTGACGCCAACGGCGGGCTCTTCGAGACACTCCTGGGCGAGGAAGACGCGGTCATCAGCGATGAATTAAACCACGCGAGCATCGTCGACGGCATCCGGCTTTGCAAGGCGCAACGCTTTCGTTACCGCAACAACGACATGCGCGATCTCGAGGCCAGGCTGCAGGAGGCCGACGCGGCAGGTGCGCGTTTCAAGTTGATCGCCACCGATGGCGTTTTTTCCATGGATGGCATCATTGCCGATCTGCGTTCGATTTGCGCACTTGCGGACCGGTACGGCGCGCTGGTGATGGTCGATGATTCGCACGCGGTGGGTTTTGTCGGAGACGGCGGCCGCGGCACGCCTGAATATTGCGGCGTCGAAGACCGCGTGGACATTGTCACCGGCACGCTGGGTAAGGCGCTGGGCGGCGCGGCGGGAGGCTATACTGCGGGCCGAAAGGAAATCGTCGAGTTGCTGCGTCAGCGCTCGCGCCCTTATCTTTTTTCCAATGCTGTGCCACCGAGCATCGCTGCAGCGACGATCAAGACGCTCGAACTTCTGGGTGGCGAAGAGGGTCGCACGATGAGAGAGCGCGTGCATCGGAACGCGGAGCACTTTCGCGAGGCGCTGACCAAGCTCGGCTTCGATCTTGTGCCGGGGCGCCACCCGATCATTCCCGTTATGCTCGGTGACGCCGGGCTTGCAACGCGCGCCGCGGACGCGCTCCTCAAAGAAGGCGTTTACGTGATCGGCTTTTCGTACCCCGTCGTGCCCAAGGGCAAGGCGCGCCTGCGAACCCAGATGAGCGCCGCGCACGATCCGGAACAGATCGAACGCGCGGTTGCCGCGTTCGCCAAGGTCGGCAAGGCGCTCGGCGCCATTCGCTGACTGACCCATCGCCATGGACGACACGATGAAGGCACTTGCTAAAGTGACACCCGGGCCCGGTCTGAAGCTGGTCGAGGTGAAGAAGCCCGAAGTAGGCCACAACGACGTCCTGATTCGTGTGCGCAAGACCGCCATCTGCGGCACCGACGTGCACATCTGGAAATGGGACGAGTGGGCACAGAAAACGATTCCGGTACCGATGCACGTCGGCCACGAATACGTCGGGCGTATCGTCGAGATGGGCCAGGAAGTCCGCGGATTCAAGATTGGCGATCGCGTCTCCGGCGAAGGGCACATCACCTGTGGGTTCTGCCGCAATTGCCGCGCCGGGCGGCGCCACCTGTGTCGAAACACGATCGGTGTCGGGGTCAACCGCGAAGGCGCCTTCGCCGAGTATCTGGTGATCCCGGCCTTCAACGCATTCAAGATTCCGGACGATATTTCCGACGATCTGGCGTCGATCTTCGATCCCTTCGGCAACGCAACGCACACGGCCTTGTCGTTCAATCTGGTCGGCGAGGACGTGCTCATCACCGGCGCCGGACCGATCGGCATCATGGCGGCGGCGATCGCGCGTCACGTCGGCGCGCGGTATGTAGTGATCACCGACGTCAACGACTACCGGCTCGATCTCGCCCGACGCATGGGCGCGACCCGCGCGGTCAACGTCGAGCGCGAGAAGTTGCGCGCCGTCATGGACGAGCTGGGCATGACCGAAGGCTTCGACGTCGGGATGGAAATGTCCGGCGTGCCGCAGGCGTTCGAGAGCCTGCTTTTGCACATGAATCACGGCGGCAAGGTCGCATTGCTCGGCATTCCGCCGGCGCGGATGGCTATCGACTGGAACCAGATCATTTTCAAGGGCCTCGAGATCAAGGGCGTCTACGGGCGCGAGATGTTCGAGACCTGGTACAAAATGGTGGCGATGATTCAGAGCGGTCTCGACTTGTCGCCGATCATCACCCACCACTATGCCGCCGAAGAATTCGAAACCGCGTTTGCGACCATGCTCTCGGGTCAGAGCGGCAAGATCATTCTCGATTGGGCGGCTTAAGCGATTGCGAACGGCAATACCCACCGCATGATTATTTTCCGATGCAGAAACGACCGAAGATCGCCCCCAGCAGATCATCGGCGGTGTGTGCTCCGGTGATTTCGCCGAGCGCGTCATGCGCCTGACGCAGCTCCTCGGCGCAAAGCTCGAGCGCGGGAGCGGATGTGGGCGAGAGATGCGTCGCCGCGAGCGCGAGGTGCTCTCGAGCCGTGCCAAGCGCTCGCACGTGCCGCTCGCGTGCCAGGAAGGCGTCGTGGGTGTTTTCCTCCGCGCCGACAACTTCCAAAATCGCCTGGCGCAGCAGATCGACTCCGCTGCCGGTTTTCGCCGACAACCAGACCTCGGCGATGCCGTCGACGGTGCTGCGGCGCGCTTGCACTCCCGCGAGGTCGATCTTGTTGCGCACGACCACCCTCGGCAAGGTCGAACGAAGCCTGGCGACGATCGCGGCGTCTCCGGGATGCTGGGGGGCGCGCGCGTCGGTGATAACCAGAGCCAGATCGGAGCGCTCGATTTCCGCCCACGCTCGCGCGACGCCAATTTGCTCGACGGCGTCGTTCGTCTCGCGTAAGCCCGCGGTATCGATGACGTGCAGCGGAATACCATCGATCTCGACGCTGCTACGAATCGCGTCGCGCGTTGTTCCGGCAACGGCGGTCACGATCGCACGATCCTCCCCGACGAGCTGATTGAGCAGACTGGACTTGCCGACATTGGGCAGTCCGATCAAGACGACTTCGAGGCCCTCGAGCAACAACCGCCCCTGGCGGGAACGCCCGAGCAGGCCTTCGAGCGTTTGCTGTAGCCGCTGGATCTTCCCGGCGACATCAGCGGCATGGACGAAGTCGACATCCTCCTCTGGAAAATCCAGCGTCGCTTCGATGAACACTCGGAGCTCCACCAATCGGTCGAGGAGCGCGTGGATCTCGCGTGAGAATTCGCCGACCAGGCTGCGCGTTGCCGCGCGAACACCGGCGGCCGTCGTGGCACTGATGAGATCGGCCACCGCTTCCGCCTGAGCGAGGTCGATTTTATCGTTGAGGAATGCGCGCTTGGTGAACTCACCCGGCTCGGCAAGGCGCGCGCCGAGATCGAGGCAGCGCTGGAGGGCCAGGGCAAGAACCGCCGGTCCGCCGTGTCCCTGCAGCTCGAGAACGTTTTCTCCGGTGTACGACGCCGGCGCGGGGAAGAACAGCGCGATGCCCTTATCAAGCGTATCGCCATGCGCGCCGTGGAATGTAGCGCTCGTCGCTACGCGAGGCGCCAGCGGGCGGCCGATAATGCCTTTGACGATACCGGTAAGATCGGGTCCCGAAACCCGAACGATGCCGATGCCGCCGCGCCCGGGGGGCGTCGCGATCGCGGCGATGACGTCGGTGTCAGCGGCTTTGGACATGCGCAGCGACTATGCGCGAGGCGGCTCGCAACGGCCGATGCCTCGGTTCACGGCGTCAGCGATTTCGGTCGCGTCCTCAACTCTGTCCCCGCTTGCCTCCCTAGCACAGACGTCCTTACCGTCCTCATTACCGTCTCTTCGCGGCAACCAAAGCCGCCTCGCGTTCGAGCACACGGTTCATGTGCCACTGTTGAAAAATCTGCAGCGAGTTGTTGATCAGCCAGTAGAGCACCAATCCGGACGGGAAGAAGATAAACATCACCGAGAACGCGATCGGCATGATCTGCATCACCTTCGCCTGTACCGGATCCTGAATCGGCGTCGGCGAGAGCTTGACCTGCAGATAGGCGGTGATCGCGTAGACGACCGGCAACACGAAATAGGGGTCGGGTGCGGAAAGGTCGTGAATCCAGCCGATCCACGGCGCGTGGCGGAGCTCCACCGCGGAAAGCAGCACCCAGTACAGCGCGATGAACACCGGAATCTGGACCAGGATGGGAAGACAGCCGCCGAGCGGATTGATCTTCTCGGTCTTGTACATTTCCATCATCTTTATCTGCAGCTGCTGCTTGTCGTTGGCGTACTGCGCCTGCAAAGCCTTGAGCTTGGGCGCGATGACTTTCATCTTTGCCATCGAACGCGCGCTGGCATGATTGAGCGGATAGAACACGCTCTTGATGGTGATGGTCAGCAGAACGATCGCCCAGCCCCAGTTGTGCACCAGGCCGTCGAGCCATTTCAAGAGCCAGAACAAAGGCGCCGCGAGCACGGTGAAGATGCCGTAATCGACGACGAGATCGAGTCCCGGCGCGAGCTTCTTCAGCGTGTCCTGTTCCTGCGGGCCGACGTACAGCGGCACCTTGATTTCGCCGGTTGCCCCGGGCGCGATCGGCGGCGCCTGAATAATGACGCCGTCGGCGTAGAGGCCGCCGTCGAGCTTCTTGGCGTAGAACTCGCGCGGTGTTTTCGGCACGTCGGGAGGCAACCATGCGGCGACGAAATAATGCTCGACCATCCCGACCCAGCCGTTGTCGGCGTTTTTCGTATACGGGAGCTTGCGGCTCGGATCGGTGGCGATTTTGTCGAGTTCGGCGAATTCGAGTTTCTTGAATTTGTCGGTTTCGTTATAGAGCACCGGACCGGTATACGCTGCCGGGGCCATCGAGCTCTGCACAACCGCCGCCTTGGTATCGCGCGTGAGCTGAAAATAGGCGTAGGGTGCGATTGGCGCAGTGCCGGCGTTGGTTACGTCGTACGCGACCTCGATGACATAGCTGCGGCGATGAAAGGTCAGCTTCTGCTCGACCTTGTCTCCGTTGGCTGCGCTTGCCCGCAACGTGAGCACAAGGTCGTTCACGCCGGAAGCCAACTCGCGCGGCCCGGGCAACGCTTGCCAAGGCGTTCGATGGTTCGGAAATCCTTCGCCCAGCAGACCTGACTGCGCGACAAATGTCCGCTCGGCATTTTTCTGCAGCAATACGTAAGGCTTGCTTTCGTCGTTCGTATCACGGTGCGCCGATAGGGCAACTTCGGTCAGGACCGCGCCGAGAGTATCGACCG
>Ga0209219_1000057_pt1 | contig 15974 bp, 17 predicted proteins | sample BlaSpr_A8_OM1_M1_FD_187973 | JGI IMG/M metagenome (GOLD analysis project Ga0209219, IMG submission 187973) | Forest soil microbial communities from Thunder Bay, Ontario, Canada - Black Spruce, Ontario site 2_A8_OM1_M1 (SPAdes) (version 2) | ecosystem: Environmental > Terrestrial > Soil > Boreal... | reverse complement strand
GACTTGACCGGCAAGCCGGCGTTTTCTCTCTGCCGTTGTGGCGGATCGGTGACGAAACCGTTCTGTGATGGCACCCACAGTCGCATTGGGTTCCAGGGGACGGAGGTAGCGGTGAAGAAAGCGGAGAACGGCTGATCCCGAGACACACGCATCCGATCGGAACTTCTAAAGGATCCTGTGAGCGATTGGCCTGTGAATGACTGGAAAGATCGAGATCTGGGGATGGATCGCGGGATCACGCGGCGTGATTTCCTGAACGGGGTCGCGATTACCGTCGGTGCGGCCATACTTCCTTCTGATTTGCTTGACGCAACAGCCATGTCCGCCGGACCGGAAAAGTCCCAGGACTACTACCCGCCTGCTTTGACCGGACTCCGCGGCAGTCATCCCGGATCGTTTGACGCTGCCCATAGCTTGCGCGACGGAACCTTCTGGGATTCCGCCGGCAAGCCCGAAGATACGGGCGAACTCTATGACCTCATCATCGTCGGCGGAGGCATCAGCGGACTGGCTGCTGCACACTTCTATCGCAAGGTTGTGGGTGAGCGCGCGCGCATTCTCGTCCTGGATAACCACGACGACTTTGGCGGCCACGCGAAGCGCAATGAATTTCGTGTGGGCAATGCGTTGCGCCTTGGATTCGGCGGCACGTTTTCCATCGAGAGTCCTGCGCCCTACAGCTCGGTGGCCAAGGGCTTGGTCCGCGAGTTGGGCATTGACGTCGCCTCTTATCCCAAATATGTGGATAAGAATCTCTATCGTTCGCTCGGTTTGCGTCCTCACATATTCTTCGACAAGGAGACGTTTGGCGTAGACAAGCTGGTGGTCGGCCCGCAGACACTTCGTGGGAGTGAGGCGGAGGACACGACACCCGAGGGTGCGGAGGTCTGGAAGAAGTTTTATGCCGAGGCTCCCATCGCTGAGCAAGCGAGGCGTGATTTGCAGCGCTTGTATCACGAGAAGAAGGATTACTATCCCGGCCTCAGTTCAGACGAGAAAAAAGCCAAGCTGGCGCGCATCAGCTATGCGAGCTTTCTCAAGGACGTCGCGGCGGCACACGAAGACATCGTGAAGATGTATCAGGCTCTCCCGCATCCCTTGTTCGGCGTTGGAATTGACGCCGTGGCCGCGCAGGACGCCTGGGGGCTCAACCTGCCCGGATTCGATGGCATGAAGCTTGATCCGGCGCCGGGGAAGGGAATGAACCGCGACGCCATTCCCAACGAAGAAGCCGATAAATATTTCTTCCACTTTCCCGACGGCAATGCATCGATCGCGCGACTGCTGGTGCGAAAACTAATTCCCGATGCCATGCCCGGCCAGTCAGCGGCGGATGTGGTCACGGCGAAGGCGAATTACTCCCAGCTCGATCAGTCCGGCTCTGGAGTGCGTATTCGACTGAACAGCACTGCCGTACGCGTGAAGCATCTCGGCGATCACGCTTCGGCAAAGGAAGTCGAGGTCGCATATGCGCGCGGCGGCAAGGTGTATACGGCGAAAGCGAAGAGCGCCATCCTGGCCTGCTGGCACGTGGTCATCCCTTACATTTGTGATGAGCTCCCCGACGGGCAGAAGGAGGCACTGGCTTCGGCCCAGAAGGTTCCATTGCTTTATACGAATGTCGCCCTGCGAAACTGGACATCGTTCCAGAAAATGGGTGCGAATTCGGCGTATGCCCCGGGCATGTATCACACATATTTCAACCTTGATCTGCCGGTGAGCATTGGCGGTTATGAATGCGCTCGCCAGCCGGAGGAGGCAATCGTCGTACATATGATGAGGACGCCGTGCCGTCCGGGACGGCCCGCACGCGATCAGCATCGGCTTGGCCGAGCCGAATTGTTCAGCACGACGTTTGAAACTATGGAGCGCAAGATCCGCGAGCAGTTAGCGCGCACGCTGGGGCCAGGAGGCTTCGATCCCGCACGCGACATCGCCGCGATCACTGTCAACCGCTGGCCGCACGGCTACGCCTACGAATACAACTCGCTGTTCGATTCCTTCTGGCTTGAGGGTGGCGAAACGCCCTGTTCGGTGGCGCGCAAGCCGTATGGGCGAATCGCCATTGCGAATGCCGACGCCGATGCGTACGCCTATACCGACAGCGCAATGGATCAGGCGTACCGCGCGGTGGGCGAGATTACGAAAGCCTGAGGTAAAACGCGCCCAGCCCTGAAAAGCGATGCGGCTGATGATACTCGCGACCCGCGCTGACTTAGCCAGTTCCTGAAACCTTGCCGCTGACCCTTGCTCGCCGTCCCTTGTCTATGCTGATGACTCCATGGATAACTCCTCGCGGAGCATCGATCACCTCATGTACTCCACTGCCGAATCGTTGGATGCGATCGACCGCGCGGTCAACGACCCGGGCGAGCTTCGCCCCGTAGTCGCGGTCTCGGTCTTCCCGTAAATTCCGCTTCGTGTCTGCGATGGAAAACCATGTGCGATTGCGATTTGATTCTTGCGGTGGATCCAGACGCAGGACCTCACAGAGATGAGCGCTGAAGGAAAGCTCTGTCGGCGCAGAGTTTCGCAAGTTGCCATCCTTGCGGCGGATGTATTGGGCGAACGATGCTTCTTCCATGCGGCCGTGCACTCCCGCCTCCTCGAAAGCCTCGAGCGCCGCTGCCTGGGCATGGGTCAATCCTGGCTCGGCACTGCCTTTAGGAAACGTCCAGCGTCCGTTGCGAGTTTGAACCAGCAAGAATTCGATTTCAGCCTTGCGCACGCGATAGCAAACCGCGGCGACCTGTTTGCATGCGCGCAGTTTTCGAAGCCGTGCCAGACGAATGAACGCAGTTGCGGTACTCGGCGTTCGGGGCCGTGACCAGCCGCTGTGCAATTGCGAGTCTCCGCCACTCATAGGGGCAGAGTGCATGACGGTATCTGGTTCTGGCTAGAGCACAACTTGGTTCCTGGGTCGGCGGAATAGGGCGATCCCACTTTCCCTCGGGCCTTCCACCCCACACTGTGGTTCCATGCCAACTTGCGGGAATCCTTCTACGCACTTGCGCTCTGCCAAACCTGAAGACAGTATTTTCCTTTAGCCGCAACTGGCTGCCAGGGTGGCACCTTTGGAAAACCTGTATTGTCTTCGCTGTAACCGAGAGCTCGAGGCTGGACACAAATCGGTTGCGGTATATATGTTCGCGCAGACCGTGGGAATACGACCGCGACAAAAATCGGCGGCCCAGCGGATCTGTTTCTGTCCGCAGTGCTCCGTCTCGCTGGCTATGGGACCTCCACCCGAGGGCGCACTCAACCTGGCGGCGTGGAATATGATCCGCGATCTCGTCTGCTCGGACCCGGCGCTGAATCAGGCGGCGTGGGAAAACCTTCGAGGACTTGCAGGCCTGCTCCCTGCCACCGGAACCGACGGCCCGCCGCGCCGAACCGCCCCCGGCGCATACTTCGAGTTCTAATGGAGCGATAGGAGCGGTCGGAACCCTCCCCCCGAAGGCGTAGGCGAAAATGCGCCTCGCTTGCCTGGCGGGAGCCGAGGCGGCTGTCGCTACCGGGTCCGCTTCAGTGGATCGTTTTGGTCTTCCGCGACATGTAGTCCATCAGCAGGTACTGGCCGAGCGTGTAGGGAGTGGTGAAGTAGGCCTTGCCGCGGCACATCTCGGTAACTTTCTGCACAAACTGCACCAGACCATAGTCTGACGCCAGCATGAAAGTGTTGATGAGAACTCCGGCACGCTTGCACTTCGAGACCTCTTCCAGAGTCTGACTGACGACCAGAGGGTCGAGACCGAAGGCGTTCTTGTAGATGCGGCCGTCTTCGAGGGTGAGGGCGGAGGGCTTACCGTCGGTGATCATGACGATCTGCTTCATGTCTTTTCTTTGGCGCTGCAAAATCCGTTGGGCCAGGCGCAGACCTTCGCGCGTGTTGGTGTAATACGGGCCCACTTTCACGCGAGCCAGCTGCGAGAGCGGGACTTCTTCGGCGGAGTCGTGGAAGAGCACCAGCGAGAGCGAGTCTCCGGGATACTGTGTGCGAATAAGGTGCGACAGTGCCATGGCGACTTTTTTCGCGGGAGTGAAGCGGTCTTCGCCGTACAGAATCATCGAATGCGAGCAATCGAGCATGAGCACGGTAGCGCACGATGATTGATACTCGCACTGATGCACCTGCAGGTCGGAGTATTCAATGTTCAACGGCAGCGCGAGACCTTCGCGCTGAATGGCGCTGGAGAGCGTGGCAGTGATGTCGAGGTTGAGCGTGTCCCCGAACTCGTAGGTTTTTGCGGAGCCACTGGTTTCGATGCCGGTGGCTAGGTCGCGGGTGTCGTGGCGTCCAAAGCTGGACTTGCCGAGCGAGCCGAGCAGATTGCGCAGTGACTTGAAGCCGAGGAAGTCGAGACTCTTGTCAGTAATTTCGAATTTGGCTGGCTGCTGGGCCGAGCCGAGTTGTCCGCCGACGCTGGATTGCCGGGTCGGATCGTGCGGCTGGTCGATGGAAATGTAATCTTCCTGCTGCATGCGCTCGATGAGCTGTTCGATGAGTTCGTCGAGCTGCCCTTCGGCTTGCATTTGCTCGATACGCTCGCGCATCTGCTCATCGAATACATCGCCGTCGAGCAGCGCTTGTTCGATGGCGCGCTTCAGTTCGTCTAGAGTCTGTTCACCTTCGGGCATCTGGTAGAACATGTAATCCTGAAAGCCGCTTTGCAGAAGATAGTCGGAGAGCGCGCCGAGCAGGTCTTCCATGCTCATCTCGCCCGCAGGGTCGGGAACATATTTGGAATAGCGGATGCGCTTCATAAGCCGTGGCCAGTGGACAGTGATCAGTGATCAGGGCTCAGGGATCAGTGGCCAGCCAACTCGGGCCCAACCGCTTTACCCTGGCCACTGCCCACCGAGCACTTTTAGTTAAACTGTCTTCTCTGCCGATAGGGCCCTTCTTCACGTTCCAAAGTCTTCTCCCGTTCGCGAGGCTCGGGCTTTTTCTCTCCGGCTTTGAAAACGCGCTCCTCGTTGCGGCCGATGCGTTTGTGGGCGTGCAGACCTTCGAGCACGAATTCTGCGGCGGAGACCTGCTGCTCCGGGCTTTCTTTTTGCGAAACGCCGAGGGGGCTCAGTTTGTCGGTTAATCCCTGGATTTCTTTCAGGTTTTCCAGTGCTTCGCGTGCGGGCACAGAGTCCGACAACTGGATTTCGCCGCCCAGGTCAAACCATTGCACCACGGGCTGGAGATTCGCGCCCGTGAAGTATTCGTCGTACGTCTTTGCGATGGCGGCGCGGATCAGTTCGCGGCCCACGAAGTCGGCACCCTTCATTTCGCCTTCGTACTCAAGTTCGAGCTTGCCCGTGATGGCGGGCAAGGCGGCATAAACATCGCTGATGCGGGGCACTACGAGTTTTTCGGCGTTGGTGATGGCGCGGCGCTCGGCGTTCGAAATCACGTTCTCCATAGCGGAGATGGGCAGGCGCTGGCTGACGCCGCTGCGCTTGTCGATTTTCTTGTCTTCACGGGCGGCGAAAGCAATGCGCTCGATCACCTCCTGAACGTACTTGGGCAAGTGCAAGCGGTGACCGTTGCGACGCGTCCAAGCTTCCTGCGCCGTGATGGTGATGCCTTCCTCGACGGTGGCGGGATAATGCGTGCGAATCTCGGAACCGATGCGGTCTTTTAACGGCGTGATGATTTTGCCGCGGGCAGTGTAGTCCTCGGGATTTGCGCTGAAGACCAGAGCGACATCGAGCGCCAGGCGAATAGGATAACCCTTAATCTGCACGTCGCCTTCTTGCATGATGTTAAACAGACCGACCTGAATCTTTCCGGCCAGGTCGGGCAATTCGTTGATGGCGAAAATGCCGCGATTGGCGCGGGGAAGCAAACCATAGTGAACCGTGAACTCGCTGCCGAGCTCGTGTCCCCCCCGCGCCGCTTTGATCGGGTCGATGTCGCCGATGAGATCGGCGATGGTGACGTCGGGCGTGGCCAGCTTTTCCACATAGCGATCGCCGGCAGTGAGATACGCGATGGGAGTGGCGTCTCCGAGACGAGCAATTTCCTCGCGACAGCGGCGGCAGATTGGCGCGTAGGGATTGTCGTGGATTTCGCAGCCGGCGAGGTAGGGAAGTTGGGGATCGAGCAGCGTCGTCATAGCGCGCAGGATACGGCTTTTCGCCTGCCCGCGCAGGCCGAGCAAAATGAAATTGTGGCGGGAAAGAATGGCGTTGATGATTTGCGGCACTACGGTGTCGTCGTAACCGACTATGCCGGGGAAGACGGGAGCGTCGCTATGAGATCGAAGACGCTCGACCAGGTTGTCACGGAGTTCGTCCTTCACCGACCGGGTGCGCGAACGCTGTTCCGAGAAAGCACTGTTGCGCAGGTCACCAAGTGTGCGAGGAAAACTCATTTTAGGAACTCCCGGGATCAAGACTTTCCTGATTATACGCCGGGGTTCGCCGGGCACAGCTCGTGCTGAGGGACAATGGACTCAAACTCCTGAAGGTCCTTTCCATATTGGAATCATGTACGGCCACCTGACGGCACGTCCTGATACCAATCGCGAGAGTACCGCCGGCACCCGATCAGCAGCAGTGAGCCTGGCAAGAGCGTGGACAACAGAGCGGGGTTAGCGCCCGTGCCCGTTGCCTCCAGCTTTCTCGCGAGCGTGCGTGGTGCGGCGCAGGCTGGGGAGAATGGTTTCAAAATAGTGTACGAGCGAAGAAATGCGCGTCGATTCCGAGCGCAGTGCGAGCAGCTTTTGTTTGAAGTCAAGATCGAGAGGGAGGGAGCCGGCGAGATAGAAGGAGAGTGTCGATGGGTCGTCGCCGGACTGATCCTGCGAAGCCCCAGCCAGGCCGAGGATCTCCGAGTGCAGCGCCAAGGCACGTGCGGCGTCTTCGCCGCTTGGAGTTCCGGGTTCGTCTTCGAACATGAGCACTTCGGCACGCAAGAAGGAGACCTCCTGATTGACATTCAGAATTTGGAATCTCTCGCGGCCCCGGGTGACGATGTCAAGACGGCCGTCGGAGTATCTCTTCACCACGGTCACAATTTCCGCGGTGCACCCGACTTCGGCGAGCCCTTGCTCGACGGAGCGGACTACGCCGAAGGCTTTGCTCTGAGCCAGGCATTTGCCAATCATCTCCTTGTAGCGCGACTCGAAAATGTGCAAGGGCAGAGGTAAGCCGGGAAACAGCACCACATCGAGCGGGAACAGGGGAAGCAGCGAATCCACGAAATCTCCGGTCGCAGCCAGCCTAGATGAGCGAACTTTGTAGAATTGTACGCCTATGCTTGACTCTCATCTGGTCACGGCATAAAACCCTGACATGGAACCTTCGAGTAGACAGCTCTCTGGCAGAGTCGTGGTGGTGACCGGCGCTTCGATGGGCATTGGGGAAGCGATTGCGAAGAGTTTCGCCGATCTGGGAGCAGGAGTTGTGTTGCTGTCGCGCGATGCGGGGAGAGTGGAAGCGGCGCGAGGACGCGTGGGCCACTCGGAGCGCACGCTGGCGCTGGCCTGCGACGTGAGTCATCGCGAGGAAATTGATCGCGTGATCGCGCTGACGGTGCATCACTTCCAGCGCATCGATGTATGGGTGAATAATGCTGGGCACGGGCTGCTGGATTCGGTGGCCGAGATGGATCTGGCTGCATGCCGAGCCATATTCGACACGAATCTCTTTGGCGCTGTGGCCGGAATGCAGGCAGTCATTCCAGTCATGAGGCAGCAAGGCACAGGAACCATCATTAACATATCGAGTGTGGCCGGACACATTCCGCTGCCCTTTCACGCCGCTTACAGCGCAACTAAGTTTGCCTTGAATGCCATCGGCAAGGGGGCGCGAATCGAACTGATGCGTGATGGAATTCACGTGCTCACGGTTTGTCCGGGTTATGTTCGCACGGAATTCGGAGCCAACGAGGTAGTGGGAACGGTGAAGAAGAGGGTGCGTCCGGGGTCGGTGCGCGGGATTACTGCCGAACTCGTGGCGCGGGCTACCCTCGAGGGGTATCTGAAGAGAAAAAGGGAAGTCATCGTGCCATGGACGATGCATCCGGTAGTGAAGCTGTATCAGATGTTTCCCGGGCTGGTGGAATGGGGAATGGCGAGGATGGCGGGGTGAGAGGAATTGGCGCCTCCGCCACGCCGGGTTACGGACTCAGCTCCGCCAACATCGCTTCCATTTCAGATTGTGCATGCAGGTTGCCGGTACGGCGGGCTGAGGCAATGCCATCCGTAAGCATCTTTTTCGCGTCTTCCTGGCGATCAGCTTTGGCTAGTGTTTGTGCGGCCATGAAGTAGCCGGCAGTATAGTCGGGGTGAGTCCTCAGCAGAGTTGAGAATTCCGCAAGCGCGGGTTCAAGTTCACCCCGGTTGGAGTGCTCCATGGCGAGGCCGTAACGAGCAAAAGCGTCGTCGGGGTTTTGCGTGAGCACTTCGATGAGGGCGGCGATGCGATCCATGGAAGCAGTGACGAGTGATCAGCGGCTAGCTGAAATGAGAGTACTACAACTCGATCTTCCCTTGCCCCATTCGGCGAACGCTGGCGCAGATCTCAGCCGGTGAATACAATTGACCAGTGACGACTGATCATGGATCACGGAACACTGAACAGGGATCACGGAACACGGATCACTGAACCTTACCACCGCCCAAAGTTCGATAGAGAAAGTTGAGAGCTTGCCCGTGGCCTGTCCTTTTTTCATGCCAGTGGAGAAATTGGAGAACGGCGCGTGGCCGCATCCAGCGCGGCTCCCCTTGGGATGCGGATGGAGCGGGTGCTGCACTGCGCCGGGACACGAAGGAGAAGTTCCTTCCGCGCAAGAGTTGCAGGAATGCAATCTCGGCTACGCCTTGGGTTGCGGGCGGCTGCCTAAAGAGCGGCCGTGGGATGCGGTGCGCTTCTTCGTAATGGGTTCCGGCGACGCTGCCAAGGATAAGCGTGGCGACCGGACCGACGGGTGTGGCCTCGGCTTCGAGAACTCCTCGGTTCAATTCCGCTACGTCTGTGAACGCGACTATCTTCCGGTGGAGCACGGCAGTGTGGAGTTTGAGATGAAGTCGAAGCAATGGGTGCGTAGCCACGCCGACGCGCGTGTGCAAAGAATGGCCGAATGTTGTCTGGAGTCGTATTTGGCGAAGTGTGGGCGGTCTGAAACGAGGCCCGTCGCAAGCTGATCGAGATTTCCCCGGGGAACCGTCGCGGCGAGGAAGAGAAGATGCATGGATGAAGCAATGCTTACCCCACGGCCCGTTCGGGATTCGCAATCGGAAATGGCGGAGATCGTTCTGCCTAACGATGCCAACCCTCTCGGCGCGCTACTCGGAGGCCGGCTGATGCACTGGATTGATTTGGCCGGCGCGATGGCGGCTCATCGGCACTCGCGAAATTATGTGGTTACAGCTTCGGTGGACCACATGGACTTTGTGGTGCCGGTGCGAGTCGGAGACCTGGTGATCTTGCGTTCGTCGGTGAACCGTGTGTTCAACACCTCGATGGAAGTCGGAGTCAAGGTTCACGTGGAGAACTACATTGCGGACACCTCGCAGCACGTCAGCTCGGCGTACTTGACCTTTGTGGCCATAGATGGTGCGGGGCACCATCTCAAGGTTGCGCCGGTGATTCCTGAGACCGAAGACGAGCAGCGGCGCTACGACGACGCGGGGCGGCGACGCGAAATCCGCCGGACCGAACTGGAGCGGCGGCGCAGGGGCAAGCGATAGCCGAAACCTACCTGACCGGCTCTCTGTATAATCTAGAGAGGTTCTTCCTCATCTTTCCGTCATCTGGAGTGTGATTCCTTGAATGCACATATGCCGCCCCGTCCTGGCCCGCCTGGCCAGGGACCGCAACCTTTGCCTGGCGTGGATGCGATCATCGCCGTCGGATCCGGCAAGGGTGGCGTGGGAAAGACCACGCTGTCGGTGAACCTGGCCGTCGCGCTGGCCAAGCTGGGCCACCAGGTCGGGCTGCTGGATGCGGATGTTTACGGGCCCAATGTCCCTCTCATGTTAGGAATGAACGGGCAGCCCAAGATGGTCGGCGAAAATCGCATCGAGCCGCTGGAGGCCTTTGGGCTAAAGGTGATCTCGGTCGGCTTTCTCAATCCCGGGGACAAGCCGATCATCTGGCGGGGGCCGATGTTGCACCAGATTGTGAAGCAGTTTCTAGGACTGGTGGAGTGGGGGCAGCTCGACTTCCTAGTCGTGGATCTGCCGCCGGGTACGGGCGACATCGCGCTTTCGCTGGTGCAGACGGTTCCCCTGACTGGTGCCATTGTGGTCTCGACTCCCTCGGATGTTTCGCTGCAAGATGCCCGCAAAGCTGTCGAGATGTTCCGGCAGATGAAGGTGGATATCGTGGGCATTGTCGAGAATATGAGCTACTTTGTCTGTCCGCATTGCCACAACGAAATTGACATCTTTTCACGCGGCGGGGCAGAGAAAATGGCTCAGCACTACGATGTTGCTTTCCTGGGAAATATTGAGCTCGATCCGGAAGTGCGCAAATCGGGAGATGGGGGCAAGCCGGTCGTGCTGGAAGGCGAGAACTCAGCCCATGCCAAGTCGCTGTTCGCCTTTGCGCGCAAAGTGGAAGCACGCGTGGCCGAGATTAGAGCGACTGCGCCGGAAAGCGTGATTCAGATTCAGTAGTCAATCAGTTAACCACAGAGGGCACGGAGAACCACCAGGAATTTCAATGTGCCTCCGTGCCCTGGTTAGCTTCGGTTTTTCTTGAACCGGCCCAGCCGCCAATCTGCTTTTGGCTCGCCGCCCTTCAGAATCAAGTCTGCCAGCATCTCTCCCATGGCCGGACCGTGTTTGAATCCGTGCCCGGAGCCTCCTCCGACTAGCCAGACATTTTCCATCGCAGGATGACGGTCGACAATGAATTGGCTGTCGGGCGTCTGCTCATATTGGCAGACCCGCGCCTCCATCAGCGGCGCATCTTTCAGCGCAGGGAAGCGGAAGGCCAAATACTGGCGAACGAATTGCAGCGTCTCCTCGCTGATGACTCGTTCCCCCGAGGTGGGATCGAAGGTCGGACCGCGCGTGTCATCTGCAACTTTGAAACCACGGTGGCCGGGAATGCCGTAAAGGAAGCGGCCGCGATGGTCGCCCCACACTGGCAAGTGCTCGTCACTAAAGCGAGCGTCGCCCGCCGGCGTACCAAATAAGAAGACGTCCTGCTTGGTGGGCTGAATGAGGTCGCCGATGGCGCCGGGAAAGAGTTGGCCGAGCCAGGGTCCGCAAGCGAACACATAGTGGTCCGCGGTGAGACGCGACCCGTCACTGAGGGTAATCCCGCGTGGAATCGAATCCTCAAGACCTTGGGGCAAAACTGCGAGCTGCCGATACTTGCCGCCCTGGTCAACGAACACCTCGAGCACAGCCTGGCAACTGGCACGAGCCTCCAGATATCCGCATTCAGGTTCGTAGATGGCCCAGCCGATACCCTCGAAGTTGATCTGCGGCCAGCGCTTCTTCATCCCCGGCGCGGAGAGTTCCTGGAATTTGATCTTGGTCGCGCGTAACATTTCGACCGAGCCGCGCTCGAAGGCATCGTCGCCTGTGGCCATCCACAGGACGCCGGAGCGATGAAGCAGGGTGCGCTTCCAGCGCCGCTCGTACTTTTCCCAGAGCTTGAGTGCCCGCGCGGCCATTTCCGTGGAAGCCCGATCGTGACCGTAAGCCCCACGCATCACTCGTGTCTCGCCGCCTGAGGACGCGCGCGAATTGCCCGGGCCCCAAGCATCCAATAGAGTTACGCGGGCGCCACCGTCCCTAAGATGAAGGGCGGTCCAGCCCCCGAACGCCCCCGCCCCGATGACTGCGATATGAGGTTTGGCCGTCATGCGAGATATGCTGACTCGTGGCACTTGAGGATACGTGGAGGCGGTACGACAGGAAAGGGCCGAGGATGACTTTTAGGATTCCTGGAGCAAGGTCCGGTAGAAGAAAGCATGGTAACGGGTCTGTCGGTGCTTGACAGGACCGGAGCCCGTTCCTAGAATCCACACAGGGTTCAGAAATTGGAGCCCTAGGCTAAGTTTTTGCATCTAAGATACTTACGAGATGATCCCGGGATTGAAGAAATCCTGGCTGATCATCAAAAACCTGGAAATGTTGATGCCCTCAGAACCCAATATCGATGCCCGCGAACGCGAGATCCTGACGGCCATCGTGGAGACGTTTATAACCACCGGCGAACCGGTCGGTTCGCGGACGTTAGCCAGGGCCAATCGCGAAGGGCTGAGCCCTGCGAGCATTCGCAATGTCATGGCAGATCTGTCCGAAGCCGGCTACCTGGAGCAACCGCATACGTCTGCCGGCCGTGTGCCCACGCCGGAGGCCTATCGCTATTACGTGGAGCAGATAACCGGCACGGCGCGGCTGGCCCCGCAGGAAGAAAGCATGATTTCCGAGTCGCTCGCCGGGATCAGCGATGTACAGGAATTCATGGAGCGCACCTCGCATGTGCTTTCGCTGATCTCGCGGAACGTGGGCGTCGCCATGGCAACCGGCGGCCCCAAGAATGCGCTCGAGCATGTGTATTTTTCGAGGCTGAGCGATCAAAAGGTTCTTGCCGTCGTGGTTACGCGCTCAGGCTTGGTGCGAGATCGGATATTACGGCTGGATCTATCGCAGTCCGATCTGGATCTGGCGGCCCGCTACATCAACGAGAATTTTCGCGGCTGGACCATGGAGGCGATGCGCGCCGAGTTAGGCCGACGATTGGAACAGGAGCGCAGCGAATACGACCGGATGATGCATTCGATCGAGCAACTCTATAAACAAGGCGCACTGGCGGCCGAGCAAGGGGGGCAGGTGGTGTTTGTTGAAGGTGCCGCCAACCTGGTGACCGGCGAGCATGACCGTGAGCGTTTGCAGGCTATGTTGAAGACGTTGGAAGAGAAAGAAAAAGTCGTTCAACTGCTTGGCGCCTATCTGGATGTGAAGCAGGAAGCTGTGAGAGTGGTCATCGGTCTCGATCAGACATTGCCCTCCATGCAGAATTTTGTGCTGATTGGCGCTCCCGCGCGAACCGGAAACGATGTGATGGGATCGCTGGCTGTCATCGGCCCTACGCGCATGGATTACCAGCACACCATGACGGCGGTTTCCTACATTGCGCGTTTGTTTGACAAGATCCTTAATGAATCGGAGTAACCCTAAATTACCTATGGTGAAAGTGAACGGAAGAACGGAAGCAGAACGAGCCCGGCTTGATTTGGAGCATGAACTTCCCGCGGGCGACGATGGAGACGAAACCGCCGAGGTCGCCGCAGTCGGCGGAGGACAACCGCTCGCGGCAGCCGAGAGCTCGGGGGTGGAAGCAGAAATGCAAAAACTCAGGGCGGAGCGGGACTCACTACTCGATCGGCTGGCACGGTCGCAGGCGGAGTTTGAAAACGCGCGCCGGCGCGCCGGGCGCGAGCAGCAGGAATTTCGTGACTATGCAACCGTGGACGCGATCAAGTCCCTGCTGCCGGTGTTGGACAGCTTTGAGCGGGCGCTACAAGTGAAGGCGGAGGCCGGAGATTTCCGCAGCGGCGTGGAGCTCATCTACAAGCAACTGCAGGACGCGTTAAGCAAACTGGGTGTGCGCCGTATTCCCGCCAAGGGCCAGCAGTTCGATCCACGCCACCACGAAGCCATCGAACTGGTGGAGACCGCGGACGCCCCGGACCACGAAGTGCTGGAGGAACTGCAGCACGGCTACATGCTCAAGGAACGCCTGTTGCGGCCCGCAATGGTAAAAGTAGCGAAGAACCCCGGGAAGTAATCCCACCAATTTCGTTCTTTAGTTGGAAGGCCATTCTGACCACAAACGCAAAACGTGACTATTATGAAATCCTCGGTGTGAGCCGGACGGTGACCGAAGCGGAGCTGAAGAGCGCCTACCGCAAACTTGCTCTGCAACTGCATCCTGACCGGAACCCGAACAATCCCGACGCCGAGGAGAAGTTCAAGGAAGTGAGCGAAGCCTACGCCGTCCTCGCCGACTCCGAGAAAAGATCGCTCTATGACCGCTTTGGTCACGCCGGAGTGGGCGGCGGATTTTCCGCGGGCGGCGGATTCGATTCGACTGTGTTTCAGGACTTCGGCGACATTTTCGGCGAATTCTTCGGAGACGTGTTCGGCGCGGGCGGCAGCGGACGGCGGCGCAGCCGGGTGCAGCGCGGCGCCGATTTGCGGGAGGACTTGACGCTGGAGTTCGAGGAAGCTGTGTTCGGCACTGAGACGCGCGTAACGGTTCGCCGTCACGAAGCTTGCGGGGAATGCCATGGCTCAGGAGCCGCGCCAGGAAAAGGTCCCACTACATGCCGCTCATGCGCTGGCCGCGGCCAGGTGCGCTATCAGCAAGGATTCTTCAGCATCGCCCGCACCTGCCCGGCATGCCAGGGTACGGGGAGTGTGATTACCGATCCCTGCGCAAAGTGCAAGGGTGAAGGACGCGTGTTGCGTCAGCGGACGGTCGACGCGAAGATTCCCGCGGGCGTTGAGGATGGTACCCGAATCCGCTTCGCGGGATCCGGAGAGGCAGGACAATTTGGTGGGCCGGCGGGTGATCTTTATGTCGTCTTGCATGTAAAGGAGCATCCGTTCTTCGCTCGCGAAGGCAACGACCTTCACTGTGTCGTCCCCATATCGGTAACCCAGGCAGCGATGGGAGCTGAAATCCGTGTACCTACTCTCGAGGGTGAACACACTCTGAAAGTTCCCGATGGCACACAGCCGGGCACAACGTTCCGCATTCGCAATAAGGGCGTGCCGCTGCTGAACGGGCATGGCAAGGGTGATCTATACGTTGAGGTACGGGTGCAGATTCCGAGCAAGCTGAACAAGCGCCAGCGCGAACTGCTTCAGGAACTAGAGACTACGACGAAGGTGGACAATCAACCGCAACTGCGCTCGCTGATCGGCAAAGTGAAGGACATCTTCGGATAGTTGTAGGCTGGCTGCCCGCTGCGCCAAACTCCGTACTCGCGACTCAGTATGGGGTACAGCTCCTGACTCATGACTCGCCGCCGATGGATCGCCGACGAAGTATCGGGCAATCGCGCCATCCTCACCGGAAGCCACGCCGAACATCTGGCACGTGTGCTCCGCGCTCGCGTGGGGCAGGAATTTGATATCGCGACCGGGCTCGCGGTGCGAAAGAGCCGAATCACTTCCATCGCCGAAAGCAGGGTTGAGTTTGAACTCGGCGAAGAGGTGCCGTCGAAGGCGCATTGGGATCGGTTGCGCGCCAAGATCGGATATGAGCGCGAAGTGTTCGGTTTCGAAACTGACCGGCTTAAGCACATCGAAGTCGCCGAGATCTCCGGCGCCGTCGGGCAGATGCTCGCCGGCTTCCGCACCGCGCTGAACAATTTGCCGGCGAGCGCCGCGCGCTGTTGGCGATCTATGCCTTCAATGTCGAGATTTCCCGGGTCCGCGAGCAGGTGAGCCAGCCGCTGCCGGGCGAAATGCGGCTGCAATGGTGGACCGACATGCTGGCGGGTGAAGGCCATGGCGGTATCGAGGGCAATCCGGTCGCCGCCGAGCTGCAGCTTGCGATCCAGGATCGGCACCTCCCGGTCGAGCGGCTGTCGCGTCTGATCGACGAGCATCAGTTCGATCTCTACAACGATCCGATGCCGACCATGGCGGCGCTGGAAGGCTACATCAACGACACCTCGTCGGCGTTGTTTTCGCTCGGCGCAGGGATCGCCGGCCGGCAGTCCGACGACATCGAGCACCTCGCGCGCCACGCCGGGCTGGCGCAAGGCATCGTGCAGGTGATGACGGCATTGCCGCTGGACGCCTCGCGGCGTCAGTTGTTCGTGCCGCTGCAATTGCTGGAGCGCCACGGCAGCGGGATGGAAGAGGTGTTCGCGGGTAAGGAAACCCCAAAACTGCGCGCGGCGTTGGATCAGCTGAACAGCGAAGCGCGCGGACATCTGAAGACGGCCTTCGCGCTGCTGGAGAATGCGCCGACGGAGGTGAGGCCGGTATTTCTAC
>Ga0209219_1000056_pt1 | contig 16104 bp, 13 predicted proteins | sample BlaSpr_A8_OM1_M1_FD_187973 | JGI IMG/M metagenome (GOLD analysis project Ga0209219, IMG submission 187973) | Forest soil microbial communities from Thunder Bay, Ontario, Canada - Black Spruce, Ontario site 2_A8_OM1_M1 (SPAdes) (version 2) | ecosystem: Environmental > Terrestrial > Soil > Boreal... | reverse complement strand
GAGCAGAACCACACCTTCAACGACCACTATCTCGAGGTCGACTACGATCTCTCCCATGTGATGTTCATCACGACGGCGAACACGCTCAACATCCCGCCGCCGCTGATGGATCGCATGGAGATCATCCGCATCGCCGGCTATACCGAGGACGAGAAGGTCGAGATCGCCCGCCGCCACCTCCTGCCGAAGATCCTCGGCGAGCACGGGTTGCAGGTGAAGGAGTTCACGCTCGACGACGAACCCGTACGCATGCGCTCGTACCTCGCCCCACCACGTCCCGACGCAGCCAAGCTGCGCCGCATCGCGCAGCTGATCGCGGAAGCCAAGCGCCCCGTGATCCTCGCCGGGCGTGGCGTCATCATTTCGAATGCTGAGGAAGAGCTCAGCGAGCTCGCGCATCGTGCGTCAATTCCAGTGGGCTGGACGCTCCTCGGCACCGGTGCCTTCCCTCTCCAGGACCCGCTCGCCCTCCAGATGGTGGGCTTCATGGGTGCGGGTTACACCAACAAGGCGGTGTGCAACGCAGACCTCCTGATCATGATCGGGATGCGCTGCGACGACCGGGTTACCACGCGGCTCGATTCCTTTGCGCCGAAGGTCGAGCACCTGGTGCACATCGACATCGATCCGGCAGAGATCGGCAAAAACGTGGTTCCGCATGTGAGCGTGGTCAGCGACGCGAAGACGGCGCTGCGCGAACTGACCACGCTCGTGCAGCCGAAGCGGGAGCACCCCTGGCTCACCCAGATCGACCAGTGGCGCGAGGAGCATCCCATCCGGTTCCTCAACCACAACGGCCTCCTGCAACCGCAGGAGGTGCTCGAGGAGATGTACGCGCGCTGCCATGACGAGGCGATCGTGCTCGCCGACGTGGGCCAGAACCAGATCTGGGCGGCGCTGTGGTTCAACTACTCGAAGCCCGGCCTCTTCCTCAACTCGGGCGGGACGGGCACCATGGGCTACGCATTCCCCGCATCGATGGGCGTGAAGCTCGCCAATCCGCACAAGACGGTGTTCTGCGTCACCGGCGAGGGCGGCTTCGTCATGAACATGCAGGAGATGGCGACGATGGTCGAGAACAACATCGACGTCAACGTCATCATCCTCAACAACTCGTCACTCGGCATGGTCCGGCAATTCCAGGACGACTTCTACGGGGGCGTCCGCTCTGCGGTCGACCTGACCTTCACGCCCGACTTCGTCAAGCTCGGCGATGCGTTCGGGATGAAGGCGATGTCGACCGACCGGCTCGAGGATGTCGGGCGCATGCTCGACGAGGCGATCGCGCACAAGGGCCCGGTGCTGCTGAATTTCAACATCGACCCGAACGCCAACGTCTATCCCATCGTCCCACTCGGCATGGGCATGCTCGACTTCGTCGAGGCGAGCTGATGAGTCAGAGCCGTCTGCTCTCGGTCCTCGTCGACAACAAGCCCGGCGTGCTCCAGCGGGTCGCGTCGATGATCCGGCGCCGCGGCTTCAACATCGACTCGCTTTCGGTAGGCCCCACCGATGACGACTCGGTCTCGCGCATGACCATCACCGTGCACGTCGGGCGCCAGCAGGCCGAGCAGGCGACCAAGCAGCTCGCCAAGCTCATCGACGTGATCACCATCGACGACATCACCGGGCTACGCAACGTCGCCCACGAGCTGGTGCTCGTGCGCATGCACGCGCCTCCCGGCGAGCGCACCGAGCTGCTCAACCTGGTGGACATCTTCAGAGGCCGGATCGTCGACGTCGCGCCGAGCTCGGTGATCATCGAGGTCACCGGCAGCGGCGAGAAGATCGACAACTTCATCGAGCTCATGCGGCCCTACGGCATCAAGGAGCTGGCGAGAAGCGGTGTGGTAGCGCTCGTCCGCGGGGACCAGGCCAGGATCCGGCTCATGGACTTCGTCGCGGACGGCGACGATCAGGAACCTGACGCATCGCATGTGCCCGACGTGGCGGGCGACACCACCGGCAACGTGTGACGCACTCCAGAGGAGGCAACCACCGATGACAGCAAGGATGTACTACGACGCGGACGCCGATCCGGCGGCTCTCGCCGGCCGTCGAATCGCGATACTCGGCTACGGATCGCAGGGACACGCGCACGCGCTCAACCTGCGCGACTCAGGCCATGACGTTCGCGTCGGGCTCCCCGAGACGAGCCGGAGCCGCGCCGCCGCCGAGGCCGAGGGCCTGCGCGTGCTCACGCCTGCCGAGGCGTGCGCCGAGGCCGACGTGATCATGGTGCTGACGCCGGACACCGGCCAGCGCGCCCTGTACGACAGCGCCATCGCCCCGAGCCTCGAGCCCGGCAAGATGCTGATGTTCGCCCACGGCTTCAACATTCGATATGCGCTCATCGACCCCCCCGACGGCGTCGACGTCAGCATGGTGGCGCCGAAAGGGCCCGGTCACCTGGTGCGGAGCACATATGCCGCGGGTCAGGGCGTGCCCTGCCTTTTCGCGGTGCACCAGGACGCGACCGGTCAGGCACGGGAGCGGACCCTCGCCTACGCGCGCGGTATCGGCGGCACCCGCGCGGGCGTCCTCGAGACGACCTTCGCCGAAGAGACCGAGACTGATCTCTTCGGTGAGCAGGCGGTCCTCTGTGGCGGCATCACCTCCCTCGTCAAGGCCGGGTTTGACACGCTCACCGAAGCCGGATACCAGCCCGAGCTTGCGTACTTCGAGGTGATGCACGAGCTGAAGCTCATCGTCGACCTCATGTATCAGGGTGGCCTGTCGTGGATGCGCTACTCGGTGAGCGAGACGGCGGAATACGGCGATTACGTCAGCGGGCCGAAGATCGTCGACGAGCGCACGCGCGCGACCATGCGCAAGCTGCTCGCGGACATCCAGGACGGCAGCTTCGCACGGCGTTGGATCGAGGAGAACGATGCAGGGCGGCCGAACTTCGTCGAGTACCGCGACGAGGAACAGCACCTCCCGATCGAGCGCGTCGGCGCCGAGCTGCGCTCGAAGATGGGCTGGCTTGACTCCAAGACCGCGCCGGGGATGGAGCAGGTGCTCGACGGAGCATCGCGCGAGGAGGCGACAGTATGAGCGACAGTCTGGTCATCCTCGACACGACGCTTCGAGACGGCGAGCAGTCTCCCGGAGTCGCACTGAATGCCGAGGACAAGCTGCAGATCGCCCATCAGCTCGCGCGCCTCAAGGTTGACGTGATCGAGGCCGGTTTCCCGCACAGCTCCCCGGGCGACTTCGCCGCCGTGCAGGCCATTGCGCGCCAGGTCGAGGGCCCGATCATCGCCGGCCTATCACGCTGCTTCGAGGCGGACGTTCGCGCCTGCGCCGCAGCCCTCGAGCCGGCGAGCAGGGCGCGCATCCACGTTTTCATCGGCACCTCGCCCATCCACCGCGAGGGCCAGTTGCGGATGACCAAGCGTCAGGTGTACGAGCACGCGGTCGAGATGACCGCACTGGCGAAAACTTTCCGCGAGGACGTCGAGTTCTCACCCATGGACGCGAGCCGCACCGAGCGCGAGTATCTCGCCGAGGTGGTGAGCGGGTGCATCGACGCCGGCGCGACGACCATCAACCTACCCGACACCGTCGGATACGCGACCCCGGACGAGTGGCGCGACCTCATCGCCTGGATGTACGAGCAGGTGCCCGCACTCCACGACGTCGTGCTTTCGGTGCACTGCCACAACGATCTCGGGCTTGCCACGGCCAACTCGCTCATCAGCGTGCTCGGCGGTGCGCGGCAGATCGAGACCTGCGTCAACGGCATCGGCGAGCGCGCAGGCAACGCGGCGCTGGAGGAAGTCGCAATGGCGACGCGCCTGCACCCCGAGGTGTACGGGGTGACCACGCAGCTCGACCACTCGCAGCTCTACCGCACCTCGCGGCTCGTCTCTCAACTCACCGGGATGCTCGTCCAGCCCAACAAGGCGGTGGTCGGTGCCAATGCGTTCGCGCATCACTCCGGCATCCACCAGGACGGCATGCTCAAGGACCGGCGAACCTTCGAGATCATGGAGCCGGGGCAGGTCGGGGCGGGATCGAGCCTCGTGCTCGGCAAGCTCAGCGGGCGTCATGCCCTGCGCGACCGTCTCGAGCAGCTCGGGTACCGGCTCGACGGCGAGGAGCTGCAGCGTGCGTTCGTGCGCTTCAAGGCGCTCGCTGACCGCAAGCGCGATGTCACCGACCGCGACCTCGAGGCCATCGTCGCCGACGAACGCCAGGGCGCGGAAGAAACTTTCCGGCTCGAACACCTCCAGGTCAGCTGCGGCACCAACATGCGACCGACCGCGACCGTGCGCATGCTGCTCAGCGACGGCGTGAGTCGCGAAGCTGTCTCCACCGGCGACGGCCCGGTGGACGCGACCTACCGCGCCATCGATTCGCTGGTGCAGGTGAAGGCCGAGCTCGAGGAGTTCGCGATCCAGGCGATCACCGAGGGCATGGATGCGGTCGGCGAGGTGACCGTCAGGTTGCGCCACGACGACGCGCTCAGCGCCGGCCACGGTGCCGACACCGACATCCTGGTCGCGGCCGCCAAGGCATACGTCCATGCGCTGAACCGTCTCGCCGCGCGGCTTGCCGCCGGCCCGCGGGTGACTCCCGAGGGGATGACGGCGCTGCCCGCACCGGTCGCGGCGAGCGCTTCAGCGGCGGCCGAATGACCCCTCGCACTCTGTTCGACAAGACCTGGGACGCCCACGTCGTCGCCCAGGACGACACCGGGCCTGCCCTCCTCTATGTCGACCTCCACCTGGTCCACGAAGTCACCTCCCCGCAGGCGTTCGAGGGTCTTCACATCGAGGGCCGGACAGTGCGCCGGCCGGGTCTTGTTGTTGCCACCATGGACCACAACGTGCCGACCACGGGCGACGGCGTCTCGGAAGCGGATGACATGAGCCGGGCGCAAATGGATGCGCTCCGTCACAACTGCGAGGAGAGCGGGATCGCCTGCTTCGGCGCCGGGCATCGCTGGCAGGGCATCGTTCATGTCATCGGCCCGGAGCTTGGTCTGACCACGCCCGGGATGGTGATCGTCTGCGGGGACTCGCACACCGCGACCCACGGCGCCTTCGGTGCCTTCGCATTGGGGATCGGGACCTCTGAGGTGGAGCACGTCCTCGCGACTCAGTGCCTGCGTCAGTCGCGGCCGCTCACCATGGAGGTGCGCATCGAAGGTTCGCTGCCGCCCGGGGTGACCGCCAAAGACGCGGCGCTCGGCGTCCTCAACACCATCGGCACCGCCGGCGCCGCGGGTCACGTGGTCGAATACACCGGCTCGCTGGTGCGCAGCCTCTCGATGGAGCAGCGCATGACGCTGTGCAATCTCACCATCGAAGGCGGCGGCCGCGCTGGGATGATCGCCCCCGACGAGACCACCTTCGCGTACATTCAGGGCCGCCCGTACGCACCCGCCGGGAGTGCCTGGGAAGCAGCGATCGCGGCATGGCGCGAGATGCGCAGCGATGACGGCGCCGTCTACGACCGCTCGGTCAGCATCGATGCGGCGACCCTCGAACCGACGGTCACCTGGGGCACGACCCCCGCGCAGTCGGTCCCGGTCACCGGGCGGGTGCCCGACCCTGAATCGTTCGCGGACGCGGCCGAGCGCGAGTCGGCCACCCGGGCGCTCGCGTACATGGGCCTGAAGGCGGGCACGCCGATCCAGGACATCGCCATCGACGCAGTGTTCATCGGTTCGTGCACCAACGGCCGCATCGAGGACCTGCGTGCGGTTGCGGGGGTGCTCGATGGGCGGCGGGTACGCCCCGGCCTGCGCGTCCTTGTGGTGCCCGGATCCGCGCAGGTGAAGCTGCAGGCGGAGGCCGAGGGGCTGGACGCCATCTTCACGAGCGCCGGCGCCGAGTGGCGGAACCCCGGATGCTCGATGTGTCTCGGCATGAACCCCGATATCCTCCAGCCCGGCGAGCGTTGCGCGAGCACGAGCAATCGCAACTTCGAGGGTCGCCAGGGTCGTGGCGGACGCACTCACCTGGTCTCGCCGGTGATGGCCGCGGGCGCCGCGATCGAAGGTCGCTTCGTCGATGTCCGCCGGCTCGCGACCCCGGTCGGGTCGCGGTCATGAGGCCGTTCCACCGCGAGGAGGGCGTGCTGATCCCGCTGGATCGCTCCGACGTCGACACCGATCAGATCATCCCCAAGCAATATCTCAAGCGCATCGGCCGAACCGGCTACGGAGAGTTCCTGTTCGACGACTGGCGCCGCGACGGGTCGCGGACGCCGCGCCCCGAGTTTGTGTTCAACCAGCCCGCCTACACGTCGGGAACGCTCATGGTGGCGGGGCGCAACTTCGGCTGCGGCTCGTCACGCGAGCACGCGGTCTGGGCGCTCACGGACTACGGGATCCGCGCGGTGATCGCCGAATCCTTCGCCGACATCTTCCGATCCAATGCGCTCGGCAGCGGGTTGCTTCCGGTGACACTGCCCGCCCATGAGGTTCGGGCCTTGCTCGACCTCGCCGGCGAGCAGCCCGGCATCAGCGCGACCGTCGACCTCGAGACCCAGACGGTCACCTGCGGCGACCTGCGATTCGCGTTCAGCATGGACGGCTTCGAGCGCCGTCGCCTCCGCGAGGGGCTCGACGACATCGGCCTCACCCTCGAGCACGAGGACGAGATCAGCGCGTTCGAGTCGCGCCGCCCGGCGTGGATGCCGGATCTCCAACGAGCCGTGGAAGCCTCCTGATGGCCAATCTGGTCGTGCTGCCCGGCGATGGCGTCGGGCCCGAGGTGGTCAATGCGGCACTGAGTGTCCTCGCCGCCGTGTGCACCGCCGCCGACACCGAGGTGAGCATCGACGTGCACCAGATCGGCGGACGCGCCATCGACGATTTCGGCACGCCGCTGCCTGACACGACCCTCGAGGCCTGCCGCGCAGCGGACGCCGTCCTGCTCGGAGCGGTCGGCGGCCCTGCGTGGGATCACCTGCGCGGGGATCAGCGCTGTGAGGCAGGGCTCTTGCGGCTGCGCCGCGAGCTGGAGGTGTTCGCCAACATCCGCCCGGTTCGTGTCCATCCGCACCTGACCGATCGAACGCCGCTCCGACCCGAGATCGTCGCGGGCACCGACCTGGTGATCGTTCGTGAGCTGACCGGTGGCGCGTACTTCGGGCAGCCACGCGAGCGAACCGGGAAGGGAGCCGGCGAGACCGCACGCGACAGCATGGTGTACACCGCCGCCGAAATCGAGCGCGTGGCGAGGGTCGCGTTCGCGCTCGCCGCCTCGCGCCGCGGCGAGCTCACCTCGATTGACAAGGCGAACGTGCTGATCACCAGTCAGCTGTGGCGTGATGTGGTGAGCGCGATCGCCGCCGACTACCCGGACGTGGTACTGACCCACGAGCTTGTCGATTCGTTCGCGATGCGGCTGATCTGCCAGCCGGCAACCGTCGATGTCGTCGTCGCCGAGAACCTGTTCGGCGACATCCTCAGCGATGAGGCGGCGGTGCTCGCAGGGTCGCTCGGTCTGCTCCCATCGGCGAGCCTCGGTGCCACCGACAGAGGTTTGTACGAGCCCATCCACGGGAGCGCTCCCGCCATTGCCGGCCGCGGCATCGCCAACCCCTACGGCGCGATCCTCTCGGTCGCGATGCTCCTGCGTCACTCACTGCATCGCGAGGACCTCGCCGCGGCGATCGAGGCTGCCGTCGACGTGTGCATCGGCGAGGACGTGCTCCCAGTGGACCTGGGCGGCGACGCCGGGACCGACGCTGTCGCCGACGCCGTCGCACGCGAGGCGATGCGAGCCCTGCGCGACCCCATCGGATCGACACCATGAACCTCGAGATCTACGACACCACGCTGCGCGACGGGGCCCAGGGCGTCGGCATCAACTTCTCGGTTTCCGACAAGCTGCGCATCGCCGAGCACCTCGACACCCTCGGAGTGGCGGTGATCGAGGGCGGATGGCCGGGAGCGAATCCGACCGACACGGAATTCTTCGCCGCGATGCGGACCCACACGTTGCGGTCCGCGACCCTGGCGGCATTCGGTGCGACTCGGCGGCCTCGGATGCAGCCGCAGGACGATGCGCAATTGCGCACCCTGCTCGACTCGATGGCGCCGATCATCACGCTGGTCGGCAAGTCCTGGGACCGGCAGGTCGTCGATGTGCTCCGCACGACGCCCGAGGAGAACCTCGCGATGATCGCCGACTCGGTGCGCTGGTGCGTGGACCAGGGACGGCGTGTGATGTTCGACGCAGAGCACTTCTTCGACGGTCAGAGCAGCGACTCAGACTACGCGCTGCGCTGCCTCGAGGCAGCGGTGCAGGCGGGCGCGGAGCGCATCACGCTCTGCGACACCAATGGCGGGACGCTACCGGACCGCGTGGAGTCGGTGGTCCGCGACGTCACCGCGCGCTTCGGCAGCATCGCGGGGATTCACTGTCATGACGACGCCGGATGCGCGGTCGCGAACACGCTGGCGGCCGTCCGCGCCGGCGCCGTTCAGGTGCAGGGGTGCATCAACGGCTACGGCGAGCGAACCGGCAACGCAAATCTGTGCACGCTCATTCCCAACCTGCAGCTCAAGATGGGCATGCAGATCGTGGACGATGCGCAGCTGGCCCGGTTGACCGAGGTCGCTCGCGATGTCGCCGAGATCGCCAACATATCGCCGCCGCTGTCGGCACCCTACATCGGCCAGGCGGCGTTCACCCACAAGGGTGGTCAGCACATCGACGCGATGAGCAAAGCGTCGTACGCATACCAGCACATCGACCCGGCGCGAGTCGGGAACCAGCGACACTCGGTGATCACACAGCAGTCCGGACGCGGCACCGTGCTCGAGAAGGCGGCTGCCTTCGGCGTGGATCTCACCCAGGACCACGCGCTCGCGAGACGCGTTGCCGACGAGGTCAAGCAGCTGGAGCACCGCGGCCATTCGTTCGAAGGCGCCGAGGCCTCCTTCGAACTGCTGGTGCACCGGGCACGCGGCAACCCTGCGCCCTTCACGCTCATCGACTTCATCGCGCTTGTCGAACAGCGCGAGGGCCGCTCGCTGGTCTGCGAGGCAACCATCAAGGTGCAGGTGGGGGACACGGTGGTGCACACCGCCGCGGAGGGAAACGGCCCGGTGAACGCGCTGGACGCCGCGCTGCGCAAGGCACTGACACCGACCTATCCCGAGATCGGTCTGACTCAGCTCTTCGATTACAAGGTGCGCGTCCTCGACGGTCGCGATGGGACCGCCGCCGGTGTGCGCGTGCTCGTCGAGAGCGGCGACCACCATCGTCGCTGGAGCACCGTCGGCTGCAGCACCAACATCATCGAGGCCTCGTGGAGTGCGCTCGCCGACGCCTTCGAGTACGCGATCATCGCGGCCCGCGACGGTTCAGGCCTTGCGGGCGAGCACCTGGAGGTAGTCCGACTCGAGCGTGAGGCGGCTGCCGCCGGCTGACTGGTTCAACTCCGCAAACAACCGCCTGCCCTCCTCGCGGAGATCGGCGAGCTGTTCGGGTGTCAGCATCGTCGAGAGCGCGACCAGCGGGGGATTGGTCCGCTCCCAGAATGCCCATCCGGCTTCCAGGGACTCGAACTCGAAGGTCAGCGCCTGCGGGTATACCTCGATCGCCGCGGTGAGCCCGGCGAAACGCCGATGCACCTCGTCGGTCTCGCCCCACTCGAACGGCGAGTGCGTTCCTGGTGGCGGCGCCGGGCCGCGCGCGGACAGCAGCGCTGTGAACCGTGGAAGGAAGCCCTTCGGCCCGTAGTTGGCCATCGCCACCCTGCCGCCGGGTTTGGTCACGCGGAAGAGCTCGGAGGTGACCAGGTCGGGATGTGGAGCGAACATCGCGCCGAACACCGAGGCAACCACATCGAAGTGCGCACCCGCGAAGGGCAGCTTCTCGGCATCCGCTTCGAGCCACTCGATGGTCAGCCCCAGGGCGTTGCTCCGCGCCCGGCCCATCTCGACCATCGCCGGGCTGAGGTCGGTCGCGGTGACCGTGGCGCCAAGGCGGGCTGCGGCGATCGCGAAGTTGCCGTTGCCGGCGCCGACGTCCAGCACCTCGGTGCCGGGTTGCAGACGGCAGCGTTGCGCAAGCTCAACGGCGTGCGGCTCCAGGTGCTCAGCCAGTGCGGCGTAGTCACCGAGCGACCACATCCAGCGGATCGCATCCTTGATGTTGGGTTCCTCCACGCAATCTCCTGTGCAGCTATGTGGCGATGTCACGCCTGGCAAGCGCGACCCCGGCGGCGGCGAAACCCACCACGACGATGCAGAGCATCGCGATCAATCCGCCGGCGAACACCGACGTCAGCAGTGGCGTGCCATACAGCTGGAACACTGACAGGTTGTCGGCCCAGGCCGGCCATTTCAGCAACGGCCCGAGTTGGAACACCAGATAGGAGACCGCCGCGACGGTCGAGAGCACCACGACCGCGGCCCGCGGCCGCCACCCCGCGAGCAGCGCCCCCAGCGCTGCGAAGGTGAGCGCAAATGGCACCAGCAGCGCCGTGGCGACGAGCAGTCTGCCCACGTCGACATGCAGACCCTGCGCCGGCGCGAGCGCGAGGATGACCGCGGCCGCGGCAAAGGCGATCACGACGACGAGCAGGAGCAGCTCCCCGGCTCGTTCGGCGAGCACCCCCACGCGTGGGACGGGCTCGGCGAGCTGCAGCTCGAGAACACCACTCGAGTCGTCAGCCGCCCAACGCGCCACGTATGTGATCGCGAGGATCGCGAGCACTCCCTGGGCAACGCTGAACCAGATCAAGGCGAGCAGGACGGTATGGACATCACCCGCAAGGTGGCGCAGATAGGGGGCGAGGCTCGGGGTGTTGGCGAAGAAGTTGGCGGTCAGGTCGATGATGTCCACAACAGCGGCCGCGCCCGCCGCAACCCCCGCGATCCACAGCAGCGATCCGATGCGCCGCGCCCAGAGGCCGCGCAACACAGGGATGCCCAAGACGGGATTGCGGGCGGCTTCGTAGATAGGTGCCTGATGTGGCGAGCGCAGGCGGATCAGGCCCGAGCCGAGGTCGCGCCGTGTGTGCGCCACGGCTGCGATCGTCGTGGTGATCACCGCGACCAGGACCAAGGCGATGGTCGCGGCGGGATCGAACACTCCCCCTGGTGCGAACGCGTTGGATCTGTTGTACAGGAAGAATACCGAGACGTCGGTCAGCGGTGATCGGGTGATGCTCGAACGTCCGATGCTGTCGATGACGAAAAGGACGACGAGCACGGTCGCGCCGTACGCGGCAGCTGCACGAAAATCCGGCGCGATCTGCGCGACCAGGGCGCCAATCCCGAAACACGACAAGGTCAAACCCCAGAGCGCCGCGCTCTCCCCCACCAGCCCGCCAACCTCTGCGGGGGAGCCGGCGATCATGCATCCGAGCCAGCCCGCGAACCCGGCGACGACCACGACCGCGGCACTCAACGACGCGAACGCAGCGGTGCGGGTCATCAGTAGCCGCGAGCGCGACAGACCGGTCGAGAGCCATACCTCGACGAGGCCTCGATCCTCGTCGCGACGTACGGCACCGCACGCACTGAGCAGGGCCCAGGCTCCGAACACGATCGCGAAGACCCCGTAGCCGCGCCATTGCAAGTACCCCGCCGGCGTGTCAGGTCGAATCGGCAACGGCAGCAGCCACGCGAACTGGGCGCCGAGCGAGCTGATCTGCAGACCGAAGGCCTCCTGGGCCGCGCGCGTCTTCCCCGCGATCAGCGGGTATACGGCGCTGTTGACGATGACGTAGAAGATCGCGAAGTACGTCATCGCGATCGCGCCGACCCGATGGAGGCGCAGGAGCAATCGCGGCGGCATCAGGTCCGGTAGTAGGTGAGGAAGATCGACTCCAGGCTCGGCTCGCGGCTCACCATGTCGAGGACGTTGCTGCCGCGTATGGCCGCCAGGAACGCGTCGAAGCCGCCGCGGACCTTGCATGTGAGGCGGTGTCCATCCACCACCACGTCCTCGACTCCCGGGGCGGCGCGCACCGCTTCTTCCGGCACGTCGCCGGCGAACTCCACGACCACCTCGTGAAATCGCATCTCGTGGACCTTCTCCATGCTTATGTCGGAGACGAGCCTGCCGTCGCGGACGATGCCGACGCGTGAGCACGTCTCCTCGACCTCGGAGAGCACGTGCGACGACAGGAACACGGTGGCTCCGGTGCTTTTCACCTCCCCGACCAGCTGATGGAAGGTCTGCTGGTTGAGCGGGTCGAGACCGCTGGTGGGCTCGTCGAGAATGAGCAGCCGAGGGTCGTGCATGAAGGCGAGCACGAGCCCGAGCTTCTGCTTGTTGCCGCGTGAGTACTCGCGAAAGCGCCGGCCGAGGTCGAGTTGGAACCGCTCGGCGAGCTCCTTGATACGAGGGTGATTGATCGTCCCGCGCATCCCACCGAGGTACGCGACCACCTCGCTGCCGCGCATGCCGCCGAATTGCGGCAGCTCACCCGGGAGATATCCGACCTCGCGCTTCACCGCGACGGAGTCGCGGTCACAGTCGAGCCCGAAGATGCTCGCGGTACCGGCCGAAGCATGGATGAGCCCCATCAGCAACCGGATGGTCGTCGTCTTGCCCGCGCCGTTGGGGCCGAGGAAACCGAAGACCTCGCCCTCGACGACCTCGAGGTCGAGGTCGAAGAGTCCGCGGCCCGAGCCGTAGTCCTTGCTCAGCGCGTGCGTGACGATCGCGCTGCTCATATGTCCTGCGCTCTTCCGGGCGTTAGCGTACTGCCACCGGAAGTCCGCTGAAGCTGCGCACCGCCCAGGCCACGGCGCCGATGAGGCCGGCGTCGGTCCCAAGCGCCGCGGTCACGATCTTGCACCGGCTCGCGGGGATCTCGAAAGCGATCTGGGTCACCGCATGGAGTGCCGGACCGAGGAGTAGATCTCCGGCGTGGATCAGGCCGCCGCCGATGACGATCGCATCGGGTGCGAGCACGTTGATGAAGCCGCCGATTGCCCGGCCGAGGGCGTGACCCGCGTCGTGGAACACCCGCAGCGAGAGCTCGTCACCGGCATTGGCCGCGGTGGCGATCACTCGCGCATCTATGGATGCATAGTCGAGGTCGCTGAGCGACGAGGCAATGCCTGCGGCCAGCTCGGCACGGGCTCGCGCTGCGATCGCGGTGCCCGACGAGGTCCCCTCGAGGCAGCCGGGATGCCCCTGACCACAGGGCGGGCCGTCGTCGCTGATGGGGGTGTGCCCGACCTCGCCGGCGGATCCGGTTGCCCCGTCGTATAGGTCGCCGTCGATGAAGAGCGCACCACCGATGCCGGTGCTGACGGTGATGAACAGGAGATGGCGCGCACCCCGTCCCGCACCGGCTTTCAACTCTGCATACCCGGCAGCCGCAGCGTCGTGGCAGATGACCACGGGACAGCCGAGTCGCTCGGTGAGCAGGGCGGCGGCCGGCACCTCGTTCCAACCCGTCATGTTCGGGGCGTTGTGCACCACCCCGGCACGCGGATCCACCGGGCCGGGGATGCCGATGGCCAGCCCATCGATCGGCGCACCGGCGGCTGCCTGACGGGCACACTCGGCGACGGCGTCGAGCACGGCGGCAGGACCGTCGCGTGACGGTGTGTCGCGGTGGACGGGTTCGCCGTGAGTCACCTCACCGGTTGCCACCGCCGCGCGGATGCTGGTACCGCCCAGGTCCACCCCGATGAGAGTCGCAGTCATACCGCAGCCACTGAATCATCCCAGTGGTGGGGGCTCGCGATCCGCGCCGCGTCCGGGGGACCCCAGGTTCCGGCGGGATAGAAGGTGATCGGCGGGGGCGCCTCGATCACCGGCTCCACCGCGGCCCATCCGTGCTCCACCTCGTCCTCGCGGATGAACAGGGTGTGGTCGCCTTGGAGGGCGTCGTGGAGCAGCCGCTCGTACGCCTCGGGCGGCGACGTCTTGAATGAGTCTCCATAGTTGAAGTTCATGTCGACCGCGCGTGCGGTGACCTCGGGACCCGGTTGTTTCGCGACAAAGGAGAGGGCGATGCCCTCGTCCGGCTGAATCCGCACCACGAGTCGATTGCGATTCAGGGTGTGCACGCCGGCGGTCTTGAAAAGGTGAAGCGGCACGTCCTGGAACGTGATGACGACCCGAGTGTCACGCGCCGGCAGCCGCTTGCCGGTACGCAGCAAAAAGGGGACGCCCGACCATCGCCAGGACTCCAGGTGCAGGCGGAGCGCCGCGAACGTCTCCGTCGTGGAGTCGGGAGAGACTCCGAGCTCCTTGCGATACCCCACCACGCCTTCGCCTTCGATCTTTCCGGCGGTGTACTGACCGCGCACCACGTCATGCGGATGGATGGGTTGGATTGACTGCAGCACCTTGACCTTCTCGTTGCGGATCGACTCGGCGTCGAAGGACAGCGGGGGGTCCATCGCCACCAGGGCGAGCACCTGGAAGAGATGGTTCTGGACGATGTCCCGAATCGCGCCGATCTCCTCATAGAGCCTGCCGCGGTGCTCGACCCCGATCGACTCGGCGACGGTGATCTCGACTCTGGCGATTGCGTCGCGGCTCCAGATCCGCTCGAAGAGCGAGTTGCCGAACCGAAAGACCAAGAGGTTCTGCACCGTCTCCTTGCCGAGGTAGTGATCGATCCGGAAGATGCGCTCCTCGGGCACGACTTTGTGGAGAACCCTGTTCAGCTCCGCCGCGGACTTCACGTCGTGCCCGAAGGGCTTCTCGATGATGATCGAGGTGCCCTCCGCAAGCCCAGCGCTCTTGATCGCCTCGATGAGCGAGGCGAACGCTGAAGGGGGCACCGCAAGATACGCGAGCCGGCGCTTGCGCTTGGTCGCCGCCTGAACCCCGGCGAGGCTCTCGTCGGGTGGCAGGGGCACGAAGTGGAGCCGCTGCGCGAACGAGGTGAATGCCGCGCGCTGGAGTGGTGTCCGCGAGAACTGCCGGATCGAGGTCTCGGCGAGAGCGCGAAAACCCTGGTCGTCGCAGTCGACCGGGGCGCAGCCGATGATGTCGCATCCGCTCGGGAGCAGCTTCTGAATGTGCAGGTTGTAGAGCGCTGGGATCAGCTTTCGCTGCGCAAGATCGCCGGTGGCGCCGACGATGACGATGTCCTGGTCGGGAGGCGCTTTGAGCGGCATTGAGCCGGTCTGCAGGCCTGCTACTTGCCGCTGAAATGACGCACTGTGACGTCGACGAGCTTGATGACGATGGCAACGATGGCACTGGCGAGGCTGATCACCACCACCGGCAGCTCCGCTCCGGGGGTCGAGTACGTGTAGGTCGCGAGCACGGCGCTGACGAACAGGCCGGTCACGCAGAGCACGAGGAGCACGATGACGATCGTGGTCGTGCCGTCGAGCTCCGGCGTCCCTCGCATCGACTCCGCGATGCTGGGGCTGAGCTGCTCCGCGGGCGCAAAGTGGCGGATCGCGGCCACAACCAGGCGCAGCACGAGAACGCCGACGAAGATGCCGGCGATGATCAGCACCAGGGGGAGTTCGACGCCTGGCGTGCTGTAGGCCAGGGTGGCAAACAGGCCCGCGAACAGCAGGCCGACCACCACAGCGACCATCCCCAGCACCGTGAGCCAGGTGATCGCGTCCCACGCCGGGAGATTGATGGTCGGGAGCTGCAGCGGCCGCACCGCCGACGTCCCGCCACTCAGCTGGTCGATGAACGCGGGCTGGCCGGTCAGACCCGAGACACGCGCCTGCATGCCGAAGAACTCCCGCTCGGTCGCGACAGGGCTCGCCGCGGCCAGGAGCCCCGGTTGCGGTCCGGGGAACAATCGACGCTCCTCGGTCCGGCCGTCCGGATAGCTGAGGCGCAGCAATCCGCACCGTTCGCAATGCCACGCACGAATGGGCAGACCTCCGACGATCGGCCCGTAGAAGGTGACGGTGCGGCGCAGCCCCTCGGGGCCGATGGCACCCTCGTAGTGGGCGAACTCATGGGCCATGACACCGGTGACCGGCGCGGGATGGTCGCAGGTTTCGGGTGTCAGAGGCAAAACGGAAGGTGCGTCTGCGACAGCCACTGGGAATTGGATTGTAGTCCCGGAGGCGGTCAGCCGATTGTCCGGCAGGCGCGGGCATTGAAGCCGGCACTGCGCATTGCGGCAGCGACCTGCTCGGCGGCCGCCGGGCCGGCGGTGAGAGCGAAAACGGCGCCG
>Ga0209219_1000054_pt1 | contig 16916 bp, 14 predicted proteins | sample BlaSpr_A8_OM1_M1_FD_187973 | JGI IMG/M metagenome (GOLD analysis project Ga0209219, IMG submission 187973) | Forest soil microbial communities from Thunder Bay, Ontario, Canada - Black Spruce, Ontario site 2_A8_OM1_M1 (SPAdes) (version 2) | ecosystem: Environmental > Terrestrial > Soil > Boreal... | reverse complement strand
CGGCCCCCGCGACGCCGCCCGTGTCGGTGGTGATCGACGGGGTTCCGTGTGCGCTCGCTTCGCAGAACACCATGCCGTAGCATTCGGCCCGGGTGGGCAGCAGCAGAAAGTCCGACTCGAGGTACAGCCGGGAGAGCTGGTCCCGCTCGCTGCGAATCTCTTTATCCAGGCTGCCCACCACGTGGACGACCGAGCGATCCACTTCCCATGGCGGCGCGCAACCCACCACCGTGAGCTCGGCGTCGATGCCTCCTGAACGCAGTGCCCGCAGCGTTTGGTAGGCGATGTCGCCACCTTTCCGGTCCCAGTCGACCCCGACGAAGAGGAGCCGGCAGATGGTTCCAGCTCTGGGGGCGATCGCAGTCGCACGGGGAGGAACCTCGTCGAAGTTCGCGCCGTACGGGACGACGTGGACCTTGTCGTGAGGAATCCGGTAGTGAGTCCGAGCGGAGTCCGCCGCCCACTCCGATGGATAGACAAGGAGATCGGCGCGGCGCAAGACTCGCGCCTCGAGCTGCTGCGCAACGCGCAGGTTCCAGGACGGCAGGCCCGAGTAGAAGGGATAGTAGTCAGCGACGAGCGCGAAGGTCGCATCCGACGTGTAGACGATCGGGATATCGGTGTCGAGGAGCGCGACGTGCGGCGCCGCAGACGCCGCGACGATGAGGTCGATGCCCCGCAGTCGCGGTTTGAGGACTCGGGACCAGTCTCGCGCCTGCAGCATCGTGTTGCTGAAGTCGTACGGACGCCGCAACAGCCCACGCGCGACCCGGTTTGCGGCCTTGCCGACCACTCTCACCGGTGAAGGCAAGGGGTCGAGATGCTCCACGTTGCCACAGTGCTGTGCAAGGGTCTTCGCCATGTAATGCCCGGTCGCAGCCCAGTTGGGTCCCAGCCGCCGCGAGTCCACAGAGGTGAGCAGACCGATCGTCGGCCGCAACGCTGGAACGGCTACCGCGGGGCCGGAATCGAACGCCGCGTTAACCGATGTGTGTCCCATATGCGCCGGTGGGGTTTGCGCTCGTACCGCGCAGGCGAAGACCGCGCCGGATCCGTGGCACGCTGAGGAGCAGCCTGGCCAGCGCCGGCCTCCGAGCCAGGGTGACGTTGACCCGAAGCCGCTTCGATGTCTCCCAGCGTTCCTTTGCGAGCCCACCCCCTCGAAGAAACTCGACGGAGGTGAGGCCGCGACCGATGCCGTCCTTCAAGCACTCGATGGTCGCGACCAGCTGCACGGAGAAATGCGACCACGCCGGGTCGAAACCGCTGTAGTAGATGAACATCGTGCTGCCCGTCTCCAGCCACACCTGGGCGGCGACGATGCTGTCGTCCACCTCGAGCAGACCGACCTTGAGCTTGCCGGCGGCGGCAAGCATCGGGCCGACCTCCATCAGAAATGCGCGACGGTCGGAGAAGCGAAACCTGTCCTCGTGCGCGACCGAAGCGCCGGAGGTGGCGCGCGCCTGATGCAATCGGAGGAACGCCGGAGTCGCGGCGGCGACGTCCGCAGGAGTCGCGCAGACGCGCAAGGTGGTCCGGTGACCGCTGCGTTCGAGCAGCCTCGGGTAGTACTTCACGTTGTCGCGCATGCTCTTGCCAAGACCTGCAACGACCTCCGCCCAGGTTGCCGGCAGGCTTCGGTAGTAGGACCACATCGGCCTGCCCAGGAGGACCAGCTTCTCGGCGGCCCATCCCTCGAGCGGCGGCGGCATCTGGTTACCGGGGATCAGTGCCAGCGACCAGGCGCGACCCTCCAGCCAGCTTGAGAGCGCTGCGAGAAGCCCTGCGCGATGCGAGCTGGGGAACAGAAGCTCGTTCTGCTCGGTGATGCCCTGTTTGCGCCGGTGGTCCTCCCACCCGAGCGGCGCCAGAATCGACGGTCCGAGGAAGGGTCCGTACCGGCGTTGGTGCAGCGGGGCAATGCCGACGATCTCGCCCTCGTCTCGGAAGACCACGATGCGCAGGCGGTGTCCCGAGCCGAAGTGTTTCCACCAGGCTCGGCACCACTCCCACGACTGAAAGGGAGACGGCACGTCAAGGCGGTCGACCAGCCGGTTCCAGTCTTCCCGAAGGAGGTCGAAGCCGTGATCAGTCGTGATGTCGCTGACGGACAGCGTCACCCTAGCCGACTCCCGCCGCCGCTGTGGCGCTCGCTGACCAGGCGGCATATCGCGTGACCGAGCGGCTGTATTCTGCAGGCGTACCGCAATCAAAGGTTTCGCCGGTGAACTCCGTCGCAAAGACGCCCTGCGGATGTGCGAGGCAACTTGCATACGCATCGGTGAGCTGCAGTTCATCTTCGACCCGTCGAAGCCCGGACTCCAGCGCGGCCATGATGGGTGCCGTCACGATGTAACGGCCGAAGATGCGGTATGCCGAGGCTATCGTCCCCGGGGCGGGTTTTTCGATGAGTTGGCGAATGCGCAGCCGGCCGCCCTCATGCGAACAGGCGGCAACGCCGTATCGCCCCGCTTCGCGCGCCGGAAAGGTTCGAACGGCGAGGGTCGCCATTCCGGTTGCCTGGCGGAGGTTCTCGAGATCGTGCCATGGGTGCGCACCTGGGACGACATCGTCGGGGAGCAGGACGCCCAGGATCTCGTCACCCGTCAATCGATGGGCAAGCAGCACTGCCTCGCCTGGTCCATGCGTCTCCTTCTCGACAAAATGCAGTCGCATCCGGTTGCCGATGGCGCGCGCCGCACGAACGCGCTCGAGGGCGAGCACCTGTCCCCGTGCCTCGAGCACACGCTCCAGGTCGTCGTCGCCTTCGAAGTAGGACCGAATCGCGCGCTTGCTCGGCGAGATGACGATGATCGCCTCGCCAAACCCGGCCCGCTCGGCTTCGAGCAGCGCGTGATGGATCAGGGGCCATTCCCCAAGCGGCAGCAACTCCTTCGGCACGACTTTGGTGAGGGGAAGGAACCGGGTCCCCAGGCCGGCGGAGGGGATCACGACGCAGCGAACGTGCTGCATCGTCGGCACACTCAAATCGCCACTGCCTCCCCCACCGCGTCCTCGGGCAGGCGCTCCATCACGGCAACTTCGAGGCAGCTCTCGAGGTTCCCTTCGGGTTCTATCTCGATGTCCTGCCAGAAGGCCGCGAAGGGCAGGGCTTCGGAGTTGAGGCGGTACGCTCGCTCGATGCGGTACGGGAAGAACTCTCGTTTGCCGCGCAATCGATACAACCCCTCGGCGGCCCACGCCACGGCGAGGGTGAGACTCTGAGGCGACCACAACTGCCGGAAGGGCCTCCCGACCGACGCCGAGTATGCCCGAACCAGATCACGCTTCATCGGCGGCCCACCGGACTGCACGTCCCATGCCCGCACCTGTCCTGGACGGGGGTTCTGGTCGATGAGCGCAAGCAATCCCCTGATCAGATCGCGGACATCAAGCAGCGGTGCGCCCTGGGTGGGACGGCCAATGCCCACTGCGATGCCTGAGGACAGCGGCTTGGCGGTCGAGACCAACGTCGAACCGAGGACGCGCGTGCGATCCTTCGCGTCACTCGCGGTGTGACCCATGCCAGGTCCGCAGACAAGGGCAAGTCGAAGGATCGAGACCTCCATTGACATCTCGCCGCTGGACGCCAGTCTGTGCAACGCCGCTTCGGCAAGAATCTTCGAGTGGGCGTACAGCCCGCGCCGCTCCGGGTGCGTATCGAAGACAGCGGCTTCGTTGCGACGATCACGCGGAACCGGCCCCGGATACACCGTCATGGAGCTGATATGGACGAAGCGTCGAGCGCCGGCGCGCTCGGCGAGTTGGCACATATGGCGCGTGCCTTCAACGGTCTCCTTGAGGACGTTCTGATATCGCTCGGCTGGAGTCGCTCCTCCATCTCCCGTGAGGTACTCGCTTTTCCCGGTGGCGAAGTGGACGACGGCATCGATGGGCAATGGAAGATCGGAGACGGACAGGTCCAGCATGTCCTTGACGATCGCGCGTTCGCAGTCGACGTCGCCGATCGTCCGCCGATCGGTGGCGATCAGCCCGAATCCTCTTTGGGTCGCGGCGTTGCAGAACAACCGGCCGACGAACCCGGCCGCTCCAGTTACAAGGATTCGCACTGCATCTCCTCGAATGATTGCGCGGCCGCAACGACGTCCTGGGCGATACGCGCCAGGTGGAACGCAAAATTCGGCGCCGCGAACTGGTCGCGAACCACCTGGGCGGCGTTGCGCCCGAGGCGCTCACGCTCCTGCGGATCGCGCCACAGACGCAGCATCGCGTCGCGGAGCGCGGCTGCATCCCCGGGCGGCACGAGCAGCGCGGTTTCCCCATCGCGCACGTAATCGGAGATGCCAGTCGTGTCGGACACGATCACCGCCTTGCCCGCAGCCATCGCTCGGAGGAGCACGGTGAGCCCCGACGAGAACTCGGCGGCTTTGAGGGGGATGACGTGAAAAGCCGCCTGGGCCACCAGCGCCGCCTCGTCGACCGATGGGAGGAGCGCGGGAATGGCGTGGACGTTGGGCAGTTCGCGTCCGTGCATCCAGGGGTTGCGGTACATGACCACGCGGACATCGGTACCACGCAGCGCTTCCCAGAATGTCGGAAAGTCGCGATTGGAGTGCCCGAGCGCGAGGACGAAGGGTCCGCCGTGGGCGGCAGCGTTCTCCATCGTGGCGGCGCGCGCCTCCGCAAATCGCGGCACGAACTGAAACCGCTCCGGCGGCAGACGCAACTGGCGCGAGACCGTCCCCTGCTCGGCCGTGCTGAACAGCACGATGCGGTCGGCGTCGCGCAGCAGCACGCGCACCAACGGCAGCGCGAGCGCGGCCCAGCCCTTCACCATTGGATTGAGACTCACCACTCGAGCCCGGCGTTGGTTGGTCAGGCGCCGCAGCAGGATGGTCGCCAGGGTATTGCGCAACTCCCAGGTGAAGAGGATGTCGAAGCTGTCCAGGCGGGGCCGCCGTCGCGCGAGATGCAGAAACTCCCTGAGGTACGGCGGGAGCCATCCGTGCCGCTCCCAGATGGAGTCGCGCGGGGCGACCGCGGTGAGCAGCTCGGTCCGGTAGCGATCCTCCGGCAGGTACAGACCCAGCCACCGACCCGGGGGATCACTGGGTTCGAAATTGACGACGAACCCGAGGTTGAGTGGCGGCGTCATCCCGGCCACCGGCTCTCCTGAGAGGTCAAGGCCATGGCACGCTGGAGGTGCTCCTCGATCCGCCGGCTGCAGATGTCGAGAGTGAAGCGCTCGCGCGCTGCCTGGTGCGCGGCCGCTCCGAGGCGACGGCGCTCATCTGGGTGGTCGAGCGCTTCCGCAATCGCCGCGGCAAGAGCCGGCGCATCGTCAGGCGTGACCAGGCGTCCGTCGACGCCATCGCGCAGCACACCGCGGAGTCCTCCGACGTCCGATGCGATCACCGCCACGCCACGCGCCATCGCCTCCACGGCGACAAGCCCGAAGGGTTCCTCCCACAAGGAGGGGACGAGCACGACATCCGCCTGGTCGTACGCGCAGATGAGCCGGTCCTGACCAACCAGGCCGTTGAAGACGACTGCGTCGGCGAGGCGTCGGTGCCGGACGAACGCGTGCAGCTCCGCCAGGTAGTGCGGATCGCCCTGGCCGTAGATCTCCAGTCGCACGTCGCGGCCGTCACGGTTGACGAGCAGATCGAGTGCCTGGAGCGCAACCATCACCCCTTTCTCAGCGGTCAGACGGCCCGCGTACATGAGCACCGGGCGACGTCCCATCGGTGTCTGCGTCACATCGCTGCCCAGGAAGCGCGCGTCAATGGCGTTGTCGATCACTTCGATCCGGTCCTGCGGACACCCGGCCTGAGCGTACTCGCGCTTCACAGCCTCACTGGTCGCAATCAGCGTCGTGAACTTGAGTGGCGGCACCGGGCCGATGATCAGCTTCTTGAGCCACGCCGCCCTGACGGTGGAGAAGCGCGTCTCCGGCGAGTTGATGTACTGCCACCAGTAGGAGTGGAGATGGAAGACGATGGGGCTCTGGACGTGGCGGAGCACCCGCAGAATCGACACCAGCCCGACGCCGGAGATGTTCCACACGTAGACGACGTCGGGCGAGAACCGTGAGATGGCATGCAGGACGGTGCGTGCCGAGGAGTGAGAGTGGGTCTGCCGATAGAACGCGACCAGCCGGCCCGCTCCCCCGCGCTGCGAGCCGTCCCGCGCCCGCGGCCCGTCCACGACTTCTCGCAGCTGCCGCTTGATCCACGGTTCTCGAGTCGCGCCGCGACTGTCGTACGGTGAGGTCAACACCGCGACCTCGTGCCCGCGGTTGCGCAGCGCATGGGCCACGTCGCCCGCGAGAATCTCCGCCCCGCCCTCGACGTCCGGAGGAAACCGGTTGCTGACGAGCAGGATTCTCATGGCACTGAGGACGCCGCGGCGTCGCTTTCGTGTGGCGTGAGCGCAGGCCGCCCCAGCCGGGCGCGGATCGACGCGAGCTCCTCGGGACTCAGCAAACGGCGCCACGCATAGGTGACCGCTCCGGCAACGATGAGCACCACGTAGGCAACCTTCAGCTCGATGTTCAGCGGCAGCGCCGCACCGGCAAGCAGGATCCACACGGGCGCCGTTTTCAACACGCCGCGGACGAGACTCGATGCGCTTCGACCCTGAAATCGCAGCGCGAAGATCATCATTCCGGCTGCTTCGAGTCCGGTCGTCGTCACCCACAGGGCGGCGAGCCCGGCGATCCCCCAGTGCCCGATGACCCAGAACGCAGGTCCGAAGTGCACCACCATCTTACCGAGGGCCAGCTTCGCGCTGACGTCGGGCCGGCCGTAGCTGTCGATGAACGTGTCGGCGATACTTCCGAGGCTCGTGATCAGCACGCCGATCCCGAGGAGCTGCAACACCAGCGTGCTGTGCGCCGCAACCTGCGGCCCAATCCACAGAGTCAGGCCCGGCTGCGCCAGGCACACCATGATGAGGATGATCGGGAACATCGCCATCAGCAGGTACTTGCACGCGCGGTCGAAAAAGAAGCGTGCCTGCGCGCGGTCGCGCACCAGGCTGCGTGTCAGCGTGGGAAAGAGCACGCCGCTCAAGGCCACGGGCAGGAGCCATGCCTTGGCCGCCAGTTCGTAGGGAATGCTGTAGTAGGTCACCGCCGCGATGGAGACGAGGAAGCCGATCAGGAAGCGGTCGAGAAAGTTGGTGATGGGGTCGACGAGGTTGTCGACCGTCAGCCATCCGCCGTAGGAGAGCAGCGGTCGTACGAGTGGAAACTGAAAGACGACCGAGCGCATCGTCGGGACTGCCCGCAGGCTCAACCCCAGGTACAGGAGAAACCCCGCGACTCTGCCGATGACGAGGAGTCCGACGATGATCACCAGGCTGCGCGTGAACGGCAGGGCGATGATCGGGCCGATGTAGGTCCAGACCCCGAGCGGGATGCCCGCAAGGTTCACCAGCTTGAACTTCAGGTGCGCCTCGAGAATCCCACGCAGGCCGACGCTGGTGATGACGAGCGGAATGGAGAACGCCAGCAGCTGGACGGTGCGGAGTGCCTCGGCCTGCAGCCCGTGGGGTATGCGCAGCGCGTGGATGATCACCGGCGCCAGCGTCCACGCAACCGCCAGGCCGATGCACCCCAGTGCGGCCATGATCGCCAGGGTCGTCCATACGGTGGCGTGGATGGTGTCGTGATCGCCCGAGGCGAGCTTGGTCGCAACGCTCCGGGTCATGGCCAGTCCGAGGCCCAGGTCGAAGATGCCGAAGTAGCCGATGAACGTCCAGCTCAGGGCGAGCAGCCCGAATCGATCGGCCCCGAGCGTCCTCTCGAGGACCGGGATCGATACGACCGCCACCAGGATGGGGCCCGCGTTGCCGAGGATGTTCCAGAGCACATTGCCGGCGACCAGGCGCCCGGTCAGCGTGGGCTGCTCGTGCGCGTGTGTGCCGTTCCCGCCGGCACCCGCGCCGGTCTCGGCCTCGACCGGAGACGGCACGTTGACGCTCACGCGCTCCTGCCCGCCGCGCCCACGGTGATGCGGGTAAACCGCTCGACCTGCTCGCGCCACAGCCGGTCGGCGAATCGGCTGGGCGGGAGCTCGACGTCATCGAAGGTCAGCACCCGATCGAGCGCCAGCGCACGCCGCATCCGGCATCCGTCCGCGAGACCCATCGGGAGCAGAGCTTCCTCGGCGACCACATCGGCGTTCTCGCACTGGCCGTAGGTCATGTAGCCGCCGATGCCGTCGAGCACCTCCCCCGCCGCGAGATCTCGTTTGGCGGTGCAGACGACGTGGACAACCGGGCCGCCCGCAGGCGCCGTGACCGCGTCCTTGAAGAGCACCACGCGCGCCAGCGAGAGCGGCACTTCGAAATGACACAGGTGATACGGCGTGTAGAAACTGTAGAGCGGCCCCGGACCGCGCTTGTACAGCTCGAGAAACTTGCGCTGCCGGGGGTCGTCATGGGTGGCGAGCACGAACACGCCCGGAGCCGGCTGCGCGCCGACCACGTAGTCCACGATGCCCCCCTGCCTGCGCAGCGCGTCGACGTCGTAGGCGTTGACGAGCTCGTCGACGTGACCTGTGAAGCTGCGCCCACCCATGCCCCGCTGCGCGACTCGCATGCCGGTGGCGTTGGCCACGGTCGCCTGTTCGAACGAGATCTTGGTGCCGTCCGCGAAGCTCGTGGCCATCTGCGCAGTGAGGCCCCAGCGTTCGGCGAATTGCGCCTGCGTGGCCGGAGTGCGAGCGCGATCCTGCAGGCCCTTGATGTTGCCGCACACCAATGGGGTCAGGCCGATGCTGCGCACGAAGCGGTACAGGTTGAGCTCGACGCCGGGCTGGTCACCATCGCAACCGCTGACGACCACTCCGTGTCGATCCGCGTGTAACTTGAGGATCGGTCCAAGGGTCGCCTCGAGCTCCGCGTTCATCAACACGACCGGCTTCCCGTTGCGCACCGCCTCGAGGACGACACTCGAGCCGAAGTCGACACTCCCCGTGACCTCGAGCACCACATCGATGCCGCCGGCACGGCAGAGCAGGGTTGGGTCATCGGTGATCGCGGCGCGACCTCGACGAATGGCTGCTTCCAGGTCGGCGACCGACTGCACCAGCTCGATCGCATCGATGCCGGCATCGGTATAGGCCACCGACGCGGCGTGTGGATGCCGGTTGCTGATCGCAACCAGCTCCATGCCCGGCACCGCGCTGACGATCTGGTTGGCGATCGCTCGTCCCATGGCGCCGGCGCCGACCATGCCGACACGGATCGGCTGGTGTGCGCCGGCCCTCGCCCGCAGCGCCTCGTCGACGATGATCAAGATCGCGCCCTCGTCGGGATCGCCCGGAGGAGCGGCCAGCTCGCGTCCTTCGGTGAGATCTCCGTGACCGGCAGGGGCCATTCGATGCCGAGCATCGGATCGTCGTAGCGCAGCCCGCGCTCACATTCGGGTGCGTAGAACTCGCTCACCTGGTAGATCACCTCGGCATCGTCGACGAGCGCCTGGTAGCCATTGGCAAACATCTCGGGTACGTAGAGCGCGCGGCGATCCTGCGATCGCAGCTCGACCGACACGTGCTGCAGGTACGTGGGGGAATCCGGCCGGACGTCAACGATCACGCTGCGGATCGCGCCGTGGATGCAGCGGATGAGCTTCGCCTCGGTCGCCGGGGGCAGCTGATAGTGCAGCCCGCGCACGGTGCCCCGGCGGTGGTTATAGGACACGTTGCACTGCACGAACGAGTCGCGCAGGCCATGGTTCGCAAACTCGCTGGCGCAGAAGCTGCGTGCGAAGAAGCCCCGGCTGTCCGAGTGCGGCTCCAACTCCACAACCATGGGACCGATCAGGTCGGTGGGGAGGAACCTCACGATCGCTCCTGCAGCGCGCTGATGCCCTGGACCTTTGGCATCGGACTGTCTGTGTAGATCTCGTCGAGGCCGAAGCGCGACAGAATCCTCACCACCCGTTTGACGTCCTCCCGTGACCATTGACGCGTCCAGTTGGTGATCGGCTCACCGTTCATCTGGAGGGCGCTGTGCGGCCCGGTGGTCAGCGAGCGGCGCCGCATCCGGGTGAACACGACCGGATCGAACGCGCGCCCTGTGAAGGCCCCGAGTCGCGGAATCTCCTCCGCGGGTTCGGTGCGGAGGCGTTCGTAGCACACAGCGTGGATCTCGCCTCGAGCGCACATGCGAAGCGGGACGTAGTTCTCGACGCACCACCAGTACGCATGCCGCTCCAACGGCGTCGACGCATCACGTATCCCATTCTCGAAGGGCGCGATGAGGTCGGCCATGAGATCCGCCTGCTGCAGAAACCGCTCGAGGTCTGGCTCGAACCGCTGGTGCAGATCGCGAGGCGCCAGTGAGAGCCGCGACGTCAGCACCGCGCACGGATGCCTGAGCACCAAGACGATCGGCATCCCCGGAAAGTTGACCTGGATCCACTTGAGCATGAGGTTCGCGTAGACGTCTTTGATGAGCCGGTGGGTGGCCACGGGTCTGCGGTTGTAGTAGTCGACCCAACGATGGCGAAGCCGACCGTTCAGCACCGAGGTCATCGGCTCCAGATAGGCGGGATCGCGATTCTCCGGGCGCAGGTACTGGCCGCGGAGCAGGTGCTGGAATTCGGGGACGTGCGGGGGCGTCAGCGGTTCGAACATGTAGCGATAGGCATTGCGGTAGTTGATGACCTCCGCCAGCCATGTGGTGCCACTCCGCCCGCTGCCTGCGACGTAGACGGCACTTTGGTGGTCGCCGCCCAGGTCGAGGAAGGCACGGCCCCAGACATTCCGTTGCACCTTCCACAGCGCGCGGTACATCGGCCGGCGCCACAGCGGACGCCGCGGCGCCGTGAGCACGAGCGCCTCGCCGTTAGCCACGACCACCAGCCGGGACACGCACGGTGCCGGTCCGCGCGAGCCCGACGCCGCAGCCGATGACGAACCACTCGATGAGGATCTTGGGGAGCGCGTTGTAGCCCGCCGAGGCAATCGTGGGCACGAAGCCGCCGCCCAGCGCCGCGATCACCGCGGTGGCGACGAGCAGCCCCAAGGCTGATGTACGCGCGAACCCGGCAAGCGGAGACGCCGCCTTGAAGGTGACCAACGTTCGCACCACCAGAGCGACGAACGCCCCCAGCAGCACGAGACCGACGACGCCGTCTTCCGCGAGAATTTCGAGAAAGATATCGTGGGCCTGCTGATAGCCTTGGAGCACGAGGCCGAGCGGGAAGGCGTTGTACGTCTCCATGTAGCTGGCAAAGTTGCCCGGCCCCACTCCCCACACGGGACTCTTCGTCCAGACCACGAGCGCGCTCTGCCAGAGCTTGAGGCGGTCGACATCCGGGCTACTTGCCCGCTGGGCGACGATCGTCGCGACCGTCGGCTCGAGGAGCAAGCCCACGGTAATCATCGCTCCCGCCAAGAGCACCGCGCCGCGAGCACCGAAGCGGAGCCAGATCATCAGCGCGACCGCGGCAAGGATTGCCAGCCACGCGCTGAGCACGTACTGGACCGAGGCGGTCAACGCTCCCAGGAGCATCAGCAGCAACGCCACCCAGCGCAGCGCACGGCGCTGCGCGTGAAATGCCAGCGCCACCGCCAGCACGAGCATGAATGCCGTCCACTGGTAATCGAGGGTCGTACGCTGTCCCTGCGAAAAGGCCTGGATTGGATTGACCGGGTGTTGCAACCAGCTGCCGAAGCCAAAGAGGGTCAGCGCGGTGAGGCCGGCGAACACCCATGCGTAGAGACGCTCGACGCGAAACACCCGGCTGCCGATCACCCCGCCCGCAAATGCGAGCGCGGGCACAGCCAGCATGTAGAGCCCGGTCACCTGGTAATCGATCGATCGGTGCCCGTACCCGCGCGCCGACCCGGTGGGAACTCGTGCATCCCAGAACAGCCAGCTGGCCACCAGGGAGAGGAGCCCGACAACCAGCAGCGCCACGTAGGGGGACATGTACGGAACGCGCGCCGTGATCCCGCGTCGCCTGGCGGTGACCACGGCGGCCACGAGGATGATGAGGACGGCCACGGTTGCCAGCGGGAATCCTGCGCTACCCACGGCAACGGTTGGGAGCGGCAGCATCGACGCGACCAGCAGCAGGATGACGACACCCTCAACCCCCCACGTAACGCCGACCGCGACGCAACCGGCGACCGCGGCGCAGAGGATCGCGGCGATGACGACGCTGAAAGCGCTCACCAGCCAGCCGAGCATCACGCCGGCGAGCACGGTGGCCATCGCCAGCGCGCGTGGCGCGGTGACGAAGGGCCGCACCGGGGTCAGGCGCGACACCGCGCCCGTGACGCTCACCGCAGAACCGGCCTCATCGCCGCCGGCCGGCCCGATCCATCCGAGGCGTACCTGCGCGCGGGAGCGTCGACTGCTTGCCGCCGGACGTGCCATTGACAGCCGTCGGCTCCGGGGCAGCCGGCACGGGCGCGACGCTCGGTCGCGGCGCGCGCAAGTATTCAATGGCAACTGCGAGCGCCAGGCCGAGGATGAGCCCGAGCACGCCGGCAAATCCCGCCTTCAGCAACCCCGAGAGGGTCTGCGAATGCGCAGTCGCGCGATCGACCACCGTCGCGCTGTACGTCAGCGCCAGGCTCACCTGGTTGACCCGCGCTTGCGCCGCTGCGGTCTGGAGGTCCAGATAGGCGTTCTGGGCTGCTTGCTGATCGAGTTGCAGGGCATGCAATGTTGCGTTCAACTCGACTGACCCGGTTCCGGCGGCGGCGTGCGGGTTGGCCGCCTCGAAAACGAGCAACGTCTGCGTGGCAGCGAGGTATCGATCACGGGCTTGCTGCTCGTCCGCCACGAGGTTCGTCAGGACCGAGTCTGCCGCCCCACCGGCAAGCACCTGGTAGTACGCGGCGCCTTCGGCAGCCACCGCATCGGCCAGCGCGACCGCGTTCTGAGACGACGCATCGCTGACGGTCACCAGGTACAACGTGCTGCGCGTCGCCACCACCGCGAGATCGGCGCTCAACTGCGTGACGCTCTCCCCCACGTTCGCGTCGGCAAGCGCTCGCTGAGCAACGGTGGTCGACGTCGCGACGTCGGTGAAGCTGAGTGCCTGGCCGTTGGCGTTGCCGGGCACCTGCGCCACCACCGACGCAGTGGCCTGGTAGTGCGGGGATCGGAGGGCGATCACTCCGGTCGCGCATATCGCTACCACCGCGAGCAGGACCGGCACCCACCAGAGTCGTCGAAGGGCAATGGCGACAGGTCCTCGTTGCATACTCACCTCACTTTCACTGACATCGGCACGGGCGAAGACACGGGCGTCGGGTCCAGGCGACCGATTTGCAACCACCGTGGCTCAGCAGGCGCAGGGCGCCGGCAGAGCGGCTCTGGAATCCAGTCGGGACACTGCACGGATGCCAGCATCTCGGCTGCCTGCTGACGCAGCTGAGTACTGGGAAGCAGGTGCCACACGGCAAACCACAGGACCTCGGACGGCAGCCGGCCCATCCGGGTGAGTCGCTGCCCGCGCTCCGGTCGGTGAGCGCGGAGCACACCGAGGGGAGCGAAAACGAGCGGCACCGCCTTGAGAGTCCATTCATCGGCCGCGCTGCCGGCAACCACGACCAGGGGCACTCCGGGCGGTACCACGCAGCCGAGCGCGCTGGACTGACGGGTGGCGCGAGTGGCGTCGCTTGCAAAGAAGTCGGTGTGGAGGGGTGTGACGCGCAGCGCGACATCAGTGAGACGCAATCGCTCGAGCAGCTCACGGCCTTCGGGCCCACCGATTGGAACGGCACGACCCTCGACGACCCTGCAGGCACGAACCGAGTGCAGACGGTTGGGTGCGAGCACCAGCTGCGTGTCTGCACGCAACGCCGTGCGCAGCGAGGAAAGCTGTTCCTCCGCGCGTCGTTCACCCTCCGATCGCTCTGACGTCGGCGTCGCCGGACCGCCGTACTCCGCGACCCCCGCCATGAGCGCGAAGCGCTGGACAACGCTCTGCACCTTCGGGGCGGATGCCCCGGTGGCCAGGACCACCCCGACACCGGCGAGCTGCAGGGCACGCAACGCAATCGCCGCGGCAAGGCTCACCGACGCGAGCTCCGTTCCCTCGTCGAAGAGCACCCGATCGCCGAGCACCACTATCCGCTCCGGGTGCTGTACCGGCGCGGCGCCGACCGCCGCAGCCATCCACGACTCCATGACCTCCACGACGAGATCTCGCGCCATAACCAGCTGCGTGTATGCAGCCTGACGTGCGATCCCTAGAGGGGCCAGACGCAGAGTCCGTCGCGCGACGGCGAGACCGTCGCAGGCAGCCGTCCAGCCGACCGGGGCGTCAGTTGGCCGCAGATCGTACGGTGTCGTGGTTGTTTTCATGCGCTCGTGCCATGGAGTCGACGGTCATCGTCAAGGCTTCGAGAAGGGGTGTCCGCGGGCTCCACCCGAGAAGCCGCCGGGCCTTCGAGCAGCTCATGACGAATGTCCGCACATCACCGGGACGTCGGTCCCGATGGCGTGGCAACCGACGAGCGCCGATCACCGCGCAGATCCGCTCGTAGAGGTCGTTCACACTGATGCCGACCTCGCTGGCGATGTTGAACGTCTGGTTGTGGCCGCGGTCGACTGCGGCCACAACCGCATCGGCCACATCACCGACGTACACGTAGTCCTTGGTCTGTTCGCCGTCCCATTCGATGGTTGGCGTCCGCCCGGAGAGCAGCGCATCGACAAAGGCGGTGACCGCGTGCCGGCTCCCGAGTGAGTCACGCGGGCCGAAGACGTTGCCCAATCGGAGAATGGTGTACTGCAGCCGGCGGCCGGTGGCGACGATTCGCACGTAGTGTTCGCCGGCGGCCTTGGAGGCGCCGTACGGGCTGATGGGGCGAATTGGATCGGTCTCCACCACCGGCTGACGCTCCGGCTCGCCGTACACCGTGGATGACGACGCGAAGATGACCTTGCGGCCGCCACTCCGTGCCATGGCCTCGAGCACCGCGAGCGTTCCCAGGATGTTGACGTTGGCGTCCTCGCCAGGCTGGGCGACCGAGTTCTCCACGTTCGTCTGTGCGGCCAGGTGCACGATGACCTCGGGCACGAAGCGCATCACCGTGTCAGCGGTCCTGCGCGCGTCGGTGATGTCGGCGACGACCAGGTCGCAGCCGTCGGGCACCTTCTGCCTGGAGCCCGTGGCGAGGTTGTCCAACACGAGGACTTCGCTGCCGCCGGTCAGCAATGCCTCGGCAACGTGCGAGCCGATGAATCCCGCGCCTCCGGTGACCAGCACGCGACTCACATCGCCCCCCTGCCGGACAGGACCGCCGGGATGGTTCGTGCAAGGATGCGGATGTCGAGAAGGATCGACATGCGCTGCACGTAGAGACCGTCGAGCCGGATGCGCTCCGCCCGGCTGAGGCGCTGCCGGCCGCTCACCTGCCAGAGACCGGTGATCCCCGGCCGTACCGCGAGCAGGAGGCTTGCCGTCGCTCCCCATGCAGGCAGCTCCTCCGGGGTGATCATCCTCGGGCCGACCAGGCTCATCTGGCCTCTGACCACGTTGACCAGCTGTGGGAGCTCGTCGATGCTGCTCCGGCGCAGGAAACGTCCGACCCGTGTCACGCGGGGATCGGACTCCAGCTTCATCGACTCGGCAGACACCGCACGGAGCTCGAGGTTGGTCGCGACGAGCGTGTCCGCTCCGCGAACCATGGTCCGGATCTTGTAGGCATCGAAGGGGCGCCCATACCGGCCCAAGACCCTGCGGCGGTGGATCACCGGAGCCCCAGAGTCGGCCCATACCGCCGCCAGCGAGGTCGCCACGACCGGCGCGCTCAGGATGAGCAGCAGCAGCGCCGCGACGACATCGAGGCAACGCTTCATCGCCGGATACGTGGATTCCAGTGGGGCTCGAACGCTCACGGCGATCGCTCGATGGAGAGCGCGGAGCTCACGCCGGGTCGCGATCTCCGGAGATGGCTGCGCATCCGGCGGATCAGGACCTGCAGGTCCATGGTGACGCTGTAGGCGCGGATGTAATACAGCTCGCGTATCGACTGCTCGGCGGGATCGTCGACCTCCCGCCAGAGGCCGGTCAGACCCGGACGGAGCGGGGCCATCAGCAGCGACCGGGAACCTAGATCGTCCGCATCGATGGGGCGTGGCCCCACGATGGTCAGCTGGCCGGCGAAGACGTTGAGCAGGCCCGGCAGCTTGCGCAGGATCGACGATTCGAACGGCGCAGTCGAGCGAAAGGTCAGGAGGTCGAACGGTGCCCCGGTCGCACCCACGACGCGGCGACGCTCCACGATGCGCTGCTCTCCATGCAAACGCTGCCAGACCAGGAGCACGGCCACGGCGGGGCTGCATGCGATCAGCAGGGCGGCGGCGATCACGTAGTCGAGCGCGCCTTTCATGAGCCGCTGCGGCCCGGTGAGCCGGGCTTGGTTGACCGTCAGCAACGGGATGTCGTGAGATGCGGAGAACCTGACTCGAGTGGTGAGCAGGTCGTAGTACCCCGCCGATACGTGGATCCTCGGCCCCTCCGGCGCCGTGGCCGCTGCCGTGATGACCTCATTCAGCGTCTCCCACGGGAGCGCCTGGGGCACGATGATCGCGTCGCGTATGCCCAGACGAATCGCCACCTGGTTGAGATTCGCCGGTCTGTCAACCACGCTGACACCGGGCAGGAGCAACGAGCCGATCCTGTGATAGTCGTCCAGAAAGCCGACAACCCTGATGCCGGTCTGGTCGGCGTTGAGCTGGGCGGCGAGAGCCACCGAGTTGGCGTCAGCCCCGACCAACAGGGTCGGGCGAACGAAGCGGCCTCGACGCTGCAGTGCGCGTGCACCCCGGCGTACCAGGTACCGAGAGATGAGCAGCAGGGCCGCGGCCGAAACCCAGGAGACCCCGATCCACTCGCGCGAAACTGGATGGCGCACCACGAAGCTCACGAAGCTCACCCCGGCAACGCCGTACAGGCACGCACGAGCCACCGCCGA
>Ga0209219_1000053_pt1 | contig 17645 bp, 19 predicted proteins | sample BlaSpr_A8_OM1_M1_FD_187973 | JGI IMG/M metagenome (GOLD analysis project Ga0209219, IMG submission 187973) | Forest soil microbial communities from Thunder Bay, Ontario, Canada - Black Spruce, Ontario site 2_A8_OM1_M1 (SPAdes) (version 2) | ecosystem: Environmental > Terrestrial > Soil > Boreal... | reverse complement strand
TCCAGGGGTGGGTGCAGGAGGCATTCCTTGTCGGAGCTGCCCTCCCACCACCAGCGCCCCGCCCGCTCCTGCTCCCCCGGCCGGGTCGCCCGGGTGCACGGCGCGCAGCCGATCGAGGTGTAGCCCTGCGCGTAGAGCGGATGCGGGCTGATCCCCCGCTCCTCCAGGTACGCCCACACCTCGGCCCGGCTCCAGCCCGCCAGCGGCACCACCTTGGTGATCCCCCCGTGCCCCGGGTCCGCGGCCACCACCGGCGTCCCCGCCCGGGTCGGGGTCTGCTCCCGGCGCAGCCCGGTGATCCAGGCGTCATAGCCCTCCAGTTCCCGCGCTAGCGGGTTCACCTTGCGCACCGCGCAGCACTCGTTGCGCAAGCCCAGCGAGCGCCGGAACTGCATGCTCCCGTGGGCCCCGGTCATCGCCGCCAGCTCCCCCGCCTCCGGGGCCAGGATGCGCAACCGGATCGGATAGCGTGCCCGCACCGTCTCCAGGTATTCGTGGGTCTCCTCGTGGAGCCGCCCCGTGTCCAGGGTGAGCACCTCCGGCTCCACCCCCAGCCCGCAGGCCAGGTCGATCAGCACCAGCGACTCCGCCTGGAAGCTCGCCACCAGCGCCACCCGCCGGAACCGCTTGTAGGTCCACCCCAGGATCTCCTCCGCCGTCCCCTCCGGCGCATCCCTGGGGGTCATGCGCTCACCTCCGCCACCGCGTGGCGTTCGACGAGTGCATCGATGCCCTGGCGGCCGCACCAGTCACCGAACCCCTCGCCGGGAAGCCGCGTGCGCGCGTACTCCGAGAGCGGTCCGCGAAGCACGTCGGGGATCTCCTCGAGCTTGATGTTGCGGACGTAGAGCTCGTTGAGGCGGGTGCCCTCGGTGTCGCCGCCGAGGAACACGTCGTACTTTCCGAGGGTCGTTCCGACGAAACCCACGTCACCGAGATAGGGCCGCGCGCACCCATTCGGGCAGCCGGTCATGCGATAGCTGATCCGCGAATCGCCGAGCCCGGCGTCGCCTTGGAGCACGGTGATCTCGCGGATCAGGGTCGGCATGACTCGCTCCGATTCCGCGACCGCGAGCCCGCACGTCGGCCACGCGGGGCACGCCATGGAGTTCCGGATTGCGCTTGGTACCGCCTCAGACGGGGTCACGTTCCAGCGCGCCAGGATCTCGGTCAACACACTGCGGCTCGGCTCTGCGACATTGGCGATCAGGACGTTCTGCTGAGGAGTCAGCCGGAGCTGCGGGCGCAGCGTCTCGATCACTTCGCGCAGCGCCGAAGCCAGACCGGCCGCATCGGTATCGGCGATCCGGCCGTTCTCGACGAACAGGCCGTAGCAATGCAGCCCATCACCCTGCTCATGCCAGCCGAGGTGATCATCGACCGACGCCCAGGCGAGCTGTCGCGGCGGAGCCAGCGCGAACGAGAGCCGCGATCCCACCTCGATGCGAAACCAGTCGATGCCGCGGTCCTTGAGCAGGTACTTCAGCCTGGCATGGCGCCGGTCCACGCGATTGCCGTAGTCGCGCTGCACAGCGACGACGGCTCGAGCGACCTCGACAGCGTGGTGCGCAGGCACGTACCCGAGCGGTTGCGCGACCGCGGGCCATGTGTTCGGCTTGTTGGCGGTGCGTCCGAGACCACCACCGACGAGAACGTCAAAGCCGTCCAGCGTGCCATCGGCCCCCGGGTGCGCGACCAATCCGAGGTCGTTGGCATAGATGTCCACGCAGTTGTCGCCTTCGATGGCGATTGCCGTCTTGAACTTGCGGGGCAGGTAGCGATCGCCGTAGAGCGGATCCGGGGGATCGGGTGCGTTGGAAGCAGCAAGCTCACCGTCGAGCCAGATCTCGCTGTATGCGCGGGTCGTCGGGGCGAGACCCTCGACGAGCCCGCCCAGTCGCGCATGGATTTCGTCATGGAACCGGTCGCGCCACGGAGCGGGGCAGCACATGATGTTGCGTTCCACGTCGCCGCATCCCCCGAGGGATGTGAGCAGTCCGTCGTTGATCGCACGAATGGCGCGCTTGAGGTCGCCTTTCAGCACGCCGTGGAGTTGAAAGTCCTGACGGGTGGTGACCCGGAGCGTCCCGTTCCCCCATGTCTGCGCGATGCGATCGTGGGCGAGATACGCGTCCGGTTCGACGATGCCGCCGGGGATCCGGGTGCGGATCATCATCATGTGGTGCTTGTCGAGCCCGAGGCGACGCGCCTCCTTGCGGCGATCACGATCGTCCTGCTGATAGATGCCGTGAAACTTCAGCAGGACGCCGGAATCCTCGCTGAAGATGGGCGTGTCCTCGAGCAGCTCATCACCGATCGCGCCTCGAAGGGCGTTGCCCTGCGCCTTGATTCTCTCGGCCGCCGACATCTGGTCGAGGTCGGCACTGCAACCACACGCGTTGCACATTGTCAGACGGTCACCGTTGACCGCGGCTGTGCGGACGGGAGCTCAAGGTTGGGCATCGAATCTGTTCTCGTATCGTGTTGACTCACGCCTTCGTAGCGTGAGTGGGCTGACCTGTTCAGTGCCGCGACACGGCGCGGCGGGTGTCGGCAAGGCACTCTCGGTGCCTCAGCTCGAAGGACTAGCCGCTACAGACTGATACACCCGCGCGAATACGTCCCCAGTCGAGCCAGAACCGCCGGGTCAGCATGTGGACGTCCGCGCTTAGCATCGTGATGCCGCATCCTACAGAATCCCGACCCGAGTAGTCAACTTTCGAGTTCGCTGCGATCGACGGTGGTGAAGAAGCAGGAGCGCTCGCCGGTGTGGCACGCCGGGCCGTCGGGGTGCACGCGGATCAGGACAGCGTCGCCGTCGCAGTCGATGCGCACCTCGCGGACGTGCATCGTGTTCCCGCTGGTCTCACCTTTCACCCACAGTCGCTGCCGCGAACGGCTGAAAAAGGTCGCGTGTCCATCTCGCAGGGTCGCCTTCCATGCCGCCTCGTTCATGTGTCCGACCATCAACACCTCCGACGTGGTCGCGTCCTGCACCACCGCCGTTATCAGTCCGTCGTCCCCGAAACGCGGCCTCGGCTGATCGGTCACAGACGCACCTCCACACCATGCTCGCGCAGGTACCGCTTCGTCTCGGCAATGGGATGGGCGTCGAAATGAAAGATCGAGGCGGCCAGCGCCGCGTCGGCGCGGCCCTCGGTGAGGGCCAGGCGCAGGTGCTCCGGAGCGCCGGCCCCGCCGCTGGCGATCACCGGCACCGAGACCGCCCCAGCGACCGCAGCCGTCAACTCGAGGTCGTAGCCGGAACCCGTACCGTCGCGATCCATCGACGTGATCAGCAGCTCACCGGCGCCACGCCCGGCTGCCTCCGCGGCCCATTCGACCGCGCCCCGTCCGGTGTCGATGCGACCGCCACGCGCGTGCACCATGTGGCAACTGTCCAAGCGCTTCGAGTCCACTGCGACGACAACGCACTGCGACCCGAACGTGTCCGCAGCTTCATCGATCAGCGCCGGCCGGTCCAGTGCCGCGGTGTTGAGCGACACCTTGTCGGCGCCCGCGCGCAGCAGCGAGTCGATGTCCTCGATGCTGCGCACACCGCCTCCGACTGTGAGCGGGATGAACACGCGATCTGCCGTTCGCCGTACCACCTCAAGGAGGATGGCGCGCTCGTCGCTCGACGCCGTGATGTCGAGAAAGACGATCTCGTCGGCCCCGTCCTCGTCGTATCGCGATGCGAGCTCGGCAGGATCGCCGGCGTCACGCAGGTCGACGAACGCAACACCTTTCACCACTCGGCCGCCGGTCACGTCGAGACAGGGGATCACGCGCTTCGCAAGCGTCATCGGGCCGTGTTCGCAACCGGGTGCAGGGCAGCGGTGAGATCGATGCGACCTTCGTAGAGCGCCTTCCCGACCACGACCCCGGCGGCGCCCGCGTCGGCGCAGGCGGCGATCTCCGCCAGGCTGCTGATCCCGCCGGACATGAACACGGGCCCGGTGTAGAGCTCGCAGTAGGTGCGCAAGCCGTCGAGGTCTGGGCCGGTCATGAGCCCGTCACGCGTGGTATCGGTATACACCAGTCCTTCGGCTCGCCAGTCGCGCCATGAGGTGACCAGCTCGACCGCGGACGCTCCATCCTCTGTCCACCCCTGCACCTGAGCGACCCCGCGGCGCACGTCGAGACCGAGCAGCACCCGGCCGCCGGCCGCCTCGCAGATGCCGATCGCGACGTCGGGGTCGCGCGCTGCGACGCTCCCGAGCACCACGATCGAGACACCCATGCGCAGCCAGCTCAACGCAGCCTCAACGGAGCGGATCCCACCCCCGACCTGGACCTCGCAGCCCATGCCGGCGCACAGCGCGACGACGCGCGCGACCGCGTTGGCACTCTCCGTCATCGGGAGTCCCCGCGCCGCGTCGAGATCCACCACATGTATCCGAGCCGCGCCGGCGTCAAGGAACCTTCGAGCCGCGTCAGCGGGATCATCTTCATAGAGGGTTGCATCACCGTATTCGCCCTGGCGCAGGCGCACGCACCGGCCATCGAGCACGTCGATCGCGGGGATGACGAGCACCGATCAGCGCACCCGGCCTGCCGCGGCGCGCAGCGCGCAGGCCGCGACGAAATTCGCATAGACGCGCAATCCCGCGGCGCCGCTCTTCTCGGGATGAAACTGCGTGCCGGTGATGTTGCCGCTCTCCACTGCCGCGGCAAGCTCACCGCCGTAGTCAGTGGTGGCAACGACATCCTCCGGCTGCGGTATGGCCGCGTACGAGTGCACGAAATACATATACGAGCCCGCGCTGACCCCGGACAGCAACATCGACGACGGCGCCACCGAGGCCAGGGTGTTCCAGCCCATGTGAGGGACCTTCATGCCGGCCGCAGGCGCGAGCCTGGTGACCTCGCCACGAAGCAGTCCAAGGCCCTCGCCCCCGGGACCCTCGTCGCTGTGCTCGAACAGGAGTTGATGGCCGAGGCAGACACCGAGCACGGGGCCGCCGGCCGTCGCGACGTTCCGGACCGCATCGCCGAGACCTCTGTCGAGCAGCGCATGCGCGGCAGTCGCAAACGCGCCGACCCCGGGGAGCACGACCCCTGCGCAGGCGGCGATGGTGTCGGGCGCATCACTGATGACCGGTTCCGCGCCGGAGGCCCGGAGGGCACGCTCCACGCTGCGGAGATTTCCAACACCGTAGTCGCAGACGCCGATGACGAGGCTCACAGCGTTCCCTTGGTGGAAGGAACTCCTCCACCGATCACACGGAATGCATCGCGGGTCGCCAGGCCGAGGGCTTTGAACGCGGCCTCAGCGATGTGGTGCAGGTTGTCGCCCCGGATGCAATCCATATGGATGGTCGCACCCGCGGCCTGCGCGTACGCCTTGACGAACTCGGCGATCACCTCGACGTCGAAGTCGTTGATGCGACCGTGCAACTGGTCCATGGCGTAGACGAGGGTGGGACGGCGTCCGTAGTCGACGACACAGCGCACCAGCGACTCGTCGAGCGGCGCATGCGCTTCTCCGAACCGCCGGATCCCGTCGCGATCGCCGAGTGCGTCGCTGACGGCGCCCCCGAGAACGAGACCCACGTCCTCGACCAGGTGGTGCGCGTCGACATCGACATCACCGGCGCCGGTGAGCGTCACGTCCATGCCGCTGTACTTGGTGAAGGCCTCGATCATATGCCGGAAGAAGGGCAGCGGCAGGCTGATCGCTCCGACACCGGCGCCGTCAATGGCGACCTCAGCGCTGATCTGCGTCTCTCGGGTGTCGCGCCGTCTCGACGCGACTCGCGCCGGTCGGGTCACGTGCGCTCGCGCATGCCGACGCGCGCCTGGATCGCTGCCTCATGCGCCTGCAGACCCTCAGCCTGGGCAAGGGATATCGCCACCGGAGCCAGCGCATCGAACTCCTCGGCCGAAAGCCGCACGAAGCTCGGCCAGCGCACGAAGTCCATCACCGCCAGCGGACCGCGGTACCGGGCAGCCCCCTGGGTCGGGAGCGTGTGGTTCGGTCCGGCGACGTAGTCGCCGATGCTCACCGGCGACATCGCGCCGACGAACACCGCCCCTGCATTGCGAACGCTGTCGTGCAGCCGCTCCGCCGCCTCCCCTTGGAGGGAGAGATGCTCGGGCGCGAACGCGGCCGCCAATGCGAGGCAATCGTCGAGCGAGTCGCAGCGCACGACCGCCGCGTGGATTCCGGCTGCCATGGCGATGATCGAACTGCGGGCGGCCTCACTCGCGACGGTGCTGAAGAGGGCCGCGATCGACGCCGCCAGTGGCGCATCGTCAGTGAGACAGACTGCCCACGCCAGCGGATCGTGCTCGAGCTGCGACACGAGGTCCGCGACGATCAGCCCCGCGTCGGCGCCTGCCGACGCCATGACCACGATCTCGCTTGGTCCCGCCAGCTGATCGATGCCGACCGCGCCGAAGACCTCGTGCTTGGCGAGCGTGACAAACGCGTTGCCGGGGCCGACGACCTTGTCGACTCGTCCAATGCTCTCGGTGCCGTATGCGAGCGCCGCGATTGCCTGCGCGCCACCTGCGGCAACCACCTCGGTGATGCCGAGCAGATGCGCGGTCGCCGCGACCAGTGGATGCACACCACCGCCGGGTGCCGGTGGGCTCGTGATCACGATGCTCTCGACGCCGGCGACCTGGGCCGGGATCACCGACATGAGCACGGTGCTCGGGTACGCCGCGCGCCCTCCGGGCACGTAGCAGCCGACCCGACCCAGCGGCACCGGGCGCAGCCAGGCACCGCCCGCTCCGCGATCGGTGACATCCAGCTGAAGTACGTGGAACTCGCGCAGGCGCTGCGCCGCCGCCACCAGAGCGTTCGACACGGCCGGTTCCAGGTCACGCCACGCCTCCTTCAGCGCGGCCGCCGAGACTTGCGCGGTCGAGACATCGACACCGTCGATGCGCGAGGTCCACTCGCGCAACGCGATGTCACCGCGCCCGCGAACATCGGCGACGATCTCGCGAACGGCATCCTGCGCGCTGATCGTTCGCCCAAAGAGAGCCTCGAGCCGCAGCAGCGTCGCAGCGTCGAGGTTCGGAGTCGTGAAGCCCTCGCGTTCGCGCTCACGGATCACCTCGCGGAACTGTGTTGCGTCCAGGCGCGCGAGCTCGATGCTCATGCCGCACCCTCAGCTCGACGTGACGCCGCAGCGCGTCGCAGTGATGCCGCGAGTCCCCCGACCGCCTCATTGCGCGTCTTCAAGGCGGCAAGGTTGGCGATCAGCCGGGCAGTGGAAACGCCCGCCTCGGCGACCTCGATGAGGCCGTTCGCGGCCAGGGTGCGACCCGTCGCGGTGATGTCGAGAACGCAATCGGCGAGCCCCGTCGCCGGAGCGAGCTCCACCGACCCGTGGAGCCGGATGAGCACGACGTTGAGCGAGCGCGCGGCGAAGAAGCGCCGAGCCGATTCCGGATACTTGGTCGCAACCCGGAGCGATGCAGGCCAGACGCCCTGGACAAGCGGCGAGCCGCGGGGAGCGGCGAGCACCAGACGGCACACGCCAAAGCGGAGATCGGCGAGCTCGTAGCACGCGCGACTGCTCTCCCAGAGCACGTCCTTGCCGACGATGCCGCACTCGCACGCGCCCATCTCCACGTACACGGGGACGTCGGTCGGGCGCACCTTGACGTAGACCGCTCCACCTTCGGTGACGCTCAACTCGCGGTCGAAGCGACTCGGGTCGAGACGAATGACACCGGCGCTGTCAAGCAGTTCGCAGGCCCCCTCGAGCAGGGTCCCACCGGGCAGCGCGATGCGCAGACCACTCATGGCTCGCGCGGCGAGAGAGCATCAACTGCGGCGTCGATGCTGCCGCGCTCCTCGCGGCCCCCCATCGACCAGTGCGCGTCATGCATGGTCACATGCAAGTCGGCGTCACCGCCAGCCGAGAGATTGCAGGCGCACGCCACACCCCGATCGCGAAGCCGTCGGGCGGCATCGAGCGCGATCGGCTGAGCGTCGGCGTCGTCCCAACCGACCCCCAGCACCCATGGCGCCGACGCCGCACCGTCACGTCTGCCGATGGAGTCGTGACAACGATCCACGTGGAGCACGAAGCCGGTCGCGGGCAGCGCGGCACCGAAGCGCGAGAGCAGCATGTCGTAGCGGCCTCCGGAGCCGAGCGCAAACCCTGCATCCTCGCTGAACACCTCGAACGTCGGTCCCGTGTAGTAGTCCCAATCACGAACCGCGCCGAGGTCGAGGTGAACCCGATCGGTGATCGCGTGCGCGTCGAGCAGGTCCCAGAGTTGCGCGAGCTCCTGAAGCGCATGCGTGGGACGGTCACCGCGGAGACCGCTTGCCGCGGTGTCGAGGATCTCACGTCCCCCGCGCAGCGTCGGAAATGCGAGCAGCAGACGCCGCTCGGCATCGGCCATGTCGGTGCTTTCGAGCGCAGCCTCGACGGACACGAGGTCGCGCCTCGCCAGCGCTCCGAGGACGACGTCGCGCGCTGGTTCGTCGAGACCCGCCGACTCGAGCAATCCGGGGATGAAGTCGGCGTGGCCGACATCGACCTGCACGTGATGGACACCCCCTCGTTCGAGCGCTGCGGCGGCGAGCGCCATGCATTCGGCGTCGGCCGTGAGCGCGGTGCTGCCCACCAGCTCGCACCCCGCCTGCAGACTCTCGCGACGCCGTCCGGTATTCAGCGCCTGGTTGCGCAGCACCGGTCCCGCGTAGCAGAGGCGGAGCGGAAATGGCCCGTCGTGCAGCTGGGTCGCGACGACGCGGGCAACGCTCACGGTTCGCTCGCCAACGAGCGCGAGCAGGTCACCGTCTGAGTCCATGAAGCGGAAGAGTCCCGACTGCCGAGCTGCACCAACCCCGGCTGCGACGGTGTCGAGTGGCTCGACCAGGGGGGTCACCACGAAGCCGTATCCCCACGCTTCGAAGGTCTCGATGAATCGATCGGTGAGCTGCCGGCGGCTCGCGGCCGATCCCACCAACCAGTCGCTGAATCCATCCGCGCGACCGCGTGCTCGCGCGCCAGGGGGCAGCGAGTCGAGGCCTGTCATGGGCGGATTCTACGTGCCGGTCAGGATTCGGCCGCCATGCCGGCGATCGCAGCAAGGACGCGATCGACCGCCGCCGCGTCGCCGACGCTGATGCGAAGACGGTCGGAGAGTCCCGGGACGTCGAAATGACGCACAAGGATTCGCTCCGCGCGGAGCTTCTCGGCGACCTCGGCAGCAGTTGTCGACGCGGGTGGGAGCGCGAAGACGTAGTTCGCCCCCGATGGCGGTACATCCCAGCCGAGATCGCCGAGACCGGCGGCCAATCGGGAGCGCTCATGCAGGACGGTCTCGACGATGCGGCGATGATGCTGCTCATCGGCGAGCGCCGCGACCGCACCCGCGATGGCGCAGCGATCGACAGGGTACGAGTCCTTGACGGCCATGAGATCCTCGATGACGTCTGGGTTGCCGAGCGCGTAGCCGACTCGAAGGCCGGCGAGCGCGTGCGACTTCGACAGGGTCCGAACGATCAGCCAGTTCGGGTGCGAATCCAGCAACCCGACGCACGACCGGGGTGCGAAATCGCAGTAGGCCTCATCGAGCGCGACCGCTCCTGGGGCGCCGTCCAGCCGCGCTTCCAGCTCCGCGGGGTCGATCCAGTGTCCGGTGGGCGAGTTCGGGTTCACGACCACGCGGAGCACGCCGGGGTGCGACGCGAAATCGGCAGGCAGCGCGCCGTCGGGCGCCACCGGCAGCGCCACATCCCGGGCCGAGAAGAGCGCGGCGAGCACCGGGAGGAGCGAATACCCGGGATCCGTCCGGACCACTGTATCGCCGGGGGATGCGAAGGCTCGATACAGGCAATCGAGCACCTGGTCGGCGCCGTTGGCGACGAAGACCTGGTTCGGCGTTACCCCGTGATGGCTCGCGAGCGCGGACCGTAACGGCTCCGCCGACGGGTCCGGATAGCGTGCCAGGCCGGATGCGGCGGCGGCGACGGCCGTGGCCACGGCGGTTGACGGAGGCAGCGGCGACTCATTGGTGTTGAGCTTCAGCCATCCGTCCGCGTCCGCCGGCTGCTCGCCCGGCGAATACCCAAAGCCGGCACCCAACGCTGCGCGGCGGAATCTCGACATTGCCCACACGATGTATCACGATCGGCGCTCGGCGCGGACCAGGCTTGACGCCATGCGCCGGGCGCTGCTACGCTGCGGCGGTCGTGCAGGCATCCGTCGACTTCGCCAAAAAAACCCATTCGCTCTCGAGGAGTGGGTTCACCTGCGCACGCAAGACGTGACGGCGGCAGCATAGCGCCGGATCAGATTCGCGAAGAGCCCCTTCCTCGAAGGGGCTCTTTCTTTTGTCCACCAGCACACACGGACGACATGAACATCACCTCCTTTCGGATCATCGACAGCACGCTTCGTGAAGGCGAGCAGTTCGCGCTCGCTCATTTCACGATCGAGCAGAAGCTGGCTATCGCCGCGGCGCTCGACCGGTTCGGCGTCGACTACATGGAGCTCACCTCGCCGGTCGCGTCGCCCAACTCGGAGGCGGATCTCCGGCGGATCGCCACAATCGAGCGACGTTTCCGGCTCCTCACCCACATTCGCTGCAACCTCGATGATGCGCGACTTGCGATCGACACCGGCGTCGATGGCGTCGACGTGCTGATCGCGACCTCCTCGCGTTTGCGGACTGCGTCGCACGGCCTGAATATCGACGAGATCATCGAGCTCGGCAGCGAGGTGGTGGCGGAGATCCGAAGCGCCGATCGAGAGGCGAGATTCAGCACCGAGGACTCCTTCCGCTCCGACCCGGACGACCTGCTGCGCATCTACACGGCGATCGACCGCGCCGGCGTCGACCGTGTGGGGCTCGCCGACACCGTCGGGGTGGCGACGCCCTCCCAGGTCCACGACCTCGTCTCGATGGTCCGCCGCGCTGTCGGCTGTGACATCGAGTTTCACGCGCATGACGACACCGGGTGCGCGGTGGCAAACGCGCTCGCCGCACTCGAAGCCGGGGCGACCCATATCGACACGACGATCCTCGGCATCGGGGAGCGCAATGGCATCGTGCCGCTCTCGTCGATGATGGCCCGGCTCCACACGCTCCAGCCCGAGCTGGTCGAGCACTTCCGGCTCGAGATGCTGCCCGAGCTGGATGCCATGCTCGCGGACATCCTCGGAGTTGCGATCCCGTTCAACGCTGCGGTCACCGCGCCGACCGCGTTCCACCACAAGGCGGGCATGCACACCAAGGCAGTGCTCAACGATCCCGGGTCGTACGAGGTCCTCGACCCCGCGCGGTTCGGCAGAGAGCGAAGCATCCTCGCCGGTCATCGCCTCACCGGCCGGCATGCAATCGGCGATCGGGCTTCGTCCCTCGGGGTGGCCCTCGATGATGACGTGCTGCGACGCCTGACGGCCGAGGTGAAGCGGCGCGGCGATGTAGGCCCGCTCGACACGGCTGACCTCGACGCATTGATCGTCAGCTGGTCACGGACGTAGGAGAGGGAATATGGGAACACTCACCGAAGAGATCTTCAGCCGCCGGCTCGGGCGGACCGTCCACGCCGGGGACACCGTCGTCGCCGGCGTGGACGTCGCGATGGCGCACGACGTCACCGGACCTCTCGCCATCGAGGCATTCCGTCAGCTCGGGTCACCGCTCTGGGATGCCACCCGGATCGTCTTCAACTTCGACCACGTGATGCCGGCCAACACCGTTGCGGCTGCGGAGTTGCATCGGGTCATCCGCGAGTTCTGCGTCGAGTACTCGATCACCAACCTCTTCGCCGAGGGCATCTGTCACCAGGTCATGGTCGATCGCGGGATGGCACGGCCCGGGGGGATCGTGGTCGGCGCCGACTCGCACAGCACGACCTACGGCGGTCTCGGTTGCTTTGCGACGGGGCTCGGCTCCACCGATATCGGGGTGGTCTTTGCAACCGGCAAGACCTGGTTTCGCATTCCCGAAACGGTGCGGATCGACGTGCGCGGAGCGTTGCCGGAGAGCGTGTATGCCAAGGACCTGGCGCTCAATGTCATCCGTCACCTCGGCTCCGACGGCGCTGACTACTGCGCAGTGGAGTGGACGGGCGAGGCGGTCCGCGCGATGAGCGTGGACGAGCGCCTGACGCTCTGCAATCTGAGCACCGACTTCGGCGCCAAGACCGGGCTCGTCGAGCCCGACGAGGTGACCTTTCGTCATGCCGATGGCGAGGATGTCGACCTGCACCCGGTGCGACCGGAATACGCACGAACGCTCGTGATCGACGCCGGCGCTCTTCGTCCGCAGATCGCGGTGCATCCCGCCATCGACAATGTGCACGACATCGATGAGGTCGCGGGCACGCCACTCGACGAGGTGTTCATCGGCAGCTGCACCAATGGGCGGCTCACCGACCTCGCGTTGGCGGCGGCGATCCTGTCCGGGCGGAACGTCCACCCGCGTACCCGTACGATCGTTGTTCCCGCCTCGCGCGGCGTCTACCTGGACGCGCTCGCGGCGGGCTACATCGAGATCTTCGCGCGTGCCGGCGCACTGGTGCTCAACCCCGGATGCGGCCCGTGCCTGGGACGCCAACACGGCGTGGTCGGTCCAGGCGAGCGGGTCCTCTCGACGAGCAATCGCAACTACCCGGGCCGCATGGGCAGCCCCGACGCTCAGATCTTCCTTGCCTCGCCAGCGGTGGCCGCGGCCTCCGCGGTGGCCGGAGCGATCACCGATCCCGCACACCTGGAGGCGGTCTCGTGAGCGGCCGCGTGTTCCTGCTCGGCGACGGGATCAGCACCGACGCGATCATGCCCGGTCGGTACAACGTGACCACAGATCCGGACGCGCTGCGGCGCGCGTGCCTCATCGAGGCACGACCCGACTTCGTGGAGAGCGTGCAACCGGGGGACGTGATCGTCGCCGGGCGCAACTTCGGATGCGGCAGCTCTCGCGAGCACGCTCCCCTCGCCATCAAGCAGAACGGCGTCGCCGCGGTGATCGCCGCCGGCTTTGCGCGGATCTTCTATCGCAACGCAGTGAACATCGGCTTGCCGGTGATCCGCTGCGAGGAGGCGCGCTGCGTGCTCCGCGACGGCGATCACGTGAGCGTCGACACCCTGCGAGGCGAGATCACCGGGCCTGCCGGCGTCCTCCACGGTGAAGCGCCGTCCGGAGTCGCGCTTCGCGTCATCGAGGCGGGCTCGCTGCTGGACCTGATCAGACGGGGCGGCTGGGCTGCCCTCACGGAGGAGCGCCATGTGTCCTGAGTGCAACGCGACGGTCGGCCTTCGCGACGGTGTCGAGCGAGGCGAGGTCGTGACCTGTCTCGAGTGCAATGCCGAGCTCGAGGTGATCGGCCTCGACCCCTCGCGCTTCGTGCTCGCTCCGCCGGAGGACGTCGACTGGGGTGAATGATCACGTTCGGGTCGGCATCTTCTGCTCGCGCCTCCGCGTCGAGGAGAAGCTTCTCCGGGATGCGCTCGTACACCGCGGGATCGAAGTCGAGATCGTCGATGATCGTGAGTTGACGCTGGTGCTGGGCCAGCCGCTCCGGCGATGGGACGTCGTCCTCGAGCGCAGTCTCTCCCAGACGCGAGGTCTCGCGGCCTCGCGAGTCCTCGAATCCCTAGGTGTCCTGACCGTGAACCGGCATGCGGTCGCAGCGGCGTGCGCGAGCAAGCTGGACACATCCGCACTGCTGGACGCGGCAGGGGTCCCCACGCCGGCGACGGCGATCGCGTTCAGCCCCGAGAGCGCGCTGCTCGCCGCCGAAGATCTCGGATACCCGATGGTCCTCAAGCCGATCACCGGCTCGTGGGGCCGGCTGCTCGCGCGCATCAACGATCGCGACGCCGCGGAGGCGCTGTTCGAGCACAAGGTACTGCTCGGCGGCCCCGAGCACTCCGTCTTCTATCTCCAGCGCCACGTGGACAAGCCCGGTCGCGATATCCGCGCCTTTGTCGTGGGTGACGCGGTGGTATGCGCCATCTACCGCGAATCCGAGCACTGGGTGACGAACACCGCGCGCGGGGCACGCACGCGCAACTGCCCGGTCGACAGCGAACTCCGCGAACTGACCCTGCGTGCCGCGGCGGCGGTGGGCGGCGGCGTCCTGGCCGTCGACCTGCTCGAGGACGGCGACCACCTGCTCGTCAGCGAGGTCAACGCGACCATGGAATTCCGCAACTCCATCGATGTCACGGGTGTCGACATCCCGGGTCACGTCGCTGACCATGTCCGCGAGGTCGCCCGGGGTTCGTTGGTCGGCGCACATGCGTGACGTCGCTTCGGACACCGCGACCCGTCCGCGTACCCGTGTCGACGTCGTGGATCTCCTCACCGCCATGCTCTCGGTGCCGAGCGTGAGCGGCGATGAGGAGGCGCTCGCGGCCATGCTGGTCTGGCGCCTCCTCGACGCCGGCTTCGACGTTGACGTCGATGCCGCGGGCAACGTGATCGCCGCGTGGGGCGACGGGCCCGAGACGATCGCGCTCGTCGGACATCTCGACACCGTCGCCGGTCGCATCGATGTTCGCCGTGACGGTGGTGTTCTTCACGGTCGAGGAGCCGTCGATGCGAAGGGACCGCTCGCCACCGCCATCACCGCAGTCAGCCGCCAGCCGCGGGATTGCGGACGCAGGTTCATCGTCATCGGCGCGGTCGAGGAGGAGACGACGTCGCGGGGTGCGCACCATCTGGCGACGTCGATGACTGCACCCCAAAGCCTGGTCATCCTCGAGCCGAGCGGATGGGACGCGGTGACGATCGGATACAAGGGCAGCGTCCGTTTGCGTGCGAGCGTCGCCCAGCCTCAGGCGCACAGCGCCGGGCGTGATCCGAGCGCGGCCGATCGCTGCGTAGACATCGTGCGTGCCCTCCAGGACCACGCGGCGGCGGCGAACGCCGGCGTGGGCGTGTTCGAGCGAATCGATGTCCGGGTCCTGCGGTTCGACTCGGAGAGTGACGGCCTGGTTGATCGAGCGACGGTGGACATCGGCGTCCGAACCCCGCCCGATTGCGATGTTGCGGCCGTCCTCGGGATCGTTCAGTCTGCCGCGGGCGCCGGCGAGGTCGCCGTCCTTGCGCAGGTGCCCGGGGTGCGCACCCGCCGCGACAGCCCGATTGCCCGCGGCATGGTTCACGCGATTCGCGCCGCCGGCGGGGCACCCCGATTCAAGCTCAAGACCGGAACGTCCGACCTCAACGTGCTCGTCCCGGCATGGCGATGCCCCGCGGTCGCATTTGGACCCGGTGATTCGCGACTCGACCACACTCCGGACGAACGCGTGTCGATCGCCGAGCTGGAACGAGCGGTGCGCGTCCTTGAGCTGGCGCTGAGCGACCGATGATTCGCGCCGCGGTGATTGGGGGAGCCGGGTATGCGGGTGGCGAGGTACTCCGCATCCTCGTGGGTCACCCCGAGGTCGAGGTCATTCAGGTGACGTCGGAGCGGCTTCTGGGCAAGCCGGTTGCGTCGGTGCACCCGCCGTTGCGCGGGCGGACCGATCTGCGCTTCTCATCTCGCGATGCGCTCGCTTCGGCGGACGTGCTGTTCTCGGCGCTGAGTCATGGAGAGTCGAGTCACGCGATCGACCGGCTGCGCGGGGCGGCTCCGGTGTGCATCGACCTCGGCGCCGACTTCCGCCTTCGCAACCCCGCCGACTATCCACGCTGGTACGGATGGGTACATCCCGTGCCAGCGATGCTCGCCGGCGCCATCTATGGTCTCGCCGAGTTGCACCGTGCTGAGATCACCGAGGCATCACTGATCGCAACCGGTGGCTGCCTCGCCACGGCATCCATCCTCGGGCTCGCTCCGCTCGTGTGTGCGGGGGCGCTCGATGCGAGCATCCCGATCGTCGTCGAGGCGAAGGTGGGTTCTTCGGCAGGCGGCTCGCAACCCGGGGACGCCACCCATCACGCGCATCGGAGCGGCGAGGTTCGCTCCTACGCTCCGACCGGCCATCGGCACACGGCGGAGATTGTTCAGGAGTTGCGACTCGGTGCGACCGGCCCACAGCTGGCGTTCTCCGCCACGGCCGTCGAGGCAGTGCGCGGAGTCCTCATCACAGCGCACGCTTTCCTCTCCAGCGAGTTGGACGATCGAGAGCTCTGGCAGCTCTATCGCTCCCGATACGCGTCGGAGCCGTTCGTACGCATCGTCAAGTCGCGAACCGGCCTGCACCGCTCTCCCAATCCCAAGGTGCTCAGCGGCACGAACTACTGTGACGTGAGCTTCGAGCGTGACCCGCACTCGCGGCGGGTGGTGGTGACCGCGGCGCTCGACAACCTCGTGAAGGGGTCGGCGGGTCAGGCGGTGCAGGCATGCAACGTCCGCTTCGGATTCCCCGAGACTCTCGGTCTCGAGTTCGGCGGCCTGTATCCCATCTGATGATCGTCGTGAAGATCGGCGGCAGCGTGCGCCGCCTTGACCCCCTGCTCGAGGACATCGCCGCGACGACCGAGCGCGTGGTCATCGTTCACGGCGCGAGCCGCGAGCTCGACGCGCTTTCGACACGACTCGGTACGCCACCGAGGATGGTCGAGTCGGAGCGCGGGGACGTGAGTCGATTCACCGACTCGACCACCATGGATCACTTCCTCATGGCCTACGCCGGCAAGGCGAACAAGCGCATCGTCGAGCGTCTCCGTCAGCTCGGCGTGAATGCGTTCGGGTTCTGCGGGCTCGACGGCGGGGTCGTACGCGGCACGCGCCGGCCCGACCTGCGGGTCTTCGAGCACGGGCGCACCAAGGTGCTGCACGACAACAACGTCGGGAGCATCGACTCGGTGGACGCACCGCTGCTGGAAGCGCTGGTTGCGCGAGGCATGACTCCGGTGCTCAGCCCGCCGATCGCTGCGCAGGATGGGACAGCGATCAATGTCGATGGCGACCGTCTGGCTGCGGAGATTGCCGTCGCGCTTGGCGCCTCGCGATTGATGATCTTCGCCGACACTCCCGGACTCCTGCGCGATCCGGCCGACGAGTCGACTGTCGTCGAGCGGCTCTCGACCCAGGACGCCGAGGCGTTGCTGCCCGCGATCGGCGGTCGTGCCCGTGTGAAGCTGCGCGCCGCCGCCGAGGCGCGCCGGCGCGGGGTCGGCGCGGCATGCGTCGCCGACGGCCGCGCCCCGCACCCGCTGTTCAACGCGATGGCGGGCGCGGGAACCTGGATTCGCTGATCAGTCGGCGACCAGTTCGTACTCCGGGTTGAGGATCGCGAGACGGCGGCTCCACGAGCCCACCATTCCCTCTGCAATCAACAGTGCGCCGACCGCGATGCCAGGGATCCGCCGCCGTCCCTGAAAGACCAGCAGGAGGCTGCCGGTGCCGTCGGTGATCTCGCACTCGAGGTTCGACGCGTTTTTGTCAGTCTTGCCCCGAAGGCAGAGGATCTTCCCGGCAACCCAGATGCGCTGGCGTAATTTGGCTTCCCGCATGGGGGCAATGCGTGTCTTGCCCATTACAAGGGTGCCCCCGCTCCGACCGGCGCGAGGGTGCCGTGAGGAGCACCGCCGTTGAGCGCCTCGTCCGGGGCCATGTCGATGGCCACCTCGCCGTGGAGGGCCAGGTCGCCCACTTCGAGCTCCTGGTCGGTCATGCGCAGGGGGACCACCAGGCTGACCAGCTTGATCACGATGAAGGTCGCCACCGCGTCGTAGACGATGATGAAGCCGAGCGCCAGGGCCTG
>Ga0209219_1000052_pt1 | contig 17817 bp, 19 predicted proteins | sample BlaSpr_A8_OM1_M1_FD_187973 | JGI IMG/M metagenome (GOLD analysis project Ga0209219, IMG submission 187973) | Forest soil microbial communities from Thunder Bay, Ontario, Canada - Black Spruce, Ontario site 2_A8_OM1_M1 (SPAdes) (version 2) | ecosystem: Environmental > Terrestrial > Soil > Boreal... | reverse complement strand
GGAGCAGCGTGTCTGAGTCCGGGCGCTGGTCGCCGCCCGCGAGTGAAGCTCCGCGCGGCGCCGCGGCGTGACGCGCGACCACGTGGACGCTCACGTCGGGCAGCTCGCCGATCAATCGGTCGATCAGTCCGCGCCGGAGCCTGGCGCGTACGCTCGCGTGAGCGGACTCACCGATCACAACATGCTGTACCGCCAGGTCGCGCGCCACGGCGACGATCGTGTCGGTGATCTTGCCCTCACGTTCGATGAACCCGCACTGGAGCAGCTCGGCGAGCGCCTTCGCCTTGATGGTGCCAGCTTCGCGTTCCGCATCCTGCCGGCCGGCCACGACGAGGACGGTGCAGAAGCCGCCGAATCGATGCGCTAGACGGCTTGCGCGGCGGATGAGTGGCCCGCTGCTGGGACTCCCGCTCACCGCGACGAGGACGTCCTGAGGTGCGGGGCGGACCGCCCCGCGTGCGCGGCCGACGGTTTGCGCCACGAGCCGCAGCGCGATCTCTCGGAGCGCCGCAAGGTTGCCGGGGCGGAAGAAGTTGGATAACGCGGTGTCGACCTTCTCCGGCGCGTAGATGTTGCCGTGGCGCATGCGCTTGCGCAAGGCTTCGGGCGAGATGTCGATGAACTGGATTTCGTCAGCATTGTCTAGAACCTGGTCGGGGAGGGTCTCGCGCACGGTGATGCCGGTGATGTGCTCTGCAAGGTCCTTGACCGACTCGAGGTGCTGCACGTTCACTGTGGTGATCACGTCGATGCCGGTGTCCAGAATCTCCTCGACGTCCTGGTACCGCTTTTCATGGCGAACCCCGGGGACGTTAGTGTGTGCGAGCTCGTCGACCAGCACGACCTGCGGGCGACGCGCGAGCACCGCGTCGAGGTCCATCTCCTCCATGAGCCTGCCGTGATACTCCACCTGGAGGCGGGGCACGACCTCGAGGCTCCCGATTGCCTGCTCGGTCAGCTTGCGGCCGTGTGTCTCCACGAAGCCGACGACCACATCCTCGCCCTGGGAGCGGCGGTCGTGCGCCTCTCGGAGCATCGCAAACGTCTTGCCGCTGCCTGGGGTGGCGCCGAGGAAAACTCGAAGTTGGCCCCGCCGGACATCGGTCGCTGTAGCCCCGGACGCTGTCGGGCCTGGGATCGTATCGTTCATCTACCTAATAATGCGCGCTGCTTAGGAAGGCGAAACCTCAACCGCCGAGGCTGGATTGCTGCGCGTCGAGGGCGAGATTGAGCTGGAGGACGTTGACCACCGGCTGGCCGAACACCCAGAGGATGCGGCCCTGCAGCTGGGACTCGACGAGCGCCGTGAGCTTGGTTGCATTCAGACCGCGAGCCTTGGCCACCATGTTCACCTGCGCAAGCGCGGCCGCTTCGCTGATGTTCGGGTCGAAGCCGGTGAAGTCGGAGGTGACCAGGTCGATCGGCACCGGCGACGAGACCCCGGCTGCCACGTAGGCCGCGACCGCCGCCTTGGTGTTCGCCAGCAGCAACGGGTTAGAGGGGCCGAAGTTGCTCCCGGTGGAGTTCGCCGCGTTGCACGGCTGGAGTGCGGCGGTCGAGGAATTCACCGTGTACGAGAGCCGGCCTTGAAAGTACTTCTGGTCGATGGTGATCTGCAGACTGCCGTCTTTTGCGAACTTCTCCTGCGGGCAGCTCTGACCGATGAGCGTCGACCCGACCACCTTGCCGTTGACGGTGATCAGGCTGCCGTTCGCGTTGCTGTTGAATGCGACCTGCGAGATCCCCGTGATGACGAAGGTGTAGACCAGCGCGAGCGCCGCGACGAAGAGCGTGAGGCGGAGCCCGATCAGCAGCTCTCTGGGCCAGGTGCGTGGATTCATCGCATTCAGACCAGGTGCGCCGCGTTGATGATCAGGTCGATGATCTTGATGCCGATGAAGGGCGCGATGACGCCGCCAAGACCGTAGATGAGCAGGTTGCGGCGCAGGAGCGCGCTCGCGCCGACGGCGCGGAAGCGCACCCCGCGGAGGGCGAGCGGTACCAGCGCGATGATGATGAGCGCGTTGAAGATCACCGCGCTGAGAATCGCGCTGTGGGCCGACTGGAGGCGCATGACATTGAGCACTGCGAGCGGCTGGAGGGCGACGTAGGCAGTGAACATCGCGGGGATGATCGCGAAGTACTTGGCCACGTCGTTGGCGATGCTGAAGGTGGTCAGAGCGCCCCGCGTGATCAGCATCTGCTTACCGGTCTCGACGATCTCGATGAGCTTGGTGGGGTCGCTGTCGAGGTCAACGAGGTTGGCCGCCTCTTTGGCAGCCTGGGTCCCACTGTTCATGGCCACGCCGACGTCAGCCTGGGCGAGCGCGGGCGCGTCGTTGGTGCCGTCCCCGGTCATGGCCACGAGCTTCCCGCCGGCCTGCTCCTGGCGGATCAGGTCGAGCTTGTTCTCCGGTGTTGCCTCGGCGAGGAAGTCGTCGACTCCTGCCTCGGCGGCGATCGCGGCGGCCGTCAGCGGGTTGTCGCCGGTGATCATCACCGTGCGCAGCCCCATCCTGCGCAGCTCGGCGAAGCGTTCCGAAATGCCGGGCTTGACGATGTCCTTCAGATGGATGGTGCCGAGGACGACATGGTTCTCGGCGACGAGCAGCGGCGTGCCACCGCTGCGCGCGATGGTCTCGACCTGCTCGCTCACACCCTGGGGCACGACACCGTCAGCGGCCCCCCCCTGCGCGCACCATCTCGCCACCGCGTCGCCAGCACCTTTGCGAATGCTATCGGTGCCGTGGTCGACGCCGCTCATGCGAGTTTCCGCCGTGAATGCCACGAACGCCCATTCGACCCCGCCCGAGTCCTCGGATGCTCCAAACCGTCGGGCCAGGGATACGATCGACCGCCCTTCCGGGGTTTCGTCCGCGCGGCTGGCCAGGTCGGCCGCCCGCACCAGCGCTTCCATCGTCACGCCCGGGGCGGGCAGGAACTCGGTCGCCTGGCGGTTGCCCAGCGTGATCGTCCCGGTCTTGTCGAGGAGGAGCGTGTCGACGTCGCCGGCCGCCTCGACTGCGCGGCCCGACATGGCGAGGACGTTCTTCTGGAGCAGGCGATCAATGCCCGCGATGCCGATGGCGCTGAGCAGACCGCCGATGGTGGTCGGGATGAGACAGACCAGCAACGCGATGAGCACGGGCACACTTATCGAGGCGCCCGAGAAGATTGCGTAGGGCTGCAACGTCACCACCGCGATCAGGAAGATCAACGTGAGGCTGGCGAGCAGGATGTTGAGCGCGATCTCGTTGGGCGTCTTCTGGCGCGACGCGCTTTCGACGAGCGAGATCATTCGGTCGAGGAATGTCTCCCCGGGATTCTGGGTGATCTCGATGACGATGCTATCGCTGAGCACACGCGTGCCGCCGGTGACCGCGCTGCGATCGCCGCCCGCCTCGCGGATCACCGGTGCTGATTCGCCGGTGATGGCGGACTCGTCCACGCTGGCGATCCCCTCGATGATGGTGCCGTCACTGGGGATGATGTCGCCGGCCTCGCACACCACGATGTCGCCTTTGCGCAGGTCGATCGCCGGCACCGGGGTCTCTGCTCCGCCGATGCCGCCTTGCAATTTGCGGGCGATCGTCTCCGTGCGGGTCCGTCGCAGCGCCTGGGCCTGCGCCTTGCCGCGCCCCTCAGCGATCGCCTCGGCGAAGTTCGCAAAGAGGACTGTGAACCAGAGCCAGAGCGCGATCTGGCCGACGAAGCTATTGTCTGTTCCGTTGCTGACGAGACCGGCAATGAATCCGTAGGTGGTCATCACCGCGCCGATCTCGACGATGAACATCACCGGGTTGCGCGCCATAGTGCGGGGGTCCAGCTTCACGAAACTCTGACCGATGGCGGGGATGAGCAGCTCGGGATCAGTGACGCTGCTGCGCCGACGCGTGGGGCGGTTGACGGATGCAAGTGCCATGTCAGTGGCCCGCTATGAGCTTGAAGTGCTCGAGAATCGGCCCGAGCGAGATGGCGGGGAAGAAGGTCAGCGCCGCAACGATGAGGATGGTGCCGATGAGGAGCGCGACGAAGAGCACACCATCGGTGGGGAAGGTGCCCGCACTGGCGGGAACGATCTTCTTCTTGACGAGATTGCCGGCCATCGCCATCACCGGGATCAGGAAGAGAAATCGACCGGCCCACATCGCTCCCGCCAGCATCAGGTTGTAATAGTTGGTGTTCCCGCTGAGGCCCGCGAACGCGCTGCCGTTGTTGCCAGTCGTCGAGGCAAAGGCATAGAGGATCTCGGTCAGGCTGTGTGGCGTGCCCTGGCCCGCTAACGGGCCTGCTTGTCCCCCGGCGGTCAGCACCGAGATCGCGGAGAATCCGAGGATTGACGCAGGCAGAATGAGAATGGCGATCGCCGCGAACTTGACGTCACGGCCTTCGATCTTCTTGCCGAGGTATTCCGGCGTACGGCCGACCATCAAGCCGGCGACGAATACGGCGACGATCGCGAACACGATCATCCCGTAGAGGCCCGAGCCGACGTCACCGGGCGTGATCTCACCGAGCTTGATGAACACGAGGGGCACAAGACCGCCAATGGGCGTCAGGCTGTCCATCGACGCATCGACAGAGCCCGTGCTGGTTCCTGTCGTCGACGAGTTGTACAGGGCCGACTGGATCGGTCCGTTGCGGACTTCCTTGCCTTCCATGTTGCCGCCGGCCGACTGGCTCGATGCAACCTGGGTGGCGCCCGTCGACACGAGAGCAGGGTTTCCCTGCTGCTCCTGCCAGGCCATGATGCTGAAGCCGCCGACCAGGATGATGCCCATGACGGCAGCAAGGGCGATGCCCTGCTTGACCTTGCCGACCCACTTCCCGAAGGTGATGGCCAGTCCGAAGGGAATCATCAGGCAGGCCACAATCTCGAGCGAGTTGGTGAACCCGTTGGGGTTCTCAAACGGATGCGCGGCGTTGGCATTGAAGTAGCCTCCGCCGTTGGTACCGAGGTCCTTGATTGCCTCCATCGAGGCGACCGGGCCCTGTGCGATCGTCTGCACGCCGTTGGTGAGCGTGTGCACGACCGAGTAGTCGCTGAAGTTCTGGATGGCACCGTTGGCCACGAGGATGATCGCGATGACCGCGCTGATCGGCAGCAGGATGTAGAGGATGGCGCGGACCATGTCCACCCAGAAGTTGCCGAGCGTGCTCATGGTCCGGCGGGCGATCGCGCGGATCACGACGATCGCCACAGCCATGCCCATCGCCGCGCTCAGGAACTGGTGGAGCACGAGACCGACGATCTGCGAGAAGTAGCTCATCGTCGCCTCGCCCGTGTAGTTCTGCCAGTTGGTGTTGGTGGCAAAGCTCATCGCGGTGTTGAAGGCGAGGGGCGCAGGCACCCCGGGAAGGCCGGCGGGGTTGAAGGGCAGGTGATCCTGGAAGCGGAGGACGAGGTACGTGAACGCGATGCCGACGAAGGTCACCGCAAAGATCGAGACAAGGTATGCGACCCAACCCTGCTCGTGCTCCTCGTCGACGCCGATCACCCTGTAGGTGAATTTCTCGACTGGGCGGATGACGCGGCTGAGCCAGACGCGCTCGCCCTTGTACACCTTGAGCATGTAGCCGCCGAGAAACCAGGCCGCCACCCCGACGGCGACATAGGTGACCACCACCGCGATGATGTCGAGCACCATCAGAAGCGCTCCGGCGCGACCAGGGCGACGAGCAGATAGATGGCCGCGATCAGGGCGATGATCGCGGAGACGATGTACCCGGTGAGACTCACGTCAGACCTTTCCGAGGCCGGCCGCGAGGAGGTATGCCGCGACGAGCATCGCGGCAAAGCACAGCAACACCAGCAGGTCGAGTTGCATGAACCAGATTCTGCAGAGAACTGGATCAACGTTGCATTAACAATTCCCGAGCGCGGGCGGTTGACGTCTTGCGGCGGTCCCTTCACTGCCTAACTGGGTGAGAGCGTGGCGTATGCTTGCCGGGGAGCGCCGGGAAGTCTGGTCGGCAGCGTCGGCACCACGTCCAACGGTGCTTGGCCGGAGATGAACGACAGGCTCGCACCCAACGGTCGCTGGTTCGAGCGATTCACACTATCTCGAGCGCGCCGCGAGGCGATCAGGACGACCCTCTGGGTTGTGCCGAGCGCGATGGTCCTCCTGGCGGTCATGCTCTTCGCAGCTACGTACAGCCTCGACCGGCTCGCCGCCAGCGGAGCCCTGTCGCTTCCGGGGTTCGTCACGAGTGGGAGCCCGGACGCTGCCAGAGGCATCCTCATCGGCATCGCCGCTGCGGTCATCACCGTTGCCGGCGTGCTGTTCTCAATCACCATCCTCGTGCTCCAGCTCGCTTCACAGCAATTCGGTCCGCGCATGCTGCGCAACTTCATCCGCGATGCCGGAACACAGTTCAGCCTCGGCGCATTCGTTGCAACGTTCGTCTACTCGATGCTGGCGCTCGGCTCCGTGGAGAGTGCGCCGGCCCGCGACTTCGTGCCGCATATGTCAGTGACGACGGCGCTCATCCTCATGCTCGCCGATCTCGGCATCCTCATCTACTTCATCCACCAGGTGGCCACGTCGATCCAGCTGACATCTGTGGTCTCTGGCATCGCGAGAGACTTTCGCTCGACGCTCGCCAGCCTTCGGGATGATATGGCGAGGTCGAGCCCCGGTCGCGAGGGGGAGCCGGATCCGTCTGAGGTCAGCCAGAACGTCCTCGCCGTCGGTGCCCCGGTATTCGCTCACGCCAGCGGCTTCATCCAATCGGTGGGTCACCGGCATCTGATGGGTATTGCGGTGTCATCGGACAGCGTGATCCGGCTCGTGCGCCGGCCCGGCCACTTCGTGCTGGAGGGTCAACCCGTCGCGTTCGTGGTCCCGACCCACGCCGCGCGCGACGTGTCCGAAGCGCTGCACCGCGCCCACATCGTCGGCCCGAACCGCACGCTCACGCAGGACATCGGCTTTGCCGCCGATCAACTCGTCGAGGTGGCGATTCGAGCGCTGTCGCCTGCCGTGAATGACACCTTCACGGCGCTCAACTGCATAGACTGGCTCGGTGACTGTCTCTGCCACGCGGCTGTCTCGCGGCTGCCGGACGGCATCCACCGGGACTCATCAGGGCACCTCCGCATCATCGAGCCCGTGATGACCATGGATCGCCTGGTCAAGGGAGCCACGGACAAGATCCGGCAGGCGGGTTCCGGGATGCCTGCGGTCCTGATTCGCCAGCTCGAGAACCTCGGAAAGCTGATGCGGGTCATGCCGACACCAGAGCTCCGCGATGTGGTCGAGGTCCATGCGCGCCGGATCCTTCACGCCGGCGACGCAACCGTGCGCGACGAGTCGGATCGAGCCGACATTCAAGCGGCCTTCGACGCCACCATGTCCCGAGTCGACCTGGGTGTCTCAGCGCGCGACTCGTGGCGCGCCGAGCCGGTCGCACCCGGGCTGCCTCGGCCGGCGGACCTCAGATAGCCCACGGGGTGGTGGGTCAGTTATGCGACGGAACGACCAGAACGGGGCAGGGAGCGACCCGAATCATGCGCTGCCCGACATTCCCGAGGAGCGCGCTTGCCAGGTGCCCGTGGCGGCTGCCGCCGGTGACGATGAGGTCTGCCCCGTAGTCCCGCGCCCCTTCGGCGATCGAGTCGGCAGCGCGCCCGCGGGTCGACAGGATCTTGTACTCGGCATCCAGTCCGGCTGCGCGCAAGTCACCGACCTGCATGCGCACCTTGTGTTGGAGCGAGTCTTCGTCGGGGTGCACCGGGTACAGTGTCCCGCGGCCCACGATCAACTCGTTGATGTGCGCGACCACCACCTTTGCGCCATCCTCCTTAGCGAGTGACTCGGCAACGGTGACCAGGCGGTCAGCGGTATCAGATCCGTCAGAGGCAACCACAATCGTTGTGAACATTGGCTTTTCACCGTGAACGCGCTGTCGAATGTAAGACCAATGTACGCGTGTCGCCATCAACGATCAGTCAATGATCGGTGCTCACCGCGGTGCCGTCTTCAACGCCAAGCGCGGTACCTGCTTGGTCCGCAAGCGTCACACTGGTGAGCAGCTGCTCCCGCGTCACTTTGGCGCCGGGCTCGGCGATGAGTACATAGCGACCCAGGCGGTGCTGTTGATGCTCGACCGCAAGCGTGATCTCCTTCCCCGGAAGTCCCAAGGTGTTGAATCCCCACCAGAAGTGCCCCCAGCTGACTTCTCCATCGCGTTCGATAGCGGGGCCTTGTCTCGCGGGGAAAGCGGTCTCGAACCTGCAGTCCCTCAGTCCGAGAAGACTCTGCAACTCATCGCCGACGGCGGCCACAACCTCGTCCGCGTGTGCGCCGGAGGCCATCAACTCGGCGATGGCCTGAACGCTGCTGAGACCCTCGGTCGTCTGCGCCACGCGTCCTCTGTTCAGGCGATTTCGAGCTGAGAGCTGTCCGACGATCAGACCTCCCACCAGCAGCAGCGCTGTGGTCTCAATGTCCTGAATGCTCGATATCGTGAATGAGCCGTAGGGCCTGGTGAAGAAGAAGTCGAAGCACAGCGCGGCCGAGACCGCAGCAATGGCAGCCGTGATCCGCGTACCGACGGCTGCGACGAGCGATACAACCACCGCCAGGCCCAGTGCAACGGTGGCCTGGGGAACATCACCACGGAACGGAAGGACAGCCGCCGATATCGCCACCGGGGCGGCCACAGCGGCGGCCGTGACCACGAGCGCGCGCATCCGCGTGACCAGCGCGACGAACCGCCGCGAGGCCTTCTCGAACTTCGTTCTCGACGAGGGCTGCGAACTGGTCGTTTCGCCATCCTGGAAGATGCTTTCGGTCACTGCGTTCCCTACCGGCCACCGGTGCAGGAGAGTGTCTCAACGTCGGAGTCAACGGAGCGTCAACGCGCTGGGCCGAAACGGTAGCCTTGCCGGCCCACCGTCACCACCACCTCCGGATGTGCTGGATCGTCCTCGAGCTTGACCCGGAGGCGCTGGGCAAAGGTCCGGAGGTAGTTGCGCTCGTCGGCGTATTGGGGTCCCCAGACACGCTGCAGCAGCACCCGATGGTCGAGCGTGACGCCGGCGTTGCGTGCGAGTTCGGCGAGGAGCAACCACTCCGTCGGAGACAACCGTACCTCCTTGCCTTGCCGGGTCACGGCTCGTGCACCAAGGTCGACCCGCACCGGTCCCTGGACGATCACCTTGGGCATTTCGGCCGGTGGCCGTACGCGGCGGAGCACGGCGCGCACACGAGCGAGCAACTCGTCCGCACCGAAGGGTTTGGCGAGGTAGTCATCGGCGCCAAGGTCGAGCGCCCGCACCTTGTCGGATTCCTCACCCCGAGCGCTGATCACGATCACCGCCGGTCCGCGACGATCCCCCATCTGCTCGAGAATCTGCCATCCGTCGATGAATGGCAGACCGATGTCCAGCAGGACGATGTCGATATGCTCGGAGTTGCGCAGCATCTGCGACGCGGTGATGCCGTGCGTCGCGATCGAGGTCGTATAGCCGGCAGAGCCAAGCGCTCCTACCACGACCTCGCGAAGCGCTGAGTCGTCCTCGACGACGAGGATTTGCGCGGCGGCGTGCTCGTCGGTCAACACGCGACCGGCCCGGAGGGGGCCGCGCTGGGAACGACGTTGATCGTCTCCCGGGCGATGGCAGGCGGATTGAACGCCTGATGTGCCGGGCTGACCAGCTCGACCTCGATGGTGTGCTGCCCGGCCGTCAAGTCCTCCGGGATGTGCCAGACGTCGACAGTCGGCGCCTGGACACCGTCGATGATGATCGCGAGTTGGTGCTGCGAGTCGGTCGCCGCAATCATGTGCCCGGAGGCGGGGACCCCACATACGGTGAGGGTGAACGGCGCGCCAACCTCAGCGCCGGGCGCGGGGAACACAATGTGGAGAGCGTACGGCGCGGGGATAAGCAGCGCGGGACTCAACAGCCAGGCCGCCACCAGCCCACCGATTCCGCAGACCGATGCAGCGGCGCCGATCATGCGGATCCAACTGCGCCGCGTGACGAACACGACCAGCGCGCCTCCGAAGGTGAGGAGCGCAAGGCCCCACTCCAGCGGCAACGGCAGATTGCCCAGGATATGCGCGATCACGAGGCGCTCGCGTCAGGCCGGCGCGACGGTGAAGAAGATCGTCGGCGTGACCTCCCTTGGGGAGAACGGGAAGTGGTCCTGTGCCACGAACTCCGCATACATCGAGTACTCCACACCCGGATACACCGCGATCGGCTGCTGCAGCGTGTAGCTCATGTAGAAGAGCTGATTGTTCAGGTAGAGATGCACGTGGCCCTTGGTCGGCGTGATGTCACCGGTCGTCACGGCGGTCACTACGCCGCCGGTCACCGAGACTTTGACGAGCACCGAGTTCCCGTGCACCACCTCCCCAGCAGTTGGAGACACAAGGGTGATCCTCACCGGTGTCGGCGGACGATGGCCGAGACCGCCTGAAGGGGTCGGGTAGGACGTCGGCGCGGGCGTTGCAGTCCCTCCGTCCGCGGATGCCGCACCACAGGCAGTCACGCATACGAGCGCGAAGATTGTCAGCGCAAGCAGAAGGCGGCGCGTCAACTCCCGACCTTCAGCAGCATGCCGTCGACCAACCCGACAAACGCCAGCCTATGTCAGCGTCGCCGTGGCGACTCAGCGACGAAGTGTCAGCGGAGGCGGTAGGTGGCGGGCCGATCGTCGGTGACGGAGACCTTCGGGGCATTCCGCTCGAGGATCCGGCGCACCTGCTGCGGGGTGAAACTGCCACCGAGACGCTTGCGGATCGCGGCGACCGCGAGCGGGCGAGTCGAGCTCTTGAGAACAGCGAGCACCTTGTCATCCGGTGTGCCGCGTTCAGCTGGGCGCTTGCCGTTGGTTGCCGGCGCGGAATGCCGGCCGTTGGACACCGGTTCGTGCACCGGCGCTTCCACCGGCTCCGCGGTCGCGGGACGCGCGGCGATCGCTGGCTCAGGGGCGGGGCGATCCTGTTGGCGCGGAGCGGGGAGGTCGATTCGTCCGGACCGGGGAGCGCCATCACCGTGGAGACGCGCCCACATCGCTGGGAGATCGTCGAGCACCTGGCGCACGAAGGCAGCCGATCCGCTGACCTCAATTTCGCGTTCGCCGTCGCGTAGACGGAGCGAGTGCGACATGGGAGCCGCGGGTACCTCGACGCGAGGAGCGGGCCGGAACGGGGGGCGGGAATCGTTGTTGAAAGCCGGCCGGGGTCCGGAGAAGCCCTGACGGGGACCGGCGAACTGGGGTCGATCCGATGGGCGTCCTTGGTATGAGCGATCGTCAGGCATTGGTCTCCTGGTCGGCGGTGGGACCGTCGTGGCTGTGACCATGGCCGCGGTTCGGCGCAGACTGTTCGGCAACGACAGCGGTCCCGACCACGTCAGCCGCCGGCTCGCTATATGACTCGCGGTGGACGTCGGTATCTGACGCATGGGTGACGTCGATCTCGTGATCGTCGTCGGGGAGCGTTATCTGCGGGAGCTCGTCGTCCTCGGGAGCCGGGCCGAAGAGACGTTCCTGAATCTTCGAGCGAAGCGGGGACTGGATCAGCGCGAAGATTCCGCCGATCACGGCAGCGCCGATCATCATGTTGCGGACCCGATGCGTCTTGCGCTTCGGTCGTATCGCCGTGCTCAACTTGCCGGATGCGTCAGCGATCCGCTCACGGGCGGCATTGCTTGCGGCGCTCACCCGGCCGTCATTCGCGAGACGTTCGGCGGTCTCAGCGAGGGTGCCGGCTGCAACCTCGAGGGCGTGGCTGAGTCCCTCAGCTCCCTGCTTCACCGTTGGCCGAGCGGCACTGCCCGCTTCTCGGGCAAGTGCAACCACATTGTCTGCGAGGTCGCTGATGGTTTCGGTCGCGCGGCCGCGCGCCGCCGCGATGTCGTCGAGCGTGGCGGCTCTGGAACGTCCACGTCGCATGCTGCAGAACCTCCATGTTCACCAACCGAATTCGGCTGAACCATCGATTCTACGTCGGTTGCCCCGATCCACGCTCCATACGACGGCAGAGCGCGCGCGTCAAGCCGCGGTTGAGAGACCTGCTGGAGCGACTCGAGCTGTCGCGACGGCCGCCTCGCGAGCAGTCGCCTCGCGAGCCAGGGCGGTATCGAGAGGGGCGTCGATGAACCAGCGCATCCGTGCCGCGGCGACGGGCCCGATGATCTTGGCGAGCTCGGCCTCCGGCGCGGCGTACACCGCGCGCAGCGAGGGGAACGAGCGGACCAGCCTCACGAACGCCGCCGGCTCCAGGCCGTCGACCGCCGCGAGGTGCTTCATGCGCTGGCGGGCGAGCGAACCCGCCTCATCGGCATCGAGGGGGAGTTGGAGCTCGATGGTGCGGATTTGCATACGCCAAGTGTAGCGAACAGATGTTCGCGTTGTCAAATCGACGCGATCATGCGTACGCTTGCTGCCAATGCCTCTCTACGAGTATCGCTGCAACGACTGCTCGGCCGTGTTCGAATTGCTCAGGCCCATGGCCGACCGCGAGGTCGCGGCGGTCTGTCCGGGTTGCGAGAGCCGGGCCAGCATGCCCCTGATCAGCCGGGTGGCGGTCCATGCCGGTTCCGGAGCGTCGGAGGTCCCATCGGCAGGTGCGGGTGGGGGTGGCGGCTGCTGCGGCGGCGGCTGCGGGTGCGGCGCGAACTGATCTCCACGCTCTGCGCGCGGTAGATCAGGCAGTCCCCACCGCTCCGAGCACGGCGTCGTGGTGAGCCGCGGACCCGGTCAGGTCGAGCTCGGTCTGCATCACCGACGCGAGGAAGACGCGCCGATGAGCCGGATGAGGCCCGTGCTCGCGGATGGCCGCCCGATGCTCGGGGGCGCCGTAGCCCTTGTTGCTGGCCCAGTTGTAGTGGGGGGCGTCCTCGTGCATCCGGGTCATGAGCGCGTCCCGATGCACCTTGGCGATGATCGATGCCGCAGACACCGCGGGCACCTTCCGATCCCCCGCGACGAGCGAGTGCAGCGGCCGCGACACGGGGATGCGCAGGTTGCCGTCGCAGCAGTATCCATCCGCCTCGACCGCATCGACAAGCCTGCAGAAGATCTCGACGTTCGCCCATCCCAGGCCGCGCGCGTTGATGTCGTCGACGCTCACCTCCGCCACCGCCCAGGCCAGGGCCTTGACGCGGAGTACCGCGTCGACCTGTTCGCGCTGACGAGCCGTGAGCAGCTTGCTGTCGCGGAGCAACGGGTGGCGAAAGCGTTGCGGGAGCACGACCGCGGCGGCGACGAGGGGTCCCGCGTACGCGCCGCGCCCGACCTCGTCCATCCCGCAGAGGCGAAAGCCGCGCCAATCGCTGACCGCGAAGGTGGTTCGGATGTAGTCGGGAACGCGGAACCGCGGCATCGGCTCGTGAGAGTGTAGTCGCCTGGTTTGCTACGGTGACAGCGCCGCATCCATCCTGGGAGACCGATGACGTGAACGAGGTGCTCTGGACCGACGTCGCGCCGCGCGACGGGCTCCAGAACATTGCCGAGACCATCTCCACCGGCGCCAAGGTGCAGCTGGTGCGAGGCCTGCTCGACGCGGGGGTGAGGCGGGTTGAGGCGACGTCCTTCGTGTCGTCGAGCTGGGTGCCGCAGCTCGCCGATGCCGCCGCCGTCATCGCCGGCGTCGCGAGCGACATGACCCGGCTTCGTGTCCTGGTTCCCAACCTGCGCGGGCTCGAGCTGGCGCTCGCCCACGGTGTGCGCAACGTGCTCGTCACCATCGCAGCGACCGATACCTTCAATCGCCGCAACGTCAATCGCAGCGTCAACGAGTCGCTGGAGGAGATCTCGCACATTGTCGCACTTGCCTCCGAGCGCGGATGCACAGTCGATGTCGCGATCTCCGTGAGCTTCGGATGTCCCTTCGAGGGAACCGTTGCGCCCGAGCGCGTGGTGAGGCTCAGTGCTGACCTCGCCGAGCGCGGCGTCGCCGAGATCGGCGTCGCCGACACCATCGGCGTGGCAACCCCTGTGGATGTGAGCCGGATGTGCGGGCTCGTCGCCGCTGCGGTGCCGCTGGATCGTGTGTCATTGCACGTGCACGACACCAGAGGGCTCGGCGTCGCCAACGTGATCGCCGCCTTCGAGGCAGGTGTCCGCCGCTTCGACGGGTCGGTTGGCGGCATCGGTGGGTGCCCGTTTGCGCCGAGGTCCACCGGCAACGTGTGCAGCGAGGATGCACTCCAGGCGCTTCACGCTCTCGGAGCCGACACCGGAATCGATCTCGAAGCGATGTGTCGAGTCGCGGAGACACTCGCGACCGACCTCGGTCACGACCTGCCCGGCAAGCTCTATCGCGCGGGCATCTGGAGCGGGGCGCCGCAGGAAGTCGCCGCGAAGACGAGCGTTGGCTGACCCGGCTCCCGACACTGACGCGCCCGAGACGATCGCCGTCCGGCTCGATCGCGCGCGCGCGGGCGGTCCCGAACGCCATCGAACCAAGCTTGCCGGACAGGGCAAGCTGATGCCACGGGAGCGGATCAAGCGGCTCTTCGACCCGGATGCCGGGTTCGTCGAGGACGGTTTGCTGGCCGGAACCGAAGATCCTGAACTCGCTGCCGAAGGCGTGATCACAGGAATCGGGATGCTGCACGGTCGCACCTGCGCGGTGATGGCCAACGATCCCACCGTCAAAGCGGGCTCGTGGGGGCCGCGCACGGTGGAGAAGATCGTGCGCATCCAGGAGACCGCGGAACGCCTGCAGATACCGCTTGTGTATCTCGTCGATTCAGCGGGCGCCCGGATCACCGACCAGGTGGCGATGTTCCCTGGACGGCGTCACGCCGGTCGCATCTTCCACATGCAGGTGCGCCTCTCCGGTCAGGTGCCCCAGGTGTGCGTCCTCTTCGGCCCGAGCGCCGCCGGCGGCGCGTACATCCCCGCCTTCTGCGACATCGTGATCATGGTCGAGGGCAACGCGTCGATGTACCTCGGCTCGCCGCGCATGGCCGAAGTCGTGGTCGGCGAGAAGGTCACGCTCGAGGAGATGGGTGGCGCACGCATGCACTGCACCATCAGCGGCTGCGGTGATGTGCTCGTCGATGATGAGGACGCGGGCATCGTCGCTGCCCGTCGGTATCTCGAGTACCTCCCGCAGTCGTGGCACGATGCGCCGCCTGTCGCCGAGCCAACCGCAGTCGCCGCCGGCTGCGAGGACATAACCAGCGTTATCCCCGCGGAAGCGTCGAAGGGCTACGACGTGATGGCGATCGTCCGGGGTGTGATCGACGATGACTCGTTCTTCGAGATCAAGCGTCTGTTCGCGCGCGAGATCGTGTGTGGCTTCGCGCGAATCGACGGGCACGCGGTGGGGGTGCTGGCGTCGCAACCGCGCTTCAAGGGCGGCGTCCTCTTCGTCGACTCGGCTGACAAGGCGACCCGGTTCATCACCTGCTGCGATGCGTTCAACGTGCCGCTGCTCTTTCTCGCGGATGTCCCCGGCTTCATGATCGGCACGGCCGTCGAGCGCGAGGGGATCATCCGTCACGGCGCGAAGATGATCTCGGCGCTCGCGCAGGCACAGGTGCCGCGCATCTCGGTGGTCCTGCGCAAGGCGTATGGCGCGGGGTTGTACGCGATGAGCGGACCGGCATTCGAGCCCGACTGCACGCTCGCGCTGCCGACGGCGCAGATCGCGGTGATGGGCCCGGAGGCTGCTATCAACGCGGTCTACTACAACAAGATCCAGGACGTCGCCGAGGGGGAGCGCGCCGCTTACGTCAAGGCACTGCAGGACGAGTACCGCGACGACATCGACATCGTCCGGCTGGCGTCAGAGCTCATCGTCGATGCGGTGGTGCAGCCCGCCGAGCTCCGTGCCGAGCTGGTGCGCCGTCTTGCCGTTTACCGCTCGAGGCGCCGCGCCGACGTTGCGCGCCACCATCCTATTGCCCCGGTCTGAGCCGGCCGGCTGGTCACACTCGTGATCAACGCAGGTCTCTACGGCTGGCTCACCAGCCTCGGGTACCTCGCTGTCGCGCTCTTCGTCGGCCTCGAGAGCCTGGGCATCCCCCTCCCTGGTGAGACGATGCTCATCACCGCCGCGGCGTTTGCCGCGGCGACCCACCAGCTCTCGATCGTCGGTGTGATCGCCGCGGCGATCGCCGGTGCCATCGTCGGCGACAACATCGGCTTTGGTATCGGATGGTTCGGGGGATATCCGCTGCTACGACGCTTCGGGCGGTACGTCCGCCTCGACGAGCCGAAGCTGAAGGTTGGCCGGTACATCTTCATGCGCCAGGGCTCCAAAGTCGTCTTCTTCGGACGGTTTGTCGCGGTCCTGCGCACCTATGCCGCGTTTCTCGCGGGCACCAACCGGATGCACTGGATCCGCTTCCTCATCGCCAACGCCCTGGGAGGCATCGTCTGGGCGACCCTGTACGGGGTGGGGGCCTTCAAGCTTGCCGGGGCGATCACCAAGCTGAGCACCCCGTTCGAGATCGGGTTCGCAGCCCTCGCCGTGGTCGTGATCATCGCCAGCGCGATCTTCGTCCGAACGCACATCAAGCGACTCGAGGCTGTGGCGGAGGCAGCGCTCCCAGGTCCTCTCGAGGGCTTCTCGAAGTAACGACGCACCGTGGGTGCGTTCCAGCAACCCGCCGCCATTCTCCCCCGAGGGGAGTGTCAGAAGGAGGGGTTGGCCACGCTACCGCCGGTGCTCCCACCGGCCGCGGGTGCGGAGATCAGCTCGGCGCGCCAGACCAGCCGGTTGTAGTCCTGCCACCAAGGGTCGCAGGTGATCAGGGTCAGCTCGTGGCCGCTCGTGGGGTTGAGCTGGGTCACCACGCTCGGCGGCAGGTTCCAACGCTGCGCCACCCGATAGACAAAGGTCTGGCACGACCGGCTCTGGATGGTGATGGTGTCCCCGACCGCGAGCTGGTTGATGTACTGGAAGTCAGGCTCGCGGTGGAACGCGATGATGACGTTGCCCTGCTGTCCAGGGTCGGAAGTCCCGGTGTAATGGACCATTGAGCGCGAGTTCAGGAGCGCCCAGGTGCCGTCGCCGGCCACCGCCGCGTAGTGGTACTGCGCCGGACCCCCGAAGCTCACCAGCGCATAGTCGGTTGGCGAGCTGGATCCGCAGGTCCGGGTCTTGGTCGCGTCGGGGTTGGTTCCAACCACGCGGGGGTGGGCGCCGCCCTGCCAGTTATGGAGGGCCGACGAATCCGCCTGGCTGCGCTCCAGGACTCCGACGAAGGGGCCGATGAGGATCGCCCCGCCGCCGATGATCGCGGCGATGCCCACGGCGAGGAACACCGTCCAAAGCCCCGGCTGGCGGAACCGACCCTTGCCCTTCGGCGCACCGGCGGTCAGATCAGAAGCCATCACTCACACAATACCGAGCTCACGGTGCCCGCGCGGTCACGCGCGGGCGACGACCCCCCTGAGCGGTGCCTACCGGTTGCGCGGGTTCCGAGGACGCTTGCGGCCATACGCGACTCCCTCGGCAACGGGATCGAAGGCCGCCCCCGGCCCGGTGGCCGGGGTGATGCCTTCGCCTTGCACAAAGACCTTGCGTGAGCCGACGTCGATCAGGTACGCGAGAGTGCGGCCACCCGACTGGTCGGGGATCATCGAGACGTCAGCGACGGTCCCGGTGCGCCGGCTGCCGCCATAGGGAAAGCTGACCCTCGTCCCCACCGCGATGGGGCCGCCTTCACCCTCACGGGTCATCGCGGGGCGGCGCGGAAGCAGTCGCTGCAGTAAACGGGCTTGTCGCCGCGAGGCTGGAAGGGGACACGCGCGACGCCGCCGCATCCAGCGCAGGGGACCTCGTACATCTGGCGGGGGCCGTTGCTGCGGTATCCACCGCCGCCGCCGCCGCTACCACCGA
>Ga0209219_1000051_pt1 | contig 18887 bp, 12 predicted proteins | sample BlaSpr_A8_OM1_M1_FD_187973 | JGI IMG/M metagenome (GOLD analysis project Ga0209219, IMG submission 187973) | Forest soil microbial communities from Thunder Bay, Ontario, Canada - Black Spruce, Ontario site 2_A8_OM1_M1 (SPAdes) (version 2) | ecosystem: Environmental > Terrestrial > Soil > Boreal... | reverse complement strand
ACCCTTTTAGACTTAACGCACAAGGCTAAGTTCGGCTGACATTTTCGCACCACGCGGTGCGCATCGCGTCAGATGTAACGAACTGTTACTGAATAATAACATTCGAGCCTTGAAGGGGATGACTACGGCGCCATCACTGCCTTGGATGCGCGCTTGAGAGGGAGGAGCTTGGCCACCGATTGCTACAATGGCCGCGTTGGACCATTTTCCGTCTCCTTTTTCTTTCCGATGTCGGCCGTGTTGCCACCCGTTGCACCGGAGACCCGTGCCGACGTCGCCGTCGAACGCGGCATCATGGTTCCGATGCGCGACGGAGTCCGTCTGGCGACCGACGTCTACCGTCCCGTCCTCGCCGGTGTCGCCGCCGGCGGCCGGTTCCCGGTTGTTCTGGAACGAACGCCGTACGGCAAAACGCTCGCATCGCGATCCGAGATCGATGATGGCGAATCCGCGCCGCGCCCGCGCGCCGAGATCGCGAGCTGGTTCGTGCGTGCCGGCTACATTGTCGTCTACCAGGATTGCCGCGGCCGGCACGCGTCGGAAGGCGAGTTCGTCAAATATCTTTCCGAAGGTTACGACGGCTTCGACACATTGGCGTGGATCGCCGCGCAACCGTGGTGCGATGGCAACGTGGCGACAATGGGACTTTCCTACGCCGCCCACGCGCAGGTCGCGCTGGCGTGTCTCGACCCGCCGGCGCTGGCGGCGATGGTCATCGACTCGGGCGGATTTTCCAACGCCTACCAAGGCGGCATCCGCCAGGGCGGCGCATTTGAATTGAAGCAGGCGACCTGGGCATACAACCAGGCAAAGGAAAGCCGCTATGCGCAGGCGCATCCCGAAGCGCGCGACGCGCTCGAGCACGAAGACTTGCGGCTATGGTTCGAGGACATGCCATGGTCGCGCGGACATTCGCCGGTTCGCTCCGTGCCCGAATACGAGCGCTACCTGCTCGAGCAATGGCAGCACGGGAATTTCGACAGCTACTGGAAGCAGCTCGGCATCTACGCCGCCGGATATTACGACAGCTTCGCCGATGTACCGCAGGTGCACATGTCCAGCTGGTACGACGCTTATGTTCGTACCGCGACCGAAAACTATGTCGCGCTCAAGCGCAAGAAGCGCGGGCCGGTGCGACTGATCATGGGGCCGTGGCTGCACGGCGATCGCAATGCCACTTCTGCCGGCGACGTGGATTTTGGCGCGGCGTCGGCATTCGATGGCAACGTCGCGCCCAACTGGCGGACATTCCGCCAGCGCTGGTTCGATCACTGGGTACGAGGCGTCGCCAACGGCGTCGAGGCCGAGCCCGCGGTGCGGCTGTTTATGATGGGAGGCGGCTCCGGACGGCGCAACGCCGAAGGGCGTCTCGATCACGGCGGCCGCTGGATCGCCGCCGACGATTGGCCGCTGCCCGACACCCGCTTGGTCGGCTATCACCTCCACGCGGACGGCCGGCTGGACCCGGCGGCGCCGTCCGCCGACGCGCCGGCGCTCGACTACGATTTCGATCCTGCGGATCCGGTGCCAACCATCGGCGGCAGCTTGACGTCGGGGCAGCCGGTTTTCGAGGGTGGTGCGTTCGACCAGCGCGAGGACGCGCGCTTTTTTGGCGCGCGATTCCCCGGCAGAGCGCTCGCCGAGCGCGATGACGTGCTGGTGTTCGAGACCGCGCCGCTCGCCGAAGACACGGCTGTGATCGGAGCTATCGTGGTGCACCTGCACGTGAGCTCGAATGCTGCCGACACCGACTTCACGGCCAAGCTGATCGACGGGCATCCGCCCAGCGCAGACTATCCGCAGGGCTTTGCCATGAATCTGACCGACGGCATGCTTCGCTGCCGCTATCGCAAATCCTGGGAGCAGCCCGAGCTCATGAGCGCGGGCGAGATTTGCGAGATCGTCATCGAGCCATTCGCGACCTGCAACCTGTTCAAGGCCGGGCACCGCATCCGGGTCGACATATCCTCGTCGAACTTTCCGCGTTTCGATGTGAACCCGAACAGCGGCGAGGCGGAAGGTTTCGCGGCGTACAAACGCATTGCCAAGAATCGGCTGTATGTCGATGCCGCGCACCCATCTTACGTGGTGCTGCCACTGGTTTCGCTGTCCGCGCTGAGGCCGCTTAATCCCTAAAGCGTCCTCGTCACGCCGCAGCCATGAGAAAAAGCCGATGATGATTTCGTGTCGAACGCTCTGGCGATTGACGCTGTTGATCGGCGCGGCGGCGATAGCGGCCACCGCGGGGCCGCCCGCGCTCGCCGCCGACCTCGTGATCGGTCGCGCGGCCGAGCAATCATCGGTCGATCCCTTGTTCTCGCGCACCGGCAACAACGAGAGCACGTCCGAGGACATCTTCGATCGGCTGGTCGAAAATGACGCCAATAACCAGCTTCATCCGGCGCTTGCGATCTCGTGGAAGGCGGTCAACCCGACAACCTGGGAAATCAAGCTTCGCGAGGGGGTGAAATTCCATGACGGGGGAGACTTCAGCGCCGAGGACGTGGTTTTCTCGCTCGAGCGCTCCAGGAACGTTCCCAACAGCCCGGCGTCATTCGCCGGCGCGACGGCAGGCATCGTCGAAATCACCGCGCCGGCCAAGCTCACCGTGCAGATCAGGACCGCGCGACCGCTACCGCAGCTGATCGAGCAGATCAGCTTCGTATTCATCCTGTCAAAAAAGGCGGCGGCGGGGCTCTCGACTGCCGACTTCAATGTCGGCAAGGGCGTCATCGGGACCGGCCCCTACCAATTCGTCGAGTGGAAGCCTGGCCAGTCGATCACCCTGAAGAAGAATGCCGGGTACTGGGGCAAGAAAGCGGATTTCGAAAACGTAACGCTGAAGTTCATCCCCAAGGATGCGGGGCGGGTCGCCGCGCTCCTCGCGGGCGACGTGGATCTGATCGATCAGGTTCCGCCGACGAACGCGGCGCAATTGAAGGCGGACCCGAAAATTCAGCTTTTTTCCATCGGCTCGACCCGTCTCATTTACCTGGCGCTCGACTCCGACCGCGACCAGACCCCGTTCGTCAGCGACCTTGCCGGCAAGCCGCTGGCGAAGAACCCGCTCAAGGACCCACGCGTGCGGCGAGCCATTTCGCTGATGATCAATCGCAAAGTGATCGTCGACCGGCTGCTCGAAGGCTCCGGCGAGCCGGCAGGGCAGATGGTGCCGCAAGGGCTCGGTGGATACGATGCCTCGCTGGTGGCGCCGGCGCAGGACCTCGCGGCGGCGAAAAAACTGCTGGCGGAGGCAGGCTATCCGCAAGGCTTTGGGATCACGCTGCACAGCTCCAGCGACCGTTTTGCCAAGGACGGCGATCTTGCGCAGGTTCTGGGTCAGATGCTCTCGCGCGGGGGCCTCAAGATCAACGCGGTCGTGGCGCTGCCCTACAACGTCTACGCGACAGCGTCCACCCGGCGCGACTACAGCGCGTTCGTTTTCAGCTTCGGCACCACAACGCCCAACGCGGCGATCGGGCTCAGCAACGTTCTGGCGACGTTCGACAAGGATGCCGGCATGGGCACTTTCAACCGCGCGCGCTATTCCAACCCGCAATTCGACGCGGCGCTGAAGCGCTCGCTTGCCGAATTCGACGACGCGAAGCGCATCGCCGCGCTGCAGGAGGCGACCCGTCTTGCGTTTACCGACGTGGGGATCGTTCCGCTTTATTGGCCCGTGATCCACTGGGCCGCCAAAAAAGGAATCGTCTACGAACCGCGGCGCGACGAAGCGACGCTCGCGCACAAGGCCCGGCTGGCGCAATAGTGCGCCGCATTACCTGCGCAACCGGCTCGCAGTTTAGTATCCTTGCACACTGGCCAATCGTAAGGAATGTCATGGCAAACGAATCCGCAGCCCGCCCTGAATCGAAAATGGACGCGGCGTCGCTTTATCGCGAGGAAATCTATACCGACCGCGCCGCCGGGACCCTTCGCGTGCTGGTGCCGGTGACCCGCGACGGCGGACCGGACCAGACCCGGTCGACCGTCTACGTCGGCGAAGCGCAGATTCTTACCAACATGGGGCCACTGCCGATCAGCTTTGAAATCGATGCCACTACGCTGGGTGAGGCGGTGCAGAAATACGGCGAAGCTTCCAAGGAGGGCGTCGACCGCGCGATGCGCGAATTGCAAGAGCTACGGCGACAGGCATCGTCGTCGATACTCGTGCCCGGCTCGACCCCCGGGCTCGGCGCGGGGCTGCCGCCGCCTCCCGGCAGCGGCAAGCTCAAACTTCCCTAAAGCGCCTGCGCCATCCTGGTTCGCACGCGGGGCTTGAGACCTCGTGCTGTAATGCGGGTAGGCGCGGAAGCGAGGAGCCACTCCGGCTGCGCGAACCGGGTTGCGAGGAAGTCCGCGAAGGCGCGCACCTTCGCCGACAAATGCCGCCGACTTGGATAGGCAACGTAGATATTCGCGGGTGCAGACTCGAACGCTTGCAGCAGCGGCACCAGGCGCCCGGCACGAACTTCCGGTCCGACGATGAAGTCGGGCTCGATGGTAATCGCCAACCCGGCCACCGCGAGCGCGACCAGAAACCTGCCGTTATTGGCGTGCACCGGTCCGTCGATGCGCACCGAACGATCGCTGCCCGAGCCGTCCCCAAAGGGCCACACGTTTTTCTGCGGCGAATACTCGTAACTAAGGCAGGCATGCGCGGCGAGGTCCTCCGGTTTCTGCGGCACGCCGTGGCGCTCGAGATACGCCGGCGATGCGCAGCAGACCAGCCGCGTTACTCCGACCTTGCGGCCGACCAGCTGCTGGCTGCCGATCTTGCCGATCCGCAGCGCGGCATCGAAGCCTTCATCGACCAGGTCCACCGCGCGGTCGGATAATTCGACGTCAAAGCGCATTTGCGGATGGCGAGTGACGAATTCGGCAATCGCCGGCGCGAGATGGCGGACGCCGAACGTGGTCCCGCAGGTGAGTCGCAGCGTGCCGCGGGGCCGGGCCGTTCCCGCACTCGCCGATTCCTCGGCTTCCTCGAGATCCGCCAATAACTGAAGGGAGCGCTCGTAGAACGCCCGTCCGCTCTCGGTCAGGGACAGGCGGCGGGTGGTGCGATTCAGCAAGCGTGCGTCGAGATGCGCTTCGAGGTCGGAGACTTGTCGCGAGACCGAAGACACGGAGACATCCAGGCGTTCGGCGGCCCGCGCAAAACTGCCGCTCTCGACGACTCTGGCAAAGGCGATGATTGCCTGCAGGCGATCCATTTGCGAGCGATTGTTGCATAGAACGGAATAGTCTATCAACCTTGCAGCTCTTTATCTTAGCCAGCGCAAGGCTTAACGTGGCTGTGAATTGCTCGCCACTACCAGCGGGTGGTTAACCGAGGAGATCTCATGAAACTCTACTACTCACCAGGGGCATGCTCGCTGTCGCCTCACATCGTTTTGCTCGAAGCCGGCCTCAAGGGGACGCTGGTCAAGGTCGATACCAAGACTCACAAGACCGAAGACGGGGGCGATTACTACGCCGTTAATCCGAAGGGCTACGTTCCGCTGCTCGAGCTCGACGACGGTGACCGATTAAGCGAAGGTCCTGCCGTCGTCCAATACCTCGCCGACCGCAATCCGGCCTCGAAGCTAGCCCCGCCCGCCGGCACCGTGGAGCGATACCACCTGCAGGAGTGGTTGAACTTCATAACCACCGAGTTGCACAAGCAATTCAGCCCGCTATTCCAGGCGACGACGCCCGCCGAGTACAAGGAAACGGTCAAGGAAAAGATCGGTAAGCGCTTTGACTGGGTGGCCGAGCAGCTCAAAGGCAAGGATTATTTGATGGGCAGCACGTTTACCGTCGCCGATGCCTATCTGTTCACGATGCTGACCTGGACCAAGCACGTCGGCATCGACTTGGCGCGCTGGCCGGCCCTGACGGCATATCAGGCACGGGTTGGAGCCAGGCCCAAGGTCCGCGAGGCGCTGATCGCCGAAGGACTGGTCAAGCAGGACCGCGTCACCGCTTGAGCTTGATCCGCGACGTTAACGGTCCGCGACGAACACGCGCCATGCCGCTGCCCACCGTTTTCCTATCGCACGGCTCGCCGATGCACGCGATCGACGCGGGCATTGCGGGGCGTGCGTGGGCGGAGCTCGGTCAGCGATTGCCACGCCCGCGCGCGGTTCTCATCGCGTCGGCGCACTGGGAAACCTCCGTCCCGATGCTTACCGGCAGCCCGCGGCCGGAGACAATTCACGATTTCGGCGGCTTTCCGGAGGAGCTCTATCGCCTGCGCTACCCCGCGCCCGGCGCGCCGGAAGTCGCATCGGAAATCGTCGCGCGGTTCAAGGCCGCCGATATCACGGCCGGCATCGACGGCTGCCGTGGCCTGGATCACGGCGCCTGGGTGCCACTGCGGTGGATGTACCCTACGGCGGATGTTCCGGTAGTGCAGCTTTCGGTGCAGCCGGACCACGATACCGAACATCACCTGCGGCTGGGACGCGCCCTTCGGCCGCTGGCGGACGAGGGCATCCTGATCATAGGATCGGGCCACGCGACCCATAATCTGCGCGATTGGGCGTCGTCGCCAAGGCGCCAGGAACCCTTGGCTTATGCCGACGCCTTCTCCCGTTGGCTGCAGCAGAGCCTAGTGTCGGCCGACGCCGACGCTCTGACTCATTATCGCGACCGCGCGCCGGATGCGGCGCGCGCACATCCGACCGAAGAACATTTTCTGCCCTTGTTCATTGCCTGGGGTGCCGCGGGCGCGGGCGCGACCGCGGAGCGCATCGTCGAGGGCTTCGAGGCAGGTGCATTGGCGCTGGATTCCTACTTGTTTCACCCCGCTGCATCCTTGCTTCGCCGGGAGACTAATCCGGCGTAAAGCGGGAGCTGTGCCGCTCGGCGCTGCAAGCGCTTGAACTACATGCGCCGACTACGCAGCGTCGGACCATGTCTTACACCGAAATCGGCAATAGACCGATTTTCGTCGGCTCGTCACACGCCTACATTTAGCATCGTGATCAATGCGAGTAGGAGATGACGATGACCAAGCGGAATGAAACCTTGAAGCGAGGCGGACCTTTTGCCGCCGGCGTGCTCATCGGTGTGTCGGTGGTGACACCTGTGTTTGCGGCAAGCTTGGACGTCGAAACCCTGCAGCCGCTGGTCCTGCTCGGGTCGCTGATAGTCTTGCTGATCGGCTTGATACTGAAAGCCATGTCGGAGCGACCATCGAAGCGAACCAACGCGCAGGACTCGCATGCATCCGATCCTAACGACCTTCGCTGGCGTCAGACCGATCGAGCGGCTGATGTCGCCATGCCGACCCATGCGATGCACTGACCAGCGATAGCGAAAACGAGATTTCCTCAGTAGAACCGCCGCGGGGTTTTGCTCCCCGCGGCGGTTTTTATCCGTCTGCAGCACGGTATCATTGTGGCGGCAGAACGGCTTTGCAGCGAGTCCGGCGCTTCGCCGCCGAAAGCACGACAGGCTTCGCCGCCGAAAGCATGACAAAATAATTCGTATCGCGCGGTTCGGGCGAACGGAAAGGGAGCATGCAAGCGCCAGGCACGCCCTACTCGCTGGAAGTCAATCCGAACTTGCCGGAGCGTCTCGCAAGGCTCGAAGAGCTGGCCGGCAATCTCCGGTACAGCTGGGATCGTCCGACACGCGAGCTGTTTGAGCGGCTCCATCCATCTCTGTGGAACGCGGTTGGTCATAATCCGAAAGCGTTCCTCAGGCGAGTCGATGAACGCCGGCTGGTGCACGCCGCCGACGATCCGGTTTTCCGCTCCAGCTTCGAGCGCGCGCTTTTGGCTTATGACGCCTACCTCGACACCAGCGCGCGATCCGAGGAGACGCAGCGGTTTCTGGGCGACGATCTGATCGCCTATTTTTGCGCCGAGTTTGGCTTCCACGAAAGCTTGCCCATTTATTCGGGCGGCCTCGGCATTCTCGCCGGTGATCACTGCAAGGCGGCAAGCGACTTGAGCATACCGCTGGTCGGGATCGGTTTGCTCTACCGCCAGGGCTATTTCTCCCAGACCATCGACGGCGAAGGCAATCAAGGCGCGACCTACGCCGACTCCGACTTCTCGGAGCTCCCGGTGGAGCTTGTTACCGTCGACGGCGGTGCCGATCTGCGCGTTAGTGTCGAGCTTCCGGGGCGCAGCGTCGCGCTGCGGGTTTGGCGCGCGTCGGTGGGCCGCGTGAAGCTCCTGCTGCTCGATACCGACGTGCCGGAGAACGATAATCGCGATCGCGGCATCACTTACCGGCTCTATGGCGGCGATCGAACCATGCGCATCGAGCAGGAGATCGTCCTCGGCGTCGGCGGCGTGCGCGCGCTCTCACAGCTCGGGCTACGACCCACCGTCTGGCACATGAATGAGGGACACGCCGCGTTTCTCGTCCTCGAGCGTATTCGCGTGCTGCGCCAGGCGGGACTCGATTTCGCGAGCGCGCTGGAGGCGGTTGCAGTCAACACCGTTTTTACCACCCACACCGCGGTCCCAGCGGGACACGACCACTTTCCCGAGGAGATGCTCGCGAGTTACTTCGCCAGCTACGCGCGCGACCTTGGTATTTCCAATGAAACGCTGCTCGGGCTTGGCCGTACGCCCTCGGGCAACGAGTTCAACATGACCGCGCTGGCAGTGCGCGGGTCACGATTTCACAACGCCGTGTCGCGCCTTCACGGCCAGGTTTCCGCCGAAATGCTCAAAGAGATGTGGCCGCAGATTTCCGCGGAAGAAAATCCGATCGATTACGTCACCAACGGCGTGCACGTTTCCACCTTTCTGTCGCTCGAATGGGTCGATGTCTTCGACCGCTTTCTGGGTCCGGATTGGCGTCAGCGCATGCAGGACCCAGCGAACTGGCGGGCGATCGACGGCCTGCCCGACGACGCTTTCTGGTCGGTGCATCAGTTTCTCAAGTCGAGAATGCTGCAAACGCTGCGGCAACGGGTGTTCGATCAGCATCTAGGCAACCAGGGTAGCGAAGCGCACCTCGATCGGCTGTTGAAGCACGCGGATCCCGTTGATCCGAACGTGCTGACCATCGGGTTCGGGCGCCGCTTCGCCACCTACAAGCGCGCGACCTTGCTGTTCGAGAACCTCAGCTGGCTGGAGCGGTTGTTGTCGGATGCGGAGCGTCCGGTGCTGTTCGTGTTCGCGGGACGAGCGCATCCGGCCGACGTCCCCGGACAGGACTTGATCCGCACCATCGCGAAGTTCGCACGTTTGCCGTTTCTGGAAGGCAAGGTGTTGCTGCTCGAAGGCTACGACCTGCAGCTGGCGCGCGCGCTGGTATCCGGCGTCGATGTATGGCTGAACAATCCCGTGCATCCGCTCGAAGCTTCGGGCACCTCGGGCATGAAGGCGGGCATGAACGGCGTCATCAACCTGTCGGTGCTCGATGGCTGGTGGGCGGAAGGCTACGACGGAAGCAACGGCTGGGCCATCAAGCCGGCGGCGCACACGCTCGATCAGGTGCATCGCAACCGTGAAGAGGCTCGGGCGCTTTACGAAATCCTGCAGGACCAGGTGATCCCGATGTATTACGATCGCGATGCCGCCGGCTATTCGCCGAAGTGGGTCGGTCTGGCCAAGCGCTCGATCGCAAGTATCCTGCCGCGCTACAACGCGACGCGGATGGTCGGCGAGTATGGGTCCAAATTCTACGGTGCCGCCGCGGATCACGGCCGCCGCTACAACGACGACGCCTACGCGGCGGCGAAGGCCGTCGCGGCGTGGAAGGCTCGCGTCCGTGCGGCATGGCCGGGTGTCGCTTTGCGCCGTGTCGACGTGCCGCAATCGCGATTCAAGTTCGGACAAACCGTGCGGCTCGAGGTCGCCGTGACGCTCAAGGGGCTCGCGCCGGAAGACGTCGTCGTCGAGTTGCTGCTTGGCGTCCCCGAGTACGAATCGGCGGAGGAGAAGCCGCGCCGATACCGGTTCGCCGCGGACGGCGCCGTCGACAGCGCCGGAAAGCAGCGTTTCGTGCTGGAGCTTGCGCCCGATATCTGCGGTCGCCTGGATTACCGGATCCGCGCCTATCCATGGCACGAGCTCCTCGCTCATCCGTTCGAGCTCGGCCTCATGCTCTGGAGCTAAAGATGGCCGCCGATCTCGAACTCGACGCCATGGGTCGCGATGCGACAAGGCGAGACTCCCGCGCATCGGAACTCAGCATGCTGACCGCGCACGACATCTACTTGTTCCGTGAGGGCACGCACGGACGCCTCTACCAGGGCATGGGCTGTCATCTCGTTGGCAAGGGCGGTGGCGAAGGAGGAGCCTCGGGCGCCTCGTTCGCGGTGTGGGCGCCGAACGCCGCTCGTATCTCGGTGGTTGGCGAGTTCAACGGTTGGGAATCGACAGCGCATCCGATGCAGGCGCGCGCGGACGGTTCCGGCGTCTGGGAGCGCTTTGTGCCCGGCGTCGAGCGCGGGCAGACTTACAAATACCGGGTGGTTTCCGCGCATGGCGCATCGGCGGTCGACAAGGCCGATCCCTATGCATTTTTCACCGAAGTCGCGCCCTCTACCGCATCACGGGTGTGGGCACTCGACTACAACTGGAAAGACGGCGCGTGGATGAAAACGCGCACGCACCGCAATGCGCTCGATGCTCCCATGTCGATCTACGAGCTGCATCTCGGGTCGTGGCGGCGCGGTGAGGATAATCGGCTGCCAACCTACCGCGACACCGCGCTCGAGCTTGCCGGCTACGTGCGCGATATGGGCTTCACCCACGTCGAGCTGATGCCTCTCACCGAGCATCCCTTCTACGGTTCATGGGGCTATCAGACGACAGGCTACTTCGCGCCGACGTCACGCTACGGGGCGCCGCAGGACCTGATGCACCTCATCGAGGTTCTGCATCAGCATGACATCGGCGTGATCCTCGATTGGGTGCCGTCTCATTTTCCGGCCGACGCGCACGGGCTCGCGGTGTTCGACGGAACCCATCTCTACGAGCATGCCGACCCGAGACAGGGATTTCACCCGGAGTGGAACAGCTCGATCTTCAATTACGGCCGCAACGAAGTGCGGTCGTTTCTGTTGTCGAGCGCGTTTTTCTGGCTCGACAAGTACCACATCGACGGGCTTCGGGTGGACGCGGTGGCGTCGATGCTCTATCTCGACTACGGCCGCAAGGACGGCGAGTGGATACCGAATCGCAATGGCGGACGCGAAAATTTGCAGGCGATCGATTTCCTGCGTCTGCTCAACGAATCGGTGTATCGCGATTATCCCGACGTTCAAGTCATCGCCGAGGAGTCGACGTCGTGGCCGATGGTTTCCCGCCCGGTGTCCATGGGCGGCTTGGGCTTCGGCATGAAATGGAACATGGGCTGGATGCACGACACGCTCGATTACATGCGCCAGGATCCGATCCATCGCAGGCACCATCACGACCGGCTGACGTTCTCGATCTGGTACGCGTTCTTCGAGAACTTCGTGCTGCCGCTGTCGCACGACGAGGTGGTCTACGGCAAGGGATCGCTGATTGGCAAGATGCCCGGCGACTCCTGGCAGCAATTCGCCAATCTGCGGCTCTTGTTCGGCTACATGTGGGCGCACCCCGGCAAGAAGCTCTTGTTCATGGGCGGCGAATTCGGCCAGCGCCGCGAATGGACGCACGAGAGCGGACTCGAATGGTGGGTATCGACGCTCGCCGAGCATGCTGGCGTGCAGCGCTGGGTACGAGATCTCAACGCCGTGCTGCGAACCGAGCCCGCGCTGTATCAACTCGACTTCGATCAGGCGGGATTCGAATGGATCGACGCCGGCGACGCCGCGGCGAGCGTGCTTACTTTCCTGCGCAAACCGAAGAACGGGGTCGCGCCGCTTCTGGCGGTGTGCAATTTCACGCCGATCGTGCGCCATAATTACAGCGTCGGCGTGCCGCAAGGCGGGCTCTGGCGCGAGCTGCTCAACAGCGACGCGGGCGTTTATGGCGGCAGCGGGGTCGGCAATTTCGGTGCGGTCGAAGCGGCGCCGGTCCCGGCGCAGGGTCGCGCACACGCGCTCACTTTGACGCTGCCGCCGCTCGGATGCCTTCTGCTCAAGCCCGACAGGAGCGCGGGGGCAGCAAAATGAGCGGCAGCGGCAAAATGGGAGGCAGCAAAGCGGCGGCTCCCACGGCCCCGGTTCGCGCGGTGATCGAAGCGGTCAAGCCCGCGGTCGACGGCGGCCGTTTTCCGATCAAGCGCGTGCTGGGCGAAGAGGTCGTGGTCGAAGCCGATTGCTTTGCCGATGGGCACGACGAGCTCGCGTGTCTGCTGCTCTATCGACACGACAGCAAGGCGGCATGGGAGAGCGTGCCCATGGTCGCGCTGGGCAATGATCGATGGCGTGCGGCATTCACCGTCGAGCGCATCGGTGCCTATCGCTACACGGTGACTGCGTGGGTGGATGCTTTCCTTTCCTGGCGCCACGATTTCGCGCGGCGGGTCGACGCCGAGGACTTGCTGGTCGCGGCACAAGTCGGCGCTGCGCTGATCGACGGCGCCGCGAGCCGCGCCAAAGCCGGCGCCAAGCGCCGCCTCGCAGCATGGGCGAAGCGGCTGCGCAGCGAGCAGGATCCGGCGGTGCTCGCAACGCTCGCGCTGGACGAAGATCTGTTCAGTTTGGCGAAGGAATATCCCGACCGCAGCTTCGCATTCACGCATCCGGTCGAGCTCTCGGTGCACGTCGACCGCGATCGCGCGCGCTACAGCACATGGTACGAGCTCTTTCCGCGCTCGTTCGGTCCGACGCCAGGCGCACACGGAACGTTCAAGGATTGCGATGCCGTTCTGCCTTATGTCGGGGCGATGGGTTTCGACGTCCTTTACTTTCCGCCGATCCATCCCATCGGCCGAGGGCGGCGCAAGGGCCCCAACAACTCGCTGATCGCGAGCCCAGACGACGTGGGAAGCCCGTGGGCGATCGGCGCGCTGGAAGGCGGTCACACCGCGGTGCATCCGGCGCTTGGAACGCTCGCAGATTTTCGCGAGCTCATCAAGCGCGCCGGCGAGCACGGCCTGGAAGTCGCGCTCGACATCGCCTTTCAGTGCGCGCCCGATCACCCCTGGGTCAAGGAGCACCCGGAATGGTTCCGCTGGCGCCCCGACGGCACGGTGCAATACGCCGAAAATCCGCCCAAAAAATATCAGGACATCTATCCGTTCAACTTCGAGTGCGGAGAGTGGCAGGATTTGTGGAACGCACTGGAGGACGTATTCTTGTTCTGGATCGGCGAAGGCGTGCGCATTTTCCGGGTCGACAATCCGCATACCAAGCCGTTCGCGTTCTGGGAATGGCTGATAGCGAGGGTACGCCGCGACCACCCCGACGTGATCTTCCTTGCCGAGGCATTCACCCGCCCGAAAATCATGCATCGCCTGGCCAAGCTCGGCTTCAGCCAGTCGTACACTTATTTCACCTGGCGCAATACCAAGCAGGAGCTCACGGAGTATTTCACCGAGCTGGCACACGATCCGAGCCGCGAATACTTTCGCCCCAACTGCTGGCCGAACACGCCCGACATCCTCAACGAATACCTGCAGGTCGGCGGCCGGCCGGCGTTCATGGCGCGGGTCGTGCTGGCGGCGACGCTGTCCGCCAATTACGGCATCTACGGTCCCGCGTTCGAGCTGATGGAGCACATCCCGCGCGAGCCCGGGAGCGAGGAATATCGCGATTCGGAGAAGTATCAGCTCCGGCATTGGGACTTGTCGCGCGCCGACAGCCTCGCCGACTTCATCGGCAGGATCAACCGCGCGCGGCGCGACAATAACGCATTGCAGCAGGATTGGAGTCTGCGCTTTTTCGCGGTCGACAACGAACAACTGATCTGCTATGCCAAGACCAGCGCCGACCTTGACAACATCGTCGACAACATTGTCGTGGTGGTCGTCAATCTGGACCCGTGGCACACCCAATCGGGATGGGTCGACATCGATCTCGCCGCGCTCGGCATGGAAGAGAACAGCACTTATCAGATGCACGACTTGCTGACCGACGCACGGTACCTCTGGCACGGCCGTCGCAACTTCGTGCAGCTCGACCCGGCGCGGACACCGGCGCACGTGTTGCGCCTGCGTCGACGCGTAAAGAGCGAACAGGCATTCGATTACTTTCTTTAGTGTACTGAGCCAGAAGTTCCGAAGATAATCAATGGACACACAAGCCGCCGCGCCACCGAGTCAGGGCATCGTTGCCGGGACCTCGGACGCGCTCTGGTACAAGGACGCGATCGTCTACGAGCTCCACGTCAAAGCCTTTCACGACTCGAACAACGACGGCATCGGAGACTTTCTGGGCCTCGCCGAAAAGCTCGACTACATACGCGATCTCGGCGTCAACACCGTCTGGCTGCTCCCTTTTTATCCGTCGCCGATGAGAGACGATGGCTACGACGTCGCCGACTATCACAACGTCGCGCCCGCTTACGGTACACGCCATGATTTCCGGTACTTCGTGCGCGAGGCGCATCGACGGGACCTGCGCATCATCACCGAGCTGATCGTCAATCACACCTCGGATCAGCATCCGTGGTTCCAGGCCGCGCGGCGCGCGCCCAAAGACTCCGACAAGCGCAACTTCTACGTCTGGAGCGACGACCCGAAGCGTTACGCCGGCACGCGCATTATTTTCACCGACACCGAGAAATCGAACTGGACCTGGGACGATCTCGCGCAGCAGTACTACTGGCACCGCTTCTTCAGCCATCAGCCGGACCTCAATTTCGACAATCCCAAGGTGCTGAAGGCGATCTTCAAGACCATGCGCTTCTGGCTGGACATGGGCGTCGACGGCTTCCGTCTCGACGCGATTCCGTATCTTGTCGAGCGCGAGGGAACCAACAACGAGAACCTTCCCGAGACGCACGCGGTGATCAAGCAGATCCGCGCGCTGATCGACGAGCACTACGGCGACCGGCTCCTTCTGGCCGAGGCCAATCAATGGCCCGAGGACGTGCGCGAGTATTTCGGCAACGGCGACGAGTGCCACATGGCGTACCACTTCCCGCTCATGCCGCGGATGTACAGCGCGATAGCGCAGGAAGACCGGCACCCGATCACCGAGATCATGGCGCAGACCCCGGAGATTCCCGAAACCTGCCAGTGGGCGATCTTCCTGCGCAACCACGACGAGCTGACGCTGGAGATGGTGACCAGTAAGGAACGCGACTACATGTACCAGACGTATGCCGCGGATCCGCGCGCGCGTCTGAACCTCGGCATCCGGCGGCGGCTCGCGCCGTTGCTCGACAACGACATGGACAAGATCAAGCTGATGAACAGCCTGCTATTGTCGATGCCCGGCTCGCCGATGATCTATTACGGCGACGAGATCGGTATGGGCGACAACGTCTATCTCGGCGATCGCGACGGTGTGCGCACACCGATGCAGTGGCGTCCGGACCGCAACGCCGGTTTTTCGTCGGCGGACCCGCAGCGGCTGTATCTTCCGCCGATCATGGACCCGGTGTACGGCTATCTGGCGGTCAACGTCGAGGCGCAGGCGCGCGAGACGTCTTCGCTGCTGAACTGGATGCGGCGCATGCTCGCCGCGCGCAAGCTGCACAAGGCATTCGGCCGCGGGACGCTGACCTTCCTCCGGCCGACCAATCGCAAGATCCTCGCTTACTTGCGCGAGTACGAGGACGATCTCCTGCTCTGCGTGGTCAATCTGGCGCGCGCGGCGCAGCCGGTCGAGCTCGACCTGTCAATGCACAAGGGGCTGATCCCGATCGAGGTGATGGGCCGGGCGAGCTTTCCGTCGATCGGCGATGCGCCTTATCTGCTTACGCTGCCCGGGCACGGCTTCATGTGGTTCCGGCTCACCAAGGTCGGCGAAGCGGCGGCCAAACGCGACGATCGGATCCCGCGCGAAGAGTTGCCAGTACTGGTGCTCTTCGATGGGTGGCAAAGCCTCTTCCGCGATCGAGTCGTCCCCTGGCGTATCGCGCTATCGGAAAAAGTACGCGCACAGCTCGAGCGTGATCTCTTACCGACATTCGTCGCTGGACAGCGCTGGTATGCGGCAAAGGGCGAGCCGCTCCGGCGCGTTGCGCTGGTCGATCACGTTGAGTGGGGCAAGGCCCCGTCGAGCTGGCTGATTACGCTTGCCAGCGCCGAAGGTGCCGCCGGCGAGCCGCAGACTTACCTGCTTCCGCTGACGCTGGTCTGGGAAGACGCGCCCGACGAACGCATGCGCGCGGTGCAGGACGCGACTATCGCGCGCGTACGGCAGCAGGGCCGTGTCGGCGTGCTCGCAGATGCATTCGCCGACGAGGATTTTTGTCGCGCGATTGCCAACGCCATCGGCGCCGGCGAGGACATCCGCTGCGCACGTGGAACCATACGCTTCATGCGTACAGGCGCCTTTGCCGAGCTCGCCGGCAGCGACGCCGCGGCATGGCAGGGACAGGTGCGTTCGACCGGTGCGCAGAGCAGCAACACCGTGCTCGTGCTCGGCGAGAGGCTGCTGCTCAAGGCCTACCGGCGCCTTCATGCCGGCATCAATCCCGAGCTCGAGATCGGCCGCTTCCTCACGGAGACGGTGAACTTCACGCACGCGGTTCCGGTGGCCGGCGCCATCGAGTACCTTGCCGGCGACGGCGCGGTGACGACGCTCGCGCTGCTGCAGGGTTTCATCGTCAACCAGGGCGACGCCTGGGGTTACACGCTGAATTACGTCGAGCAGTTTCTCGAGCAGCATCGAGACGGCGTGCTGCCTTCGGGCGCTCCCGCAGATATCCACGGCGGCTATCTCGCGCTCATCCGCACCCTCGGCAAGCGCACCGCGGAGCTGCACGCCGCCTTGTCGCAGCGGACGGGCAACCCGGCCTTCGATCCGGAGCCCGTCGAGCCGCGCGACTTGAGCGCGTGGGTGCGACACGCGCACGATGTCGCCGCGGCAACGCTCGACCGTCTGGAGCAAAAGCGCGCGACGCTGGATCCAGCGATGCAGTCCCAGGCCGCTCAACTCCTCGCCGCGCGAATCGAACTCTTGAAACGCATCGATACCTGCGCCCCGGCCGCCGTGCGCGCGTTCAAGACGCGCCTGCATGGCGATTATCATCTGGCCCAGGTGCTGCTGGCCCAGAACGATTTCGTCATCACCGATTTCGAGGGGGAACCGGCACGCCCGCTGGCTGAACGGCGGCAGAAGCACTCCGCGCTCAGGGACGTCGCCGGCATGCTGCGCTCGTTTAATTATGCGATGCATCAGGCGACCTTGCACGCGACGGTCGAACGTCCCGACGCGCTGGCGTCGTTGCAGGCGCCGGCGCGAGCATGGGAAGCGGTCGCCCGGAAAGCGTTTCTGGATGCGTACCGCAATACCGCGTCGCGCGCGGCCCTTTTCACGTCGTGGGATGAGATGCGCGGCTTGCTCGACTTGTTCCTGCTGGAAAAAGCTTTTCATGAGCTTGCCTACGAAGTGGACAACCGGCCGGATTGGGTGCGCGTGCCCTTGGCCGGTCTTCTGGATCTGCTCGATCGCAGATCCACGCAGGATTGACAGGAGGTCACGATGGATCGATTCGACGTGATGTGGGAGCCGGTGCGCGCGTTCCTGGTGCAGGTGGGCGAGTTCTTTCCGAGAGTAATGCTTGCGCTGGTCATCCTGCTGCTCGGCTGGCTGATCGCCAAGGCGGTGCGCTTCGCCGTGGTCAAAGCGCTGCGCGCAATCAATTTCAATGTGCTCACCGAAAAGGCGGGCATCGATACCTTTTTGAAACAGGGTGGCGGAGAGACCGACACCACCGATATTCTCGGCCTGCTGATCTACTGGCTCACCATCCTGACCGCGCTGATGATCGCCTCGAACAGCGTGGGCCTGATCGCCGTCACCGAGCTCGTCGTGCGAGTCGTGCTGTTCGTGCCCAAAGTGATTGTCGCCATCGTGATTCTCGCATTCGGCGCGTACTTCGCGCGTTTCATCGGCATGTCGGTGACGGCGTACTGCAAAAGTCTGGACATGCCCGACGCCGCGCTTTTTGGCCGACTCGCCATGTACGCGATCGTCGTCTTCGTGGCCATGGTCGCGATCGACCATCTGGGCTTGGGCGACATCATTCGCCAGACTTTCCTGATCCTGCTCACCGCGGTTGCGCTGGCGCTTGCGCTCGCATTCGGGCTTGGCGGCCAAAAACGCGCGGCGGACTTTCTCGAGCGCTGGTCGCGGCGAGCCAAAACCGAGGAGCCGAGACACCCCGATCGCCGTCCTGCGCCATGACTCTGCGGCGCGCGGAGGAGCACCGGCACGCCCATTGTCATTTTCGCGGCAGCGGGAATCCATTGGCACTTGATCAAACGCAGATCCCCGCTGAAGCCTGCCCCCGAATGCTTGAATCGGTGGCGGGAATGACAAGTGCGTTTCTGACCAGCCGATGACACCGATTACGGCAGTATGGCCCGGTTCCCCGGACCCGCGCGGCGCTACCTGGGACGGCGAAGGCGTTAACTTCGCGCTGTTCTCCGAAAACGCGGAGCGCGTCGAGCTGTGCATTTTCGATGATGCCGGCCGGCGGCAGCTCCAGCGCATCGCGCTCTCCGAGCGCACCGATCAGGTATGGCATTGCTATCTGCCGGAAGCGCGGCCGGGGATGCTCTACGGCTATCGCGTGTATGGCCGCTACCGTCCCGACGAAGGCAGTCGCTTCAATGCGCACAAGCTGCTGCTCGATCCGTATGCGATGCAGATCGTCGGCGCATTGCGCTGGAGCGATGCGCTGTTCGGCTACACCCCGGGCCACCGGCGCGAGGACCTTTCCTACGACCGCCGCGACAGCGCGGGAGGGATGCCCAAGTGCAAGGTGATCGATCCGGCGTTCACCTGGGGCGGCGACCGCGGACCGCAAGTGCCGTGGCACGAAATGGTGATCTACGAGCTGCACGTGCGCGGTTACACCATGCAGCATCCCGACGTT
>Ga0209219_1000050_pt1 | contig 19002 bp, 14 predicted proteins | sample BlaSpr_A8_OM1_M1_FD_187973 | JGI IMG/M metagenome (GOLD analysis project Ga0209219, IMG submission 187973) | Forest soil microbial communities from Thunder Bay, Ontario, Canada - Black Spruce, Ontario site 2_A8_OM1_M1 (SPAdes) (version 2) | ecosystem: Environmental > Terrestrial > Soil > Boreal... | reverse complement strand
ATTCGATCTGAGGCTGGGCTGACTACAATGCCGCCCGCCACCTCATGACCGTCAACGCACTCGAGTTCTACCCCGTCGCCGTGCTCATCGTGCTCGCCGCCGCGGTCGCAGTCGGGCTCCCTTCGCTGCGCCTCTCGAGCTTTGCTGGCGCTGGCGTTGTGGTGCTGATCGCCGTGCTCGATGTGGTCTCAGGGCAATACCTGCTTGCCGCAATCGCGCTCGTGGTCCCCGGTGTCGCCGCAGCCATCGTCGTCCGAGTCCTCCGGCATGAGCAGTACCGCGGGCTCGGCGCGGCATCAAGCGCGGGCTCGCGGTGGCAGGTTGCCGCGCCGGTTGCGCTGCTGACGGGGGTGGTCCTCGTCGTGACGCTCGCGCTGGTGGGGCAAAACTGGTTTGAAGACATGGGACTCCACATTTTGATTGGGTTCATTCACCCGACGCTGCTGACCGTCCTGTTCAGCGGGGCCCCGTATGCACTCGCCGTCAGTGCGGTGCTGGTGGTGGCCACCGTCGGCGCCGGGCTGGTGATCGGCCGGCGCAGCGCCGACGAGCAGACGCTCGACCAGCACCTCGCGGCGCGACGCGAGCGCGAGGAGCGAGCCCGCCGGCGTCGTGAAGACCGCGAGCAGGGACGGCGTCGGCCCGCGAAGGACGAGTCGTGACCATCGGCCAGGGGCAGTACGCGCTGCTCGGCGCGGTGGTCTTCGCCATCGGTCTCTACGGCGTGCTCGCCCGACGTCACCCGCTGGGCGTGGTCATGGCGCTCGGGCTGCTCTTCGCCGCGCCGGTGATCACCCTGGCCGGGTTCACCAACGTGACCCAGAACGTCCAGCAGCTGCCACTTGGTGGCGCGCTCTCGGTGATGGCGATCATCGCGACGACGTGCGCGTGCAGCCTCGGCTTCGCGCTGGTCGTTCTGCTCTGGCGGCGCAGCGGGCGCGCCGACGTCGACGCGCTCGGCGACGTCGAGGGGTAGCCGGCTTGGCGATCTACAACGCCGCGTGGGCGATTCCGCTCCTGCCCCTGCTCGGCGCGCTGCTGTCCTTCGGGGTCGAGTCCCAACGGCGAGCAGCGCAGATGTGCGTCGTGTTCAGCGGTTTGTCGTTCATGGTGGCAGCGATCCTGCTCGCTGTCCGGGCGACCCACGCGTCGGCCGGCCCCTTCGTTTCCCTGGTGACCTTCTTCTCGATGCTGCCGCCCGAGGGGACGATCTTCACCAGTCAGTTCCAGGCGCAGGTCGGCATCCAGGTCGACGCGCTCTCGGCGAGCTTCGCCGCGGCGATCGCGTTCGCCACCCTCCTGGTTCAGGCGTACGCGCTCACCGCGATGCGCGGTGAAGCCGGCTTCCGTCGCTTCTTCTGGGCCTCGTCGCTGCTCGCGGTCGGCACCATCGGCTTCGTGCTCAGTCCCAACCTCTTCGACTCGCTGATCATGTGGATGGGGGCCACCGCCGGGCTCTACCTGCTTGTCTCCCTGGGGTGGCAACGCTCCGACAACGCGTTGCGCGCGATGCGAGTCATGGTGGTGCTCACCGCCGGCGACATCGCGTTGACACTCGGAGTCCTGTTCTCCTGGATCAAGTTCGGCGCCTTCTCCTCGCTGCTCGCGGCGCCGGTGGGACAGACCATCGCCGACCCGTTCTCGTTCAACGTGATCTCCCAAGCGGTGGTGTCGACCACGCACGGGAGCGTGGCCGGCGCCGGGCCGCGCGCGCTGGCGGTCATGGGGATCGTGTTCGTGGTGGCCGCGCTGGTCCGAAGCGCGCAGTTCCCGTTCCATCTCTGGCTCAGCGACGCCGCCGGAGCCGCGATCCCGGTGCTCGCACTGGCAGCGGCGACGGTTGCGCCGCTCGGCCTGTTCCTCCTCGCGCGGGTGTACCCGGTGCTCGCGCACGCACCGCGAGTCCTTCCCGTCCTTGCGCTGGTCGGAGCAGTGAGCGCCGTGCTCACCGCGGCGGTCGGCGTGACCCACCGCAACGTCCGGAGCATCGCGGTCTGCGCGGTGGTATCGGAGCTGGGGCTTGGGCTCGCGGCGCTCGGCATGGGCGGGTACAGCCCCGGGCTGTTCATCGCATTCACCTCGGTGCTCATGTCGACGCTGCTCATCCTCGTGATCGGCAACCTCATCAGGGTGTACAGGACCGACGACATCTTCGAGATGGGCGGTGCGTGGCCGAAGGTGCGCGCCACGAGCACCGCGCTGGGAGCCTGGGCGTTGCTCGCCTGCGGCCTTGGGCTCAGCTCCTACTTCGCGCTCTCGGCGGCATTCAGTGGCGCCGACCCGGCCGGCGGTCGGTTCAGCGCCCCGGAGCGAGGCGCCGTGACGGTCGCCCTCGTGATTGCGGCAACGCTTGGTGCACTGCTTGCCGGGCGTCTGCTCCTCACCATCGCCGGAGGGGCAGTGGTCCGGCGCCGGGGATTCCAGCACGATCGGGTGGCCGACCCGGAGCCGGGGTTGCGCCGGCCGGTGTGGCTCGCGCTGGTGGCGGCGGTGGTCGCAGTGGTGATCGGCGTTCCCGGGTTGCAGTTTGTGTTCTACGGCAACCGCCACCAGGTCATCGGTTTCAGCGTTGTCGCGGCGCTCGTCGCCCTGCTGACGCTTGCCTGCGGCGTGGGCGTCGCCGTGCTCCTGTACGCGCCGGCCCGCCGCGCCACGGCCCGACCCTGGATGGCGCCGTGGGCGCTGCGGGCGCTCGAGGAAGGCCTGTACGTCGAGTGGGTGACGCAGTCCGCCATGCAACCGCTGCTCGTCGTCGCGTCGCGGGTGTCGAGCTTCGACGACCAGGTGACCGCGTCACTGGCTGCTTCGGTGGGGGAGAGCGCGGACCTCGCCGCAGGCCGCGTTGCTACCCTGGAGAAGACGCGTTCGGCTCGTTACCTCGCCGGCGGACTGATCGTCATCGCGGTGCTCACGTTGCTGTCAGTCCTGGCTGCAACCGGGCATCTCTGGGTGCACGTCGCATGAGCGTCATCCTCTCGGCGATCGTGTGGACGCCAACCCTGTTTGCCGTGATCGCCCTCTTCCTTCCGGAGCGAGACGAGGAGGAACGAGGCCGGGTGCGAACCATCGCCGTGGTCGGCGCAGGCATCAGCTTTCTGGTCACCACGCTGTTCGCCGTCCTCGGGCAGATCGTGCTTGCCGCTGGGGGCGGCCTCGCCGGAGCGTACCAGGAGAACCACGCGTGGTTCTGGAATTTCCTCTTCCGCGCCTACTACGACCTGACCGCTGACGGCATGACCCTGCCGCTGCTGGTCGTGACCACCACGGTCTTCGGCTGCGCGATCTTCCACTCCTGGAAGATTCACGAGCGGGTCCGGCTCTACGTCATCCTGGTCCTGCTCCTCGAGACCGCCGTCAACGGCGTGCTGTGCTCAGCGGATTTCGTGCTCTTCGCGGTCTTCTGGGGTCTCCTGCTCGTGCCCATGTACCTGCTCATCCGTGTCTGGGGCGGGCCCGGCGCTCGGCGCGCGTCCGCGTGGTTCGCGGGATTCCACACGCTGTCGTTCGTGATGATCGTGGCGACCGTGGCGATCATCATCGTCGCCGCGGGCAACTCGTCATCGGCGATGACCGCCGACCTGAAGACCTTCTCGGTCGCTGCCGAAACCGCTGGATTCTGGCTGAGCTTCGCGGCGTTCGGCATCGCCATGGCCATCTTTCCGCTGCACACCTGGATGGTCGAGGCGCAGAGCAAGGCAAGCCCCGGCGTGGCTGCCATCCTCTCCGGCACGATGCTGATGCTCGGCGCCTACGGGATGATGCGCATCAGCCTGGTGGTGTTTCCGTCGGCGGCGCACTATTACTCGTTCGCGATCACCGGACTCGCGGTCGTGGGCGCGTTCTGGGGAAGCATCGGCGCGGTCCGGCAGGACGAGTTGCGCCGATTCATCGCCTACATGAACGTCGCCCAGATGTCGATGGTGCTGCTCGCCATCGGGGCACAGACGTCGGTTGCCCTGGTCGGCGCGATCCTGCTCCTGGCTGCTCACGGATTTGCGTCGGCGATGCTGACGCTGGTCAGCGGTGCGGTCGAGGAGCGCACCCGCACCACCAGCATCCGCGCCATGGGCGGTCTGGTCGCCCAGGCGCCACGGCTCGCGGGGTTCTGGCTGGTCGCCGCCTTCAGCGTCATCGGCTTTCCCGCACTGGCGGGATTCACCGCGGACTTCATGGTGTTCGCCGGATCGTTCCCGGCGCACCGCATCGCCACTGTCCTGGTGATGGCGAGCGTGATCATCACCACCGGTGGACTGCTCTGGGTCGCCAATCGCGTGTTCTTCGGGCCCCCCCGTGACCAGTTTGTCCGCGTGCCTGATGTGTCCTTTCTCGATCTCACCGTGCTGATCCCACTGGTCGGAGCCGTGCTGCTCTTCGGCATACGCGCAGGTGCGATCGTCCCGGTGATCAGCAACGGGGTGCTCGAGATCACCACGCGGATCGCGTCAGGGTAGGGCGACCGATGAACCTCACGCCGCTCTGGCTCGCATTGCTTCCCGAGACGTCGCTCGTTGTCGCCGCCGCGGTCTCAGCGATCGTCTCGCTGGCGCTGCCACAACTCCGACCGGGCATCCATCGCTGGATCGCATGCCTCGGTCTGGTGATCTCGTTGGCCGCGTGCGGGTTGGTGCTGCTCAGCCTCCGCCATGTGCTGTCAGGCGTCGCCATCACCGTGTCGAACGGCGGGTTCGTTGTCGACAGCTTCGCACTCTTTATCGCCATCCTCGCGTGCGTCACCGCGCTCGTCACCTGTCTCATCAGCGACACGGCGGTGCGTCGCATCCCTTCACGGATGAGCGCGTTCTACGCGCTCGTGCTGGTCGCCACCGCGGCCGCGGAGGCGATCGCCGCGCAGCGCGACATGGTCACCTTCTTCATCGCGCTCACATTGCTGCTGGTTTCGCTGGTGGCCCTTGGTGCGCTGGTGAAGACGGATCCGCGCGGCGGCGTCTCGTCGTTCGAGCATCTCGTCGAAGGGATTGTCGGGACGGCAGCTGCGCTCTATGGCCTGGTGCTCCTCTATGGGGTCACGGGGAGCACTGACCTTGCGGCGGTTGCTCGGGCGGCCGGCGCCGCACCCGGAGCGGTGGCGCTCGGCGTGGGGCTGCTGCTGCTCGGGCTGTGCGCCACCCTGGGGATCTTCCCGTTGCGACAGTGGGTGGGACGGGTCGCGAGCAGCGTCCCAGCGGGTGCGGCCGGTTTCATCCTCGCGATGAGCCTGATCGGAGGCGGAGCCGCCCTGGCGCGCGTCACGGTTTCGGGATTCGGCCCGGGCGTCGGCATCTGGAGGTGGCTCGTGCCGATCATCGCCGCGGTGGCCCTCGCTCACGCGTCGCTGAACGCGCTGCGCGAAACCACCATCTCGCGCCTGCTCGCCCAGCTCGTCAGCGCTCAGGCCGCGATGCTGCTGCTGGGGCTGATCGCGTTCACAACCGGCTCGAGGGCCCTGCCCGCGTACGGGATGACGGCGTTCCTGGCCGCCCTCGGAGTCACCGCGATCGCCACCGTGGCCGCGTTTGGCGTGCTCGCCATGCTCCAGGTGGCAGGCATCGGTGACGCGATCGGCGACCTTCGCGGCCTGGCCCATCGCTCAGCTCCCGCGGCGCTCATGCTCACCATCGCGATTGCCACCCTCGCCGGGGTGCCACCTCTGGCCGGGTTTCTCTCCCGGGTCCTGCTGATTGCGAGCGCGACGGACACGCACTACGGCTGGCTGGCCATCGTCGCGATCGCCTCGACACTGCTCACGATCATCGCGGCGATCCGCTGCGTCGGGCTCTTCTATGCGGAGGCGGGCAGTGAGGCGCCGTTCACCCTTGGCGCGACCCCGGTGATCTCGCGCGTGGTTGCCGGTGCGGCCTGCCTCGCCGGGGTGGTCCTCGTCGTGCTCATCCAGCCGCTGCTCGCGGTTGCGACCGCGGGAGCCGGGCCGCTTCGCTGACCGAGCCCGAGCGCCGACAGAGCTCCACCAGGGACGGACCCGCGCTCGCGCTGAGCGCGCTCACCAGGACGGTCCGCGCGATGGGCCCGCTTCGCTCGCCCGCCGCGGCGGTGGTCGGCGCCCGGTGGTACGCGAGGCTCAGCAGCGAGGAGCGGGTTCGCGCGGCCGCGAACCACCACCGCCTGCAGCCGGACCTCGACTATGCGGCGGCGGCAGCGCTGGCGCGCCATTCCTACCAGGAATACGTGCGCATGATCATGGACTCGATGTGGGCGGAGCCCCTGCCGTCCTCGGAGGTGCTCAAGCTGTTTCGGGTGCGTGGTGCGGAGCACCTCAACGTTGGAGACCGCGGATCGATGGTCGTGCTGCCCCATTTCGGCAACTGGGACGTCGCCGCCAGCGCGTCGCTCGGGCTTGGCCTGCACCTCAGCACGGTGATGGCTCCCGTCGTGTCCCCCGGCGTCACCGAGATGGTGGCGCTGTCCCGGCAGCGCAAGGGGCTCGAGATCTTCACCGTCCGTCAGGCGGCCCGGGGGCTGTTCCGCGCGCTGCGGCGGGGGAGGACTGTCGCGCTCATGCTCGACGTGCCCGAGGCAGGCCCGACCGTCGTGGTTCCGTTCTGCGGTGGCCCGGTGCGCTGCAGCGCCGTTCCGGCGCGGCTCGCGGCCGCGACAGACGCCCCGATCCTGCCGGTCACCTGCTGGCGCGATGGACGTGGCTGGGCGCTCGACATCCACCCGCCGGTCGACCTGGAGGGCGACGATGCGGCGGTCATGGGTCGGGTCGCTTCCCAGGTCGAGCCGGCCATCCGGGCTCACCCCGAGCAGTGGTACCCGTTCCACCGCGTCTATGCCGACCGGTGACTCTCGGGCCGAGACCGAGGCGGCTGCTGTCGAGGGACTCGTCGCCGCCGCGGGCCCCGGCTCGACGCCGGCGACCGCCTGGGCCCCTGGGCGCTGCACGCTCGTCGGCGAGCACGTCGACTACGCCGGCGGACTGGTTCTCTGCATCGCCGTGGGTGTCGGCGTTGCGGCAGCGGTCCGACCCGCATCGAAGCCCGGCTTCCTGGTCACCAGCGATGGTCAGACGGTGTCGCGGGGGCGGCCCGAGCCAGTCGGGGACATGGCGGACCGGGTGCTCGCGCCGGTGGTCGCGCTCCGGCAACTCGGCATCGCGATCCCAGACCTGGAGATCGGTATCGCCGCAACGCTCCCGGCCGGGGTTGGGCTGGCGTCCTCAGCCGCACTCATGGTTGCGGTCACGACGGCGATCCTTCGGCTCACGAGAACGTCGACGGCGTGGCGCGACGTCGCGGACACCGCGTGGATCGCCGAGCGGGACGTCCTCGGCATACCGTGCGGACCGCTCGACCAGCGAGCGGTGGTCGAGGCACCCGACGGCGGTGCACTGCTCCTCGACTGCCGCACCGGGGCAGCGTCAACTGCCGCGTGGCCGTGGCCGGACGCGGTGCTGGTCGCGTGCGATACCGGGACACACCACGACGTGGGCGGGCTCGAGTACCGGAAGCGTCGAGCCGAGACCGAGCAGGGGCTCGCGGCGCTGGGTGTCGACAGCTGTCAGAACCTGACCGCCGAGGGGATCGAGTCGGCCCCGGTCGAAGCGGTGATCAAGCGTCGCCTCCGTCACGTCATGGACGAGAGCGCCCGCGCAGGGCGTGCAGCCGACGCCATGCGGATCGCTGACCTTGCGGCCCTCGGACAGTTGATGTCCGCGAGTCACGCCTCGCTGCGCGACCTGCACGAGGTGAGCACTCCGACCCTCGATGCGGTGGCCGCGGCCGCTGAGACGGTGGACGGCTGTGCGGGCGCGCGCCTGGTCGGCGCCGGGTTTGGCGGCACCGTCATCGCGCTGGCGATACGCGCAGCGGTGGAGCCCTGCGCTGCGGCGATGCGTCAGGCGTGCGACGCCGGGAGGACCTTCGAGCTCCGGCCCTCGGCGGGCGTCGCCACCCTGGATCCTGACGCCGTACGGGACTAGAATCGACGGCGTATGGGTGGCAACGTCGCCGCTGCGGCGGGCTGCGCAGCCGGGTACCTGATCGGATCGGTGCCATTCGGCTTGATGGTCGGAAAGGCCGCCGGCGGTCTCGATGTCCGCGACTTCGGCAGCGGCAACATGGGCACCGCCAACGTGGCACGGACGATCGGCGCCAGGGCCGGCGCGCTGACTTTCGGCCTCGATGTGGCCAAGGGCGCGGCAGCGGTGGTGGTGGCGCGACGCCTCGGCGCCGACCCGGCCGCCCAGGCCGCGGCGGGGCTCGCCGCCTGCATCGGCCACTCGTGGCCGGTGTTCGCCCGTTTCAGGGGCGGCAAGGCGGTTGCCACGGCTGCAGGGGCACTGATTGTGGTGTCGCCTCCGGCATTCGCCTTCGCCGCCGCGGGCGGCGCGGGCGGGCTGATCCTGACCCGAACCATGTCGGTTGGCTCGCTGGCGGCTGCCGGCACCGGGTCGTTCGGGGCGGGACTGGAGTCGATTCGCACCCACGACCCCGTGCCCTTTGTCTTCGCTGCTCTCGCCGCAACGCTCGTCGTGGTGCGCCACCTGCCGAACATCCGCCGACTTGCCCGCGGCGAGGAACCCAAACTGTCGAGCCGTGTCCTTGGCGGCTCGTAGCCGCCGCGGTGCGGCGGCCGGGCCACCGGACTCGCCCGGCCTCATCGGGGTCGATCGCGTCAGTGCCGTCGCCCGCTCCTTGACGGCCACCACCGGCGGTGTTCCGGCGCTGCAGCGTGAGGTCGTGCGCACCGCCGCGGCTCTTGCCGGCGACGGGGCGACCGCGGCGATGGCGTTGCGCGACGGTGGCGGTCTCACGCTCGTCGAGCTCGAGGGGCAGGAGCCGGCGACGATCCTCGACGGGTGGGAGCGAAGCCGTGACGTGCTCGCCGGGAAGCGGGTTGGACGGGTCGTCGCCGGCAAGGGCTCGCTGCTGGTGCTGCCGATGTTCTTCAACGGTGAGGTCGTCGGCGCACTTGCGGTGCTCTCGCCGCCCGACGCCGCGCCGCGGAGTGGCGACACCGAGGATGTTCTGGCCAGCCTTGCCGGCAACGCAGCGATCGCCATGGAGAACGCGCGGCTCTACGAGCAGGAACGCGAGACGGTCCGGCGACTCCGCGACCTGGACTCGATGAAGACCGATTTCCTGTCGACGGTGCAACATGAGATGCGCACTCCGCTGACAGCGATTCTCGGCCTCAGCGACCTGATGGAGATGTGCTGGGACACCTGGAAGGACCCGCCCAAGCTCGACGCGCTCCACGACATCCAGGTGGCCGCGAAAAACCTCGACAGCATCGTCGAGACGATCATCGATTTCTCCGCCGTCGATGGCGAGGCGCTCATCCTGGCGCTGGCCGACGTCCCCCTCGAACCGGTTGCGCACGCCGCCATCGAGACGATCAGCGAGCGCCACAAGGGTGGGCTGCCGGTGCCTGTCGACGTCGAGGTCGACCCGGGCATCACCCTGCTGGCCGACCCGGATCGCCTTGGCCAGGTGCTGCGAGCGCTGCTCGACAACGCGGTGAAGTTCAGCGATGGGCGCGGACGGGTGGTGGTCCAGGGACAGCGCGCCGAGGCGGGTGCTGTCCGCGTCGAGATCTCCGACCAGGGCATCGGCATTCCCGAGGCCGATCTGCCCCACGTGTTCGACCGTTTCTTCCAGGTCGACAACACGTCGACGCGGCGCTTTGGGGGTACCGGGATGGGCCTCGCGCTCGTCAAACGGGTGGTCGACGCGCACGCCGCGACGATCACCGTGGAGACGAACCTCGGAGCCGGCACCCGGGTGGTCCTGCACTGGCCCGAGCGGGGGGTCGCACGTGCGGAAACGGCCGGCGACGGCTCGAATGGATCGTCCCTGCCGGTACAATGACGGTGGTCGCGCTAGGCGGGGCGTTAGCGGTGCCCTGTACCCGCAATCCGCTATAGCGGGGCTGAATTCCCCACCGAGGGGGCGCGTTGTCGGGTCTGCTCCGGACGCGCCGGCGTTGACGACTGGGTCCCGCGCAGCTCGGGCCCGTGAACCCCGTCAGGTCCGGAAGGAAGCAGCGGTAAGCGGTTCCCCGGGGGTGCCGTGGGGCAACCTGGTCTGAGCCGGCCGTACGGGTGAGCGCCGGTGGCGTGCCAACGACGTGGGGTGCGCGACTACCTCGTTCCGTGCAGCGTCGGCCCCGCGTCCGGCCTGCCGTCACTGCGACAATGCCGCCCTGGTGAGCCTCGCCCTCTATCGCCGCTATCGTCCCCAACGCTTCGCCGACCTGGTCGGTCAAGAGGTGGTGGCGCAGACGCTGCTCAACGAGGTGCGCTCCGGCGGCCTCGTCCATGCCTACCTCTTCGCAGGGGTGCGCGGCACCGGCAAGACGTCGACGGCCCGCATCCTCGCCCGCGCGGTCAACTGCGAGGCGCTCGTCGACGGCGAGCCGTGCAACGCGTGCCCTCCGTGCCTGGAGATCCTCAGCGGGGCCGCGGTCGATGTTCTCGAGATCGATGCCGCGAGCAACCGCAGCATCGATGACATGCGCGAACTTCGCGAGCGGGTGGGCTACCTGCCCGCATCACTGCGTCGCAAGGTCTACATCGTCGATGAGGCGCACATGCTCACCACCGACGCGTGGAACGCGTTCCTCAAAACCCTCGAGGAGCCGCCCCCGCACGTGCTCTTCGTGCTGGCGACGACCGAGCCGCACAAGGTCCCCGAGACCATCCGTTCGCGGGTGCAGCGGTTCGACTTCCGGCGGGTGCCGGTCCCGGCGATCGCGCGCCTGCTCGCCGATGTCGCGGCCAAGGAGGAGGAGCAGGTCGACGCCGATGCTCTGCTCCTGCTCGCCACCTCCGCGCAGGGAAGCCTCCGTGACGCGCTCGTCCTGCTCGAACAGGCGCTTGGGGCCGGCGAGCGGCCCGTCACGGTGGCGGTGGCGAGACGCTCGCTCGGGCTCACCGATCCGTCGATCCTGCACGCCCTGGTCACAGCGCTTGGGGGAGCGGACGCCGCCGGGACGCTCCGGGCTGCTGCAGCGGCCTTCGATGCGGGCGCCGATCCCCGCCAGCTGTTCCGCGACGTCGCGCGCTTGGCCCGGGCGGCGGAGTTGGTGGCGCTTGGGTACCCGGAGGGCGTCGCGGTCGGGCCCGACGAGGTTGCGCTGGTCACCGACCTGGGTGCGATCGCACCGCCGGGTTTGTGGTTGCGCCTCCTCGAGCTGGTCGCCGAGGCGGAGATGAACCTCCGGCAGTCGGTCGACGCCCGGCTGCTCGTCGAGGTGTGCCTGCTCCGAGCGCTACGACCGCCGGCTGCAGACGGCGAGGCGGCCGGCACGGCGGCGCTCGAGGCCCGGGTGGCCGCACTCGAACGGAGTGGGTCCGCGGATCGTACGCAGGGCCTGAAGCCGGCTGCGCGTGACAACGGACCCGCGCCGGGTGCAGTCGCGGAACCGTCGGCGGCGATCCCCACCGTGGCGGCGCCGATCGCGACGACGGCCGACCCCACCCCGCCTTCCCACGACCCCGCTCCGGACGTCGTCGTCGAAGCTATCGGCAGGCGTGATCTCACAACTGTCGAAGGGTGGATCGCGGAGTGGCCGGTGGCCATCGAGGCCGTGGCGCGCGTGAACAAGGGCCTCGCCGGAGTGCTCCGCGACTGCCGGCCAGTCGACGCCGATGCGACCAGCCTGACCGTCGGCACCCAGGGCCGATTCCATCACGAGCAGATCAGCGACCCCGAGAAACGTGCCGTGATCGCCGCGGCGCTGTCGACGATCAGCGGTCGCCCGGTCGAGGTCGTCACCCGGTTCATCGGGGACGAGCGGCCCCGCGGCGAGGCGTCGGGAACCGTCAGCGACATCACCCAGGCGGTGCTCGACACCTTTGCCGGGAGCAGGGTCACGGCCACCCGGCTCCACGACGACACGCGGCTTGGGGCACCGCGATCGGGCAACGGTGCGTAGACTGCCTCACGAGGTCCGGTATGAAGAACCAGCAGCAGATGATGAAGCAGCTCCAGCAGGTGCAGGCCCGAATGGCCAAGATGCAGGAGGAGCTCAACGACGTGACCGTCACCGGGACCGCCGGCGGCGGGGTGGTGTCAGTCACTGCTGACGGGCATCAGAAGGTGCTCGCGGTCGCCATCGAGCCGGAGGCGCTCGAGGAAGGCGCCGAGATGCTGTCCGACCTGGTGCTGGCAGCCTGCAACGATGCGCTCGACAAGTCGCGTGCGGCAGCCGCGGCCAACATGGCGCAGCTGACATCGGGGTTGGGCCTTCCTCCCGGACTGCTCTGACCGGCAGGCGCGGCAGATGATGCGGGAGCTGGGGCATGGCGCTCGTCCCTGAGGCAGTCGAACGGCTTGCGGCTGAGTTCGGCCGGCTTCCCGGCGTCGGCCCCAAGACAGCCCAGCGCCTGACGTTCTTCTGCCTGCGCGCCTCCCCGGAGATGTCGCAACGCCTGGCCGGCGCACTCACCGACCTGCACACGGCAGTGCGGCCGTGTTCGCGCTGCTTTTTCATCGCCGACGGACCGCTGTGTGCCATATGCACGGATGCCAAGCGCGATGGATCGTTGTTGTGCGTTGTTGAGGAGGCGCTCGACGTGCTCGCCGTGGAGCGCAGCGGCGAATTCCACGGGCTCTACCACGTGCTCGGGGGCGCGCTCTCGCCGATGGACGGAGTCGGGCCGGACGAGCTTCGGATCCGCGAGCTCGAGGCCAGGGTCGGTGAGGGCGAGATCCGCGAGGTCGTGATCGCCACGGATCCCGACGTCGAGGGTGAGGCGACCGCCTACTACGTCGCGGAGCGGCTCGCCGGCCTGAACGTGACCGTCTCCCGGCCGGCGCACGGGTTGCCCGCCGGGTCGGATCTCGAGTACGCGGACGAGCTCACCATGGCACGAGCGTTTGCGGGGCGCCGAGCGATATAAGGTGTGACCTGGGTCATTGGTCTTACACCGCGCTGAACCCAGGGCGGAGGGGTGACACCATGGGGTCACGATGCTGCTGCGCTGTCCCAAGTGCCAAGCTGACCGGCTTGTCCCGCTGACCTTCGCCGTCTACCAGCGTGAGGCCGGCTCTCGCGTGGTCCTGCGCCGCCCGCTGGCCAAGTGCGCGGCATGCGGAGAGCGGATCTTCGCCCACGTAATCGCCAGCCAGCCGGCCCCGAGCGAGCCGGATGCCAGGTGATCCTCGGCGCTTAGGGCTCGTCGTGCCTCTCTGGGATGACGAGTGGACCGAGCCTCCGGGCAAAGCGCGGAATGCTGGGACCGGTGAGCCGAGAATGCAGCAGACGTTCGACCCCCTCGCGCACGAGTTCAGCTTCGGTCGTGCCCTCCTCGTGCGCTACGTGGGCGAGTTCGACCATCAGCTCATCGTCCAAGGAGATCGTGATCTCCGCCATGGACGACATCATGCCTCAGATCCAGGTTCCCTTTCTCCAGAGGCGAGTGTCCAATCCAACGGCCGCCGTGGGGCGGTTTGGCGAAGGGCCGGGCCAGAGCCTTGCGGACGTACCAGCAGGAGGTCGTCACTTCCAGGGCTGAGAGGGATGTTTTTTGCCTTTTGCCCGGCCCCGACCACCAGCATAGGCCGATCGGCGAGAGTCAGTTTGACGACCGCTCCCGCAGCGGCCGCTGACCGCTCAACTGCTCGGGGTAGATGCGCGCACCGCAGCCGCCGCAGATGGCCATGGGCCGCATCGCAACCACCTCTGGCCGCTCCTCATCGATCGCGTCGAGCCGGGAGACCTGGAAGGTGAGAGGGATGAGCCGGTCGGCTCCGCAGACGGCGCAGCGCCCCATGACCTCGCCATGGTGTCAGGTCAGCAGGGAGTCTGTCCTCCATGTGGACAGCATCCCTGGGCTCTTGGCTCGGTCATATTCGCTGAACCAAGTCAACCGGCGGGTGGGAGTGGGGATGGGGATGCGCCGGTTCACACGGCTCACCAACGCGTTCTCCCGCAAGGTGGAGAACCTCGCCGCCGCGGTGTCCCTCCACTTCTTCTACTACAACTTCGTGCGGCCTCACATGAGCCTCGCCAACCCCTACCCACACACCCCGGCGATGGCCGCCGGCGTCAGCGATCACGTCTGGAAGATCGAGGAGATCGTCGCCCTCCTAGGGTAGCCGCGATCCATGGGATGATCGGGGCATGCCTTGGGTATTCAGGCGCCGATGGCAGATCCTCGCGGGCGGCTTAGTGCTTTGGCTTCTCGCCCCGGTGCTATCTGGTCCTGGGACCGACGTCCGCTCTGTCCTATACGGAGTCGGGTTGGTTCTGGTCTTCTTGGCAACGCTGGCGGTTCTTCTTGCGATTCCGATGGCCTTGAAGGCCCGACGTGGGGCTCCTCGACCTCCCGATTCAAACTGAGGCACTACGCGGCGGGGGGTCAACTTGACCTAAGGCCTCGAGATCGGTAAGATCCGTGGGTTGCCCGCTCGGGGGTGCTCCCGACGGCCGCGTTGCCAGGGATCCATCGTGGACTTGGCGCGCCATGAACCTTGACACTTGAAGAGTGGAGACGACTTTCCGCGACGGCCTTGGGTCCCGTGCGATGCGCACGGACCGGCGTAGGCCTCGTCAAGCATGTCTTATACCCGGCGTGACCGGGCGATAGACGTATTCATGGAGAGTTTGATCCTGGCTCAGGATTAACGCTGGCGGCGTGCATGAAACATGCAAGTCGAGCGCGGTGTGATGCGGGGTAACCCAATTCACATCTAGCGGCGAACGGGTGAGTAACACGTGAGCAACCTACCTTCGAGTTGGGGATAGCCCTGGGAAACCAGGATTAATACCCGATGTGGTCACAACAGGACATCCTGATGTGAGTAAAGGCGTAAGCCGCTCGATGACGGGCTCGCGGCCTATTAGCTTGTTGGTGGGGTAACGGCCTACCAAGGCGATGATGGGTAGCTGGTCTGAGAGGACGATCAGCCACACTGGGACTGAGACACGGCCCAGACTCCTACGGGAGGCAGCAGTTAGGAATTTTCCGCAATGGGCGAAAGCCTGACGGAGCAACGCCGCGTGAGTGATGAAGACCTTCGGGTTGTAAAGCTCTGTCGGAGGGGAAGAACACAATGACGGTACCCTCCAAGAAAGCCCCGGCTAACTACGTGCCAGCAGCCGCGGTAATACGTAGGGGGCGAGCGTTATCCGGATTTACTGGGCGTAAAGCGCGTTAAGGCGGCCGACAAAGTTGGTGGTGAAATTTCAGGGCTCAACTCTGAAACTGCCTCCAATACTGGTCGGCTTGAGTGCGAGAGAGGAAGGTGGAATTCCCGGTGTAGTAGTGAAATGCGTAGATATCGGGAGGAACACCAGTGGCGAAGGCGGCCTTCTGGCTCGCAACTGACGCTGTAGCGCGAAAGCGTGGGGAGCGAACGGGATTAGATACCCCGGTAGTCCACGCCCTAAACGATGTGCACTAGGTGTTGGGCGTATTGACGCGCTCAGTGCCGCAGCTAACGCATTAAGTGCACCGCCTGGGGAGTACGGTCGCAAGATTAAAACTCAAAGGAATTGACGGGGGCCCGCACAAGCAGCGGAGCATGTGGTTTAATTCGAGGCAACGCGAAGAACCTTACCCAGGTTTGACATGCATTCGAAAACCGTGGAAACACGGTCCTCGAAAGACGGATGCACAGGTGGTGCATGGCTGTCGTCAGCTCGTGCCGTGAGGTGTTGGGTTAAGTCCCGCAACGAGCGCAACCCCTGTGGTTAGTTGTATTTTCTAGCCAGACTGCTGGGAGAAACCCAGAGGAAGGTGGGGATGACGTCAAGTCATCATGCCCTTTATACCTGGGGCTACACACATGCTACAATGCCCAGTACAACGGGCTGCGACACCGCGAGGTGAAGCCAATCCCTTAAAGCTGGGCCCAGTTCGGATTGCAGGCTGCAACTCGCCTGCATGAAGTCGGAGTTGCTAGTAACCGTGGGTCAGCACACCGCGGTGAATATGTTCCCGGGCCTTGTACACACCGCCCGTCACACCACCCGAGTCTGGTGCACCCGAAGTCGCTGGCCGAACCCGCAAGGGACGGAGGTGCCGAAGGTGTGCCCGGTGAGGGGGGTGAAGTCGTAGATGTTGCGACCCGCGCCGGTAACGGCGACGGTAAAATTTGGCTGTATGCTGGGAACCCCGCCTGTATCCCACACTACTTGCGTTGCATAGTGAAAATGTGTTGGGTGATGCGGACAATCAGCAGGGAAGTCGCTCGGTCATGGAGACCGGGTTGACCCCTCAGAGACTACACGCCGAACTCCTCGCAGACTGTATTCCAGGTTGCGAGGATGAAGATATAGTCCACGCCCTGTGGCGACATGGGGACCACCGTGAACAAGGTAGCCGTACCGGAAGGTGCGGCTGGATCACCTCCTTTTAGGGAGTGGCCCGAGTGCGTGCGCACAGCAATGCGCGTCACGGCACGGACCAGTCAACTCAAGTCGTGCAGTAACGCGTCACGCAGAACCGCGAAGATTAGCGAGCGATCGCGAAGAGTACCGGGATGTAGCGTGGCGTGGTCCATTCGCGTAAGCGAGTGGGAAGGCCGGCCAGCAGGCAGTGGGAATCTGCAGAAAAAATGCGCGTCAGGAGCGCGGTGCTCCAGGCGCCCGAGGCTACTATGTCGCCTCGCGGAAATCGCTCCACGCTTCAGCGGTCAAGGGGACCGGCTGCGCCGGGCCCACTCGGGCCTTTAGCTCAGTTGGTGAGAGCGCACGGCTGATAACCGTGAGGTCTGTGGTTCGAATCCACAAAGGCCCACGCTCGGATCCGCTCGGGGATGTAGCTCAGCTGGAAGAGCACCTGCTTTGCAAGCAGGGGGTCGCCGGTTCGAGCCCGGCCATCTCCACGGGCAACGACCCTTCCGCTTTGTCGCCGGCTGCAGTGGCCGGCTTTTTGTACGTTGACACGAGAATAGCGAGTCTGCGAGAACACTGGACGGTTTCCGTCGTCCAGCGTTCAAGTGAGAATCCTCAAACAATAAACAAGCCAGGCGAATACACGTGTCGTGTCTCGGTGACGCAGCGACGTCACCAGGCCTCCTGCAGTCATTGAACAGTGACGATAGGAAAGGTCAAGCTACCAAGGGCACACGGTGGATGCCTTGGCACCAAGAGCCGATGAAGGACGTAGCGTTGTTGCGATAAGCCCCGGGTAGCTGCTAGCAAGCACTCGATCCGGGGATTTCCGAATGGGGCAACCCACCTGGAGGAATGTCCAGGTACTCCCGGTTGAATATATAGACCGGGTAGAGGGCACGCGGAGAACTGAAACATCTTAGTATCCGCAGGAAAAGATATTATCCCCTGAGTAGTGGCGAGCGAAAAGGGGTGAGCCTAAACCGAGACGGCGTGATAGCCGGCAGGCGTTTCCGTCTCGGGGTCGCGGGACCTCTTCGTTCCCTCTGCCGGGGGGACAAGGAGTTACAAAGTCGTTGTCTAGCCGAATGGCATTGGAAAAGCCGGCCGCAGAGGGTGACAGCCCCGTACGCGAAAGGCACACGACCTCCTGAGAGAGCTCCCAAGTACCACGGAACACGTGGAATTCTGTGGGAATCTGGGCGGACCATCGTCCAAGGCTGAATACTCTTGGTGACCGATAGTGAACAAGTACCGTGAGGGAAAGGTGAAAAGCACCCCAGACGGGGAGTTAAAAGTACCTGAAACCGTGTGCTTACAAGCCGTGAGAGGGCTATGCCCCTTGTGGGAATGCCTGATTGCGTGCCTTTTGTAGAATGAGCCGGCGAGTTACTTCCATGTGGCGAGGTTAAGGGGTTGACACCCGGAGCCGTAGCGAAAGCGAGTCTGAATAGGGCGTGGTCACCGTAAGGTGATGGTAGTCGCATGGAGTAGACCCGAAACCGAGTGACCTATCCATGGTCAGGGTGAAGCGCGGGTAAGACCGCGTGGAAGCCCGAACCGACCCCGGTTGAAAACGCGGCGGATGAACTGTGGATAGCGGTGAAATGCCAATCGAACTCGGATATAGCTGGTTCTCCTCGAAATGCATTTAGGTGCAGCGTCGTCGATGGGTTTGCGGCCGGTAGAGCACTGAATGGGCTAGGGGCGATTACCTCGTTACCAAACCCAACCAAACTCCGAATGGCAACAAACTTTCCGGCGGCAGTGAGACGGTGGGGGCTAAGCTTCATCGTCGAAAGGGAAACAGCCCAGACCACCGGCTAAGGTCCCAAATCGCAAGCTAAGTGGAAAAGGATGTCACGGTGTCCAGACAACCAGGATGTGGGCTTAGAGGCAGCCACCATTTAAAGAGTGCGTAACAGCTCACTGGTCGAATGTCGTGGCGCCGACAATGATCGGGGCTCAAGCTTGCAACCGAAGCCGTGGATGGCTCTCCTTCACAGGAGGGTCGTGGTAGAGGAGCGTTCTGTTTGCTGCGAAGCCTGACCGTAAGGACGGGTGGAGCGGACAGAAGTGAGAATGCCGGCACAAGTAGCGAGAAACGCGTGAGAAACGTGTTCGCCGTAAACCTAAGGTTTCCTGGGCTACGTTAATCGACCCAGGGTCAGTCGGGACCTAAGCCGAGGCCGAAAGGCGTAGGCGATGGACAGTTGGTCAACATTCCAACACCACCGCTGGTTCGTTATCAGCAATGGGGGAACGGGGAAGGATAGGCCTGACGGGGCGACGGTTGTCCCCGACGGAGCCTTGTAGGGGGTCAGGTAGGCAAATCCGCCTGACACTAACCCCGAGAAGGATCCCAAGACACCTAGTGTCGATGGGGCCGATTCCATGCCTCCAAGAAAAGCCTCTAGCGAGAACCACGGTGCCCGTACCGCAGACCGACACAGGTAGGTGGGAAGAGGATTCCAAGGCGATCGAGGGAAACGTGGCTAAGGAACTCGGCAAAATGTCCCCGTAACTTCGGGAGAAGGGGAGCCCTTGGCGGTGATCCGATTCACTCGGTGAGCTGACGAGGGCCGCAGAGAAAAGGCCCATCCGACTGTTTACTAAAAACACAGGTCTCTGCTAAAGCGTAAGCTGACGTATAGGGGCTGACGCCTGCCCGGTGCCGGAAGGTTAAGTGGAGGGGTGCAA
>Ga0209219_1000049_pt1 | contig 20666 bp, 20 predicted proteins | sample BlaSpr_A8_OM1_M1_FD_187973 | JGI IMG/M metagenome (GOLD analysis project Ga0209219, IMG submission 187973) | Forest soil microbial communities from Thunder Bay, Ontario, Canada - Black Spruce, Ontario site 2_A8_OM1_M1 (SPAdes) (version 2) | ecosystem: Environmental > Terrestrial > Soil > Boreal... | reverse complement strand
AATTGACCTCGAACACGCCGTCGCCGACCTCGAGGATCGAAATGTCGAAGGTGCCGCCGCCGAGGTCATAGACGGCGATCTTGCCGCTTCCCTTCTTGTCGAGTCCGTAGGCGAGCGCGGCTGCGGTGGGTTCGTTGATGATACGCATCACGTCAAGACCGGCAATCCGGCCGGCGTCCTTTGTCGCCTGGCGCTGGGCATCGTTGAAATAGGCCGGTACGGTGATCACGGCCTGCGTGACGGTGCTGCCCAGATTGGCTTCCGCCGTTTCCTTCATCTTGGTGAGAATGAAGGCGCTGATCTGGCTCGGGCTGTATTTCTTGCCTCTGACCTCGACCCATGCGTCGCCGTTGTCGCCAGGCACGATATGGTAGGGGACCATCTCCTTGTCTTTTGCGGTGATCGGGTCGTCATAGCGCCGGCCTATCAGCCGCTTGATGGCGTAGATGGTGTTTTCCGGGTTGGTAATGCTCTGGCGCTTGGCCGGCTGGCCGACCAGGACTTGGCCATCGTCGGTGAAGGCGACCATAGACGGCGTGGTGCGACCGCCCTCGGCATTTTCGATCACCTTGGCCTTGTTTCCTTCCATCACGGCAACGCAAGAGTTCGTGGTGCCGAGATCGATACCAATTGCCTTCGCCATGACCAGGCTCCTTGTTTTCAAATGCGTGCGAGTTGCTTTGGAGCGACCCGCCTTAGCGGAATGGAATTGGGCGTCGCTTCAAAACTTTCCAGGCCTCGTGCAGGACGCGCATAGCGCGTCGGGGGGAAACGGCGAGCGCGTCCCGCAACCGCCTGGGGGTTCAAGCGGCTTGCTTGGCCTGGCCGTCCTTGGCTTCAGCGTCCTTGACCTCGATCTTCTTCGGCTCGGGTTTCGCCGGCTTCGGAATCACGATCTTGAGAACTCCGTTCGACATAGTGGCCTGGACGCTCGACGGATCGATGCCGGCAGGGAGCTGCAGTACGCGGAGGAACACGCCGTAGCTTCGTTCGCTGTGCTGAACGTTCTTATCGTCCTTATTTTCCTCGACCCTCTTTTCGCCGCGGATAGTGAGGGTGTCATCCTCGATCGATATCTCGACATCCTTGCGCTCGAGCCCTGGCATCTCCGCGCTAATCTCGATGGCCTTGTCCGTCTCGGAGATGTCGATATTCGGGACAATATTTGCCTGGGCGCCGTTGCCGGCGACGCCTTGCGCTAAGTCGCTGAACAGCCGGTCGATCTCCCGATGCAGACCAAACAGTCCGAAGTCAGGCCGCATCAATGCATTGGACCCTCTGGACGGAACGAGTGATGTTAACCTCATAGGATTCTCCTTTTTGGCTTGGGGACTTTTTTAATTTAGGGACTTGCTGACGGTGGTATGGTGCCAAGTAAGACAGGGCTCTAGGGACTCACCACAATCCGGTCTTCGACCTTGGTGACGCCGGGCGCTGACCAGGCGACACGTTCTGCTTCCTCGCGCTCGATCCAGGAGCGAACGGTGCCTTTCAGTATCACCTCGCTACCGTTGGCTTCGACGGTGATCCGATTGGCGTCCACTTCGGCATTTCGCTTGAACGCCTCCAGGATCTTGCGCTGGAGCTCCGAGGGTTGCACCTTGGGCTTGACCGTGATGACGTTGGTCACACCTTTAACGCCTTTCACCTTTCGCACCGCGTTCTCAGCGGTTGTTTTTTGATATTGCCACTCCACCGCGCCTTCCAGGGTAACCCAGCCGTCCTTGACGATAACCTTGATCCGGTCATGAGAAATCGGCAATTCCGCCTTCAGGGCCCCAACCGCATCTCGCGCAATATCCGGATCGGGACGCTGATCGATCGCCGGCAGCCGCACCTCGATATCGTTGGCGACTGCATGAACTCCGGCGACCCGCTTCGTGGCGGCCTCGGCCTCAAGCCTGTCGGAATAGCTTTTGGTGAAGCCCGCCAGCGTGACGACGCCATTTTTCACGGAGACGGCAATGTCCTCGGCGTCAAGATCGGGATCCCATTTCAATTCGTCCCGGACATCGCGCTCTATTTCACTGTCGGATTTCATGGTTGGCTCCTCGTCAATACAAAGGGAATTTGCGGGCTCGGCTGATGACCCCGCCGATCGCAGCCAATCTATGAGAGGTGACGGGCAGAGCCATGACGACCGTCAACTTCTGCTGCCAGTTTCTCGTTCACGAGGGGGCCTTGTGGGGCCTTGTCATGAGGGGGTCTTGTGATGATGCCGGTCGCCGCGCACGGCGCCGGATGCTCCGGTTAAGCGATGGAGACCACCGACCGGCGTCTTCAGATCATGACCTGCAGCGTTATGGCTGGCCGAGCCGTTCGTCGCCCAGCCACGGATCGGGTCGCAACGATTGGAGTGGAAGATCCTCAGGCCGTTTCGCCAGGTCGATCTCGTGAACGTGGACGGCTTCCGCGCCATGGCGCACCAGGATTTCCTGAGCCTGGGCTTCCTGTTCCGGGGATCGGACGCGCACCCAGATCAGCAAGCCCTGCGCTTCGGAAAGCTTCTCCAATCCCTGTGCGCGTTCGCGCTGCAAGCGCCGCCGCGCCCACAAAACCGCCACGCCGGCTACAATGATCCCGCTCAGAACTGCGAGGATGCCGACAGAAATCGGCTGCATCCCCTGCGCGACAAGATAAAACGCCACGCCTACCGCGGCAGCGCAGCCGGCGACGCTGCCGACGACGGCGTCGGTGCCAACCACATCGTCTTCACCCACATAAGGCTGCCGCGGGGCGGTCGGAATATCGGCGAGATCTGGTGCCGGGATTGCGCTGTAATTCAGGCGCCGCTGCAGCTCATCGACCGAGGCGCTCACGTCAATGTCAGCACGATCGACGTCTGCAAGGAGCAAGTCCTGCACGGCGGCGTCGAGCGCCTTCCGCGAATGGAAGACACCCGTCACCTCGCGCGTGCGGACCAGGTCCAGGATGTCGTCTGATGATGCATGCATCGAGATTTTCCCGGTGGTGGTTGCTATGATGCCGGATAGCTGAATTCCGACAGCTTCTTCAGCTCGTCCTTCGACGCGCCGGGCAGCGTGATCTTCTGTCCAGTATCGTCGATGACAAGGCTGTCAAACGGCACCGCAACAAGACGTCCGCCCAAACCGAGGAAGCCACCCACCTGCAACACGGCGAAACTGAGCAGTTTCTTGTCCTTGTCTGCGATCACATCATCGACGGTGCCGATCTTTTCGCTCTTGTCGTTGATGACGGTGCTGCCAATCAGCTTGCTCATCCGGTAGCCCTTCGCCACGACCGAGAGATCCACCTTGACAAGCGACACCCCGACCTGCGGCAGCGCAGGGACGGTCGCGAGGACCATGCTGCTCGCGAGCGCAATCGCCAGCGCCGGCCAGATGATCCAGTCCGAAGAGCGTCCTCGTGCCGCAAGAGCGAGGCCCGCCGAACGCGGCGGTGCGGAACCTGCATCAATGCGTGGTTTCAGCGGGGTTCGGAATCCTGTAAAAGCAACCATGGTTCTCTCCTGAGGTTTCAGTATGGCTACCGGGATAATTCCCGGATGTCGAAGCAGCACTGACCATTGTCAATTCGAACAACCTTTATCGAATCGTCACCTGATCTGACGGTGCCTTCGCAAGTCCGCTATGTGCTGGTATCGACGGCGGATCGCATCTGGATTGCCGACACCAGGGAGGCGTAATCGTAAGGACCATCGTGGCGTACGCCATTGATGAAAAACGCCGGTGTGCCATTTACGCCGCTGCGTACGCCACCCATGAAATCGCTGCGCACCTTATTTCTGTACTGGCCCGTCTCAAGAGCATTCCGCATGGCCGTTTCGGGAAGCCCAAGCTCTGCGCCGATCAGGAAGATCGTGGTAATGCTCAGCCTGCTCTGGTTTTCGAACAGGGCATCGTGCATATCCCAGAACAGTCCCGCCGCGCTGGCGAACTCCGCGCTTTCGGCGGCGATCTCAGCATGGGGGTGTATTTCGGTCAGGGGAAAATGCCGGTAAACGAACCGCATGCGTCCGCTAAAGGACAATTGAAGCTGATTAACGATCGGATATGCCAGCCCGCAATGCGGGCATTCATAATCGCCGTATTCAACAACAGTAATCGGCGCGTTTGCAGGTCCGCGAATGTGATCATTTCGCGTGATCGGTGCTTTCAAGGTGGCCATGAGCGCTTGCCTGAGCTGAGAGTTTTTCGAGGGCGTCAAGAATTCCATCCGCGCCGGGATTGACCGCGATCGGAGAGCAGTACGAGAGTGATCGCTCTGTGACTGCAATTACTTACGAGTGGCATCCGCATGCGTCATTGACTGCGATCAACTTCCGGACTCTGTAATGATCGTCCCTGTCGTCCTTCATCCGTGACCGCATTACGTACTTTTACGTACGCAAATTTCCCGAATTTTTTGATCGTTATTGCTGAGCGATAGTTGGCTCTGCGGAAGGATAAATTTCTCGCGATACGAACGGCTCCTCGAACAAGGGACGCGGTCATGAAAACGAGAACCCACGCAGCGGACTACTATCGGCGGATACTTTCAGCGCAGCCCCATGCGTTGAAACGCCTCGATCCATTTGCAGCGATTGTGAAATGCCATCGCGGCCAGGAGATTTCGAATGATTCAGGGCCTGCGGGCCACTGGTACTACGTGATCGTCGGCGCGGTCCGGCGTTGCTCAATCCGTTCGGACGGGCGGCGACAAATCGTCGATCTGATGCTGCCGCGGGATTTCTTCTTTGTCTCCGACAACAGGCGCGAGGAGACGATCGAAGCGATTGCCGAGGAGACAGTGCTTGCAAGCTATCCTGGCGGACGCGTTGAACTGTTCGCGGAGCGTGACCCGCAGTTCGCGCGTGAACTGCGCGAGGTAGCGTTTCAGTCCCTCACGCGATCCCAGGAACAACTCCTGATCCTTGGCGGCGTCACCGCGCTTGAGAAGGTCGGGTCCTTCCTGCTTTCGCTTGACGGGCGAGCGTTGGAAACAAGGGGGCAGGTGGAACTGCCCGTCACGCGCTATGACATAGCCGAATATCTCGCCGTCTCGGTCGAGACCGTGTGTCGTGCCATTACGGATCTGCAGCACCGCGGCGTCATTACTTTGGCAGGCAAGCGAACGGTGAAAATTCTGAAGCGGGGCGCCCTGGAAGACCGTGCCGGTGCAAGGCTGCCTGATCGCCGGCCGGAGCCGATGGCGCTCAGTCGAACCGCGGCCTAGCCTTTTTGTCTGTCGGTGGGTAACGGCGCGTTCAGCCGCGCCATCACCCCCAGACGGATGACCTCCGCGAGCTGACGCATGCCCAGCCGCTCCATCATGCGCGCCCGGTGGACCTCGACCGTGCGCACGCTGATCCCGAGATCGTAAGCGATCAGCTTGTTCGGCCGGCCTGCCAGCAGCCCATCAAGAACCTCCCGCTCGCGCGGACTGAGAGTTGCGATTCGCTGGATGGCGTCGGCGATATCGTGGTCGCGATCGTGCTGGTTCTCTCTCGCAAACGCCAGCTCGATCGAGCCGAGCAAGGCATGATCGCTGTAGGGCTTCTCAAGGAAGTCGGTTGCGCCGGCCTTCATCGCGCGAACGGCGGTCTGAATATCGCCCTGGCCGGTCACGACGATGACGGCGAGGTCATTTCTCATCTTCATAAGTTGCGTCTGGACCTCCAGTCCGCTCATGCCCGGCAGGCGAACGTCCAACAGGACACAGCCGGTCTTGAACGTCTTTGCCGCCGTCAGAAAAACGCTTGGATGGTCGAAGGTGATCGGCTTGAAGTTCGCCGAACTCAGCAGGCGTTCTAGCGAACGAAGCACGGCGTCGTCATCATCCAGAACGTAGACAGTTCGTTCAGTCGCCATGTGCCGCTCCACAGGACGGAAGGGTAAAGCGAAAAATGCTTCCGCCCCCGGGATTCGGCTCCATTATCAATTGACCGTCATGCGCCTCGATAATCGAACGTGAGATAGACAGTCCCAATCCCATGCCATCGTGCTTATTTGAAACAAACGGCCGAAACAATTGGCCGGCGATATCCCCATCAATGCCAGGTCCGTTATCGGCGACGGCAATCTCGATCATCGCGTCATCGAGGGCCTTCGTCGCCAGGGTGACCTCCCGCGGTTCCTGATTGGCCATCGCCTCAAATGCATTGCGGACGAGATTGACAATAACTTGCTGGATTTGAACCCGGTTCACCCATACTTCCGGGGCCTTGTCATCGAATTCAAACCGCAGACGCAGCGCCAGCGGAGTGACGCTATTCAATACAAGGGCGCTGGCTTCCTCGATCATCGAAGAAAGTTCCTCGAGTCGCCTTTCCGTTTCACCCCTGCTGACCAATTGGCGGAGGCTGCGGACGATCTCGCTCGCCCGCAATGCCTGCTCGGAAGCCTCGTCGGTGACCTCAAGCGCGGTCAGCATATTGACCTGCCCGCCACGCGCAAGCAGCCGCTTCGCTGCATTGACTGAATTGACGACCGCCGTAAGCGGCTGGCTGATTTCGTGGGCGAGGGCGGCGGCCATCTGAGTGGCTGCGGTGAGGCGGGCGGCAAGAAAAAGGTCATTCTGCAGTTTTTGAAAGCGCAAATCGATTTGCGCGCGTTCGAGCTTCTCCGCAACGAGCCGCTTGTTGGCCTCTGCCAATTCAAATGTCCGCTCTTCCACGCGTCGCTCCAGACCTTCATTCAGATGATGCAGCGTTGCTTCTGAATTCTTTTGCGCACTGAGATCGCGGCTCACCGTTGCGACGTTCATCGGTTCTCCGGTACGTGGATCGTCGATCCTGAAGCAATCGATCTGGAAAGGTATTTCTATTCCAGATCCGAAATGCTTGAGGTCGAGTTCTCCCTTCCAACGGCCCATGCGCAGTACCAGAGGCCAAACCTCATCCTCCACAGTCTTTCGGTGTTGTGGTGAAACGAAATCGAGTATGTGAAGCCGCAACGCGTCGTCGAGGCTGGCAAGTCCCACCAATTCAAGACCGGCCGGATTAACGTACTGAACGTGGCCGCTCAGCGAGGCGATGCCGACGAGGTCGGTCGTTCGCTGCACCAGGGCTGTAAACCTTCTCTTCTCGGCGTCTCCCAGCCACTGCTGGAAGGCGATCGCCGCCTGATTGGCCCCGGTATTGAGGAGCAGCTTCTCGGTCCTGGTTGGAAATGTGTGGCGAATAGAGCCTGCAGCGAGGGTTGCATCGCCACCGAACCCGATGGGCGCGGTCATCACGCGCAGGTCGCTGCCGCCGGATACGTCGGCAATGATAAATTCCCGCCCGCTGCCGAGCGTGGCTCTTTCCTGCTGCAGCTTCTTCTGGACGCGTTGCAGGTTTGCAGGATCCAGCTTCGGACTGCTGCGGACCAGTTCGGTGACGAACTGGGTGCCGTGGCCAGGCAGTGCAATGAAAACGAAATCGGCATCCAGCATCGAGATCAGCGCGGCAACAATGCTGGCGCCGATCTGACGCATATCATAGGTCTGCCAGCCGGCCGGCAGTGTCGAGAGCGCGACCAGATCGCGGATGCAACGCCGCAACTCACTGAAACTTGCTGCCGGCTCCGTCCACGGCATTGCCTGCGCCTTGAGTTACTTTCGCGGCGGCCCGGATGAATTGGATACCTGTCTTCTGTGATTGGCAACGCCAAATTGGCTTTAGCAGCTCGGCGCAGGGTGTTTCGCCGTGAAGAAAAAGCAGCTTGCGTCAGTTATTCGACCACTTGTCGCCACAATTTGAAGGCGAGCCGGCGATGTTGTACCGATGATCAGGGATGTCATGCTTTTCGGGCGCGGCTGGACTTCGTCTTGCGTCGCTTGGGAATGCCGACACGGGCCAGGGCTACCCAAGCCGGAGGGTCGCTCGCAGGAAAAGTTTCGATCAGGCTCTCATCGATTTCGTCGACCGTTTCAATCTGCAAGGGCCGGGCGGGTGCCCGGCCTTTTCGGCTTTGATGGCTCAATACCTTGGGCGTCATCGATTTCGGCCTAAGCGGCTGTTCCGACCGCAGTGGGGCTGACGCGTTCATGCTGCCGCGACCGGAGCTTCAAAGAGAAGATGACTAGCGCGACACCGAAAACCAGTGCGTAGGCGCCCAGCCACCAGGTGAACACGACAGCTCCGATCAACGGCGTGATGATGAGGAGCACGCCATAGGCGAGGGACAATAGCCCGCCCAGAACCAGCCACCACCGGCCATGCTCGATGTTCAACCGGAAGCCAGCGGCCGTCATCAGCCCGCCCGAGACAATCGCCCAAGCGGCAATCAGCCAGACGAACGCAACAACGGTGAGGCCCGGCCAGAGAAAAGCGACAACGCCCGTGGCGATATCGAGCAGCCCTTCAAATATCAGCAATCCCCAGCGGTCCTCCTTGCGGCGGATCGCCCGCACCGCCGAAATGATTCCGAAGATGCCGTCGACCAGCATATAGGCGGAGAACAGCAGTACCAGCGACAGTATCGTTGGACCGGGAAAGATCAGCGCGAGGATTCCAAAGATGATGCCTAAAACGCCTCGCAGCGTAAACAGCCACCAGTTTTGAACGAGCGTCTCTGCCGCCGGACTGGAGCCGACGCCAGAGGTGGAGTTGAATGTGGTGCTGGCCATGTCATGCTCCCAACTGCGACGTGGTTGCCGAACTATTCGAATCTCTGCCGCTTTTGCAGCGCGAGCGTACTTCTTGCATGCACGACAAGGTGTGCGTTGACGTCTGTCAACAATGCGCGTCTTTTCGGTTTGGGTTCCTCGTGGGGCTAGCCAATTGGATGAAGTTCTGCGGCGACACCCGAAGGCAAATGGCCTTTTCGACGAGGTGATTTCGCAGAATGCGCGACGCCGGCGAATTGCTGTGCGTTGGGCCGAGCCTGGGAGAACATTTTGGGGCAGCCTAATTTTTCAGCGTCACAAAGCAAAAAGCACTGGAACCAATCGCAATCCGCGAAATTCCCTTTCCGGCTGGCAACGCAGGGATAGCTCTGATGACAGGGAGTTTGCTGGACGAGTGCTGTGAGTCCATCCTGAAGATTGCCGAAACTCAGCCTCCCGTTGGGAAAATGGCCATTTCAATGATGGCTGAGATGTTCCGTGAGAATTCCGGTCGGGCGGCCCGCGACGGACGGCCTTCATCGTCGCAAGACTTCCAAGCGCCTGATCGGCAGCCGATACCTTTTCGTGGGCGCACCACTACGCGTCATGCACTGAAAGGATAATCTTTCCGAGCACGTGACCCTCGACGAGGCGCTCGTGCGCCTTGTAGGCCCGGGCGAGGGGATAACATTCGGCGATCGGAACTTTGAGCTTTGCTGCCTGCACCGCGGCGTTGAGGCGCTCGAATTCGCGGACCCCGGAGATGCCGTCATAACGGATCAGGGTCATGCCGCGCCGTTTTTTCGGCGCAGGCTCGACGCCGTTGGGGTGCGCAACACGGCCGCCGGGCCGAAGCACACTCAGGCAGCGTTCCAGCCCGTCTCCGCCGGCGAGAGCCAGGATCGCATCGACGCCATCGGGCGCAAAACGACGCGCGTGATCGTCGACATCGGGGCGCTTGCCGTCGACTGCGGCATGCGCACCCATCTCCCGCACCAGTTCCACCCCTTCCTTGCCCGATGCAGTCGCAAACACCCGGGCGCCGCGAAGCCTTGCGAATTGCACCGCGAGCGTTCCGACGCCGCCCGAGGCGCCGTGAATGATGATGGTCTCACCCTTCTTGAGGCCGAGTGCGTCGTCAATGCCCTGTAGCGCGGTCAAGCCCGTGGTAGGGATCGCGCCGGCATGCCGCAGATCCAACCGCCTGGGGATCGGCGCGACCTTGTCGGCGGGCACCGCGACATATTCCGCGTAAAAGCCGCCCTTCGGATTCTGCCAGTTGTAGGAATAGACTTCCTCGCCGACTTTCAGCCGCCGCACCCGGGAGCCTATGGCCGCAACGACGCCGGCGCCGTCGAAGCCGAGAACCATCGGAAAATGCGGCTTGCGGCTTGCAAAATACCCTTCCCGGATATCAGCGTCCCATCGGCCAACGCCTGCGGTATCGACCGCGATCAACACTTCACCGGCATCAACTGCCGGCACCGGCAGCGCGTGCGGGGTGATCACCTCGGGTCCACCGAAGCGGTCGATCGCCGCGGCGAACATCGTGCGCGGCACATGCATGGCGTGATGTCTGGGGGTGTCAAAATGGCGGGTACGATCGAGCATGACAATAATCTCCCGGCGGGTGTGCCAGCTGCATGGACGAGATTTCTCGCCGCGGCGCTGACGTTGGTCAATTTCGCAGATCAAATGCGGGATGCCGGTCCAGCATCCCGTCGATCCCTTCGGCTATCGGGAACGCGCCACCTGTCTTTCTGTCGGCGCCGCACGCAACGTGCCGGACATGTCCGGCTCCTGCGTCCCCGGGGGATTGAGGGCGGCCTCGATCGCGTCGTCAACGCGCTCAAGCCAGACGAAGCGAACCAGGCTGCGCGCCTTTTCCGGCACGTCCTCGATGTCCTTGCGGTTGCGGGCTGGAAGCATGACGGTGGCGATCCCGGCCTGGATCGCCGCCAGCACTTTCTCCTTCACGCCGCCGATCGGAAGTACCAGACCGCGCAGCGAGATTTCGCCGGTCATCGCCGTATCGCTCCGGACCGTGCGCCCGGTCAGAAGCGAGGTCAGCGCCATGAACATCGCGACACCCGCACTCGGCCCATCCTTGGGGATCGCTCCGGCCGGGACATGAACATGGACGTCGGACCTCTGCAGTTCGATCGCATCGATGCCGAATTCGGCGGCGCGCGACTTCACCAGCGTCAGGGCTGCCTGCGCGCTTTCCTTCATCACATCGCCGAGCTGGCCTGTCAGTATCAACTTGCCCCGGCCGGGAATGCTGGTCGCCTCAACGAACAAAATATCACCGCCCGCGGGGGTCCAGGCCAGACCGGTTGCGACGCCCGGCACGCTGGTGCGCATGGCGATTTCCGGCTCAAAACGTTTCGGCCCCAGAATGGCGTGAAGGTCCGCCACCGTGATGACCACGGCGGTCGCGTTACCCTCGGCGATGCGCATCGCGGCGTGCCGGCAAATTGCCCCGATCTGGCGCTCTAGGTTTCGCACCCCGGCTTCACGCGTGTAGTCGCGGATGATGGCGAGCAGGACCTCGTCGGTAATCTTGCATTGCTCCTCACTCAGCCCCGCCGACGCCAATTGACGCTTGACCAGATAGCGCTCGGCAATCGCCAGCTTCTCATCCTCGATGTAGCCGGGCATCTCGATGATTTCCATCCGGTCGCGCACGGCGGCGGGAATGTTGTCGATGACATTGGCGGTGCCGATGAACAGCACTCTCGAGAGGTCGAAGGGAACCGCGAGGTAGTTGTCGCGGAACGTCGTATTCTGCTCGGGGTCGAGCACTTCCAGCAGCGCCGCCGAGGGATCGCCGTGAAATCCCGCGCCGAGCTTGTCCAGTTCGTCCAGCATCATCACCGGATTGCGGGTCCCGGCCTTGCGGATGGACTGGATGACGTTGCCGGGCAGGGCTCCGATATAGGTTCGCCGATGGCCGCGTATCTCGCTTTCGTCATGGACGCCGCCGAGGCTGAGCCGAACGAATTTGCGATCGGTGGCCCGCGCGATGCTTTGGCCCAGCGAGGTCTTGCCGACGCCGGGAGGGCCAATGAAGCAAAGGATCGGGCTCTTGCCGTCCGGATTGAGCTTGCGCACCGCCAGGTATTCGAGAATGCGCCGCTTCACTTTCTCAAGGGCATAATGATCCTCGTCGAGGATGCGCCGCGCCTCGGCGATATCGATGCGCTCCGGATCGAGCTTTGACCAAGGCAGTTCGAGCAGCCAATCGAGATAGGTCCGCGTCATCCCGTATTCGGGCGAGGCCTCCGGCATGCGTTCGAGCCGCTTCAATTCCCGACTCGCCTGTTCCTCGGCCTCCTTCGGCATTCCCGCCTTATCGATCTTTTCGGCGAGCTCCTTGATTTCCGCGGCCTTGACGTCGTCGTCGCCCAGTTCCTTCTGGATCTGGCGAAGTTGCTCGCGAAGGATGTGCTCGCGCTGCTGCGATGACAGTGTATTCTGGGTCTGATCGCTGATTTCCTTCGAAAGCTGCAGAACCTGGATTCGCTTCGCCAGCAACCCCAGCAGTTTGTCGAGCAGTTGCGTCACGTCGAATGTCTCGAGTAGATCCTGCTTCTCGCCGACCGGTATGTCGATGATGCCGGCAAGAAAGTCGGCCAGCGCCGAAGGCGAATCCAGACTATCGATGGCTGCCGGGATTTCCGGCGGCAGGTTCGGCAGCAACTGGACCGCCTCTTTGGCGCGGGTCTTGAGCAGGCGCATCCGCGCCTCGACTTCAGGCGTCAGCACTTCGGAGATGCCGATCTCCTCAACGCGCGCAACGAGATATGGAAAGCCGGGGAGGAATTCCACGACACGGAACCGCCGCAAACCGCGACAGATGGCATAATGGGTATTCTCGTGAGTAACGTAGCGCAGGATTTCCGCAATGGTGCCAACGCGCCGCAGATGTTCGGGACCGGGTTGTTCGATGTCGGGGTCATTCTGCAGCAGCAGGCCGACCTTGCGGCCGCTTCGAACCGCCTCCTGTGCCGCCGCGATCGAAGACGGCCGGCCGATCGTCAGCGGCAGCACGACGCCCGGGAACAGCAGCATGTTTCGAACCGGCAGGATGATCGTTGCATCCTCGGGAATGACCGGATGGCGTTGATCAGTCGCGGTGCCGGAATCGTTGCTCACATTTGCGTCGGACATCGATCCGCCCTTCCATCAGAGCCTATTTGGAGAACTTCAGCGTGAGACATCCATTGGCAAGCTCCGATTGGCCAAACCGGAGTCGCCTCGCCGGAAAGCTGATCTGGCGTTCGAACTTTCCATAGGGGATTTCGAGACGATGAACGAGACTGCCACGCGGGATTGCGCTGGGGCGGCGGAAACCGACTACCGAAACCCCGTCGGCATCAACCGTCACTTTCACGTCGTCGCGGTCGACGCCGGGAAGCGCGACGGTTATCACGATCTCGGAATCGGTCTCGATGATATCGATCGGCGGTTCCCAGCTCAGCTCGCCAATCGCTGCGGCCGTCGGCTGGAAGAATTGACGATGCAATCGTTCGGCGCGATCGATCATCTCGCAAGCCGTAGTCCACATTAGGGTTCCCGGATCGACCGCGGCCATGATAGCTGTCCCTAAGCCGACGCAAAGCACCCCAGCACGGCCTTAACGCCCGGCTGACCCTCAGCTCTGAGTACGTTGTTCGATCCAACCTATGATGCTGTTGGTGCCGTCACCTTGACGACCGTCAATGCTCCGCCGGGGGATGAGCGGAACGGCGGCAGGCGCATCGGCATTTTAGTGCGCGATGAGCAAGGGGAACGGCGAACGATGCAGCACCCGATCGGTGGTGCTGCCCGGCAATAATTCGTGCAGACGCGAGTGGCCATAGCTACCCATCACCAGCAGGTTTGCATTGAGCGTGCGGCACTCCGCAATCAGCGCGTCGGCAATCTCGTCTTCTTCGGCGATTGCACGATATTTTACCGCGTTGATGCCGTGGTGGCGGAGGTGAAGCACAGCGTCATTCCCCTTCAGCGGGTCTGCTTCCGTCTTACTCTCACCCTCTATGACAAGGATGCCAACCTTGCTTGCCTGGCGCAGATAAGGCAGAGACTCGGCGAGCGCGCGCGCCGACTCCCGGCTTCCGTTCCACGCCACAACGACGTTCTCGAACGGCACCATCGCCTTCTGATCGTCTGGCACCAAGAAGAGATGGCGCCCAGTTCCGAAAAGCAGGCTTTCGATCAGGCCTTGCGGTTCGTTGGATTGACCATTCGGCCGAAGCGCCACAAAGACATCCACGGCCCGCGCCAGAGGCAATGTTGTGCCGGAAATATCGCCGTCGCCGATCACGTCGAACCGGCGCAGGTTGCTCGGGTGTTGCAACCGCGTCAGCCGTTCGAACACCGTGGCTTCGATAATGTCGCCTGCCTGTTTCGCCGTATCCAGCAATTTGGCGGCTTGACCGGCGCCAGCGCCATTGCGCCCGTCCGGGACGAGCGACGACAGAACGTTGAAGAACAGCCCGGTGATATGGCTCTCGAAGATTTCGGCGATCTGGTTGACCGCAGCCAGCCGCACATCATCTCCGGACGTCCCATCGAGCCGAACCATCACGTCCTTGATCATGGCGAACTCACTTTACCCACACCGAATCGTTGGTTCCGACGGTGAGCCGTCCGGTACCCTGCTGCGGCAACGCAATCTGTCGTTGACGGCGATCAAGGATCACGCCTTGATTTCCAGTTCGAACGATTTGACCAGGGCCATCGACAGCAGGACAGGATTGACGCTGATGACGCGAAACGTTTGGAGCTTGCCGTCCTTTCCGCTGATCGAGACATAGTCGCCCGGCAAAAACGCATGTTCACCGAACTTGTAGCCGACTTCATCGTCGTCATCCCGACCGGGATCGTACTCGAAAACCCAGCGTGCGTGTTCAGCGCCGCCAGGCTTGTGCACGAGGCGACCGACTTCGTCGTCCTCGCCCGCCCAAAACCGCCGAACCCGGCAGTAGTCACGATACTTCTTCCAGAGGATCGGATCGATGTGTCCCTCGGGATCGAGCGGCGCAATGAAATCATATCCATGGCGTGACGAGCCGTCGGGAAATTGCCGGGAACGGGCAAGAGTCAGTAGGATGCGATTGAGGTCAACCAGTTCAGCCGGCATGGCGCGATCCCTGAATATTCCGTTGCGCGACCAATCGCAGACCGGCCAGCGAACACCATGATGATTGTCAAGCGTGGGGAGAAAATAGATGGGCAGTTGATGGCCATCAACGTCAGCAGAGACATGCGAGTTACCCTCTGCTGAAGCCGGCGATGGCGGGAAAAGAATGTGCCGGCGCGACCGGGATCTGATCGCTCATGCCGCGCCCTGGAATCTTGCCGAGCAATGATGGAAACGAGCTCCGGCCCTTTGAGAAGCCGGCGCTGCCTTTCGATTCGCGCACGCGGGCGCTCACCCGAGCCGCTATCGCAATCCTGGTGGTGTTGCTGGCGGCCTGGGTCGCGCGCGATTTTTTGGTGGCGCTGACCTGGGCCGTGGTGATCGCCATCACCGCCTGGCCGATCTACGCCCGGTTCCAGAGTCTCGTCTTCGGCGGCCGGTCTTCGGTGTTGGCGCCGTTGCTGTTTACGCTCATGACCGGTCTCGTTCTCCTGGTGCCCATCGTTTTGGCTGTGCACCAGATCGCGCAGGGCAGCGATGCTTTCGCGCGGTCGCTCAATCAGCTGCAGGAGAGCGGACTACCGGTTCCCGCCTGGCTCGCAGAACTGCCGATCGCCGGCAAATACCTTGACCTCTGGTGGCGGGCGAACCTCAGCAACCCGGAGGTCTTGGTGGAATGGCTGCGCGGGGTGAACACCGAAAATATCACGGCCTGGACCGGCACGCTGGGGGGCGCGTTGCTGCACCGGCTGTTTCTATTCCTGATCACTCTGGTCGCGCTGTTCCTTGTACTCCGCGACGGTGCATGGTTGGCAGATCACGCACTAGCCACCGTCGGCCGCCTGCTTGGGGATCCCGGCGAACGCCTGGTGAGCAAAATCGCGGATGCAATCCGCGCTACCGTGAACGGCACAGTCGCAGCCGCGATCCTGAAAGGTGCGATTATCGGCATTGGGTATGTCCTGTCAGGAGTGCCACATCCGCTGCTTTTCACGGTGTTGACGATGACGCTGGCGATGGTGCCGCTCGGTGCGTGGCTGGCGCTCGCCGCTGCGGCGCTGATACTGCCTGTTCATGACGGTAGCTGGTTGGTGGCTGCAGGGTTGTTTAGCTTCGGCGCGGCGACGTTGCTGATCGGTGAAAATGTCATTCAGCCGGCGCTGATCGGAGGTGCTGCGCGACTGCCATTCTTGTTGGTGCTGATCGGAATTCTTGGCGGTATGCAATCGTTTGGATTGCTTGGCCTGTTCCTGGGGCCCGTGATCATGGCGGCGCTGCTGACCATATGGCGCGAATGGATCGAGGTCGGGAGTTGATCGGAGACGTAGCGGTTCAAGCCATCTTAATGCGGTGACCAAATCGCCTAAAGGCGGCGCCCGCGTTCCCTGGACTGCATCGGATCGTCATACGCGCCGAGCGTCTTGATGACGTAGTTGCACGCCCTGCACTCAAACGTATGCAGGTCGGTACCCAGGAATGCCGGCATGATCTGGGCGAGCATCATCTGGGCCTGGCACTTCGGACAGGCAGGACGCTTAATGGGAGCGAGCGGAACGATGGACGACAGGGGTTGAGGTTCTGCCATAATGCTTCCTTCGAAGAGCGTGAGTGCAACACCCGGGATCATCGGTCCTGTCCAGCGGGCCGAACTCCAACAAAATGAATATGCCCGTCCGGTTGCCCGTTCGCTGTTCAATATTGCTCAGTTTCCGAAAACTGCTTCCTGCTTTTTTCTGGTTTTCCACTGAGTCTTTTTCCGTCCATCAAAATCCGGAGATTTTTTTGCAAAAAAGGACCGCGCGGCTTTCGCCGGCGGTCCAAGTCAGGGAGGAAACGCCCTGGGAGGGCAGCAACAGCGGGGAGCTATCGCTGATCTTGTTTTGCAGATCAAAAAGCCCCGCGCATTGACAGGGCTCAATCTTTGCTCACGCTTCTTCTGCTCAAGCCACATTCACGCGGTTGACGCGTCGTATCGTGATGCCGATCACGTCGGCGGGCGTCCTCACGACTCCAGGATTAACTGACACCTTGTTCCAGGAGGGATGCTCCCACGATCCTGATCGCCTCCGCAATAAAACGGCCGTGTATGCCGGGTCCGGAAACAATGACGCCCGTCAAGGCACTTGCGATCTGCGTGATGTCACATGATGGCGAACCCAGACCGCGGAGACATCACGCAATGAGGGATAACGCCCTCGAAAAGATTTCAGACGCCGCCGAACCCAGCGTTGCCCGCACGACCCCAAGCTATTCGCCTCAGGTCAATCGGGAAAATCCTGGCTCGACAGATGCATCTGGCAATCGGAGCGCGCCGGCCGCACCGCCGAATCGTTGGCGCCGGCCTCTCCTGATCCTGGGCCCCGTCGCCTTGATCGTCGGAGCGCTAGTCCTTTATCTGGCCACCGGTCGCTATGTTACGGAGGAAGATGCTTACGTTCAGGCAGTGAATGTCTCGATCAGCCCGCAAGTCGCGGGTCAGGTCGTTACCATCGCGGCCAAATCGAACACCGCAGTCAGGAAAGACGATTCGCTCTTCAACCTCGATCCCGAGCCATATCGAATCGCACTGGCCAATGCCGAGGCGCAGCTTGGCGTCGCGCGTGACCAGGCCCGCACCCTGATCGAGACCTATCGCGCACGCCTCAAACAAATCGATGAGGCCAAGGCGACGGCCGACTACGCGCAAACCAATTACGAGCGCCAGCAGCATCTTTTTGACACTGGTGCCGCGCCCCGGGCCACGCTCGATGCCGCGATACGCGACCTGCAGACGGCGAAGGCCAATCTGGCCAGCCTGCAACGGGAGGCCGCGGCGGCACTCGCCCAACTCGGCGGCAATCCGGACATGCCGGTCGACCAGCAGGCCTCCGTGAAACAGGCGCAGGCGGCTGTTGATACAGCTGCGCGCAATCAGCGGCTCACCTCAATCGTCGCGCCTTTCGACGGCATTCCCAACAATGTCGAGAGCATCGCGGTTGGAGCCTTTCTCAATGCCGGGCAATCCGCCTTTCCGCTGGTATCGACGCACGATCTCTACATCGAAGCCAACATCAGGGAGACCGACCTCACCTATGTGAGAGAGGGCAATCCGGCGCGCGTCACCATCGACGCCTATCCGGACACTTCCGTCGCCGCCAGGGTGACGACACTGGCCCCGGCGAGCGGTTCGGTCTTCGCGCTGTTGCCGCCGCAAAACGCCACCGGCAATTGGGTCAAGGTGGTGCAGCGCATACCGGTTCGCCTTTCCTTTGATCAGGCACTGGACCATCTCGCGCTGCGCGCCGGCATGAGCGTCAAGATCTCGATCGATACCGGCCACCAACGCTCGCTGCGCGAACTGTGGCGCGATATCACTTCGATCTTCGGGGCCTGACATGGCGGGGACGGCAGCCGCGAGCGGGATCATCAACCGCGGAATGATTACCGCGACCGTAATGCTTGCGACGTTGATGCAGGCGCTCGACACCACGATCGCCAATGTCGCGCTGCCTTATATGCAGGGAAGCCTGTCGGCGACGAGCGACCAGATCAACTGGGTGCTCACTTCCTATATCGTGGCGGCCGCAATCATCACGCCGGCAACCGGCTGGCTCGAAGCGAGGTTCGGCCGCAAGCCGCTGTTCCTGACGGCCGTGATCGGCTTTGTCGTGACTTCGATGCTGTGTGGCGCCGCTGTCTCGCTCGGGCAGATCGTGGTCTTCCGCCTGCTGCAGGGCATCTTCGGCGCGCCGCTCGTACCGCTGTCGCAAGCCGTGCTGCTCGACGCCTATCCTCCCGAGCAGCAGGGTCAGGCGATGGCGGTGTTCGGGCTCGGAGTGATGCTCGGGCCGATCCTCGGCCCGACACTCGGCGGCTGGCTCACGGATTCCTACAGCTGGCGCTGGGTGTTCTACGTCAATGTGCCTTTCGGCGTACTTTGCGCGCTCGGCATCTTATTGTTCCTCGGACGGCGCGCCGATCGCCCGCTGGCTGGACGGCTCGATTGGCTGGGGTTCGCAACTCTCGGACTCGGCATTGGGGCACTGCAGCTCTTCCTCGACCGCGGCGAGCGGCTCGACTGGTTCGCCTCGCGCGAGATCCAGCTAGAAGCCGCACTCTGCGTACTCGGCTTCTATCTCTTCACGGTCCACACCTTGTCGGCGCGCGACCCGTTCATCGACCCCGCGCTATTCCGCGACCGGAATTTCGTGATCGGCATCATCCTGATCTTTATCGTCGGCGTCGTGCTGCTGGCCACATTGGCGTTGCTGACGCCCTATCTCGAGACGCTCATGAACTATCCGGTGCTGACGGCGGGCCTTGTACTCGCGCCGCGCGGTTGCGGGACCATGCTGGCGATGGTGATGGCCGGCCAGCTCTTGCGCTACGTCGATCCGCGGCTCCTGATCGCCGTCGGTCTTGGCATTACGGGGCTGGCGCTCTATCTGATGACGGGTTTCACACCCCATGTATCGCAGGGCACTCTGATCCGCACCGGCCTGATCCAGGGTTTCGGCATCGGCTGCGTGTTCGTGCCGTTGGGTACGGTCGCGTTTAGCACGCTGGCGCCGGCGTTGCGCACGCAGGGGACCGGACTCTTCAATTTGATGCGCAATATCGGGGCCAGCATCGGCATTTCCATGATGAGTTATCTCCTGGTCCGCAACTCTGCCACGGAGCAGGCTGCGCTTGTCGAGCACATCACACCATACAGGCAGGTGGTGCGCGATTTTGCTCACCATCTCAGTCTCGCCCCCCTTAACGGACGCGCCGCGCTCGCCCAAATCGTGACCGCGCAGGCCGAAGCCGTCGCGTTCATCGATAATTTCAAGCTGATGATGTTCGTGTCTTTGCTGGCGATCCCGCTGGTGATCCTGGTGCAGCGTCCGCGCCGCCCGCCTGGCAACGAACGTCCAGCCTTGGATTGATCGAATGCACATCGGGCGTTACCGTCATCGTCCGACAATGATTTCGGCGCGTGCGGGAGGCTTCAATGTCGATCAAGCAGGAGTTGAAGGAAGCCAGGGAGGAATTCAGGCTGCTTTCGCTTTATCAGCGCTTCGAACACGTCGTCGTTACGATCCTCACGGCGTTGATTGCCATCATCGTTGTGGTGGCTGTCTGGAACCTGAGCGTGAAGATTCTGTTCGGCCTGGTTCTGTCCGGAAGTCTCGATCCGTCCGACTACTCGATTTTCCAGGCCGTGTTTGGCATGATCTTTACGGTAATCATTGCGCTCGAATTCAAGAAGTCGCTTCTGGTGATAGCCGAGCGCCGTGACAACGTTGTCCAGATCCGCTCGGTCGTCATGATCGCACTGCTTGCGATTTGTCGCAAGGTCATCATTCTCGACCTGAGGGAGACAGATACATCGCAAGTGTTCGCGCTCGCGACCGCGATCCTTGCACTCGGCGTTGTCTACTGGCTGATCCGCGACAGCGATCAGCGCTTCGTCAAGGCAGCCTGAAGGTACCAAGCGGCAGGTTCACCGGCTGCCGAGGAAAACCGGCAGTTTTTCCAGTGCCGCACGACTTACTCCCGGCAGCACAATGTCGCCGCTGGGATCGTCCAATTTGAGGCTACGGAAGGGAATGGCGATGAGATGGCCGCCAACTCCGGTAAAATCGCCGACGGCAAGGACGACGTAGATATTGCCATCCTTGCCAAAAATGAAATCATTGATTCTTCCGATCGTCTCGTTTCTGTCGTTGACTACCGGTTTTAGTTTGAGCGTCTCGGCACGATACCCTCTCGCGACCTCCGTGGCCTGCATAGGTGTCAGCGCGACTTCCTGTGCCAGTGCACGATCGATCCAAAGAGAGAGGACGACGGTCGCCAAAATGACCGCGGGCAGGAATGAGAAGGACCTGTTCACGAAATCTCTCTTGCCATCCGAGCGCGCACCACACCAGCTTGGCATCGTCACGATCTACCGGGAAGGCCGGTCGGAACTATTGGGATTTGATCCTGTGGTGACTGAGTCTGAGTC
>Ga0209219_1000048_pt1 | contig 21482 bp, 19 predicted proteins | sample BlaSpr_A8_OM1_M1_FD_187973 | JGI IMG/M metagenome (GOLD analysis project Ga0209219, IMG submission 187973) | Forest soil microbial communities from Thunder Bay, Ontario, Canada - Black Spruce, Ontario site 2_A8_OM1_M1 (SPAdes) (version 2) | ecosystem: Environmental > Terrestrial > Soil > Boreal... | reverse complement strand
CAAGGAGGCCCATAGGATATGGCCAGGACCAGACGTAGGAGAGGCGGCGTCGAGAAGGCCGTCAAACGCACCGTGAGGCGCGTAGGGACGACCGCTCGCCGTCGCGCACCCGCCGCTGGTGGCGATCTCGTCAAAGCGGTGCAGAACCTCGTGAAGGCATTGCCCGTCGGCGAGTTGGAGAAGCGCCTTGCGGGCCTTGAGAAGACAGTCGCGCGGCTCGAGACGAGCCTGCGTGGTGCTGCTCGTCGCGCGACCACAGCGGTCCGTGGCAGCAAACGCACCACTGCCAAACGCGGGACCGCGAAGCGTGCGACAGCCAAACGGGCGACCGCGAAGCGCTCCGGCGCCAAGAAGACGACCGCTCGCAAGACCGGCGCTCGCAAGACAACCGCTCGCAAGACCACCGCTCGCAAGACCACCGCGCGCAAGACCACTGCCCGCAAGACCACCGCGCGCAAGGGCGCTGCCCGCAAGGGCGCGGCCCGCAAGACCACCGCGCGCAAGACCACTGCCCGTAAGACCACCGCGCGCAAGCCGGCAGCTCGCAAGAAGGCCACTGCCCGCAAGGCCACTGCCCGCAAGACCACCGCGCGCAAGACCACTGCCCGTAGGACCACCGCGCGCAAGCCGGCAGCTCGCAAGAAGGCCACTGCCCGCAAGATCACCGCGCGCAAGCCGGCAGCTCGCAAGACCACTGCCCGCAAGACCACGGCGCGCAAGCCGGCAGCTGCCAAGACCACCGCGCGCAAGCCGGTGACCCGCCGCCGCGCCGTCCGCAAGTCGGTCGCAGCTGCACCGCCGGCAGCCGCAACACCGATGCCGACGACCAGCTAGTCGCTTCACAGCGACAGACCATTCGATAGTTCGAAGGCCTCCGGGGATCCGGGGGCCTTCGTCGTCTCCCAGGATCTAGTTGAGCAGCCCGGCGATCACGCCCGCGGCGCGACGCGCGTCCGCGGCGCTCACTCCCAAGTGCGTGACGCAGCGCATCGCGTGGCTCCCCATGACGCTCACCAGCACACCCTCCCCGCTCAGCCTCTCAGCAAGATCCGGAGCCGAAGTTCGCGTTTCGATCATCACGATGTTGGTGGGCACCGATGGGCTTCGAACCGTCGCTTCCGTGGAGCCCTCGAGATGCCCGGCGATGAGCGCCGCGTTGGCATGGTCCTCGGCGAGACGCTCGACGTTGTGCTCGAGCGCGTAGATTCCCGCGGCCGCGATGATGCCCGCCTGGCGCATGCCACCGCCGAGCCGCTTGCGCCAACGACGGACCTCATCCATGACCGGCACGTCGCCGACCACGACCGATCCGACCGGCGCACCGAGGCCCTTGCTCACGCACACCGAGACCGTGTCGCACTCGTCGACGAGCTCCGCAGGGCTGACTCCGAGCGCCACGGCCGCGTTGAAGAGTCGCGCACCGTCGCAGTGGACTCGAAGCCCGAGTGAGTGTGCGGCGCGGGCGGCGGCGTGGACCCGATCCGCGTCGATCGCCGCTCCACCCCTGCGGTTGTGCGTGTTCTCGATCGCCAGCAGGCTCGACACCGGCTGATGGATGTTGGTCTCGCGGACCGCCGCCATGACGTGCTCGGAGTCGGGGATCCCCTCGGGGCTGTCGAGCAGGCGGAGCTGGACGCCGGCCACGATGGCGGTGCCACCGACCTCGTAGATCACGACGTGCGCCTCGGTGTCGGCGATGACCTCGTCCCCCGGCCGGGTCACGGCCGCGACACATGCAAGGTTGCCCATGGTGCCGCTCGGAACGAACACGCCGGCCTGCTTGTCGAGCCGCCGCGCCATCTCCTCCTCGAGACGACGCACCGTCGGGTCTTCGCCCCAGACGTCATCGCCGACCTCGGCGCGTCCCATGACCGCACGCATGCCGTCGTCGGGAACCGTCATCGTGTCGCTGCGTAGATCGACGGGTTCAGGCACCGACGCCGTCCTCACCATGGCTCATCCGCGCATCCTGAAGCATCAGCCGCGCCGCACGCGGCGATGTCCGGACTAGGCGGCGCCGGCGACGCAGGTTCGCTGCCTACCGGTCCGCTTGGCCCGATACAGCGCCTCATCGGCGAGGCTGAACAGCTCGGCGACACCCTCCGCGTTCTCAGGGTAGGACGCCACGCCGATGCTGACGGTGAGCTGCACTGTGGCACCATCGGGCAGAGTGACGTCGGTTGCGGCGACTGCAAGGCGGATCTTCTCCGCAACCAGGAACGCCTCCGCCGCGGAGGTGTCGGGCATGACCACCACGAACTCCTCGCCACCGTATCTCGCCGCAAGGTCCGCCCTCCGGATGCTGTTGGCGAGCGTGCGCGCGAAGGCCGACAGCGCCAGGTCGCCCGCGTGGTGTCCATGCGTGTCATTGAGCAGCTTGAAATGATCGATGTCGATCATGAGGATCGCGAGCGGGGCGCCAAGCCGTTCCGCGAGCGCGACCTGGTGATCGAGCGAGTCGACGAGGAAGCGATGGTTGTACAGACCGGTGAGGTCGTCGGTACTCGCCTGGCGCTGAACGACGGCGAGGAAGCGGTAGCGCTCGAGCGCGAGAGAGATCTGTTCCGCAGTTGAGGCGACCAGGTCGGCGTCGCTGGTCGTGAACATCCGGCTGGCGCACGCAACGGCGAGGACTCCATGGACATAGGTGCCGAGTCGCAGCGGTGTGACACAGAATTCGCGAACACCGAGGGCTGCCTCTGGGCTCGCCGCGGTCGCTCCGAGGAGGATCGCGCCGCGGCCCGAGTGCCGAAATCCCTCGCCGATCGGGCCGCTGCCGTCGAGATACCCATCGACATCGATCCGGCGCCCACGGCTCGCGGTGATGAACGCATCGCTCATCTCGGAGCTGTTGACGACGATCATCGCTACGTCGACCTCCATCGAGTCGCGCAACTCGTTGCACACTCGAGCGAGGGTCGTCTCGAGCGGCTGGGCAAGGCCGAGCTCCATGGCAACCGATGCGCGCGCTGCGGTGGCGCGCATGGTCGAGCGCACCTGCAGCCGCATCGCCTCGAAGCTCGCCCCGAGTCGCCCCACCTCGTCGACTGAGCTGGTGTGCACCGGCCGGTCGAAATCGCCGGCGCCCAGCGCGGCGACGGCGGCGTCGAGCGCGCGCAGCGGTCGCCGCAGGTCGATCTGGACGACCACCACGATGAACAGCATCGCGACCAGGATCACCGCGAGCAGCAGGAGGACCGACTGCCAGGCCACCGGAGGACCGCTCACCGGCGTGATCAACGCGAGGATGAATCCGCCACCGATCGGAGCTGATGCAAGCGCGAGTTGGTGGGCGTTGAGCGTGATGACCCCCGGGGTCGCCGCGGTGATTACATCTGTCAGGGTTGTCCCCACCGACTCCCCGGCCGCGACCGTCACTCCGGCGACGGTTCCGGGGAGTGCAAAGCGTCCGTCGCGGATCAGCAGGATCGTCGCGGGATCCGCACTGGTCGAGATATTGCCGTCGATGGCGCTGATGAACGAGGCATCCATCGGTCGCGCCACGAATGCCGTCGCGCTCATGCCGGGAACCTTCGCGACCTCGACGAGCCAGGCGGTCCCGTCGGGGGTCGCCGCAACACGTGCTCCTGATGCCACCGCCGTGACCAGCGTCCGACTGCGTGGATCCGCGCCAGACAGCACGGCGCTCCCGGCCTGGAGTGCGACCAGCGAACCGTCACCTCGTACGACGCCGAGGATGTCGCCGGTCCCAAGATCCGCGGCGTCGGCTGCGAGAGCCGGTTGTAGCCCGGCCGGCGTCACGAGCGCGCCCTCGGCGGCGACCTGGTGAGCGACACCCGCAACGAAGGCTCTCAACGAGAGGCGTTGGCCGTGGATGAGGTTGTACGCGATGGCGACCTTGCCGGCCGCGCTGCTCTCGGCCTGTGTCCGGCTGCTGGCCTCCGCCAGGAGGAATGGGACGACGGCGACCGCCGCGCCTGCGACGAGGATCACCGCGGCGAATTTCAGCGAGAACGACGCCCCTCGCCAGGCGTTGCCCAGCCATCGCACCCCTTTCATGGAGCCGACTCAGCCGGAGCGCCGGACGAGGACGAGGGCCGCGATCGATATCGCCGTAGCCAGCAGCAGCGTCGACAGGGTGATGACGTAGATGGGGACGGAGGTCGTCGAGACCGCCGCCGGAGCTGGAGGAGACGGGACCGTCAAGGCAGGGGGCGCGAGCAGCGGGGGTTGCTGATCCACGGGATCGCGGGGCACATGCAGTGCAGCGGCCACCGGTCGCGGCGCTCCGACGCTCGGATGAGTCGCACCTCCGGGTGCCGCCGGTGCGCGCGCCGCTCGTGGTGCTGCCGGCGGCGGAGGCGCCGGCGTCGCTAGTGTGGTGACCACCCGAGGCCCTGACGGCTCGCAGCAGTCGCAGCGATCGACGTCACGATCCGAGCGCTCGTCCCGCTCGTCGTGCAGGTCACGACCGCAGCGATCGCGCCGGCCCTCCGGGTCGTCGTCGCGCTGATCCCCCCCGTGCGCGTTTGCATGCGCCGCGCCCGGGTTGTCCCGGGAGGAGGAGGCGATGGCGGTGGTTCCGGTCGCGCCGAGGAGCACCCAGGGGATCGAGATCATGGCGAGAAATGCGACGACGGCGCGGGGAGCGGCTCGGCGGCTTCGATCGAGCCCGGGTGGGAACTGCCGGACCCTGATCTTCAAGTCACCTCCGCGGCAATGCTAGGTCCGGGCTCGGTGCGACTTGTGATCGAAATGTGACACTTTTCCGGTGCCGATTGTCGTCATCAATTTCGTTGACGGGGAAGTGGTTGTCGCAGAGACGCCAGAGATCACGTTCGATCTCGCCATCCTCGACGCCGAGATCCGCTCGATCAACCAGAACAGCGAGCGCGCCCTCTTTCCGGTGAGCGCGATCCGCCAGATCCTGGTCGGCGATCCGGAACCGGCGCCCGCCGAAGCGGAGGTTGCCGGGTGGGACCGCGCGGCTTTCCACTTCATCGACGGTCCAGTGCTGAAAGCCTCGATCAGGTCGGACGCGCTCCTCGGTCGCTACGGCGGCGTCTGGCGCATCGTCGAGCCTGGATCGACCGAGCTGCGAACGATCGCACTTCCATACGCGGCGCTCAAGGGCGTCTATCAGATACGTCAGTGGGACAGCCGCGCGGCGAGCGAGCGTGACGAGCACGCCGAGCTCGACCAGCTCGCGCGGATCCTCGCGGAGCGCGAGGGCAATCTCGCCGGGGGTGGCGGTGCGCCATCACGGCGTCCGCTGCTGTCGCGGATGCGCCGCCCGCCGGGATCGGCCTGATCTCGGACCTGTCGCACCGCTGTCGATAGCAAAGAGTGATCTCGGATCGCGTGCTACCGTCCCGCCTGTGACCCCCACGCTCGTGCGTGGCGAGCCGGAAGCCGGCGAAGCACCGCCCTCGCTGACGAGCCGCCTCCTCACCATCCGCACCCTCGCATCACTCGGCATCGCCATCGCGATCGTCGCCGTCGCGATCTGGCGGGCGCAGATCGACTGGGGTGCGGCCTGGTACAACATCCGCCACGCCAACCCGCTCCTCTACGTCGCTGCGCTTGCCGTCTACTACGCCTCGTTCGCGGTCAGGTCGATCCGCTGGCACGTTCTGCTCGGCAACGCCGGCGAGCACCACCGGTCGCGCTCGCTGGTCGGGATCGTGATCACCTCGTTCTTCGTCAACTGCGTGGTCCCGGCGAAGATGGGCGACATCTACCGCGCCTACCTTGCCAAGCAGAAGCTCGACGTGCCGGTGAGCAAGGCGCTGGGGACGATCATCGCGGAGCGGCTCATCGACCTCATCGTGCTCATGTCGCTGCTGCTCGCCGCCGGCGCGGTGGTGTTCCGCACCAAGGCGCCGGGAATCCTGATTCCCTACGTCGTGATCGGCGTTGTGGCGTGCCTCGCGGGAGTCGCTGTGATCCTCGTGATGCGCGCGGGACGCGGTCAGCGCATCCTGCGTCTGCTCCCCGAGGCGGTGTTTCATCGCTACGAGAGCCTGCGTCTCGGCACCGTCGACTCGTTCGCGCGCCTGCCAACGCTGCTGGGACTGACGCTGCTGGTGTGGATGGCGGAAGGAACGCGACTCGGCCTCGTCGTGTTCTCGCTGCATCTTGTCGGTGTACACCTCGGGCCATCGCAATTCCTGCTCATCGCGCTGGTCGCGGCACTGCTGACCACGGTTCCCTTCCTCCCCGGCGGCCTCGGTCTCGTCGAGGCGGGCATGATCGGCGTGCTGATCACGGTCGGAGGCGTCACCAACTCGGCGGCGGTCTCGATCACGCTCCTCGATCGCAGCATCAGCTATGCGAGCCTGATCGTCATCGGGTTCGTCATCTTCGTGTTCACCCACATCCACGTCCCCAAGGCGCGGCGGATCGCAACCCAGGGGTGAGGGCGCTCGTCACCGGTGGTGCCGGGTTCATCGGCTCACACATCACCGACGCCTTGGTCGACGCCGGGCACTCGGTGACGGTGGTCGACGATCTTTCACGCGGCCGCAGCGAGCAGGTGAATCCCGCCGCACAGTTCGTCGCGCTCGACATCACCTCCGACGGCCTGGCCACAGCGGTGGCGGCGGCGAAGCCCGAGGTCATCTTTCACCACGCCGCGCAGATCGATGTCCGCGAGTCGGTCCGCGACCCGCTGCATGATGCCGACGTCAACGTGGTCGGCACGGTGAACGTGCTGCGAGCGGCGGTCGACGCCGGAACTCGACGGGTGGTGTTCGCATCGAGCGGTGGGGCCATCTACGGCGATGAGGCGGTGATCCCGACCCCTGAGGACCACCCGTGTCTGCCCGCGTCACCCTACGGCACCGCAAAGCTCTGCGCCGAGGCCTACGGAGGAACGTTCAGCCGGCAAGCCGGGCTGGACTTCGTGGCGCTGCGCTATGCCAACGTCTACGGCCCCAGACAGGATCCGCACGGCGAGGCCGGAGTCGTCGCGATCTTCGCCACCCGGCTGTTGCACGGCGTGCCTTCCGTGATCAACGGTGATGGCACGCAGACGCGAGACTACGTGCACGTCCAGGACGTGGTGCGCGCCAATCTGGCAGCTGTCGACGGTCCGCCCGGTGTCTACAACATCGGCACCGGCGTGGAGATGGACGTCAACACGCTCTACCGCATGCTTGCCGCCGCGTGCGGGGTCGGCGGCGCCGCCGAGCACGGTCCTGCGAAGCCGGGCGAGCAACGGCGGTCGTGCCTGGACACCACCTTCACGCGCGAGCACCTCGGCTGGGCTGCGAGAATCCCGTTCGAAAAGGGATTGCGCAGCACCATCGACTTTTTCAGGGACGCGAGCTAGCGTCGAGCAGCGTCCGCGCACGCGCCAGGTTCGCGCCGGCGCGATCGCGCAGCCCGATGTCTGCCTCGCGAAGCCCTGGATCGCGCCCGAAGCCCGGTGCCTCGGCGAGACGCGCCGACCAGGTCAACTCGTCGACGGCGAGCTCGAGCGCGGTTCGAGCCGCGTCCAGTGACTCGTCGACGGGGACCGCGGCGACGCGCTCCAGCGCCTGCGAGCATCCTTCGAGCCGCCGCCGGACGGCGTGGGCATCTTCACTGCGCGAGTCCGGAGCGTGGAGTGCGGCAGCCGCCTCGTCGGTGGTGACGAGGACGGCGGCGAGCACTGTCTTCGGGTCCTCGTCGCTCGACGCGCCGGCCCCCATCATCCGGTAGGCACCGACCAGGAAGACCAGCACCAGGACCACGGCGATGACGTAGATCGCCGGCACAGCGGCTCTCCGCGGCTACTTGTAGCGGAAGGTGATGCGCCCGCGTGAGAGGTCGTACGGGCTCAGCTCCACGCGCACCCGGTCGCCGATGAGGATCCTGATGTAGAACTTGCGCATCTTTCCCGAGGTGTAGGCCAGCACGTCCTGTCCTGTCTGCAGGCGCACCTTGAACATCGCGTTGGGCAACGGTTCGACGACTGTCGCGTCCATCTCGATGGTCTCTTCCTTGACCTCGACCTGAGCGGTGCCGTCGGTAACGTCCCGTCGCCGGACGGGACCGCGCCGGCGGGTACTGCCGGGCCGGGGTGGGCGTCGTGCCAAACAGGGTCTCCTTGAAGCGGATCGGGCAGTTGGCGAGCGTATCACGGAGCCGTTCCCTGGTAACGTCATATCAATGTCAGGCCAGGATCGCTCTCCATTCATCGACGCGCTCCGCGACCGCGTCCTCGTGTTCGACGGCGCGATGGGGACGAGCCTGCATTCGGAGAATCCCACCATCGACGACTTCGGCGGGGCCGCGCTCGAAGGATGGATGGACGGACTTGCGCTTCACGCGCCCCAGATCGTCGAGCGCGTGCATCGCGGATTTCTCGAGGCGGGGTGCGACGTCGTCGAGACCTGCACCTTTCAGGCCACCCGGCCGCGCCTCGAAGAGTGGGGACAGGGTGACCTGACCAGGGAGCTCAACGTCGCTGCCGCGCAGCTCGCCCGTCGCGCCGCCGATGAGTACTCCGGCGACGGACGGCGCCGCTTCGTCGCCGGCAGCATGGGTCCGACCGGCTTTCTTCCGGCTTCGAGCGATCCGGCGATGAGCCGGTTGGGATTCGCCGAGCTCGTCCCGGCATTTCGCGAGCAGGCGGCGTCGCTCATCGACGGCGGTGTCGACGTGCTGATCATCGAGACGCAGCAGGACATCCTCGAGACCAAGGCGGCGGTGTTCGGCGCGCGTGCGGCGGCCGCCGCGGCGGGTCGCCCGGTGCCGATCATCGCGTCGGTGTCGCTTGACGTCACCGGCCGCATGCTCCTCGGGACCGACGTCGCCGCCGCGCTCGCGATCCTCGAGTCGCTCCATGTCGACGTGATCGGCTTCAACTGCTCGACCGGTCCGGAGCACATGCGCGAACCGATCCGGTACATCACGACCCATACGACGGTGCCGGTGTCGTGCATTCCCAACGCGGGGCTGCCGCTGAACGTCGACGGGCGCGCGCACTACCCGCTCGAGCCGGTGCCGATGGCAACCGAGCTCGCGAGCTTCGTCCACGAGTACGGCGTCAGCATCGTCGGGGGTTGCTGCGGATCGACGGCGGAGCACATCCGCGAGCTCGTCGAGCGAGTTGGCACGGCACCGAGGGCATCGCGAGGAACGCTCGATACCGAGCCCCGTCTCGCCAGCAGCATGCACGCCATCGAGCTGCGCCAGCAGCCCGCGCCGCTGCTCATCGGCGAGCGCGTCAACGCGCAGGGGTCGCGCGCGGTCAAACGTCTGCTCCTCGCCGACGACTACGACGGCGTGCTCGGCGTGGCGCGCACCCAGGTAGAGGGCGGCGCGCACGCGCTCGACCTGTGCGTCGCGGTCACGGAGCGGAGTGACGAGGCGGAGCAGATGCGCACCGTGGTGAAGACGCTGCAGATGAGCATCGACGCACCACTCGTGATCGACAGCACCGATGCCGACGTGATCCACGCGGCACTGGAGGTCTACCCCGGGCGCGGCATCGTCAACAGCGTCAACCTCGAGAACGGACGTGTGCGCTGTGACGCCGTGCTGCCGCTCGTGCGCGATCACGGCGCCTGCGTCATCGCGCTCACCATCGACGAGCAGGGCATGGCACGCACCGCCGACCGCAAGCTCGAGATCGCTCGCCGGATTCACGACCTGGCACGCGACGAATTCGCGCTCACGCCCGATCAGCTGATCTTCGATGCGCTGACCTTCACGCTCGCGACGGGTGAGGCGGAATGGATCGACTCGGCGCGGGAGACCATCGAGGGTATCCGCACCATCAAGCGCGAGCTTCCGGGCGTGCTCACCGTGCTCGGCGTGTCGAATGTCTCATTCGGCCTCGCACCGCACATGCGGCCGGTGCTCAACAGCGTCTTCCTGCACCACTGCGTCGAGGCCGGCCTGGACGCCGCGATCATCAATCCCACGCACGTCGTGCCATACGGTGAGATCGATCCGCAGGCTCGGCGCCTTGCCGAGGAGTTGGTCTTCAACAGTGTGCCCGACGCGCTGACCCGCTTCATCGCGCACTTCGACGGTGACGCCGGCAGCGGCGCCGCGGGTCTGCCCGAGACCGCCGACCCCTACGAGGGGATGACCACGCTGGAGCGTATCCACGCGCAGATCCTGCACCGGCGCAAGGACGGTATCGAGGAGCAGATCGACCTCGCGCTCGGAGACCTCGATGCTGTCAGCGTGCTCAACAACGTCCTGCTGCCGGCGATGAAAGACGTCGGCGATCGCTTCGGTTCCGGCGAGCTGATCCTGCCGTTCGTCCTCCAGAGCGCGGAGGTGATGAAGCGTGCGGTCGCGCACCTCGAGCAATATCTCGAAAAGCGCGAGGGGTACACCAAAGGCAAGGTCGTGCTCGCCACGGTCTACGGCGACGTGCACGACATCGGCAAGAACCTGGTCAACACCATCCTGAGCAACAACGGTTACACCGTCTTCGACCTGGGCAAGCAGGTGCCGCTCAACACCATCATCGACAAGGCGCAGGAAGTCGAAGCCGACGCGATCGGGCTGTCAGCGTTGCTGGTGAGCACGAGCAAGCAGATGCCCGCGTGCGTCAAGGAGCTCGACGAACGCGGCCTGACGTACCCGCTGATCATCGGCGGCGCGGCGATCAACCGCGGTTTCGGCAGGCGGATCCTGTACCTCGACGAGCAGCGCGCCTACGAGCCCGGGGTCTTCTACTGCAAGGACGCATTCGAAGGACTGGAGACCGTCGATCAGCTGCTCGACCCGGACCGGCACGACGCGTTGCTCACGCGCGTCCGCGAGGAAGCGCGAGTCCATCGCGAGCGCGAGCACGAAAAGGTCGAGCGCCGCAACGCGGCCGCGGCTGGCGCTGCGGTGCTGCCCGCGCGCAGCGCGGTGCGGCGTGACGCGGCGATCCCGACGGTCCCGTTCTGGGGTGCGCGCGTGCTTCGCGACATCCCGATCTGGGACGTATATCCATTCATCGACCGCAACTCGCTGTACAAGATGAGCTGGCAGTTCCGCGGTGTGCGCGACCCGGAGAAGTGGGACGAGCTCCTGCGCACCGAGCTCGAACCTCGTCTCCAGCGTTCCATGGAGGAGGCGGCGCGTGAGGGTTGGCTGCGCCTCGAGGCCGTGTACGGGTACTGGCCGGCGCTCGCCGACGGCAACACCGTGGTCGTGTACGACCCGGGCGACATCGACCTCGAGCTCGGGCGGTTCACCTTCCCGCGGCAGACAGAGCAGCACCGGCTGTGCCTGGCTGACTACGTCCGCCCCGCCGAGGACGCGGCCGACGGCGAGCGCGATGTCATCGCGCTCCAGATCGTGACCACAGGCCCCGGAGCGTCAGAGCTCTCCAACCGCCTCCAAGTCGACGGTTCCTACGACGACATGCTTCGGGTCCACGGCTTCGCCACCCAGATGGCCGAGGCGACCGCCGAGTACGTGCACCATCGCATCCGGCGCGAGCTACGCCTGGGCGAGGACCAGGGCCGCCGCTACTCGTGGGGATACCCCTCGTGCCCGGATCTCGAAGACCACGAGACCCTGATGCGGATCGTTCCAGCCGCCGAGATCGGCGTCAGCCTCACCGAGGGATATCAGTTCGTTCCGGAGCAGTCGACCGGCGCGATCGTCCTCCACCACCCCGAGGCCCGATACTTCGCGGTGTACGGGGGGACCGCGGTGGAGGACGACGCTCCGGGTGCGCCCGAGTCGGTGCTCACGACCGTGGGCGCGTAGGCGGCGACCCGGTCAGGTTCCGCCGGCTTTGCCGTCAGCGATCGCCGCGAGTTCGACGCGCGCGGCGGCCGTGATGTCGGCGCCGGTATTGGCGTGCCCGTTGATGCCCCAGCCGCCTTCCGGCGACTCGGTGATCAGCACCCAGGTGCGTTCGGCGAGTGTCGGGTCGCCGGCGGCTGTCGCGACGATAGCGGTCAGCTCCTTGACCACGCCGAGCTGCTTGTCGCGATCGAGGACGCCGATCGGGGTGAGCACCTGAACCCGAACGTAGTTGCCCTCGCCGGCCGCGTTGGACAGGGAGTCGGCGGGGAGGTCGTGGATGAACGCTGCGGTGTTATCGAGGAACAGCGAGATGTGAGGGACCTGCTCCCAGCGCATCACCGCCGCCGCCAGGTCCTGGGCAAGTGAATGCTTCTCCTTGAACGTGCCCGTCGTGGCATACACATCGATCATCGGCATGGCAGTCTCCCTGCAGCGGTTATGGTGGTCGTCATAGCGACGACCCGAGCATGCACTATGACGATTGTCATAGTCAAGGAGCAGATGCATTGGCCAGTGACAGCCGGGAGCGGATGGTCCGCAGTGCGGCCTCGCTCATCAGCTCGCGGGGGGTGAGCGCGACCTCGTTCTCTGACGTGCTCGGCGACAGTGGCGCCCCGCGCGGGTCGATCTACCACCACTTCCCGGAGGGCAAGCAGCAGCTCGCCACCGAGGCGGTCCGGTGGACGTCCGATCGGGTGATCGCCCATCTGCGCGCCGGGACGGGCACCACACCGTCGGAGGTGCTGGAACGGTTCATCAACATGTGGCGCCAGGTCGTGCTCGCCTCAGGCGGAGCGTCCGGTTGCGTCGTGGCGGGCGTCGCGCTCGACTCCGAGGCCGACGTCGAGGGCGAAAGCCTCATCGATGTTGCCCGAGAGGCGTTCCACTCCTGGGTCGAGGTCCTGGCGGACCAACTGGCGCGGGCCGGCGTCCCTGCGCGGCGGGCGACCGCGATCGCGATGACCACGCTTGCCGGCATGGAGGGTGCGCTCATCCTCTGCCGCGCCGAGCGCAGCGTCAGACCGCTGGACGAGACCGCCGCCGAGTTGATGCGCCTGCTGCCAAACGGCGCGGGCGCAGACCGAAGCCCTGAGCCCTACTCGACGTAGCGGCGGATGCGGTCATCCTCGGCGCCGTGCTCCTGCTGATACAGCGAGCACGACTCGGGGGAGGAGATGCACGGCGGCACGGGGTGGCGGCCGGTGAACTTGTGGGTGCGGCGGTCGACGTGGCAGTCGGCCTTGTAGCGGGTGAGCAGCCCGAACGGGCCCGCGTTGTCCTTGATGATCTGCTCGAGGTACGGGCAGCGGCGGCCGTGTGGCCGTGACGGCGCCGACTGGCGCTGTTGCTCGGGCCGGCCGCGTTGCGGCTGCGGTGGTTCTGCTCGCATCGACCCCCCGAGTGTACGGCTCCCTACGGGGCGAGCATCGACTGGATGCGCGAGGCGAGTTCCTTGATCTTGAACGGCTTGGCCAGGGTCTGGACGTTGCCGTACGCCTCCAGCTTGGGGGTCGTCGAGGCGTTGACCAGGGCGCTGACCACGAGGACCTTCGGGTCGCTGCCGTGATCGGAGCGGATCCGCTCCAGCACCTGGGTGCCGGAGAGGTCGCCGGGGAGCATCAGGTCGAGGAGGACGAGGTCCGGCTGGAACTCGCCGAACGCCGCGAGACCTTCGTCACCGCTCTTCGCCACCTTCACCTCGTAGCCCTCCATGGTGCAGAGCAGAGACTCGATGTCGGCGAGCGCGTAGTAGTCCTCGATGATCAGGACTTTCTTCATGGCGGTACTCGTCGCTGGGGTCATGCTGGGGGCCTGAGCGAATATAGCATGGGCATTTCTGCGACTCCGGGCGGGCGTGACCAACCCGTGACCACGCCCGTGGTGCCCAGGCACAAGGCCGCGAATGCAGTGATCAGATGGATCGATCGAGCAGCGTGCCGGTGCCGAGCCCGCCCCCGCAGCACATCGCCTGCAGGCCGTAACGCGCGTTGCGCCGCTCGAGCTCGTGGAGCATCGTGGTCATCAGCCGCGCGCCGCTGGCCCCGAGGGGATGTCCGAGCGCGATGGCGCCGCCGTTGACATTGACGCGGTGCATGTCGGGATGGTGCTCGTTCTCCCAGGCGAGCACCACCGATGCAAATGCCTCGTTGATCTCGAAGAGGTCGATGTCGTCGATGCTGAGACCGGCGCGCTCGAGCAGCCGCGCCGTCGCGGGGATCGGTCCCGTCAGCATGGTCACCGGGTCGACACCAACCACCGTCTGGCCTGCGATGCGTGCCCGAGGCGTGATCCCGAGGGCGTTCGCCCGCTCCAACGACATGAGGAGGATCGCGGCCGCACCGTCGGTGATCTGCGAGCTGTTGCCCGCGTGCATGATCCCGTCCGGTTTGAACGAGGGCTGGAGCGCGGCGAGGGTCGCCGCGGTGGTGTCCGGACGGATGCCCTGGTCCTGGCTAACCATCCGGCCGTCGCCGTTGGCGCCGATCACCACCGGGGCGATCTCGCGATCGAAGTGCCCGTTCGCCTGGGCCTCGCCGGCCCGGCGCTGCGACCGTGCCGCATACGAATCGGCCTGCTCGCGAGTGATATGCCATTGCTCAGCGATCAACTCCGCGGACAGCCCCTGCGGGACCAGGTTGTACGCCTCGAGCAACTCCGGCGGAAACGGCGCTCCCGGTCCCTGGACGACGGTGCTGCCCATTGGCACGCGGCTCATGCTCTCGACGCCGGCTGCGATGGTGATGTCACAGACCCCCGCCTGGATGAGGTTGGCGGCGAAGTGGATCGCCTGCTGCGACGAACCGCACTGCCGGTCCACCGTCGTTGCCGGGACGTCGATGGGAAAGCCGGCTGCGAGGGTTGCCTGCCGGGCGATGTTCACCGCCTGCTCGCCGGTCTGGGTCACGCAGCCGAAGATCACGTCGCCGACCATCGCCGGGTCGACACCGGCGCGACCGGTGACCTCGCGGAGCACGTGCGCAGCCAGCAGAACTGGATGGACGTCGCGAAGATCGCCAGTACGCAGGTTGCCGCGGCCCAGTGGGGTGCGGACCGCCTCGACGATCACGACGTCAGTCATTGGTGCTCACTTCAAGATGTGGTCGGCTCGCCAAGGTGGTCGAGCTCGCCAACCTTAGCAGCGGGCCTCGAATCACCCGCCGAAGCGATAGACAGACATCAACACCGCCTGTGGTACCGACGAGTCGACAGGGTCGGACGGCGACCGCTCGGTGGCGACGACCGCCCATCCATTGGGCGGCGGCTGGTCGTACTGGGTGAGCACGAGCATGTCGCCCGACGCTGCGTTGGTCTCGACCGACCCCGGCGCGACGACCTGCATGCCGAGCGCCGCGAGCCCGGGGCCGGCGACATCGGTCACCGGGCGCCGCGGCGGCGGCGGCAGCAGCGCGAAGAAGGCCTCGATGTACGGCTGATCGAGCGTGTCAGAGAGGTACACCCGGTGTCCCTGCGCCATCGCTCGCGCGGTGGTGATGGCCGCGATCTCCCCCGTGTCGAAGGCAGCCGCCGCCCGATTGGGATACGCCGTGTAGAGATCGAAGGTGTAGATCGCGCCCTGGACCAGCACTCCGAGGCCGACCACGGCCGTGACGACGCGTGCCAGCGCGCGCCGGTCGCCCAGCGCCCGCCGGATGCCGTCGGCGCCAAGCACTGCCAGGATGATCAGCAGCGGGAACATCCCTGAAGAGCGCAACGCGTGCGGCGTGCCGTTATTGGTGAGTGCCGCGGCAATCGGCGCGAGCACCATGGCAATGACCAGGAACCGCACCAGCGGCTCGCGGCGGCGCTGCCAGCACACCAGGATCCCCGCGACCAGCAGTGGGACCATGGCCCAGAGCAGCATGCCGCCGATCTCGGTGTTCTGGCGAGGGTTCGCGTCACCCTGGAGGAAGAGAAAGCCAGGCGAGAAGTACGACAGGTAGTTGGTGAGGAAGCGGTCGATGACCACGTTCAACGGCGCGCCGTCGGCCCAGATGCTGATCAGTCCCAGGCGTCCGGTGAGCGCGCCGGGGTTGAGCAACGCGTAGATGCCGAGCACTGCGTACGCGGCGGCGACCGGCACGAGCGCCCGCCACCATCCGGGTGCGCGCCCCCATCCCCAGGCGATTGCGAGCGCTATCGCCAGGAGCAGGACCTCGAGGCGAGCGGTGGAGTAGCCGTAGATCGCGATGGCGAGGAATACGCCCGCGAGCGCGAACTGGCGGGGTGCGGGCGACCGGCGCGCCAGGCACCACAGCGTCCCGGCGAGGAGCACGACCATCGAGATGGTCTCGAAACCCACCCGGCTTTCGATGACCAACCAGGGGGTGAGCGCGGTGAGCACCAGGGTGCCGAGGGTGATCACCCGAGACCCGCTGAGCCGCCACGCGGCTGCCGTGAGGAACCCGACCACGGCGAGTCCGAAGATCGCGGCGGGAGCCCGCTCCATCGCGGCGGTCAGGGGCAGGACGCGGAGCAGACCCGAGAGCGCGTAGATGTAAACCGGGTTCTTGTATTCGCCGAACGCCTCCAAGAACAGCGGGAAGTGGACGCCGTGCTCATCCACGCCGTGGTGAGCGATCGCCCAGGCGTTGTAGCCAATTGACGCCTCGTCAACGTAGAGACCGGGCGGAGACCCCGAGAGGTCGACGAGATTGCGGACCGCGACCAGGACGGCGCACACCGCGAAGGCGCCGACCCAGATGCGGCGGTGCGCCCGCCCGATCCCCGCCCTCGGGTCACCCACGCGTCGCGTCAACGAAGTCGACGAAGAGGCGGCGGGCCCACAGGCGCTCGAGGTACAGCTCCTCGGGGTGGCACTGCACGCCGACAACGAACCGCCGTCCCGGGTGCTCGACCCCCTCGACAAGACCGTCAGGAGCGCGGGCGCTTACCACGAGGTCGGTTGCGAGGTCGCGCACCGCCTGGTGGTGCACGCTGTTCACACCCACGACATCATCACCGACGATCCTGTGCAGGCGTGACGCTGGAGCCACCTCGATGTCGTGGGTCAACTCGCCGCGCGGGCTCGACGGATAGTGGTTGTGCTCGGTGACGCCCATGGTGGCGACGTCCTGCCAGAGCGTCCCGCCGAGCGCCACGTTGAGCAGCTGGGGACCCCGGCAGATCGCGAGCAGCGGCTTGTCCGCGTCGAGAGCCCAGCGCACCAGCAGCATCTCCGCGCGGTCGAGCTCCGGGTCCACGTCCACCGAGCAGTCGGCACGCGGCTCCTCGCCGTAGAGCTTGGGCCCGACGTCGGGACCGCCGGGTAGGCAGATCCCGTCGCAGACATCGAACAGCTCGCGAAGACGAAGCTCGGAGAGCGACGCGCTGATTCCGACCGGAGTCGCCCCGGCGGCCTCGAGGGCATCGAAGTACGCACGATTGCGAGCCAGGAGCGGAATGTTCAGGTTCAGCTCGTCCGGGGCGCGCAGCGTCAGTCCGACCAACGGTGATCGAGTCATCGGACCATCTTCGCCGACAGAGCTACGACGTGAAGGTGAAGCGACCGATCTGCAACCACGGCGAGAGCACGCCAGAGGCGCCCTCGCCGAGCTCGAGGCGCCGCTCGCGGCTGATCTGCACGACATCGGCGAGCGCGTCGACGATGCTCTGCGTGAAGCGCAGGTCCTTCACCGGGCGAGTGATCCGGCCGTTCTCGATGAGAAAGGTGCCCTCACGGGTCATCCCGGTGATGAGCGTGCGCAACGGGTGCACGTCGCGCACGTACCAGAACCGGGTGACATACAGACCGCGCGACACCGACTCCACCATGTCCTCCCAGGGTGTCGTCCCAGCCTCCATCACCATGTGACGTGCCAGCGGTCCCCAGGTGTTCGGTTGCGGCAGTGAGTGGCCCGTCGATACCACTCCGTCGCGGAGCGCGGTGGGTGTGTCGTAGACGACTCCGGCGCAGACCCCGCTGTCGATCAGCTTGACCGGCACGGTCGACACCCCTTCGTTGTCGAATGGAAACGGAAAGACCTCGGGCGCGCTCGCGTCGTCGCGGATGGTCACCGACTCACTCATCAGGCGCTCGCCGATGCGCACGAAGCTTCGATGCTCCTGTTTCGCCAGCGCGCTGAAGCCCACCCATGCAAGATGTTCGAGCATGTCGGTGACCGCGTACGGCGAGAGCACCACCTCGTAGTCGCCCGGGTCGATCGGGGTCGCGTGCTGATTGCGCATACAGGTGTCGACGACCTCGTCGGCGAGCCCTTCGACGTCGAGCGCTCCGAAGTCGGCGGAATGCCGCGATGCGTAGCCCCCGCCGTCGTCACCGCGCACCACGGTGACGAGACTCGCCTGCGTCGATGTTGCCGCCCGACGCAACCCGGTGCTGCTGACGATCGCCGTCGTCGTGGTCGTGGTGCTGAGCGCGCCATAGGCGTTGAGCCGCTGCGCCTGCGCGGCGCCGGTCACGATGGCCACCAGACCCGCGCGGTCCTCGGGTGTCGCCGCCGCCGTCGTCGCCGCGAACGCAACCGGCCCGCCGGCACCATCCGGGGCGGGCAGCGGCGAAGCGTCGGGAGCGGTGGTGACTCGCCGGCTCTCCTCGGCGGCGGTCATGGCACGCTCGACGGCATCGGCGCCGTGGCCGCGCACCTCACCGACCCCGGTCCTGCCGTCGTGGACCAGGCGCACCCGGATGTAGCGGAATCGCTCGGCCACGCTCTGATGAATCTCGTTGCCCGCAAACCTGGTGAGCTCGCTGCGCTCATCGACGACCATGACCTCTGCCTCACCGTGCTCGACGCGCGCCAACGCCCGCTCACCGATGCCGAGCAACTCCTGGTCGTCGTTCACCGCGAGGGCTCGACACGCACGTTGCGAAAACGGCAGGGGGCAGCCCCGTGACCGACGTGCATCGACTGTGAGGGTTGCCCCTTGCCGCAGTTCACGACTCCGAGCATCTGCCACTCTGCGGGTCCGGCCACCGCGTCACACGACCTCCAGAAGTCCGGCGTCTGGCCGCTGTAGATGGGGTTGCGGACCAGCCGGGTCCTCACCCCGTCGACGATCTCCCAGCCGTTCTGCGTTCCGAACTGAAAGTTCAGGCGACGGTCATCAATGCTCCAGGAGCGGTTGGTCTCGAGGTATACACCGTGCTTGGTGGTGGCGATCATCTCCTCGAGTGACGACGTCCCGGGCTCGAGGTTCACGTTGGTCATGCGGATGATGGGAAGCCGAGACCAACCGTCGGCGCGCATGGCGCCATTGCTGAGCTGGCCGATCGCGGCAGCAGTTTCGCGAGAGGAGAGGTACCCGGTGAACAGCCCCTGGTCGACGAGCAGCGACCGCTGAGCCGCGACACCCTCGTCATCCCAACCGAACGTCCCGAGCCCCGGGGCGCGGGTCGAGTCGGCGGTCATGGTGACGTGCTCGCTGCCGTACCGGAACGTGCCGAGCAAGTCGGGTGTGAGGAACGAGGTTCCCGCGTAGGCGGCCTCGTGGCCGAGGACGCGATCCAGCTCGGTGGGATGGCCGCACGATTCGTGGACCTGCAACGCGGCCTGCGTCGCGTCGAGGATGACCGTCATCGTGCCGGCCGGACATGGCGGCGCGGTGAGCAACGCGACTGCCTCCTCGGCGATCCGCTCAGCGTTGCCGGGCAGATCGAGGGCCTCGATCGCCTCCCACCCGGCGCAGATCTGGTGGCGCCCGAAGCTGTTGGGAAAGCTGCGCGTCTGCACCTCGTCGTCACTTGTGGCGGTGGCATCCAGGCCGCCACCCGACTCGACGATGGTCTGATCGAGGAGCGCGCCCTCGCTGCTGGCGAAATGACGCTCCTCGCGCACGAACTCGAGTGAGCACTCACGGATCTGGACGTGGGGAAGGTTGGACATCGCCGCGTCGGTGCGCAGCAGCAGGTCCACCTTGTCGTCAAGCGAGACCGTGAAAGGGTCGCGCACGAAAGGCGTCCTGTAGACACCTGTCAACGGCGGCGCTGGCGCGAGCCGCACCGCGACCCGGTTGACGCGCGACGACGCTCTCGCGATCTGCACCGCGTGGCGCGCCGCCTCCTCGACGCTCGCAGGATCGAGGACATCGACGGACGCGAACCCCCAGGCTCCGTCGACGATGACCCGAACACCGACCCCCTCGTCCTCGAACAGCTCAACGGCTGCGACCAGGCCGTTCTTGACGGTGAGCCGCTGCACCGTGCGGTTGATCACCCTGCAGTCGGCATACGTCGCGCCGGCCGCGGATGCCGCATCGAGCGCTCTCTCGCTGACCTGACGCACGAGGGCGGAGTATAGGCCCGGGGATTGTCCGCAGCGCCGCTAGCCCGTGCAGGTGGCGGCGGCGCAATACCACGCGGCAGCGTTGAAATCAGGGACGAGGTCGTTCTGCGTGACCCCGAATACCCTCGTGGAATAGGTGTTGACGATGACCTGCCGAAACAGCGGGATCGCGGGCAGCAGCGCCGCGAGGCGCTGATCGGCGAGCACGTAGTCGTGCGCCCGCGCGATGAGGTCGGCCGTGGTGCGGGCCAGATCGAGCGCGCTGTCGAGCTGCGCGTCGTTGAGCCCGCTGAAGTTCATGCCCGTCCCGAGATTCGCGCTCGACGGGATCTCGGCTGCGCTGGGGCATGCACCTCCGCAGTTTCCGTGCCACGTTGACGAATAGCTGTCGGGCTCACCCGGGAGGCCGGGGCCCACCGTGAAGAGCGCCATGTCGAACGCGTGGGTCGCGAGCGGTCCACCGGCGGCGTAGCCGGAGAAGAAGGTGGCGGCCGGGACGTTGGGCTCGAACGGCGACGGTACGTTGATGCCGATCCTGGCCAGATCCGCCTTGACCATCGCCTCGACGGTGAGCCGCGCCGGGTTGTCGCTGGAGGTGCCGACATTGACGACGATGCAGGTCCCGTCCTTGAACGCGCGATAGTTCTGGCCGTCCGGGCCGGCACCGCACTTGGCGCTGCGGGCATCGCCACCCGCGTCGAGCACGGCGTTCGCCTGGGCCCGGTCGAACCCGGTGGTCGTCACTGTCGAGCCGCTGAGATAGCTGGCTCCGAGGCTCATGAACGAGTCGCCCGGGACCACGGTCATCCCCGGTGCTATGGCCGCGATGATCGCGCGGCGATCGATACCGAGCAGGATCGCTTTGCGGATGGTGAGGTCCGCCGTGTCCTCGTTCTCGTGGCCGGAGGGGTTGTCGCACAGTCCTCCGTCGGTCGCGCAGACGTTGAACATCAGCACCTCCGCGCCCGAGCCCGCCACCGGTTCCACGCGGAGCGGCGCGGTGCCTGCCCGCGCTGCGGAGACCAGCCCGGGGAGCGCGGAGAGCCCGAGATCGAGGCCGACGCCGACAGCCCCGGAGCGAACGTCCTTCTCCTCGGTGACCAGGTCCGGTTCGATCCTGAAGACCAGCTTGTCTAGGTGAGCCCGCCCGCTCGGATTCCAGTACCTGGGGTTGCGCACCAGCACCAGTTGAGAGCCGGGCTTGTAGCTCGAGAGCACGAACGGACCGGTCCCGTCGAGCACACTTCCGAGCGTCGCGGTGCCCTTGAAGGCGGCGGCATTCCCCGATCCCTGCGTGAGGTCGAAGTGGGCCGGACTCGAATCGAGGTTGCCGTTGGCGGCGAGGACGGGGTCGAGCACTGCCGCCGGGAGGATGCCGTCGACCCCGCTGCCGAGGGCAAGGTATGGCCCGTACTGGCTCTTGAAGTCGACCACAGCGGTGGAGCGATCCAGCTCGGTGCACTTGATGACCTGGTTCCAGCCGGCGGTCGACACCAGCGGCGTCGGGCTGAGCTTCCCTGAAGC